>JABAHP010007052.1_pt3 | contig 12693 bp, 15 predicted proteins | sample 7062081 | NCBI WGS metagenome assembly JABAHP01 (sample SAMN14534357, study PRJNA622989) | marine sediment metagenome | biome: marine biome [ENVO:00000428]; feature: marine pelagic biome [ENVO:01000023]; material: deep marine sediment [ENVO:00002113] | place: India: Gulf of Kutch | collected... | reverse complement strand
TTATCGAATGAATTTGCACGTAAATCTACAAAATTCTATTTTCCATTTACCTTTTTTACTAAAATTTACCTTTCTGAAAAAGAGAAACAAAGCTATGGTACATATTTATATTTTGCAATAGGACAGATGTTTGCTGCCTTTGTTTGTCCCCCAATGATATTTTTTATGATATTAGGAACTGGTTCAATTAGTGATTTGATGACAAGTCAAATTGGAATAAGGTATGGAAAACATAGAATTAAGTGGAATCAAAATAAAACCTGGGAAGGTACAATTGCAGGTACCTTATTTACATTGATATTAGGATTTTTATTTGTTGGTATTTTCTGGTCATTGATTTTTACAATAGCCTTTCTAATAATTGATGTTTCTACTGCAAAACCATTTGATGTATCAGATAATTTATTAATACCAGTCGTATTTAGCCTTATATATCTATTTATAAGGTTCTTTTTTAATTTAGATTATTATACAATCATAATTTATTGGATTTAAAAGGATTCGAGAAATGTATTTCATAGTTGCAAGCATAATTCTAATTGCTTATTCAATTATAACCTTTATTTATACCCTTAAAAATATAAAAATTAAGAGAGAAAATCAAATTTTTACTAACGAGATTTTAATAGCATTATTGTTCCTAATAGCCGGAATCTTATTTCCATTTATGTTTCAATTTCATTCTCCTAGTTTAAGCCAAGATTCTTTAAACCTATTATGGTTATCTACTTCTGTTATTTTTTTAATTGAGATGGGTGTTTGGGCGCTTACTCTAACATATAATGCTATTATTTCAAAAAGAGATCCCGAAATTATGGCTGAAAGAGATTATAGTAGATTTTGTGAAGAATTTAACAAAAATTGGGAAGATGATTTAAAAAGTGAATTGGGAAGAAAATTTCTCCATTTATTTACTTGTCTTGTTATTTTCTTATTTTGGACTTTAGGGACTATCCTTAGGGATTTCGGGATTTTAATACAATGGGGTTTAGACAATTATAGTTTTTCTTACTGGTTAACTATTACAGTTGGTTATGGCTTTGTATTTATGTTTCAAGTAGCAGACCTTACTCGGCTAAATAAATATTATATGCTTCCAAATTGGGCAAAAAAGTGGTATTCAGATATGAAACAGAGTGAATTACATACATTTGTAGCATCTACTCCATTAGTATTGGCTTTTTCACCATTCATCTTTGCCCCATTTCCAATTTTTGCTGCAGTTGCCTTGATTACTACTGTTTCAGATGGATTTGCGTGTATTATAGGAAAAAAATATGGCAAGCATCATCTTAGAACAAATACTAAAAAGACTGTTGAAGGTCTTATTGCGGGTGGTTTATCAACATTTTTAATTGTATTATTAATTACTATTTTTTACTATCCATGGATGCAAGTATCTATCGAGAAAATAATTATTATGAGTTTTATTGCTACTCTATTATTTATGCTTATTGATGCGTTTATCAAGAATATTTCTGATAATATTCTAAATCCCTTGTTAACTGGATTTGCAATGTGGATAATTTTTATACTCTAAAATTAGAATTTGTTATTTTTATAGGATTATCCGCCAAAATAAACATAAATGAAAACTATTTGGTCTCCATCTTTCAGCTTAGTTTCCAAAAAATTGTCATGTTGATAGCTTCTTCCGTTGATAATGATAGAAAGAAGTTTATTGAATTTTCCCTTTTCTCCCTTTTCCCAAACTAAATCTATAAATTTGTCTCCAAATCTTTTTCCAAAGAACTCTATTAAATCATTTAAAGTCAATTCTTTTTCAAATTCAAAAATTTCATTAAGATTTTTGGTTATCTCATTAAACGGTGGAGAAAATTCAAGACTTAATTTCATATTATAAGCAAACTCATCATTTCACTTAGCTTAAGAATTTAAAGGATTTAAGCTAATAAAAATTTGATGTTAATAAAAAATAAAAAGAAGGAAAAAGGTTTAAATTTGAATTTTACATTTAATCATCTTCTGTTGCTTCTTCAATGGCCTTCTTGACTCCCTTTTTAACGCTACCTTTTTTAACTGTTTTTTTCACGCCTTTTCCTACTGCTTCTGAGCCAGTTACCTCTTCTGTGATGTTACCTAGGCCCTTTGCTGCCATTTTTTTTAATTTCTTGCCAAAACCACCCATAATTCTCACTCTCGAATTATTTTTATTTTGTTCTTTTCTTTTTAGTTATGAGTATATTCTTATAATAGAATAATGAAAATTTGGGTATTTTAAATATTTGTAAAAAAATGAAATAAAAATTTATTATACTCTACAGAATTTTATTAAATTTGTAATAATTAAATTCTAATATTGTAAATGGTAAATATCAATATCATTTTAAATTGAATTAAGATAAGAAAAAGTTCAAAAATGGCTAAAGTTTTTTTCATTTCTAAAAATAATGTCAGAGATGCATGGCTTTCTGCTGTTGCTCAGGTATTACTTCATGGCGATGATATTAAAACTGAATACGATAAGCCGGAGGACCCACCATCTAAAGATGCTACTGTTTTAATCGAGATTAAAGAACCGTTTAGTAGCCCTATTATTCGTAAAGATAAGGTCATGAAAATTAGGTCTAAATTTGGCAATTCTTATGAAGTTTATGGCTGCTTGGCAGATACTTATTTAATAGGTTCTATCCAGAGTGGCTATATTGAAGAAATCATGGACGGGATAAATGACAACTTATTAAGTGAGTCAGATGTGAGCTTTCCATATTCATATCATGATCGAATATATAATTATACTCCTTTCTCTCTTGAAGATACTATTCATAAAAATTATGATCTTAAAGTAATCAATAGTGAATTTGTTAAAGGTCATCAGAAGTTAATAAAAGCTGAAAAAGTAATAAGGAAAGCGGAGTCTAATATCTGGAAATTGAAAAATGGTCTTGAATTAGATTTAGATAAAAAAATTTCAGATCAAATTAAAATTGAGGAAATTCCAATTGCCTTATTTGATTTTCCGAGGATTAATCAAATCAACTATATAATTCAAAAATTAAAAGAAAAACCATATAGTCGTAGAGCACAAGCAATAACTTGGAGACCTCTAGTAGATCCCTTCCACATAGATCCTCCTTGTTTACAAAGAATTTATATGCGTATTAAGGAGGGCAAGTTAATAATGCAAACAACTTGGAGGAGTAGAGATTTATTTAGAGCGTGGGAAGCAAACGTTAATGGTATGATTCGGATCCAAAAACAAGTTGCTGATGAACTTGGAGTAGAAATCGGACATTACTTAGATTTTAGCAATTCATTGCATATTTATGGAAATACTATATCTGAAGTAAAAGATATGTTAAACCGGATGGAAAATAAAGGAGAACTTCCTAAAGAAATTGCTGATGTAATAAATAAGAAGTGAATTGATTAATTTCTTAAGCAAATAAAATGTAATTAAAAGATTTTAGGAAATATATTCATTGTATTCTTTTCTATCTGATTTTCTAATTCTTTCGATTCAATTTTTTTTAGTTTAGAGATTTTATTTAAGACATCTTTAATCATAGCAGGTGTGCCACTTTTTCCAGAATACTTCACTGGTCCATCACTTTCGAGAAGAATGAATTCTTTATCAACTTTTAAGACTGTTTTTTTTACAACGGGTGAATAACTCAGAGCAGGAGTAATAGAAAAATAATATCCTCGATCTATTCCTTGATTCAAGAATTGTTCGGGTCCAGAATACCAATGAATATTAACGTTAGGAATATTATATGAGGGGAGCATGCCAAAAACTAATTGTTCTGCTCCTTTCGTATGCAAATTAACGGGTAAATTCAATTCTTGAGCTAGTTCAAGCATAACCTTAAAAATATCCTTCTGAAGAGGATATAACTCTTTTTCTTTAACAAAATGATGATCTAGACCTATCTCACCAATAGCACAAATATTTTCATTATTTTTTTTAATAATATCCACTACTAAGTCTATTTGATTTTTTATATCTTTATTCATGCTCACTTCTTCGGGATGGATTCCTAAAGCAGGATAGATAGTATCATATCTGTTAGATATTTCTAATATCCTTTCTAGACTAGTAAAACTCATCCCTACAGAGATTATCTTTTCTACCCCACCATTTAATGCCTCTTTAATAATTTCATCAAGAACAAGATAGAGATTAGCATGACAATGGATATCTATTAACATCTTCAAATCCTCAAAATTTCATGTTAAAATTAGTGAGAGAGGAAAAATATTACATATTATTTACTTGCTCTCGTACCAGAGCAATTTTTTTTACTAATTCAAACTTTTTTCTCCAATTATAATCTGATGAATCTAAATCATTTTGTAATGACTCTAATTCTTTTAATAACATATTCTTGAGATCTTCTTTAGTAAATTGTCCAATATGTTTTGGAAGAGGTTCTATTTTTGCTGCTCTTTTCATCCTTAGATCTGAAATTGCTTTTGCTAATTGTGCCTGGAATCCTTTAGATTGTGTTGGATCAATATTTTCTAAAGTGTCAAAAGAATGTTTTAAACCACTAATGAACGCTTCTAAATCTTCAATATCGACTTTGTCTTTTGCCATATGTAATCGTGAGAATTCATTTTCATAAAAATATAAATTCTAGAAGGAAATCAAATATTTATTATTGTTTATTTTGCTTTAAAAACAAAAATCGAACGAAATCAATTGAAAAGAAAGCATTATAAAAATAATAATTCATAATAAAAAAAAAAAAAAATTTAATAGATTTAAGGTTATTCTGTTGGTTCACTCTGTTTAACAGTCTTCAAAGCAGCTAATTTATCTTTAAGACCAATTTTATGTCTTGTTTTAGGCTCTTTCTCTTGAACTTTCCCATTTCCGTCACCACCAGATTTTGCTAACTCATTTTTCAATTCCTCTGCTAATCTACCCAATTTGTTTGCTGTGGAGGTAATCTCCTCCATAGATGCAGTCTCTGGTTTGAGGATCTTGATTTATATTCATAAACAAATAACATTTGTTCAGCAATACACATTTTCATTAGTGAAGCATTCAAATCCATCACTGAATTATTGATCTAAATAAAATTTCGTCAAAAAAGTAGAAATTCTAAATAAATGCAAATCCTAGTTTTATCACAAAAAGTGATTCTTTTGTATAACAAATATCTTATCTAAATAATTTTTGATTTATTATTTAAACTTTTATTATTCAAATAATGTTCGGAGCAGTAGTTATTGTAAAAAGTGTGTGATATTTCTAGATTCTTCATGTACAAATTTTGTTTTTTGTACAAAATGAAGATTTTATTTGCTAATTTTAAATTTTATTAGCATTTATTATTACTGAAAATCCAAAATGTTTGTCAATCAACTTGGTTTACCATGTATAAAATTTAAAATTTGAAAAAATTATTGAATCTAGTACATTTTAAAATTATATTTAAAATTCTATTAGTATTAATTTAAAAAAAATGCCAAATACCATTAACCAAGATATTTCTAATTTATTAGCAAAATATCAAAAAAAGCAGGTATCAATAAATGGGGCTATTAAAAAATACATTAAACCTGGAAGCCGAATTTTTATTGATTCTGGATGCGCTGAGCCCATAGATCTTACCAAAAAGTTAATTGAGCTCGGACCATCACTTCCTGATGTTGAGATATTGCATTTTCTAAGTCTTAGCGATCTTGATTATTATGAAACTGCGGGAGGGATTGAAGACTTATTCAGACATAATGCATTTTTCATTGGAAAATCCCTTCGAAAATATGTGAGAGGGGGTCAAGCAGATTATACACCTATGTTATTATCAGAAATTCCAGGGCTATTTAAAACCGGTAAAATGCATTTGGATACTGCACTTATACAAGTTAGTCCTCCTGATAAATATGGATTTTGTAGTTATGGTATTAATGTAGATATAGTTAAACCAATAACTGAATCAGCACAATGTGTAGTTGCGGAGATTAACCCAAATATGCCCCGTACTTTAGGTGATTCTTTTATAAATATAAATGATATAGATGCATTTGTTATCTCAAACCATGATGTTATCGAGTATAATTATAGTGCACCAGATGAAAGTGCCCAAAAAATAGCTAAATTTGTAGCATCATTAGTAGAAGACGAATCAACTATTCAAATGGGAATTGGTACAATACCTAATGCAGTCACTTTTGAGTTAAAAGAAAAAAAAAATTTGGGTGTTCACAGTGAAGTCTTTTCAGATGGAGTCGTAGATCTCGTTGAAGAAGGAGTTGTTACTTGTAAAAAGAAATCTATCCATAAAGATAAAATCATTTGTTCTTTTGTAATGGGATCAAAAAGACTTTATAATTTTGTTGATGACAATTCTATGATAGAATTTCACCCATGCGATTATACAAATGATCCTTATATAATTAGTCAAAATAAAAAACAAGTCGCAATAAATTCTGCTCTTTCTGTTGATTTAACGGGCCAAGTAAATTCAGATTCAATTGGACACAGGTTTTTTAGTGGGATTGGAGGACAAGTGGATTTTGTGCGAGGTGCTGCCCGTGCTAAATATGGGAAACCTATAATGGTAATACCATCAACAGCAAAATTAAAGGATGGGACTGTCGTTTCTCGTATTGTACCTTTCCTTCAACCAGGATCTGGTGTAGTAGTTACGAGAGGAGATGTCCACTATGTTGTTTCAGAGTGGGGAATAGCATATTTATATGGGAAATCAATAAGAGAACGAGTACTACAAATGATTAATATAGCACACCCTGACTTTCGTGCAGAACTTTTGGAGCAAGCTAAAAAATGGAATTATATCTATTCAGACCAAAATTTACCTATTTCTATTGATGGAAGAGTTGCTATATACCCTCAGAAATATGAAACTACTTTAAAATTAAAAAATAAAGAAATTATCAAAATTAGACCTGTAAAACCTACAGATGAAAGATTAGTACAAGAGTTACATTATTCCCTTGATGATAAAGATCGGTATCTTCGATTTTTTAGACCAATGAAGGATTTCCGACGTAAAAAAATTGCTCCTATGGTAAATATCGATTATTTAACTGATATGATATTAGTTGGAATCTCAAGTAGGAATAATGAAGAAAAGATTGTTGCAATGGGAGGATTTTTTAAAACACTTCAGCCTTCCCTAGCAGAGTTAGTATTCGTAATTCATAAAGATTGGCGAGGATTGGGAATATCTAAATTTCTTTTACAATATCTCGTTCAAATTGGGCGAGAACTTAACTACAAAAGCTTTGGGGGTTCAATCCTATTAGAAAATAAAGCTATGCTTCATATTATTAACGCTTCAGGTTATACCCAAAAATTACGAAGAATTGAAGGTGGTGTTACTGAGTTTATTTTTAGCCTTGAAAAATAGGAGGGAAATTCTAATCAATTCAAATTTGGGAAAAATTAAGGGGTATATGGAACACTAATGCTCATTACTGAATTCTACAATATTTTTACCGAAGAGGGGTTATCACAAAAAGTAATAAGCCAGTTCAGAAGTATTATTTATAGCTACTATAAGTTACATAAAAGAGATTTCCCCTTTAGGCAAACTATAACTCCGTATAATGTGCTAGTTTCTGAAATAATGCTGCAACAAACTCAAACTGGAAGAGTAACAGAGAAATTTCTTCACTTTATTGAAAAATTTCCTGATTTTACCACTTTATCAAAAGCACCGGTGGGAGATGTTCTTAAAGCTTGGCAAGGATTAGGGTATAATAGAAGAGCAATAGCATTAAAGAAGATAGCTAATATAATAATTAATGAATATAGTGGGAAACTGCCTGATTCAATAGAGATATTGAAATCTTTTCCACAAATAGGACATAATACTGCATCATCAATTATTACATTCGCTTTTAATAAGCCTACTGCTTTTATTGAAACGAATATAAGAAGAGTCTATATTTACTTCTTTTTCCCACGTAGGAATAGAATTAATGACAAAGAGATTTTTCCGATTGTTGAAAAAACAATTGATATGTCTAACCCTCGGGAATGGTATTATGCCTTAATGGATTATGGTGTTATGCTCAAAAAAACACATCCAGAACTGAATAAAAAAAGTACTCATTATCGAAAGCAGGCACCTTTTAAAGGGTCTAACAGAGAAATTAGAGGAAAAATTTTGGATTTATTAATTAAACAAAAAAAGATGGAATTAAAGAAAATTCAGACAAAGTTTGAGAGAATGGGTAAAAAAAAAATCTTAGATATATTGAATCAGCTTAAAAATGAAGGTTTCTTAGAGATTAAGAATGAACTTGTCACCTTAAAAAAATAATGATTTTATTCTAATTTCATTGTCTTCATATATTTAGCTATTCTGATTGCTAATTTTTCTTGTTTCTTCCAATCTCCAAATGCAAAACCTTTTGATATTAATTTTGTAATTTCCTTTTTATATAAATCTTTTACTTTGTGAACTGGAGCATTAGCGAATGGAGTCTGAGGTAAAGGAATAAATGAGTGAGCATGTACTCTTGCTCCATTACTTGATAGTTCTCTCATCATAGAAATTGAAAGATTTATATCTTCTTCCTCTTCTCCGGGTAAACCAAAAATAAAATCTACATTAATTTTTAAATTATTTTCTAACGTTAGTTCTACCGCATTATAAATATCATCAATTTTATGATCTCTATGACATAAATCTAAGATTCGTTGACTACCAGACTGAGCACCTAAAGTTATATTATCATTATTAGCATATTTTCTAATAAGACCTAAAGTATCGTTAGTAACATGTTCAGGTCTCACTTCAGATGGAAAAGTTCCTAAAAATAACCTACTTCTTTTTCCTATTATCTTCCTTATTTGTTTAAGCAGATTTTCAAGTTTTGTTAGATTTAATGACTTTCCATCAAGTGAGCCATAAGAAAATGCATTTGGAGTAATAAATCTTACATCTGTAAGATCTCCATAATGATTATACAAAACCTGTACGAATTTACATATAGATTCAATACTTCTATGTCTTGGTTTTGTGCCAGAAATATAAGGTGTTTGACAAAAATAGCAGACATAAGGACAGCCCCTTGTTATTTCTATTGCTCCAAATCTTTGATTTTTTAGAGGAAATGGAGGATAGTTGTCTAAAGCAATAGATTCTCTTTTTCCTGCAAAAGAATATTCATCATTTTCATCATAAAAAGCAATACCTTTAACATTTTCATAATCAGTATCTAAAACAAGGTTCTTTAATAATTCAATTATTGTTTCTTCACCCTCACCTACAACAGCAAAATTAAATCCTAGCTTAAGTACTCCTAAAGGATCGCCAGTAGCATGTGGCCCTCCGGCTACGTAAAGAATATGATTTTTGTATTTATTTCTTAATTCAGAAATTATTTGATATATTTCCCATAATTGAGACGTGAAAAATGAAAATCCAACTATCACTAATTCATGGTTTTTTATTATTTCCCCTAACCCATTAATTAGTTCTTGTTTTTTTGGAATAAAGTAAATTTTAAGGCTGTCAAAAAATTTATCTGTTTCTAATGCCCCAATTATTGCATTAATACTATAGATATTGTTTTTATGATAATATACTACAAAAGCTGTATCTTTAGGCAAATTCTTCATCCTATCAATTATCTCAAATAAATTCTAATTATTTACAGTACTTATAATTTTTCTAAGAAGACTTTCGTGTAGTATAATACTTAAACTTAAATTAGTATTACGTGATGTATTATTTAAAATCTAATAAGGAGTTGGAAAGATGTTACTCAATTTATGGTTCGCAACAACAACTAATGAAGTAGGGATTTCTGTTTTTGATTTTTATTCGATAGGACACTTATGTTTTGGAATAGGACTATTCTTATTTTGGTCATTGTTTTACACCGTACCAAAAAAAAAAGGTAAAGTTCCAATCTTCTCATTATTGTTTGTTTTTATTCTTACTATTGTGTGTGCTGTAATTTGGGAGATCATTGAACATGCATTATTTCTTCCACTAGGTTGGAAATTTGAAAACCGTCCAGATAGTTGGATTAATATGACAACAGATATTGTCTTATGCGGCATAGGTGGTCTTGGAACATGGTTATTTGCTTATCTTACATTTGAAAAGGAGAAAAGCGCATTTGCATACTATACATTTGGAATAATCGGATTTGGCGTTTGGATTAGTGTGTTTATTATTCTTCGATATTTGACTTTTCAAAATTCTCCAATAATTTAATCTTTTTTTTATTTTTATAGAAGAAATGAAAGAAATTAATAAGTATATAGAATTTGAAGTAGGTAATATTCCTCTTATTATATCTGTTCCTCATGGTGGGCAATTGGAGTGTGATTCTATCCCTCAAAGGACAGAGGGGGTTTTAGGAATTGATAGAGGAACTGTAGATTTAGCTAAAAACTTAATTAAACAAATTTCTATTGAATTTGAAAGTGGTAAAGAGGGATTCAAGTCACCTTTCAACATTATTTCTAAAGTAAGGCGAAATAAAATTGATTTAAATCGAAGTGAGCATGAAGCCTTTAACCAAAACTCATTTATAGCTAAGGAGATATATAGTTTTTATCATAATAAAATTGAAGAATTGATTGTTACAAATCTAAATAAATACAATCGCTCTTTACTAATAGATATACACGGATTCGAAAGAGACGCACGTCCTAAAGGATTTAGAGATGTGGATATAATTTTAGGCACTAACAATTTAGAATCCCTTTTCTCCAAACCCATTAAAAAAAGAGATTGGGACAAAAACGTCAGGGGGAGAATAATTAAAAAAATGCTTGAATTAGGTATACCAGTTGCGCCGGGCCATCCTAGAAGGAAAGAGTACGTGTTAACTGGAGGGTATATCACAACACAATATGGAGCATCTCGATTTTTACAAAGTCAAACAATTCAGATTGAATTTTCAGATCGAGTACGTCTCTATGATAAGAATTTGAAAGAAATAGTTATTAATACTCTCGCACGCATTTTGTTTGAAGATTTACATGAATCTAATCGATTGACGAGAGGATGATATTCACAATTCGATTTATAAACTTACTCTTTTGAATTTTACATATATGTGCAACTTTATGATAATTGAACGATTCTGCTAATGTATCTAAGTAAGAGAGATTATATAAGATTGATATATTTTTATCGTTTCTCATGAATAATTTGTCTAGTTCTCCTTGAATCCTGTTGTCAGGGATCTTTAACTTCTTTAATATACGTTTCTTAATTTCTCTAATTGACTTTCCAAAGTTAAGATCTCTTATACTTGAAATAAGTGAATTCAATACCAAGGAATACAAAATGATAGTATTAATATGATCAGCATCTTTTAAGTTTTCGAATTTAAGCTGGAGATCTTGGTATATTTCTTTTATATAATTTTCATCCAAACCTTTTATTCTTTTGAAAAGACTAAGAAATTCTAAATATTTACCATCCAAAAATAATTCTAAATTTTCATTGAATAAATCTTTAAATTTCCTTATTATTTGCCCTGAATTGCTTATTTTCAGAGAAATTTCTGGGGTTCTCCCAATAATTATATCTCGCCCATCTTTATAAAACTGTTGATTTACAAGGTTATCAGTGCTTTCATATAATCTTTCCATAACTAAATTTATATTAAAACACCTAATAGCAAAATTTGTCGTTTTATCTCATTCAATTAATAAAAATACATAGATTTAATTTTATGCTTTACCTAATTAAATTTTTTAAGATGTAGTTTTAAGGCACACTAATATGAGAATAATATATTATTTGGTATTTATAGGATTATTAAATTGATATTGGGATATTATATCTGCTTAAATAGAAGAAAAGAAAAAAAAAAAGAAAAAAACAAATCTGAAATTAAAAGTAAAAACTAATAAAAAAAAAAGAAAAGATTCATTGAAAGTTTAATGGATTGTTACTTTTTTTATAGATCTTCTATTAGATCTTCGTAAGCTTCTAAGGCTAATTCGACAATCTCCTGGAAAGCCATAGCATCTTGAAGATTTCCTTCTACCGTGATATCTCCGGCCATATATGCGCTTGTAGCGTCCACTTCACCCATTAAAATTCCTGCACCAACTTCTAAAGTTGAAGACATTGTGAATGAAGGATTATCAACATCTCCTTCTCCAAAATCTAAATCTCCTTCCTTAACTGTTAGCCAGTATTTTTTATCGTTATCAGTAATTATCATGCTTATTGCGATGTCCATGTCTTCTAATTCTTCCTTGAGATCTTCATTCTCTTTTGAGATTTGCTTAATAAATTCGTACATTTTCATTACATCTTCCGCTGAAGCTGCGGATGCACCAGCATCTTGAGCAGCTTTTATTTCTTTTAATAATGATTCGTCAACCATTTTAATTTTCAACCTTTTTGTATAATTTTCCTCTTTTATTTTGAAAATTATTTAAGAAAATATTCTATAAATAACAATATTAAAAGGTTATAATGATATAAAAAGGTTTTATTTGTGTCGCTTATAGAAATGGGTAAAGATAACAAAATTAAAGGGAGATTTAAAAAGTCTCGATTAACCCATATTTTTTTTAAAATCACTCCACATCTATTTTTTGCTTTGTCTTTTTTTTTAAAAATAAGTAGATAGGTATAATTAGGTGCTAATTTTTGAAGAGTAAAAAAAGTTTTACTTAAATTAATTCTTTAGATAAAATTTAAAATGGCGCGGCTAGCGGGATTTGAACCCGCGTCGCAGGAGTGACAGTCCCGAATGCTAGACCGG
>JABAHP010007036.1_pt1 | contig 12704 bp, 9 predicted proteins | sample 7062081 | NCBI WGS metagenome assembly JABAHP01 (sample SAMN14534357, study PRJNA622989) | marine sediment metagenome | biome: marine biome [ENVO:00000428]; feature: marine pelagic biome [ENVO:01000023]; material: deep marine sediment [ENVO:00002113] | place: India: Gulf of Kutch | collected... | reverse complement strand
ATTGAATCATTATATTAAAAATAATTATCTCCAGAAAAAAATTGTTAGTGGAAAAATGCTTTATAAACTTAATGATAATTATGTGGGATTAACCAGAGCCGCTTATAGATACAATGATCATATAATATAGCATTGTCTTCTTACTAATCAAGCGATTCCAAATAATATTTAACATTTATATCATTGTATGAGTAACCTAAATTAAAAATAAAGCATTTACCTCTTTTCAGACCCATCAGATAGTATCCTGTATCATCTTGATATATTCCATAAAAATCAGTCGTAGGGACTTTTCTTAATGCACTTTCAAGTGCTTTGACTAAACATTCTAATTCATCACTAGTTAAATCAAAGGGGGAACAGTTAAAACATGAAGTTAAATCAGCAGAGTAAGCAGCTTTAGCATACCTGGAAGAGCGCCACCCTGCAAATGAAGTTCCAGAAGGACCAAAATAAAGCTTTCCGGGGAAGAGCTTCTTATCTGGAGTCTTTACCAAAACCCAGACTTTGTATAATATCTCATCTCCTCCAAATCTAAGATTTGGAAGAAGTGTCTTCAAAGATCCACCAAAAAGAATATCCAATTCCTCATTATATATTAAAAGACCATTAAAGTCCAGATTCCTCATAGCATTGCTTCCCAATCCTTTATTGAAATCAAAAAATGCTCCTAAACCACATACTTTGCTACTTAGCTTACTTGTTATAAATGACTTAGAATCTTCAAAATCTCTAAATAAAAAACCATATCCCTTAAAACCAATTGCAGCTCTTCGTATTGAATCGTAACCTCTCGAAGCTCGTGAGACAAGTAATAATAATTCCTTTATATTCATACTTTAAATAAAAAAAGGATTTAAATATATTAATTTAACCTCTACTTCTAAGATAGTTATCTAAAGAAGTCTGTATCTTCTCAATTGTAAAGATAAGACGATTTTAATTGAGATTGGAGATTAACTTTAAATTATATAGAAAATAAATACATATCACAAATCCAATTTTCACCTTTAACGAGGGCAAAATTGTAGAAATCTAATAAAAATAGAGAGTATGAAAATTATGAAATATAAAAAAATCACTTTATTTATCATTTCTTCAATTCTATTTATATCGACGATTGCAACAGGATTACCTTTATTTGCTGGAACATATATAGTAGTTAATACTTATAATGATATCGATAACCCTAAAATTAGCCCCTATTATTATCCAATCGATATAAACTCACCTCAAAGTACAACATATACTGGTCCAATGGCAGGATACTATCCTGCAACGCATGGTTTTGAAGATACAACTAATGGATATGTACCTCATGATTGGACAGAATACTCACCGGGCAACGCATGGGTAAAAGTGGCATCATCACTGGGAGGGCATAATAAAATTTTAAGACTTTATGATCCTTTTCAGTGGTGGTATTTTTACCCATATGCTCAAGCGACTACCTCATTTTCCAACCAGCAAAAGGGTACCATAGAGTTCTGGTTCAGGACTACAAGTGTAGCAAGTCCTACTACTATTTATTTAAAAGATGGAAGCTCTCATCGAATTACATTAAAGGTCCAGACCAATAAATGGCAATATTACGATACATCATGGCATTATATTCCTGGCTTAGAAGTAAGCACAAATCCAGAGCCTAACCAATGGTATCATATCCAGATTGTGTTTGAGGCCTCATCAAGCGAGTATATGGGATTAAATCAGGATACATGGCGGATAACTATAAATGATGACACAAGCAAGCCGATGAATTTCCGAACTAGCGGGACGTATATTGATACGTTAATATTTAAGACCGATGGCCCTGCACACTCTTATTCTACTTATATAGATGCTGTTGGATATTCATGGGATACGTATTATGATACTCATGACAACAAATACCCAGGATTATTATTGGAATTTGNNTTATATGCAGTATACATTAGACGGACAGACTCGAGAGATTGAAGGGGACACCGTTTTTCCCATGCCTAAATCAGGCGCTCACACTATTAGTGTGTATGGCGTGGATCAATTAGGCTCTGATTATTGGTCGGAGGTTCTCTCATTTTCAGTCAGCTATAGCGAAAGAATTGCCGTTATGTTATATTCAAGTGATGCTGGAGGTTCTGCTGGCGACCCTTTTAATTCAGAACAAGCAGAATATTATTTAGTGAAAGAATACAAACCTATTCTTGAAGGTCAAGGGTACAATAAATTTTATATATTCCGAGATTTAAGCTCACAGACTCTTTTTGATAACGTTATAACAACGCTTGCAGATAAACGTATTGATGATCAAGATGAGCTCTTTTTTTATATCCGAACTCATGGGACATATTCGGGGTCTTATACCGAATCATATGCCTGTCCTTCATATCAATATAGCTTTTATCTTGANNACAATTACGGCGTATAGATACGGATAGAATTTGCTCATTAGTGGATGCTTGTTATAGTGGCTGGTTTGCTAAACGTCTCAATGAAGAACCATTCCTAGCAATTTCTGCTACTGATGAAAACAGTTTAGGGTATATACAAGGGATTACACGCGAAGCTGTTTTTTCGGCAGATTTCTTTGACCGAGTATTCTGGGGAGATAATGCGATTGAAGCGTTTAACCATGCAGCTAATAGTTTTTATGTAGTGTTATATGACATGGATCCCTTATGCTATGACAATACTCCAGAAGGTTTTATGTTTTTTGATTAAAAATATCTAATTCCTTTTTTTTTTAATTTATTTAAAAATTCAAGGGTGAATGGTAAAAAAAAGCGAATGATTTATACCAAAACCTTAAGTAGATAAAAGAAATCCCTTTTTTTTTTATTTCATAAANNTTAAAGCGCTCTTCTACATGTTGAAGTATATCATTTCGCAGCTCATCAATCAATTGTTGAGCATGTTCCATATTATGGATATTAGTACTAGAGACTGGTTGTCCTTGGAATCGTTGCATGATTGTTCTTTGACTACTTGCCCCTCGAAATCGTATCTCATATTTATTTCTTAGGAATAAATTCCTAAGAAATTTATTTATATGATAATGATTCGCTTTGATGAAAGCATCAACTATAATTTCAAGTATAGTAATATCTGGAGTGAACGGATAACAGATTCTTTTGAACTGGAAGAGTTCGAGCAGTATTTTAAAAGATTAACGACCTTCCTTAGAAGTATTTTCTTTCAAAGCTGAGATTAAGACTTATAAAGTTATCAAACGATTAGAATATTAAATACCGCTTTGATTCAAAAAACTTCTTTTAGGAACTTTTTTTATTTTCTTATGCATTTACCTTTGAATATTTTAAATTCTTCACAATTTGAACAAAATCCCTTTCCTGATTTATCATTCAACCCCTCATTCCAGCATTTTGGACAGAGATAATAATTATAATATTTATTATTCTTCTTTAAAGAGACATTAAATATATTAAAATTGCATATTGAGCAAGTCGAATCTAATAATTTCAATGTTCCGTTTTTTGGTAATGATAAGTAACGTTTGCAATTATCATCAGAACAAACTAAGAAGCGTTTCGTTTTTGCATTTATGAATTTCATTGGATGCGAATTGCAAAAAGGGCAATTTGAGGTAGTGAGTGGAATCGTGTACTCGATCTTGTAATTATTTATCTCAGAAACTAATTTATGCTTATTTATTAAGAATTTGTCAAATAGTTGTAAAAAATCGTTTCTTATTTCATTTACAACATCACCCATAGAACGTGCTCTTGTTTTAATTTCTTCAAGTTTAATTTCAACATTCTTAGTAAATTCGGGTTTTAAAAAAGGAAGCCATATCTTCATTAGGGTTTCAATTATAAAAATACCTAAATCAGTTATTTTATAATGACGTTTTATTCGCTCGGTTAATTTACGAGTTAATAATAATTTTATTATAACAGGTCTAGTAGATTTCGTACCTAAGTGGTTTTTTTCCATTAATTTTAACAATGTTGTGTCAGTATACCTAGGGGGAGGTGTAGTCTCTTTTTCACTAAAAATTATCTCTTTTACTGGTATTTTATCACCAACAATTTGGATTTCCGTATCATATCTCGGTTTAAGGAAGGGGGCAATTTCTAAGAAACCAGGAGAAATTAAAGAAATAATCTGAGCATTAAATTGTTCATCTTTAATTAAGATTTTCAACAATTGTTTAGATTCCACAGCTTCTTTTCCAAAAAGAGCAAGATAATGACGCGCAAGAAGATCATAAACTTTTTTTTGTAACTTATTCTCAAATCTTGGACTATTTAGATCTAAACTTTCAAGGGGTGTAATTGGTGGGTGATCTCCCATATCTTTTTTTCCTTTTGTTGGAATGACTCTATTTTGCTTAATTAAGTCTGAAGAATAATTTTTAAAAAGCATATGGGAACTGAATTTTTGGATAATTTCTTTATGATTAAAATCTGATTTATAAACATCACTATCTGTCCTAGGGTAAGAAATAATTTGATTTAAGTATAAACTATTCATTGTTTGCATAGCCCTATTAGCAGAGATTCTTAAATTCTTTGTTAAAAGTACCAAAGCTTTTGAAGTATTCAATGGAGTAGGTGGAGAGCGTTTGATGACTTTCTTAGAATTATCTATTATATATCCTATTTTTTCATTCTTTATTTTTTCATATATTTCTCTTGCTTTTGTTTCTTGATTTTTGTTAAAGGGATTTTGGTGATGGTGTGCTTTAAAAACCCCCTTTGAATGGATTAAATCCGCATCAATTAAAAAATAGGGTTCGGGAACAAAATCCAAAATCTCTCTCTCTCTGAGATATATTAAATATAATAGGCTAGTCTGAACCCGCCCAATTGAAGTAAATCTAACTCTAAATTTGTTCAATATTGGACGCAGTGTATTGGTTACTTCTCTAGTAGCAGAAAACCCAATAATAGCGTCAATAATAGCTCGTGCTTCTCCTGATTCTCCCCAACTATATTTTGGTGTTATAAGATTATTAAATTTATTAATAATTTCTCCTTTCTGAAGAGAACTTAGCCATAATTGTGATACTTTAATATTAGGGTTTACTTGTTTTGTAAAGGGGAGAGCATCAAATAGGCCAATATTGCATCCTTCAATATCAGCATCAGTTGAGATGATTACATGATCACATTTTTTCGCATAGTCTTTAACTGCTTTAATATAAGGTCCTAATCCTCTTATTTGATATTTTTTAATTGACTTCTCATTAGTAATTATTTCTCTGGGTGGTGGATTTGCCCATCTCTTATAAGTATCTGTATTCCTATATTCAAGGAGATGACCACGAAGTGGAATAATGTAAAGATTTTTTGATGAAATAAAGAAAATTTCCAACTTTTTAGAAATCTTTATTTTCGTTGCTGTACCTAGAGCATTTGAAATTGCTTCTGCGGCCTTTTTTTTTTCCGTTATGATTAATGTAGCCATATCAATTTTCTAAGTAAATTTCTTTGTGCTATTTTAACTTATGAAAGGACTATAATATTTTATGACAGATAAATAAATTTCTATTATTATTAAAGAAAAATTAGTTGAAAATTAATTTTAATTGTTGTATTATAATTAGAATGATTTATAGTGGTAATGTAAAAGAGAAAGTAGAACCTTTATTTTCTCCTTCTGAACTTGCCCAAATTTTCCCTCCATGTGCAGTAATTATCCCTTTTGTTATATAAAGCCCTAGTCCAGTCCCAGAATCTTTAATATTTATATGGTCATTCATAATAGGGGGTTTAATTCTTTCAAACTTTTTAAACAATTTTTCGAATTCATCTCCAACAAGTCCAATCCCATTATCTTTTATTTCAAAAATATATTGATGAGTTTGCTTTTTAACATTTATTTCAATCCATCCGTAATCAGGAGTAAACTTAATTGCGTTTGAAATTAGATTAGTAAGAACTGTGAAAATACGAGTTGGATCTGCATTTATAATAATGTCTGATTCAATATTCAAAATTATCTCGAGATTTTTTTCATTAATTAAATAACTTAGTTCATCAAGGCAATCATTAATTATTTTACTCACATTTATCTGCTCCTTTTGCAGTTTTAATTCATTTTCATCAATTTTTAATACGTCTAAAAGCTGATCCATTAAAACTTCTAATCGATTTACATTCCTTTGTACAGTCAATAAGTCTGTTGTGATTTCTGGATTAAGTTGATTTCTATGTTTCATTAATATATAATCGGTATATCCAGAAATTGAAATTAAAGGTGTTTTTAATTCATGTGCCGCCATTGTAATAAAATCATTTTTTACTTTATCCAGTTTTTTCAATTCAATGTTTTGATGCCTTAATTTCTTTTCAGATTCTAATAATTCCTGCTCTAATCTGAATTTTTCTGTGATATCAGAAAAAGTTCCCTCAACTTCGAGTGGATTGTTTTTTTCATCTTTTATAAGGTGTGCATTCACTTGAACTACAATTTCTTCTCCATTTTTCTTTCTAATAGGTACTGTATAGTTCCGTACAAATCTATTTTTAATTAATTCTTCTTGATATTTTTCATGATCTTCAAGATTCGGCCAGAAGAATGGTACTTCTTCTCCTATTAAATTTTCAAATGGATCGTACCCTGCGATTTTACTGAATGCTGGATTATGATATAATATATTACCCTCCCATGCAACTTTATAGTACCCTTCATCTAAATTGGTAATCATATTTCGAAAATTCTTTTCTGATTCTTTTAATTGGTTTTCCATTTTTTTACTTTCGGTTATGTCTCTTATTATTGTAATGACTTGGCTAACTTTTCCTTCACTAAAGATAGGAATTTTACGAGTTTCACTTATGACGTCAATACCAGGAAGGATTGTGGTTTCTATTGTTATTATTGGCTTTCCCGTTTCGAAAACTTCGCAATACTCGTCGTAAATATTATCTGGCAAAAAAGAAAATGCTTCATTAAGCCGCTTTCCTAGTACATTTATCCTAATATCTAACTTATCAAGCCAATTTTTAAGTTCTTCATTTACTAATAATAATCTCAATTCTTTATCTACTACATGTAAGGGATCATTTATTGCATCAATTGTGGTTCGATATTGCTGTTCAGATTCTATAAGTAAATTTCCCATTTTCTTACTTTCGGTAATATCTCGTATTATTGTTATTACTTGACTAACCTTGTTTTCTGTAAAAATAGGAATTTTCCGAGTCTCAGTGAAAACTTCCCTGTTATTTAAAAAGAGGCTTCCTTCTGTAAGAACCATTCTACCACTATCAAAAACTTCTTGATATTCTTTACGAACTTGATTGGGTAAAAATGAAAATGCTCCAAAAACAGTTCTGCCTACAATTTCTTTCTCAAGACCTAATTCTTCGAGCCATTTATCAAATGCAGAATTAGATAAAATAATCCTTAGGTCTCTATCCACAACATGAAGTGGATCGTTTAATGAATTAATTGTCGTACGGTATTGTTGTTCAGATTCAATTAAATCTTTAGTTCTTTCTAATACTTTTTGCTCTAATTCTCTGTTTAATATTTTCAGTTCTTCTTGAGACTTCTTTAATTCTTGTTCGGCAATTTTTTTTTCAGTTATATCTTGTATTATCACTTGAAAAACATTCTCCCCCCCAAGTTCAACAAGAGAATCATCAATGCTGATCCACATTAAATTTCCGTTTTTCGATTTGGTAATTTCAATTTCTAGAGGTTCTGGAACAACTCCTTGTAAAATAGATTGATATCTCTGTTTAAATAGAGGTAGAGCTTTTTCAGGTTTTATCCCGACGTCTAAAAAATTCTTATTTATTAAAGTATCAATTTTTCTATTGAAAAATTTTTCAGTAGCGGGATTACAATCAATTATTTTTCCATTTCTATTAATTAAAATAATTGAATATGGAGTACTTTCGAATAAATGGCGATATTTTACTTCTGAATCTTTTAATTTCTGTTCAGCGTTCTTCTTTCCAGTAATATCTCTTATGATTGCTTGGGTAAGAGTTTTATCTCCAATTTTTACTAGTGAACTTGTTATTGATAACCATATTTTAGTTTCATCAACTCTAGTAATTTGAAATTCTAAAGGTCCCAATTTTTCACCTTTCAGAAATCTTTTAAATCGATCTTTTAACATGTTTACAAGATATTCAGATCTCTTTAAAACTGATAAAACATCAGAAAATTTCTTTCCAATCAAATCACTTATATCTAATACTGAAAGTAGATTTGTCATAGTTGAGTTACAATCAACTATGGTACCTTCTTCATCCATAAGCCAAATAGCATATGGAGAATTTTCAAATAAGTGACGATATCTTTTCTCAGATTCTCTTAGTTTTTGTTCAGTTTGTTTTCGTAAAGTAATATCTCTTGCTAAATTTAATATTCTCGTTATATTACCTGCTTCCTTTAATGGAACGGAATTCACCTCATATTCGAATATTTCTCCTTTAGTAGTTTTAGCCTTAATTTCAACACCTTTAATTTCGTTTCCAGAAAGTATTAACTCTCCCACAGTTCTTAAATTTCCAATTTTATCACCAGCATAAAAGTCTGTAAAATTTTTACCCCGAACTTCTTCTAGAGTCATGCCTATCCTTTCTAATAATACGGGATTCATATCTAAAATATTTCCTCTAATATCCGTTATAAAAATATAGTCTGGACTTGAGTTGAATATTGTGCGATATTTCTCTTCAGAATCCTTGATTTTTTGTTCAAGAAAGAACTTCTCAGTAATATTTCGTGCTAAACCACTGAATCCAATCCGATGTCCATCTGAATCATACCTTAGATATACTGAAGATTCACATGTTATTTCTTCTCCATTTTTTTTTCTAAATTGATATTGAAAATTACTCCTTGGTTTTCCGGTTTCGAAAACATTATTGTACATTTCAAAAATTTTGTTTTTATTAAATTCATCAACAAAAATCTCATAGTTGGCTCCCATTAGTTCTTCTCTTGAAGTCCCTTGCAATTCACATAGCGCATCATTAAAAAAAGTGAAATTTCCATATAAATCAACTTCAAAATAACTTTCTTTTATATTTTCAAGAATACCACGATATTTTTCTTCAGATTCTTTTAATTTTTGCTCTGCAATCTTACGCATTGTAATATCTTCATAAGTAACTAATATACCAACTACTTTACCTTTTGCATCATGCAACGGTATTCTACTGATCTCAAACCAAGTTTCTTGGCGATTTATTGTAATAAGTGATTCAATTGCGTTATATTCTGCTTTGTCATTTTTCATTACCTCCTTTTCCTTTTNNTAACTTAAATTAAACTTAAGCCAGATTAGATCTTCATCTTTTCTTCCAATTATGCTTGTAGGCTCTTGAATGTTATTCAAAAGTGCAAAATTCTTATTACATCCCAGGTAAGTTAGATTTGTATCTTTCCAGTAAATGAGCTGAGGAATGTTATCGAGAACTAACTCTAACATTTCTCTTGTCTTTTGTGCTGCATTCTTTCCTTCTCGAGTCTGAAGAAGCTTCCAAAATTGTATTTCTGGTACATAATCTGCCAATTCACCAAAACGAGCTTGGCTATCTTTAATCTCAAATTCAAGTTTTTTAAATTTAGTGATATCTCGACAGCTGAGCAGAATTTTTTTTTTGTTATCTGTGCTTTCAATAAAACTTTTTCCTTTAATTTCAAACCATTTAGATTGATTTCCTTCATATTTAATTTGAGCTTCTTCTGTTCCATGTCCTAATTTCAAAATATTTTTCATTAATCTATTTATCTTTTTGAGATCCTCCTGGTGTACAACTTCATTAATTTTATAATCTACAGGAAATAATTGAGAATTTGAGTATTCGCATTGAAACTTCTCATCAAGGATTAAAATAGGATCGTCAATATTTTCAGAAAAAACTTGACCTAGTTTATCATAACTTTCATAAATTTTTGTCATTTTTGAAAATTTCACCATTTTATTTTTTTGGATTGAGATCAAATTATTGTAATAAAGAGAACTACTGTGTTCTTATATAAAAATTGTATGATTAAAAATATAATATTTATCTATTTGGAATTTGCCCGAGATAATATCTATTACTATTCTATATATCATTTATTCACGAAATCTTGAATAATGATTTATTAAGTCCTTATTAGTTGATAGTAATCAAAAATGAGAATTTTTAATTTTTAAAAATTTCTTGTATAGATTTGGTTCTCTCTCGTTTAATAATTTCTTTCCATTTTGGTTCTATTACATCAAAAGCCGTTATTGTTAATTCTTTAATGTCATCATCAGAGGATTTTAATAATGGTCCTAAATATGTTAACGCTCTTTTATCTCTTAATTTAGTTAGGCTTTCTATGATATATATTATTCTGAATTTATCTATTTCATCCTTTTCTCGTTCTTCCTCTAATTTTTCAATAATTCTTAAAGTTGCTCTTCCATCACCTATTCTTCCTAAAGCTTCAATGATCTTATTAATTACTATATGATCTTTTTCCGCTCTAAGAGCCCTACACAATAAATTAGTGGCTCGGCCATCTTTTCTTATCCCTAAGAGTCTAGCAGCTTCAGCTCTTTTTTGCCAATTTTTTTCATGGAATAATTTTCTAATTAAAGAATTAAATTCAGCGTTTTTTTCATGCCAATTCATAGTTCAAGTAAAATTGTTTAAAGAAATTATTAGAATTTAATGATTATAGAATATAAAACTCGATATTAAGAATAATTCTTATAAAAACACATCCTATAAGATTATTCATTATTAACTAAGAATTGAGTTCATATTATCAATCCTTTTCTGCAATAACTTTAAAGTACCTATATCCTTTCTATGAAATAACCTTCCTTCAATACAATTAACCCCTGCTTCTGCTATTTTTTCTGCATTTTCTAAAGAATTAGCAATCCCTAATACTCCCATTGCTCTTGAAGTTGTAGTGAAAATTTTTTCTCCTTCACGATAGACAGATGCATAATAATATTTTGCCCCAGATTTTTTAATTTCTTCTCTGTTTATTTTAACTTGTTCGTCCTTTTTAGGATTGACAGGATATCCCTCTGGAGCCAAATATTTGCAGACAGTGGCTTTCTTTTCAAATTCAAAATCCTGAGACAAATTCCCATTTATTATCCCCCAACAAATATCTACTAAGTTTCCTTCGAGGAGAGGTAAGACATTCATTGCTTCAGGGTCACCAAATCGAGAGTTATATTCAATTAATTTTAGCCCTTTTGCAGTTTTCATGAATTGTCCATAGAGAAAACCTTTATATTCCACTCCAGTTTCTGATTTCACAGCAGCTATTGTTTTTTTCATATCTTCAAGAGCATTATCTACGTCTGATTGGGTAATAAACGGCATAAGATGATTCTCCATTGAGTAAGATCCCATTCCGCCAGTATTTGGACCTTTATCATCTTCATATGCTCTTTTATGATCTTGAACTATGGGGGTTCCCAATACTGTGTTTCCATCCACAAAAGTTTGTAATGTGAACTCTTCACCTACACATTTTTCTTCGACTAGAAATCGGCTTTTGTCGTTTATTAATTCTTTACAATAATCTAAAATATCCTGTTTTGAAAATAGGTGGTCCCCATAGACTTTAACCCCTTTTCCTCCTGTCAGTCCTTCTGGTTTTATAACAACATTTTCTTCCCCCACATCTTTAATATAACTCTCAAGACCATCCAAAGAATCAAAGATTTTACTTTTAACATTCGATTTTATCTTATATTTTTCTAATAAATTTCTGGCAAATACCTTAGATCCTTCTAATTGTGCGGCTTCAATTTTGGGGCCAACACATGGAATTCCACCCTTTTCTAAAGCATCAACAATTCCAACAACTAATGGTGCTTCAGGACCAATCACAGCAAAATCAATATTTTCTACTTCGGCAAAATTAATTATTTCCTTGAAATCTGTTTCAGAATGAATTTTAATTTCTTTACTCAAATCTTCTAAGCCAGCGTTTTTAAAACTCATAAAGGCAAATAAATTAGCCCCTCCTTTGACAAGAGTTTCTCCAATAACGTGTTCTCTTGCCCCATGTCCAATTATTAAACAATTAACCATAATAATCTTTCTCCAAAATTCATTTTGTAAATTTTTTAGTTTTTATTTTCATTATTGACAAAGAGTATTTTTATTAATTATTAATTTATTATTTTCAATTAATAGCCCTACAATAATTAGAAATGAATGAAATTAAACAATTTGAATTCCGTAATATAGTACTGTTTTTGCTAATTACTTTTGCTTGGACTTGGTTATTATGGATGCCCTCTGTTTTATCTCCAATAGGACATTCTGATCCTTTATTTGCTATATTATTTATAATTGGTGGTTATGGTCCCTCGGTGAGCGCTTTTCTTTTAACATTCATTAATGAAAGAAAGGAAGGGGTAATAGCTTTATGGAAAAGATTTTGGAATGTAAAAATTGAGATTAAATGGTTATTAATCACAATATCATTATTCCCCGCTTTATTTGTGATTTCATCAATTATAATATTCTTACTGCTAGGAAATCCTCCAATTTTACCTTGGTTATCTCAACCTTGGGTGATTATTAGTTATTTTTTAACTGCATTTTTTGCAGGAGGATTTAGCGAGGAATTTGGTTGGAGAGGATACGCTCTTGATCGTTTTCAAGCAAAAACAAGTGCTCTTCTATCAAGTTTAATTATAGGAGTGATTTGGGGTTTATGGCATTTACCGACTTGGTTTATTGCAGGGGATGCCCATGGTATCGGAGGAATTTTTGATTTCT
>JABAHP010000752.1_pt1 | contig 12708 bp, 14 predicted proteins | sample 7062081 | NCBI WGS metagenome assembly JABAHP01 (sample SAMN14534357, study PRJNA622989) | marine sediment metagenome | biome: marine biome [ENVO:00000428]; feature: marine pelagic biome [ENVO:01000023]; material: deep marine sediment [ENVO:00002113] | place: India: Gulf of Kutch | collected... | reverse complement strand
ATGGTTTCGTCGCGGCTGTTTGTGGCGCAGTTGTAGCGTTGGTAGCAGTTGCGGAAGTTTATTAGGTAGAACTGGTTTAGGTCGTCCTTTGTCAATGTTGTTTCAAGTCTTGTTCTGGGGTAACAGTCTGTTCCGTATGCGGTGGCTCTAAGCTCAGCCTCCTTTCCTCGGATTAGGTCTTCTATCACGTGGCCTCCGCCGTACTCGAAGGGTTTTGTTTCAGACATTATGGTTGCGCCGATGTAGAGGTCTACGGCTGCGCCTGGATGACAGACTTCGACGTCGTTTATCCATGCTTTACTGATTTTTATTGGGGGGTCTGAGTGTCCGAGGTTGATGATGGCTCCTGATGAGCACATGGCTCCGAAAGTCCCGGTTGTTACTACGTCTACTTCTTTATAGGCAACTTCTGCGCCGCTGCTTTCTACTAGTTTTTTCATTTCTTGTACGGTTAGAACTTGGATATCTCCGTTTTTGATTTTCTTGTTGATTTCGGTTATGGTTCGTTTGTTTCTGTTTTTAGTTGTTTTTGTTTTGAGTTTTAGTCATCCTCCTAAATGGTTTTAGTTATGTAGCCAAGTTGATTCTGATATTAATTATTTTCTGAAAGTTTTATTCTGAAAAGAATATCTTGGGTTCATGGTTTTTGTTTCGCCATTTATGTAATTTGGGCGCGCAACCGCTGGGTGTCGTCCTCAAACTTGCGAATAATCTGCTGAAATTTTTTTATTCGAAAATAGAAGGGCCCCTCCCCTTTTTCAACATACCTCGGCTTACATGATCCAAATATCCACGTGACCATGCAACAAGTTTTGTCTTCTGACAATTGCGCGCGCGATTCATGTGAAAATGCCTATAGAACCGCTTTTAAATGTGTGCAACCACCTTGCCTATAGGATTGACTGATGGTCAAAGACAAACGATTACGTGAACAAGCAAAAAGAAAACGTTTAGAACACAAGCTCCGCGTAGTGGAAAAAAGAGATAAGATGCTAATTAAAGACCTCTCAACTGAACGAGAGGTTATGGAAGAAGTTTTCGACCGCTCCACCCTCATGACCATCTACGACCTCATGAACAAAGGAACCATCGACGAGATTTACGGCGTAGTGAAAGCCGGAAAGGAAGCCAGAATCTACTGGGGAAAAAACCCGGATGGAAGAGAACTCGCAATCAAAATCTACCTAACAACCTCAGCCGAGTTTAAGAGAGGCATGCTCCCATACATCAGAGGCGACCCAAGATTCGCCCATGTTCGAGGAGGCACACGATCCCTCGTCTACGCTTGGGCCCAAAAAGAGTTCAAAAATCTGCAGCGCGCTCACGAGGTAGGAGTTAGAGTTCCAGAGCCCGTAGCAGTCAACAAAAACGTATTAATAATGGAATTCATCGGAAAAAACGGAGTCAGCGCACCTCTGATGAAAGAAACATCCCTTAGAAACCCTAAACAAGTTTGCAGACGACTCCTGGCTCACGTGAAGAACCTGTATCAAAAGGCCGAACTGGTACATGCAGACCTCAGCGAATACAACATCATGATCTGGAGGAACCAACCCGTTATCTTCGATGTCTCACAAGCTGTAACCCTCAAGCATCCTATGGCTGACCAGTTTCTAAGGAGAGACCTAGAAAACCTGCACAAGTACTTCAAGAGACTGGGCGTAGACGTGTTGTCAGTAGAAGAAATGCACAGGAGGGTTACAGGTGGCAAGACCTAGCACATTCGTCAAGGTTCCGCGAGAACGCATCGGGGCCCTCATAGGTCCTAACGGCCGCGTGAAAGAAACCGTTGAGAAGCAACTCTCAGTAGAGCTTCAAGTAGACAGCCAAACGGGCAACGTCACAATAACCCTGAGTCCCACCGCAGAAGACCCTTCCCTTCTCTTCAGGGCCAAGGAAACCATCATCGCCATAGGAAGGGGATTCTCACCTGAACGCGCCTTCAGACTCCTCCGAGACGACGACACCATTCTAGTGGTCATCGACCTGCGAGACATCGTGGGGCGGTCCCAGTCAGACATAAAACGATTGAAAGGCAGAATCATCGGAAAGGAAGGCAAGACCAGAAGAATCATAGAGGAANNCATTGGGAAAGAAGGCAAGACCAGAAGAATCATAGAGGAACTCACCGACGCCAGCGTCTCTGTGCACGGACACACCATTTCAATCATCGGGGACATGGATCAAGCTGAAGTGGCGAGGGAAGCAATCCAAATGCTCATCAAAGGAAGCCAACACAGAACAGTATACGGGTTTCTCCACAAGAAAAGAAGAGAGCTGAAAAAAAAGCGGTTGGAACTTTGGGAACCCAGAGCGCCTCTCTGAGATTTCTCTGTGGGAGTCCGCTTTGCCGCAATAAACTCAACTTAAAAGCGAAACTCATATAAAATTAAAAACAAACCTGTTAAGCTGTGTCCATCATGCTGGCACGTTTTAACGAATTCTCAACAGAATATGCCCAAAACGTGACGGAAAAAGAAAAAGGTCCAGTTTTTATTATTATTTGTTGCAGGGGAGGCAAGTGATGTGGTAACATTTGAAATGATTAGTCCCGCAGACTTTTTCTACCGCAACCGGGACATAGCCGGCTTCACCAATCCAGCTAGGGCGATTTTTTCTTCCATGCGAGAACTCGTGGAAAACTCCCTCGACGCCTCCGACCAGTCCCGTGTCCCTCCCAACATCTACGTTCGGCTATCCTACGACGGTGAGGAAAGCTCAGAAGAGGCGGATGTCTACAAGTTGAGAGTAGAAGACAACGGATCCGGCATACCACCCCGCCACATACCCTCAGCGTTTGGACAGGTTTTGTTCGGTTCAAAGTATAAGCTAAAACAGGCTCGAGGCACGTTCGGCCTCGGCGGAACCATGGCAATCCTTTACGGACAAATCACCACCCACAAACCCGTGCATGTAGCCTCCAGCACAGGAACATCAAGGATTTACAGGTATAAGCTGATGATAGACATTCAGAGAAACCGACCGGTCATTCTAGATCGCAAAATTCAAGTGAACAAAGAAAGGTGGCGTGGAACCATGGTGGAATTTTGGCTGGAGGGAGAATATTCCAGAGCTATGCCAAGGATACTGGAATACTTGAAACAGACGGCGGTGGTGACTCCGTATGCAAACATCACCTTCGTTGACCCAAAAGGACGCCTCTACAAATTCAACCGAGTCACCTCCAAGATGCCGCGTCCACCAAAAGAAACGCTTCCCCATCCCCACGGGGTGGACGTGGAAACCGTTCGACGCCTAATACAGATCACCAAGTGCCGCAACATGGTAGACTTCATGAAAACACATTTTCACAGAATCGGTGAAAGAATTTCTCACAGTTTTCTAAAGTTCGCCGGAATGGATGAAAAGAAGAACCCGAGAAAATTGGAACCTCACGAAATTGTGAAACTTGTGCGGACGATGAAGAAGTTTGAGAGATTTCGTTCCCCAGACGCCAGCTGTCTCTCACCCTTAGGAGAGGAGTTGTTAAAGGCTGGCATCTTAAAGGAGCTGGAGCCGGAGTTCATTGCGGTTTGCCAACGCAAGCCCTCCACCTACTCTGGCCACCCGTTTGTCGTGGAGACAGCGATAGCATACGGTGGGAACGTGCCCAGAAAAGACGACATCGTGCTTTATCGATTCGCCAACAGAATCCCGTTACTCTACGACGAAGCCAGCGACGTCTCATGGAGGATCATAAAATCCATCAACTGGCGAAAGTACAAGGTCACATCTGACATGCCCGTCGCCATTCTGGTTCATTTGTGCAGCACCAAGGTCCCCTACAAAACGGTAGGCAAGGAATTCATCGCGGACAGGCCTGAGGTGAAAAATGAGTTTTTGAACGGAATCCGTGAAGTAGCCCGCCAGCTACGGCGCTTTCTATCCAAACGAGAGTATAGAGAAAAAGAAAGGAGACGGTTGGCCACTTTTTCTAAGTATTTGCCAAAAATCGCCAAGTTCTCAACGGAACTGTCTGGCAAAGAAAAGGAGCCAGACATTAGAAAATTGTTATGGAGCGTAAGGAAATTTGAAGAAGAAAAAGATTGAGAGCTCTGCAGCAGAGAGGAAAAAAGGGATTTTAACAGGTCTAACAAACTTTGGAGCAACACTCTACAACCAAATGGAAAAAGGGGCATTCCCGTGGATCAAGATGCCAAGCCGATCTATCGACAACATCTTCTACAGCCCAGAGTTTCGACAGTACATTTTGGGCGAAAAAACCGTGCGCAGGAGCGCCCGAAACATCCGCCACATCCGACCCTTCACCCAACTGGTTTGGACAGCCTACTTCGCTCACGAACTCGTGCAACATCGGAAGACTTCTACTCTTCGTGACGTGTACTACTCGGCACAAGCCTACGACATACCCTTCAAGGATCAGCCGGAATCCAACAGCATCATAACCGACCTTGAAACAGTGGCAGGGTTCTCTCGAGAAGACTTCCATGTGTTTCCCGAGGAGCGCTCAGCCATCTTCGGCGACCTAACCATTGAGTACACGGTTCCTGGATACGAGGGCAAACAGTACAACCTGATGTCTCATCCTGACGGAGTCATGATAGGCCCAGCGCTCACCTCCGCCGAATTCGTCAAGACCACCGCAGACAAACTTATAGCCATCGAGAAGGGCGGCTTGTTCACCCGGTTCATCGAGGAGCAAGTTCACAAAAAGTTCAACTCCCTCCTCGTCCTCACGGCGGGTCAGGCGCCGCGAGCCACTCGACATTTCATCCACAGACTGAATAAGGAGCTAAAGCTTCCGGTGCACATATTCACGGACGGCGACCCTTGGGGAATGCACATCGCCATGGTGATCATCTCTGGCTCGGCGAACGCCGCCCACCTGCGAGATTTAACCACTCCTGACGCCAAGTGGTCGGGTGTCTGGGCCACCGACATAGTGGATTACAAGTTGCCCAGTGAAGCGTTAACCGATGTGGACATTAAGCGTCTTTACGAGTTGCAGAGGGATCCTCGGTACAAAGGAGAACTGTGGCAGAGGGAGGTCAAAAAATTTCTGAAGATCAAAAAGAAGGCGGAGCAGGAGGCGTTCAGCCGGTACGGATTAACGTACATTGTGGACGAGTATCTGCCAGCGAAACTGGAAGAGGCAGCGTAAATACATACCGCTACCTTGATAAGCTAAAAGTAATGCTTAAAGAACCATAAATGAAGCGTTGAGGCGGAGGATAGGTCATGGCTGAGCAGCCTGTGGGGTTAACCATCGCAGAGAAGTTTTTCGGCCTTTTAATAATCCTCATAGGGGTAATCATTTTCTACGTGACCTACACGAACTTCAAAAGCATGGTGCATCCTTTCATATTCCTTGTAGTCGGCTCTGTCCTGATAGGGTTAGGAGTCATCTTGGTGCTGTCGAGGGCTGAGTGAAACTTTGGCGCCGCCACTGGAGCTCAGTCAGCAATTAAGTAGAACCGTCGTTTTCTATTTCTAAGTGAGAACGTCATATGCACTGATTTTCCCCCGGGTTACCATACCTTTTGTGTAATCTCAGCTCTAAACAAGACCAACTGTTCTTTGTTTCCTGAGGCATCGTAAACGTTATGAGGGCTTCTTGGTGCAAGTAATTAATGGCTTTGGAGAGGTGTACGTTTGAAGAAGTTTGACGCAGTTGTGGTGGGCGCCGGAACAGCGGGTTGCATGGCTGCTAAGACGGTTGCCGACGCTGGCCTTAAGGTTTGCCTGATCGATCGGAAGAAGACAGAAAACGTGGGAGAAAAGGTTTGTGGAGACGCCGTAGGAAAACATCATTTTGATAATTTGGGTTTAGACTATCCTTCAGGGGAGGAGCTGGAACGAACGATCATGGGGGCCAAGATTTACTCGCCAAACACGAAAAGCGTCTTCCACATAAAGGGGGAAGGACTGTGCGCGTTTAGTGTTAACCGGCATCTCCTTGGGCAGAGACTTTTGATAAACGCGATCGACGCCGGCTCCACTTTCCTCGAATCAACTCAAGCGTTAGAACCCATCATAAAGAACGGTTTCGTCGCTGGAGTCTTGGCAAGAGACCTAAGAACGGGAAGCAAGGCCGCGGTGCATTGTCAAGTCGTGGTGGATGCCAGTGGTTTTTCTGCTGTCATACGCAAAAAACTTCCCCGCAAAATAGGAGTTGACACAGAAGTTGGCAATAGGGACGTAGAGCTCTGCTATCGGGAAATTCGTGAGTTGAAAGCGCAGGTTGCTGATACGGAGTTTTGTGAAATTTATCTCAGTCAGACAGTGGCTCCAGGAGGATATTGTTGGATTTTTCCTAAGAGCGAAAAGAACGTGAACGTGGGCGTAGGAGTAGCTATGCGTGAAGGTTTTCCTAACCCAAAAAATCAGCTTTACAACAATGTCTTATCCAGACCTCTGTTTAACGGCTCGAAAATCGTGAGCAGCGGCACATGGTACGACCCAGCGCGAAGACCAATCGATTGCATGACTGGAAACGGCGTTGTCATTGTTGGAGACGCAGCCTGTCAAGTGAACCCCATCCACGGCGGCGGGATAGGCCCATCCATGATGGGTGGAGCCCTCGCGGGAAAAACCATAATCGAAACCATGGAAAAGGGGAACGTGAACCGGGAGGGACTGTGGCCATACAACGCTAGGTACATGCAGTCATATGGAGCCAAACAAGCGGGTCTCGATGTCTTCCGCTTGCTTCTACAAAAACTGGGCGACGACAACATAAACTACGTCATGAAGTACCAGCTGATAACACAAGAGGATATTCTGAAGACGAGCATGGGCGAGGACGTACGCCTAAACATAACCGAAACCACCCTTCGAATATTCAGAGGGTTAAGAAAGCTCTTCCTTCTTAAGGAACTACGTCACGCAGCCAGTCTGCTGAAAAGGGTGAAGGCTCTCTACCGCAACTACCCAACCTCACCCAAAGACTTTGACGAGTGGAGAAGGAAGACGCGAGACTTGATTAAGGAAGCACGCGGATGAAACAAGAGGGCTCTAACGATGTTTTGGGTTAAGCTTCTCAGGGGACCATGACCTCCACCTAAGACTCGCCAAGAAGAATTTTGAGTGGTTCATAAGTGCAAGAGTTTATCAACGCTTGAAATGGCACCTAGGCTAGGGCAGAAAACCGAGTTCACGCAGATCGTTGCGCAGTTTTTCTTCCCATTCTTTCATTTCTTCTGGTTGAAACTTGCTTTGCCAATGTTCCGCCCAGTTGTGAATGTTTTCATCAAAGTATCTCATTTCCAGAAGTTTTTGGGAACACTCATGCCAATTCACCATTGAACACGAATAGTTCTGAAGATGCTCATATAAAATGACCTGCAAGAAGATCTGCAAATTGCGCCGCGTCCAACCCTGGCGATTTTATGGTTTATTTCCTTGATGCTCACTTTTCCTGAAGAAAACGCCTAGGTTGCGAGGGAGACTATCTAGGTATCCGATCAGGTCGAGCTGCTCCAGTTTTCTCACTGTTGCAGCGCCCAGCCGATCACGAGACACTCCTTCCAAAAGAAGGGCAGTTTCTTCCTGAGAAAATTCTTCTTTTTCTTCAATCCATTGTAAGAAATCCCTGTTCTGCGGGCAAACCCTTTGACAGTGAAGACACCCAACCAGGCAGTTGTGCCAGGAAGGGTCTATCCAAGCCGGAAACGGAATATTGCCTGGCTTCTCATTGTGAAAGACGATACACCGCTCGGCGCGAAGAAGAAAACGATCAGAAGGGATAGCGCCAGTAGGACAGCCTTGGCGGCAGGCGTGACAGTCCTGGCAGCTTTTCATCATCTGTACTTCTCGCCAGTTATCTTTCTGGCAAGGTAGGTCGGAGTAAACGGCCACAAGCTGGAGGAAGCTTCCCATGCCAGGGACGTAACAGATGTTGTTTCTTCCGTACAAGCCCAGTCCGCTCCGCACGGCCAAGAGTTTCAAAGGCAACGCAGTGCGCGCCACGCGATATCCTTTTGTGTTCAGAATCCCTGCCAGGAGATCTTTCACCCGTTTCCTTGTCTCCTCATAGGCTACATAGGTCGGGGGAAGGATGAGTGCCCGCGATTCCCCGTTCCATGTGAAAACGGCCTGACTCTGGGGGCGAGGGACAGCGACAACTATCAGGGACATGGCTTCTGGCAAGCTATCGGGGATTCGGAAATCAAACCAGGCAAGACGTTCCTGATAGAATTCTTCGTCAAATAGACCCTGCCTATGGCGTCCTTCGATTTCCTCTTGCAAGTCACGAAGGTGTTGGATGGATACGATGCGACCTTGATAGCCATGCTCTGCCAATTGAAGAAGCAGTTCTTCCACGAATCGCTCGCGCGCGCGCATACCATTCAATGCTTATTATTCCTTTTCTGCCTTTCCAGACATCTCCATAACGCGGGCTACTAGATTTGAAACTCTCCATTCTTCAAGACCGTTATTGTTTCTCCGCTTTTCTTTGTCACCTTTACCGTGGGCTTAGAGATAAGAAAATCCATGTGGTTTTTCGACAGATTCCTTCCGCCAGGCATGTCAGTGTTGTTTCCAAAGGCAATGTGGATTGTTCCAAGAATTTTCTCTGCTTCCAAGAATTCTTCAACAAATCTTGCTTTAGGGTTTATTCCAAATGCAAACTCGCCCACAACCTTCGCCCATTCATCTGTCTCCAAAGTGTTGTTGACCTGCCGCAAGATCTTTTCATCATCCGAACGAGTTTCTTCCACTCCACCGTTCTTTACTGTAACCTCAACTGGGTTTTTCAGAGGACCGATTCCTCCAATGGCCATGTCGCACATCAATTTGCCTTCTAAAGAGTGTTCAAGAGGTGCCACTATCACCTCTCCGGTTGGCAAGTTCATCCACTTCATCTCTTTCCAGTCAATAATAGTGTCGGTAAAGAACGGTCTTCCCTCAGTGCTAAACAAAAGCTTGGTGCCAGAAGAGGACGTGACCTCAACAGTAACGGTTTGACTTAACTTCCCTATGAGACTTCGAGCAAAATCTCGCATCCTCCTATGCTCTTCTACAGTCAATGCTAATGCTCCATTAGTAAGCATCTCCAAGGTTACTCCGGGACAGTGACCCAAACGAGACCTCTTATCCCTAGTCTCCATATGAATAAGCCTAATCCTAAACGGTGTTTCCTCCCTGATTCCACGTAAAACGTTAATGTACAAGTCAGGCTTCTTAGCAGTCAAAGATTCAAGAAGATGCTTAGGAATTTCCTTTCTGAACTCTCCGCTAGTTTCCAGAGTTATAAGCCTCGTCCAAAGCCCTGAAGCCAAGGCTCCATCAGCAAACGCCTTACCAACCTCAGCTTTCTCATCATCACAAACTATGATGACTCGTTCTCCGGGAACAGCCTCTAAAACGTATTCCAAAGCATTCCTAGCCGCTTCCCAAGCACGCATGAACAACATCTCACACAACTCAATTGCAATAAACAAAAATAAACTTTGGTCGCACGCGCGAATTAGAATTCGATTTCTCTTTCATTCTTCAAGGTGGCAAACCATCCACCCAAGACTTGGTTGTGATGCTCGATGATTTGTTGTGCCGTGAAATGCGAAGAATCCCAAGTACTATGCGCATCCTTAACTAAGATGACCTCGTAGCCAAGACTAAAGGCACGACGGCAGGTGGTATCTATGCAATACTCCGTTTGCAAGCCCGCAATGACCAGTTTCTTGATTCCCCTAGAATCCAGTACACGGTGCAAGTTCGTTTCATGAAAGGCGTCAGGGGTCTGCTTTTGAACCACCACATCTCTCTCAACCGGTGCGATAGACGGATGGATTTCCCATCCTGGCGTGCCATATGCATCAGGGTCACCACTACCGCCATTATTTTGAACATAAAAAATTGGAATTTGTGCAGAGCGTGCCCTAGTGATTAGGTTCTTGACTTTTGCGAGGAGTTCATCTCCCTCAGATATCGGGGCAGGTTCTTTGAAATTTCCTACTTGCATGTCGATAATTAGCAACGCAGTATCACTCATATTCTTTCACCTCTCGATGAAACCAATCGTTAGATCCATATTAACTATCATGTACGTGCATTATTTGGCGTTTTTCATCAAAGCACACGTATACAGTGATGACGCATAACGAAGAAAGATGTGTGATCGACTTATTAATCCAAAACTAGCATAGTCAGTTGGTTGCGTAGCAAACATGCGTGTCGCAGCGTTGGTCACGGGCGGGAAAGATTCTGCCCTAGCACTGCATCATGCATCAAGACTTGGCTACGAAGTGAAATATCTAGTCACTATGCTTCCACAGCGGGAAGACAGCTGGATGTTCCATTTCCCCAACATTCGTTTAGCCGACTTATTCGCTGAAGCGGTTGGACTCCCACTGGTTAAGGCTGAAACTTCTGGGGTCAAGGAAATGGAACTTGAAGACCTCAAACGCCTGCTCGCAACCCTCGACATAGAAGGGGTGGTTTCAGGAGCCATATCCTCACAATATCAGAAGAAAAGAATTGATAAGATATGCCGTGAACTGAACCTGAGGTCTATTGCGCCTCTTTGGCAGGAGAATCCCATAAAACTGCTGAAGGAGATCATCAACCTCAACTTTGACACCGTTATCGTGGGGGTTTACGCCCTTGGCTTCGATCAAAGCTGGCTTGGAAGAAGAATNNGGTGGGGGAAGGGGGAGAATACGAAACCCTGGTTCTCGACGCACCGTTCTTCAAAAGGAGAATACGACTGCTTCAAACGGAGAGAGTTTGGGAGGACCACAGCGGATACTTGCTCGTTGGAAAAGCGGATCTCGTAGACAAGTGAAAACGAAAAAGAACGTTGTAAGCGGCCTCTAATGAGATCCTCTCGCCTCCAAACTCCATCGGCATCCTCGTTAAAACCGAATTATAAAAAAGGGAGATCAGCATTAATTCTGCCACACAACAACCAAACCGCATGGGATGTAACCAAGAGGTTGAACCGCAAGTCGGAGGGAAAAGTTTAGAAATGGCCTACAAGTACGTGGCGAGGGCTTGGAAGAAGCCGGAAGCCTCCTTCGTGAAGGAGCTGATGTGGCAGAGACTTATAGAATGGCGCAGACAACCTGTAGTTCTCAGAGTTGAAAGGCCCACACGTATTGACCGAGCGAGGAAGCTGGGATACAAAGCCAAGCAGGGATTCGTTGTCACCCGAGTTCGCGTCCGACGCGGAGGCTTCAAAAGAACTCGACCAAAAGCTGGTCGAAGACCCAAGCGAATGGGCGTCGCCAAGCTCAAGCTTGCGAAAAGCTTGAGGTTGATCGCTGAAGAGAGGGCGGCGAGAAAGTTTCCTAACCTAGAGGTTTTGAATTCTTACTGGGTTTGGGAGGACGGTCGCTTCAAGTGGTTTGAGGTCATCATGGTGGACCCAAACCATCCAGTCATACAATCCGATAAGGATGTTAACTGGATCTGTGAGAAGGTTCATCGAGGCCGAGTTTTCCGTGGACTAACCAGCGCCGGCAAGGAGGTCCGGGGGCTTCGTCACAAGGGGCGTGGAGCCGAGAAGGTTCGACCGAGTCGTAAAGCAGTTCGCAAACGAAGGGAGAAGAAGAAATAAAGCATAATTGGGCCTAAAAAGGTGTTTTTAGTCATATACTGACGCAATTATGACGCACCTGTAATTGCCCTTGGATACCCTCAAAACCTCTATTCGATCCATTTCTCCATGTCTCCGCCACAAGTCCATAACTCCTGTCTTTTTCCATTTCCAGACACTCTGACGGTAACTAGTTTAAAAAGAACCGGGGATAAGTGATGTTTTATATCAAGCTGCTCATAAATAGATCGAGTTGAAGGATAATGAAGGTTCATTCGGCAGTGAGAAAAAAGGGCGGCGGAACTAGAGGAGGGAGAGGTTTCAGCAGGGGTGAACTGAAAGAAGCGGGAGTAGACCCTAAACACGCGCTTAAGTTGGGAATATCAATCGATCTGAGGAGAAAGACAAAGCATGGAGAAAACGTGAAGACGCTTAAAAAGCATCTGCGAAGTTTGGCTAAGAAAAGAAAAAGAAAACGCCGGCCACGCACAGTTAGAAAGTCTTAGACGGGAAAGAAGTGTGAAACGATTGCGTGACGTGCCTATATCTCACATTCCCGTGACTTACGTTGACATCCGGTTCTTCGTACATGCAACTGAGGACCCGAATAAGGTTGTTGAAGCAGTACGTCGCCTTCTCCCGACCAACCACATTGATGAAATAGTTTTTAAAAGAAGCAACTTGAAGGGGCACTATGGCAACCCCATCACCCTCTTTGAAACCAGGGTAAAGAAGAGGGAAATAGTCAAGGCTGTGGTTGAAACTTTGTCTTCAGGTCTCGGCGAGCTGGATAAAGAGGCGCTACTAACAGAGATCGGTTCACACACGGAAAAGGGAAGCCTCTACATCAGATTGGACAAGCAAGCCGCCTTTCAAGGAGAGTTTAAGCTCTGCTCTGCTGATCCGGTTCGCATGCGCATAAGATTCAGAAAGAAAAAACTTGAGGATATAATCAAAGCCGGTCGAGAACTTGGGATGCTGCCATGAGAAAATTCGTTGACCTACACCTGCAGCCTTCAGTCAAAGATTCGGATCAGGTGGAGAAAATGGTTACCAGATCCTCTAAGCTGGGCTACCGCCTAGTTGGAATACCCCTCCCACCAAAAGTTACACAAGACAAGGTTCGTCAGCTGCGAGGCATCTGCAAAGATGTTGGGATAGACCTTGTCACGAGGCTGGACCTTACCTCGAAAACACCTCGTCAACTG
>JABAHP010011551.1_pt6 | contig 12744 bp, 13 predicted proteins | sample 7062081 | NCBI WGS metagenome assembly JABAHP01 (sample SAMN14534357, study PRJNA622989) | marine sediment metagenome | biome: marine biome [ENVO:00000428]; feature: marine pelagic biome [ENVO:01000023]; material: deep marine sediment [ENVO:00002113] | place: India: Gulf of Kutch | collected... | reverse complement strand
TCACGGATACCCTCACCACGGCTGATTTGATCCAGACCTTCAGAAACAAATCCCTCGCTCTGTCTGACAACACGATCAGCATGCTTCAGGTGGGCTCGCCCACGTATACGAGCCTCAAGAACGCTTTTACTATTCTCGGCGCTGCCGGTGTTTTTACCGGCGGGGTGATTTCCGATGCTGGCGGAGGGACGATTGATGTCTCTGCTGGTACGGGCATGATTCGTACGACCAATTCAGAGGTCGGTGAGCTTCGTTTCTTCGATTTCTCGGCTGTTTCTGGAACAGCCATTCCGGCCGATACGACCAGGTATGTCGGTGTCGAGTATAACGCTGGCTCCCCGCAGGTTGTCGTCAGAACTACCTACAATTGGAATTACAACGACGACTTTGAGCTTGGTGTCGTGGTCAATGAGGGTGGTACGCTGCACATTTTCAATTCACCGCAAGAGACCAACAATGTTGGCGCCGCCCTTCATAGGCGCCTTGAGGATGTGGAAGGAATCCTCCGCTCAGATGGTTTGATCATCAGCGAGACAGGCACGAGAAATATTGCTGTTACGGCTGGCCACATGTGGCGTGCTCTTGTTGAGTTCACGATCAGTGCCATTGACACTTCCGGGGCGGATACCTTTGATCGGTATTACAGGGATGGTGTAGGAGGGTGGACCAAGCAGAGTGCTCAGACTCAGTGGGACAATGCCAACTATGATGACGGCACCGGTGTTTTGGCTTCTCTCACCCCAAATCGTTACTCCACTCAGTATTTCTACGTGGAATCTGACGGCAACTTGGTATCTTTGTACGGCCAAGCTGAGTATACTTCTTTGGCTCTGGCGCAGGATGATCCGGCGCCTGCGAGTCTTCCTGACAGGCTCGACGCTCATGCCATTCTCATTGGTCGTGTGATTTTTCAGGACGGCGCCGGTAGCGCTTCCTTGGTTGAGTCGGTCTTCTCCACGACCTTCGCTGCGACTCTGGTTACAGACCATGGCTCCCTTGCGGGCNNGTACGCCCTCTTGGCAGGCCGGGCTGGCGGGCAGACATTGATTGGTGGAACGGCGAGTGGAAACAATCTTGTTCTTCGCTCCAATACTTCCAACGATGGGGAAGTGGAGATCGAAGACGCCCTCCGTTTGGATCTGGCGGGTGGCACGCAGGACTATGTGTTCTCCCAGACGGACACTGTGGATACAGATGCCCTGGTTCTTCGGGGGAAAAATTCCGGCTCCGCTGCTATTTTGTCCTTGTTTTCAGAGGATGGAGATCAGACGGACAACAACGCCATTCGGGTTTATGGACAGGGTACGCCTGGAGCGGCGCTTCGGAACTGGCTCCACTTGGGGTATTACACTACGCGCGGCGCCTATTCGATCAAGCCATACGCTCAGGGAGGCTCTGGCCAAAAAGCCTTGTATCTTGGTCCCAGCAATAATGCTGAGCAAATGATTCTTGATACCGGTGGAAGAGTTGGGATTGGGACAAACTCTCCGGATGGAAAGCTTCATGTTAAGGGCGACGATGACGAAATCACCTTGGCACTGGACGCGGATGCCGCGCAAACAGCGAACATCCAGGAGTGGAGAGATTCTGCTGAAACAACTTTTTCCTACGTGGATTCTTCTGGTCAGAGTTTTTGGCCGAAAGTTGGCACGGATGAGCTTGCTGAAAAGACAGGATCGGCTGGAATCAACGTTACAAGTCTTCTCCGCGTGAACCATGAGTTCACTCGGCCCGCCGACAATGAAGCAACTACGGGCAACATCGACGCTCTTGACACAACGGCTAAAAGCACGATTCGGTTTACTGGCGCCGGGGCTGTGACACTACGTGGTATAGATGACGGGGTGGACGGCAAGATCGTCTCCATCATGAACGTCACGGGGAATGAGCTGACTGTCAGCAATCAGCATGCCACCCCGGCTGCGGCTGATCGCATCATCACAGGAACCGGTAGTGATTTGGTCCTTCAGGATGGCGCTGCCGCAGTGTTCCAGTATGATGCGACGACTGCGCGTTGGCGTATGATTAGCGGAGCCGGTGGCGGCGGGGCTCTGGAAGTTACTGGTACCAGGGGCTCCCCGCAGAGCATCGTGGCTGGAACAGGTGTGTCTTTTACTGGTTCCCAGGCCCGGCAGATGTGGTTCATTCAGGGTTCTGGCGGGGCTGTGGACATCACGGCGAATCCACAAATCGCCGCAGGGTCTATAGTAGGTCAAGAACTTTGGTTGATTTGTACCTCGGATACGAATACAGTCAAGTTTGACGACGGAAACGGCCTTTCACTCAAGGGTAGTTTCACCATGGGTGATGACGATCTTCTGAAACTTTTCTGGGATGGGACCAATTGGATTGAGTCCGGGAGGAATGCATGAGGAAATTACTAGCCCTTCTTCTGGCGCTAAGCATTCCGGCGTATGCCGAGCCGGTAAAGCACAAAGAAGCTGACAGCATTGCCGGTATTGCCGCACCGCATAACCTTATCAAAATTGGCAGCGGGGACGCTGGAAAATATCTTGGCTCCTGGTCCGGGTATGACGACACCAACGAGGTTCCCACGGACTGCACGGGCGGTACGCCAGCCGGTATTACAATGTCCAGGGTGGCCGGGGCTACGGACGACGCTAGTGGATACAAATTCCGCATGGCGAAAGATGCTAGTGATCGTCAGGGGATGGGGTTCGCCTATGACTTCAAGGTGCCCATCACGGCGCAGGGCAAGACGGTCGCCCTCCGATCCTTCTTCGACGGGAACGCGAACTTCACGTTCGGCGACAGCTCCGATGTCAAGGTCTACATCTACGACAAAGACACACCGAAGCTCATCACCCCGAACAGCAATGCACTCCCCGCCGATAGCGATTGGCTCGAAACCACGTTCAATATTCCCACGGGCGTGGATGATCTGAGGCTCTGCCTCCATGTCGCCACCACCTCGGCCAGTACGTGGCAGCTTGATTTTGATGACCTGGAGGTCTCCCGAAGGGCGACGGTAAATGGGCTGGCCGGGACGGATTGGATCTCCTTTACGCCGACAGGAACGTGGACAACAAACACTGATTATGAAGGAAGGTTCAGGCGTGTCGGCGACTCAATGGAGGTTTACGTCGAGGTGCTTCTTAATGGTGGAGCGCCGAATGCAGCTGATCTTTTTATTGATATGCCATCGGGTTACACGATCGACACATCAAAGCTCGTGAGCACCACGCAAGCAAACGTTGTGATGCCGGAGTCCGGCGTTTCCGGAGCTGACGCGGGGGTCAGGAACTACACGGGAGGCCATACCATTTATTGGACGACAACGCGGGTTCGGCCATTTCTTGACAACGGCGACAACCAAGTATTGTCGATCAACCAAACAAGTCCTCATTCCTGGAACGATGGAGACTACGTTATCGTCGCATGGACCGCCCCCATCGTCGGCTGGTCCGCAGGCGTCCAGATGCTTGATCAGCCGGTTGACGTGTGGGGCGTATCTGTTTGGTCCGGGGTCTCAACAGATTCAGTAACGGGCGGGTCTTGGACGGTCCACGATGACGCTTCTTTTTCCGGAAACGTCACGCGCGAAGGTTCCGCGACGGCTCCGTCTACGGCGACGAACCTCGGGCATACAATTAATAATATCCCGCCGGGGGATTACGAAGTTGTTTTTAGCGCCCCTATGCGGACAGATGCAGTGACCACGATCTGCCATTGGGCTGTTTTCGCTGGTTCAACTATAGTTGCGTCCACAATTGCCGCTACGTCCGCGTCAAACGACAGGCAAGACAAAGGCACCATTTCTGGTTTTGTCCATTACGACGATCACCAAAGTTCAGTCGAATTTTTGGTTAAAGCGGAGAGAACAACGGGCTCTGCAAATTGCAGCATCCTATCTCTCGGCGGCAGCAAGGAGAAATGGACGCTGGTGTTCCGCCCCGTTCTCAAGAACGGCGGCAGCATCGGTGTTGAAAAAGACAAATCATATAACATGTCGATTAGCACTACTACCGGGCCGTCGATTTCAACAACGCATGAGGCAATTGGCATTCCCTATCAGGTTCAAAACGGCACGTGGTGGATGCATTACAATCTGTTTTTTGATCTCACTTCCACCACAACTTCAAGTATTGTTGTCGCCATTAGCGGTGTCTCGATTGAGGCCGGTAGCTCACAACCGTGCTCTGTATTTCTTGAGGAAATTGGAGTTTCAAATCCGCTTGCAAGATACGCTGTTGCAGGTACTAATGGGGTTACGNNAAACTATGATCGTGTTGCGTTAACCTGCCACTCCAGGCTTGACGCAAAACCGACGTTCGTCCCATAGGGAGGTGAGACTATGAGGTGGTGGATTCTGATTCCGGTCATGATGCTTCTTATGCACGGTGCGCCGTGCGCCAAGGCATCTGAGGTCCAGTTCTCCCTGGGGTTTGGGAAGAACCTGATCCGCAACCAGTGGGGCTCCTACGGCACATTTGAGCGTGGCTTCAGCTTGGCCTACGCTTGGGGCGATCTATTGGATCTTCGAGTGCGTGCAGGCGGCTGGCTCGCTCATGGCGNNCTATGCCGGTGTCACCGCTGGCATCAAAGTGGTTTCCCCCGTTGGTTTGTACGCCCGGCTCGGGATTGGCCCCGCCCTGGTCCTTCCTGGGCATGACTCGGCGCTTGGGTCAATCGTGCAGTTTCAGCCAGAGGCTGAGATGGGGCTGACAAACGGAATGGTCAGTGTTTTTGGGCTTTTCGTGCATCATTCTTGTGCGGGGCTTTGTTCTCCAAATCGCGGTGTGGATCAACTTGGTGGGGGCTTTTCCTTCCACTTTTAGGGGGTGCGTCATGTCTCTTACGGTGAATGCAACTCGTGATTTTACTTGTGATACCTGTGGTGCTGAAGACACCGGAAATGCGAAAACTGTTGAGCGCCCGGATGGTTGGGAGGAGTTTGACTGCCGAACCACCGGGGAGAAGCTGCATATTTGTGCTACGTGCAAGGGAAAATCCACGGATGCTGATAAGGCAACGGTTTACGACGCTCTTTTTGGGGCTTAAGAAAGCGGGGAGTGTATGGAAAATACAGCCGTTGAAGCCATCATAGCGAATGAGCAGGAATGGCGTCGTCATATCATGAAGAAAACAGAAGACATCCTCAAGGAACAGCGGCGCCAAAGTGGCTTTTTGGAGAGGCTTCGGGTATGGTTATGGGTGTGGCGTAGCGCGGGTATTGCCGTGCTGGGCTATGTGGTTTACGTACTTCAACATTCTGCATAGGAGGAGTTATGGATTTCGCAGCACTTTTCGCGGTTCTTTGTGGTGAGGTTGGTTGGCTTCCCGCCGTTCTGGGCTGGCTCGGCCTGGTGGTCGTGACCGCTCAGAGTGTGGTGGTCCTTACCCCGACGAAAAAGGACAACAAGTTCGTGGCGAAGCTTTTTGAGGTGCCGGTGCTCGGCATGCTTCTGAAGGCTCTGGCTTCGTTCGCCCCTGTCCTGAAAAAGCCGAAATCGGGGTAATAATGCGCCACCACCTTCTTCCAATTCTGTTTTCTTTCCCCCTTCTTGCCGCCTCTTGCGACATCAAGGAGGACACCTCTGAGTTGACAGCATTGGAAGGGGGGGATCTGAGCGTGATTATGACCACGGACGGTGAGGACGGCCCAAGGAAGGGCCTTTCCCACGTCTACCTCCTGGAGGGCAGTCCTCCTCAGGCTAGGGTGAAGCTTTTTGTTCCTGGGGTGCACTGCGAGAGGGACAACTGCGTGGAGGCCACGGCTGTTCGTAAGGACGGCCGCATGGTGCCCTTGGGGGGCGTGGAGGAGGGGGAGAGCGAACTGGTCTTCTCCCTGGCCAAGCTGACGGCGCTGCCGGACATAGTGGCTCGTGACGACGGCGGCCCATACCGTATCCTCGTGGACGTGTATCAAAAGATTGACGGTGGAGACAGGTTGATTAAAACTGTTGGGATTGTTTACATCACCGTGCTCCGAAAGGGGTACGCCCGACTCACTTGTGACTCCCCAAACACGGCCTATACGGTCAAAATCAAGAAGAAATGCGACGCTCAGTTCTCCACCAAGGGGCGTTCAAGTCTTTGTGGCGGGGGGTGCCGTTGATGGAACTGGCAGGAACCATAGCCAGCATCCTTCTTTTGGTACTCACGGCAGCCTGGGCGCTGTACAAGAAGCATCTTTCCAAAGAGGCGGAACGAAAGCGGAAGTTCGAGGAGGACGTCAAAAAGGCCAATGAACAGATCGGCCGGGAGCAAGAAAAAGCGATCGAGGACGGTCGGGCGCATGACGTTCAGGACGGGGTGGAAGACAAATGGCGCGAGAGTTCTTCCCAAAAAGAGTAACGATTCATTGCTCTTATACGAAGAATGGGGAGTCTGTTCCGCTTAGCGTCATAGATAGCTGGCACAAGAAAAAAAGGTACCGAAAAATTGGGTACCATTATCTCATTCAACCAGACGGAACTGTTGAAAGAGGCCGTGCGTTAAACGAAAAGGGCGCGCACGTTCGGGGCGACAATGACGACAATGTTGGGGTCTGCCTGATAGGAAATGACAAATTCACTCGGGAACAATTCATCTCTCTACGAAGCCTTCTGGAAACGCTCCGCATTACATATGGTATTCCCTACTGGGCTCTTTACTGTCATAATCAGTTTAAGTCTGCACAGAAGAAGAGGAAAACTTGCCCGAACATCAGCATCAACAAATTGCTCTACTGGTGGCTGTGCAATGACGAAATGGTAATGGCATCACATATTTATCGTGGCGATCGTTTTGGACCGAGTTTTTGAGGGGGATGCGGGATGCAGACACTTTCATACGGGTATTTGAAACCCCAGGATCAGGATTCAGGACAGGAGGTTTTTCCCGCGCTGGAATCCAACATTCAGCGCTTGAATGACCACTCCCACAATGGTGTGAATGCCGCTGTTCTGGCCGTATCTTCCGTGGCTGTTACGACTCAGAGTATTCTTTCCGGGGCATGGGTTTCCAATGGGGCCGGGTACAGACAAGCTGTCACGATCCCCGCTTCATTGACTGGGGCTACTCCGGCACAAACCTACGACATGCTGGGTATCGAGTTCCGGCTGTCCACTGGAGAAAGGGTGTACCCGAGGGTGGAGAAGATCAGTGATTCGCAGTACTACGTGTATGTGAATGACAACACTCTCAACCTGACGGCGATCTATCATACATGAGAAGCGACATTCCCCCTCGCAGCGTAATTTTCGAGAATTTTTCCCGTGGTATCACGGATAACATCGTCACGAACGATGTGACTTGGGCTGCGCGGCTGGAGAACTTTTTTCTCACGGACAACAACAAGCCCCGAACCAGGGACGGCTCTCAGGTGTTCCACTCGGTCACTTACCGCGCCCCAAACAATTCCCGAGTCAGTACGCTTCCTCATTTCAGTCAAATAGGCAGGCAGCTTGTTCAGGCCAGCACAAGGCTTTATGACCCCACGGGGGGCTCCTGGACCGAGCTGGCGGGGCCTTCCACGGTGGCCTTCACTGGAGCCACGGATGCCTCCATTTTTTCGTACTCCGAGTGGAACAAGCACATGTTCATCACCTTTGATGGTGACTTCCACCCGGTGAAGGTCTACAGGGATTCCGGGGGAACGATGCGGCTGAGAACAGCCGGTCTTCCTTACATGGACAATGAAAACGGGGGGCTAATCGGCCCCTTGTATATGCGGACGTATTTTAATAATCTCCGTTTACTTTTCATTGACCATTTTGAATCCTTCGACAAGGCGAACATCATCGCCACAGCTAATGAGTTCAAGCTTGGATGGAACACGCATATTAACGCCGGGACGGCGCATAAAAGCGTGGACTCCGCCAACCTGATCACTTCACCCGACGCTACGGATCTGACCTCGCTTTTAACCCTTCTAAACGAGGCATATCCGAAGTACAACGCCCACGTAAACGATGCCATCGGCGGTGCGCCTCTCACCTACCATTATGCCGCCGCCGATGGCACGTATACTGCGGTTACTGTCACACGAACGCCCGTGGACCTGGCCACCGCCACAGACCTCCTGGTGGATTTATGCACAAGCTTCTCCCCCCAGACCTCGGGTGGTCATGCTCGGGACACCTCCGCGCATAACTCAGTCTCCGCTGGCTGGGTGGTTGATACCTACTCCTGGTGGAACTGGTTCGGCTACCATGGGGATGAGGACACGTACTCTATCCCCGCCGCTATGGGTGTTTCCCCTACTCAAGAGGAAGCGGAGACGCTTTTGCATGGGCTCCTGGCTGCATACAAGCAACACTATCTGGACTCCATCTCCGGGTATCCTCTCATCCACAGCGTTCCAGACGCCACCCATCCAATCTCAAACACCACGGACGCCGCGCTCACGACTTCTGATCTGAAGCCCACTGAGCATGTGGAGATGTGGAAGGCGTATTATGACCTGTATAACAAGTGGATGATTCACGTCGGTGACGTTGACATTCACAATGGTGTTGAGGGGGATGGGCAAGCCACGGGGCTCAAGTATTTCAAGCGCCGCAACGAAACGTATTACCCCTGGGTGTACAACACGGATTCCTACGAACCGCTCTTTGAGCTGGCGAACTCCCTGAAAGCGGCTCTGAACTCCCACAAGAACAATCAGAGCACCGTGCATAATGCTTTTGGCTCACCGGCTTTGATTACAGCGGCGGACGTGAGCCTGGTGCAGCCGGAGTACTCCGAGCACTATTTCGCCGAACTCGTATGGGAGCTTCGGCTGGATTACTCCGAGCACGTTGGCAACACGAGCGAGGGAAACACCATGCATAATGGTGTTTTCACTCCGGATCGTGACACCCACCAGCTCATTACCCCGATCCTAGCCTCCGCGACGAATCCCATCAATGACTCCTGGGGCGGGTACCCGGCCGGTTCCATCAACGGCCAGGTCACGGAGCTGAACGACCTGGTGGCCAAATACAACGTCCATCAGGCCAGCGTCGTCTCTCACACTACGGGGGACGTGGACAAAGTGCGCTGGAGCGGTGCCTTCTCCCTTGGCACCTACGGCTATGCCTTCGTTTACAAACAGGAGTATACAGTCGGGCAGGTCACCTACGAGGACCGGGGGCCTCCGCTGTTCCTCACGGCGGCTGACAGGCTCGACATCTCCCAGACCGAGCTGACCATCACAAACATACCCACCCTGGCCAACAGTGGGGATCTGAACTACGACACGACGAACATTGAGATTGAAATTTACCGCACTACCAAGAACGGCTCTGTCTACTACCTGGTAGACACGATCACCAACGGTACCTCCACGTACACGGATACCACCACTGACTCCGACCTGGTGTTGAACAACTCTCTTTACACAACTGGTGGGCGCGTGGAGAACGAACCTCCACCGGTCAGCCGCCTCATTCACACCGTGGAGGACACGACCTATTATGGATATGTCACAGAAGGCAGCGATGTTTTGGGCAATCGCATCCGTCAGTCTATCGCTGGGGATGGGGATTCTTGCCCTGGTGATTTCTATGTTGATTTAGATGAAGACCTCGTAGGGATGAGTTCTGCTCGTGGGCGTCTCGTGGCTTTTACAGACGTGGCAATTTACAGAATTGAAGGGGGTTTCGACCAGTATGGACGCGGCGCTCTCGTGGCCAACAGATTCACGGATACGGTTGGACTGCTCTCAAGTCGAAGTCTCGTGCGCATCGACGATGGAATCCTTTTCGCAGGAACCGATGGTTTTTATTTCACGGATGGGTTCATCACCAGGAAGCTTACGAAGCATCTCAACACCACCTATTCCGCCCTGTACAACAAAGACAAGATCGTCGGCACCTTGGACGACATCAAAAAAAGAGTCTGGTGGGGATGCCAATTCAATTCGGGCTCCTCCGACAACGACGGCGGACTCCTACTCTTCCTCAATAAGGGCTTGGGGGAAGAGTCCGCTTTTACAACGGTTTCAGGCGGTGACAGCTTCGTTCCTACAGCATTTTCCTTCTTCGATGGCCAGATCATTCGTGGCGACAGCCGTGGGTACGTGCTGAAACATGACCCGGCATATTTGACAGATCCTCTCATCGACACCGGGGACACTCCGGACAATTGGGACACGCAGACGATCATGCATGATTGGAAATCCTGCGCCACGGACTGCGGGCTGGAGGATGTCAGAAAGTGGGCGACACGGGCTTTCGTGAAAACGGAGAAGTCCACGGACCAGTCCTTTCAGCCTACTTCCATCAATGACCTGGGAAGGATTGAAAACGATCTGATCCCCATCCGCTTCCGGGGCCATGACTTCTACTGGGGCGACCCACTGTTCATCTGGGGCGATCGTGACTTCTTCTGGAACTACACTCAAACCGGCTTGAACCAGGATATGAGGCGTTTCCCCGCCCCCGCTGGCAGGTTCACCTACAAACAGTTTGAGCTCTCCAACGCCAAGGTGGCTATCATCGGTTCGGATTCCCTTGGTGAGGCGACGGTGAATTTTTCCGCCAAGACAGCCACCCTGGTGGACTCGGTGACGTATGATTTTCCGACGAACCTTAAGGGCTACTACATCGCCTTCGCCAATGACGACTACGACACGGAGTTCGAGATCACCGATTACACGGCTGATCAGGTGACCTTCTCCGATGCTGGCGGGGACGCCCCTGCCAACGGGAACTACGAGTGGATCATCAGGGGCTACCCTAAGGGCGAGGTGATGCACATCATGTCGGCGAGTTTCCTGTTCGTACCACTCTCCCGCACGCAGAGGCAGTTCAGCGGCGGCGACCAGGGGGAGAACGCATGAGTAAACTTTCCCTGACGCTGCGCCTCATAGAGAATGAATACATCCGGGAGAACTTCCGCAAGATACTGGAGTTTTTCCGTAATGAACCTGGACTGTTTGGCTTTCGCCTGGTGACCATTACTGAGACCGGGGCTGTCACCAATAAGAAAATCCCGCATGGTCTTGGGTTCTTGCCGCAGGATGTCATACAGACGCAGAAGACGGGGGCCGGGGATATCACTTGGAATCACGACAGCTTTGATGCACAATATTTAGATATCACCACCACAGGTGCGTGCCAGGTGCGCGCTTTGGTTGGAACCTACCAGGAGGACGGAGCCAGTGCTTAATTGGACCTACTCACAGGCAAAGGCAAAGATCGAGAGCGACCTGGCACTCAGGGAAGCTGAGAATTTCGTCGAGCCAAGCGAACTCCTGGGGTACTTCAACGAGGCCATTGATGAGGCGGAGGCGGAGATCCACAAGCTTCGCCTGGAGGATGAGTATTTTCTCTCCAACACAGCTATCTCCCTGGTGGATGGCACAGCGGAGATGGAGCTTCCCTCTGACATTTACGCCAGCAAGATCCGCCGCATCATCTACTCCGACGGCAGCACGGATTACTACAAGATCCGTCGTATGCGTGGCCCTGACAAGTTCGAGAGAATCGCTGAAATCCAGGCCACGACCACCTCAGCCGATGAGGAGTACAGGTATCTCCTGGTGAACCGTTCTGCCGCTGAGGGTGTTCGGATGATTTTTTACCCGACGCCGAACGAAACCAACAGTGACAGGGTGACGATGTGGTACATCCGCAATGCCAACCGGCTGACGGGTGACGACAGCGTGATCGACGTGCCTGAATTTATTCACTTTATCTTGCAGTTCGTCAAGGTCAAGTGCCTGAAAAAAGAGGGCATTCTCACTGAGGACGACAAGAATGATCTTCGCACGCAGCGGAAGCTCATGATTGATACCCTCACGGAAATGGTTCCGGATGAGGACGACACGGTTCCTGAGGACTTCACTCACTACGCGGAGCACGAGTAAGGAGAGAGGTATGGCTAAAGAGTTCCGAGGAAAAGGCCCTTCTAACGACCCGACGCAAGATCCGGAATACAGGGCTTGGCTTGAGCAAAAAGAGAAAGATCCCTGGGGCGGCATTGGGCCGACGGAGTGGTTCGAGCAATACCGACCTTCCTACCAGCCTGCTTTTGACCCCTCCGGGATGTCCCTGGCTCCCGAGCTAGAGGAGCGCTTGGGCGGCATTCAGATGGACCCGCGTGGGCTCGAAGCCTTCCGCACGGAAGCTCTCCGCACAGGACCCTCCCTCTGGGCGCAGCTCGCCGGGCGCACGCAGCGCACGCAGGAGCTTGGCGCTCGCGAGCGTGCTGAACGCGGGATGGCTGGTCGTTTGGCCGGTGCGCGTGGCTCTCTGGCTATGACAGGCGGACTTACCAGCGGGGCGCGGGAGCGCCTTGAAAGGGGTGGGGCCATGGGCACGTTCCAGGCCACACAGGACATCGCCAGGCAGGGCGAGCTGGCCCGGCTGGGCATCAGTTCTGAGGATGAGGCCCGACGCATGGGCGCTCTCCAAGCGCTCCCTGGCATGGAGCTACAGGCCATGCAGCCGGAGATGGAGAAGGCCAAGNNCCAAGATGTTCGCCATGGCCAGGGCGCAGGATATCGCCAACCAACTCTCCGAGGCGGAGCGGAAACAAGCATTTGAACTCGGTCTGTTCCAGGAGCGGGGTAAAGTGTTTGGCGCTGAGCGTCAGGCACAGGCTACCGAGGCCGCTGGCACCTGGCTCTGCACAGAGGCTGATCGCGTCTCCCCACAGGAGGTCAAGACCAAAGCGGCTATCATCATCCTCAGGGAGTGGATGAAGCGCAAGCACCCGAAACTCTTTGGCTTCTACCTGGTTGAGGGTAAGGAACTGGCCAAGCGGATGCGCGACAAGAACTACGCCTTCAAAGAAAAGCTCGTTCCCTGGGTG
>JABAHP010007681.1_pt1 | contig 12744 bp, 14 predicted proteins | sample 7062081 | NCBI WGS metagenome assembly JABAHP01 (sample SAMN14534357, study PRJNA622989) | marine sediment metagenome | biome: marine biome [ENVO:00000428]; feature: marine pelagic biome [ENVO:01000023]; material: deep marine sediment [ENVO:00002113] | place: India: Gulf of Kutch | collected... | reverse complement strand
CCCGACCCCTCAAATAGTTGATTCGTTAAACAGTTATGAATGAATTTGTCATCTGACCAATTGACGTATCGACAATTTAACTATTTAAGCAGACTCCGAATCACAGAGGGACTGAATCCGCGGGAATACAGGAGACGATAGATTCTGTCGCTTCTTTTTCTACGATCTGCTTCGCTTGCGAAAGTCTTCTTTTTCTTTTCTAACAACCGGCCGGCATGTACATATTCATCTTCCCCGGGGTAATGTTCTACTAAAATTTTTTCAATTGCAGCGCCCATCAAGCGTTTCTTTTTTAAGGCCAGCCGGACGTAGCGCCTGCCAAAGCACTTGCGCTTGAGCTGCAGAACATATACCCGAGCTGTTCTATGATCATCGATGTAGCCGAAATCTTCGCACTGCGCGATTACCGCGTCGATGATTTTGGCCGCAAAACCCCGTTTTTGCAGTTTCTGTATTAATTCGTATTTTGAATGGTCGCGATTCGTTAAGATTCGAACCGCCGCATTCATGGCCTGCTGATAGGACTCATTTGCAGCAAGTGTGTGATTTTGTCTGGCGTCTTCTGTCATCTGCTTGCCCGGCGTAGCTCGTCAGAGCGAAGACGGGTCCTCTGATCTCTTCTATTTAGGCGGCAACCAGGGGCCTTTGACCTGATAGCCGTTGGCAAGAAGCAAGCGGCTCATTCCCTTCAGATGCGGCGCCCCCAGGAAAGCAACGACATCCCCCCGGGCCAGCTCAGCTTGCATCCTTTTAAAAAATATTTCATCGCGATGATCGATAACGGTGTGATGCCGGCTTGGAAAACGGATACCGGAAAGCCGTAATTTTTCCAGATCGCCCTTCAGGTAGGATTTTACGTATTCGTTTGCAAGGGTTTCCCATTGATCGGTCTGTTTGAGAAAATGCATGATTTTTTCATGCGAAATGTTTTGCAGCACCCGAATTTGCTCTTCAATGCTTTCAAGAAATATGATCTTTTTGCCTAATTCTTGAGCAACACTGAATCCTTCCATATCGACCGAATATTTCCAGCCATTGCGCTGCAGGTAAGTAGACCACAGCGTAAAAAAAGCCAGCCAGGGTTGCATGCCTTGCACCAGGTCATAAATGGTCTCCTTCAGGTCGTCCTTGCAATACTGAATAAATTGAGTTGAATTTCTCATTCGGCAAACCGGAATCAGCGCGCCGGTGATGCCGGCAATGGTCTGCTCGTCCAGCTCGTCAAAAAGGTGATAGGAAGATTCGGTGTCCATACCGGCTTGCCTGACCCGGGCCATGTTGTCCTCGTCCAGAGGGCCTTCGAACATGACGATACGTGCATTTTGCAGACAGCGGCGCAACGCGTTTCGAAAACTGTACGGGAAAAAATGGGCGGTGCCGACAAGCTGTGAAACGTTGCCGTTTTTTCGCACCTGCCAGATCATTTTTAGCTTTTTTTGTTTTGAGGTTCTAAATAGCATCTGGATTCTTTGACCGCTCCGGTACTAATGGTAAAGGATTCTACTCTCACCACGACAGCACGAAAGGATTAAAACACGAAATAAAGTTCAGTATTTATTTGGTTATTTTTCCGTGCTTTCCATTTTTCGTGTTTTCGTGGTATAAATTCAATTATCAAAACTGGCGCCATGACAAAATAGAGTTAAAAACAGATGACTTCTTTAGCGCCAGCTCACACATTTCATACCGGCGGGAAGGCGCAGCCCCCCATTTTTCCTTAAAGCGACGAATACCGGCATTCACCCCCAATCCGAGATGAATGGTGTTTTTTTCATATTCCAGGCTCAAGTTGATCAGTTCAAATAATAAAAGATCAGAGGCGCCGACAACATAGTTCTTTTTCGAATGGCATCCGATAATGTAATTGGAAAACCCTTCAGCTTCAAGGTCAACAACATAAAAAGCGCTCAGCCTGTTTGCTTTATGCCAGGCATTCAGCACAAAGGCATTATCGGCAGCGGCTACAAAATCCGGCATTTTAAACAATAGCCTTTCGACACGATCTGACAAAGGCGTGCGGGCAACAAATTCGTTCATCAGCTCCTGATGACTGTCATGCATATGGGTCGAAATTTCCACGCGCAAGTTTTGTCGGGCCTTTCTCAGGTTTCGTTTCACCGGGCTACGGATAGTGGGGTTCCGGGTCTTTAGCGTAAAGTAGGCATCACTTTGTCTTTCGCGGCAGGTAGCGGCGAGAGAGGATGGCATTTCCGGTGCGATCAGCGATATAAATTCGGGGCGCAATGTTTTTTTTATTTTGGAAAAAACAGCTTCCAGGGCGTCGCAAGTAAAATTATCGGTCAGGGGGTAGCCGATCAGGATTATCCAGTTTTCTTTGCGGCAAATAAAAAAATCATCGATTAAAAGAGGCTCACCGCCGGATACAAAGGTCATCAGACGAATGCAATGCTCCGGTATATAGGCCCGGCCTAAGATATAGGCTTCTTCTTGAGCGCTAAGCATAGCCTGATTTTTTCCGTAAATTCGCCATAAGCCCGGCTTTCCTCTTTCCGTAATAATCTACTGGAGGCGGAGTACTAGGATCTGTCTTGCTGTTCATTCGATTCCCTCATTTTGTAGATCTGCTCAACAGCATCTTCGGGCAGCGTTGTTATTTTTCTGCCGGTGGTTAAGGCATAATAGTAAATCTGAGCCACTTTTTCCAGAAGCTCGGCATTTTTCCAGGCCTGGTCAAGACTTTTTCCCAGGCTTAAGGCACCATGGTTTTGTAAAATGTAACAATAACAATTGTTGCCCAATTTGCGGATAACATTTTGGGCCAGATCGGCGCTGCCGGAAACAGCATAGGGAATCACATCCACCTCGGCCCCGATTTCAAAGGTGATTTCATCAAATAAAGCCGGGATGGGTTTATTGATAATCGACAATATACTGGCAAACACCGGATGCGTATGAATGACCGCATTGACATCGGGCCGGTTGTTATAGACACTTAGGTGCAGTGTCGCTTCAATGGATGGTGTCAGGTGCCCCTCAATTGATGTCATCTGCGCATCAACCACGCAAATATCATCCACTGACAGCTCCTGGTAGGGGCGGCGCGACGGTGTTATCGCCATCATATTTTGACGATTCAGTTTGACTGAAATGTTGCCCCCACTACCCCTGACACACCCGAAATATCCGTGTTCGGATAGCCAGCGGGCACATTTTACAATGGCCTGTTTATCTTGATCAAATTGACCCATTGCTTGCTCCGATCTGTGCTTTTTGACATTCAATACCATACGTAACGATCATTAATAAATGGTTTTTCTTGACCGCATAGCTCAACCTGCGATAATGCGCTAAAAAAGAGAAACTCATTACACTTGGCCATAGCTTTAAGATACATTAATTTGATTATTCTTAACTATAGCCTTACAAACAGGTCCTGGTAAAAGGTTTAAAAATATTTATAATATTATAAAACTGGTTTTAAAATCCATAGATCTTGCTTGAGGGCAAGGCGCGGGCAGGCTTAAAAGCGGAACGTACACGCTAGTACGTGAGCATTTTAAGACGGTTCGCAACACAGCCATCGGGCAAGAGATGTGGGTTTTAAAATCAGTTTAGGGAGGAGATAAAGATGCCGGATATAGACGAAATCAAAGAGGCCAAGCAATATTATATAGATCAGCCGCAGCAAACAGAAGGATTCTTTTTAAAGGGATCCAACGCACTGGATTGGGGAATGAAAAACAGACTGGCCCGGATTTTTAACCCTGAATCCGGCCGCACGGTTATGCTGGCCATCGATCACGGATATTTTCAGGGGCCAACAACAGGCCTTGAGCGCGTTGACGTCAATATTCTTCCGATTGTACCCTATGCCGACACCTTGATGCTCACCCGGGGCATCCTCAGAAGTATTGTCCCACCGGCCACCCAAAAACCAATCGTGCTGCGGGTATCGGGCGGAACCAGCATCTTAAAAGAGCTGTCCAACGAAGAGATTGCCGTGGATATTGAGGAATCCATCCGTCTGAATGTTTGTGCAATGGCTGTTCAGGTATTTATCGGTGGCGAATATGAACGCCAATCCATTATCAACATGACCAAGATGGTGGATATCGGCACCCGCTACGGCATTCCAACGCTTGCGGTAACCGCCGTGGGCAAGGATATGGCCCGCGATGCGCGCTATTTTAGGCTGGCCACCCGCATTTGTGCTGAATTGGGCGCCCATTATATAAAAACCTATTATGTCGAAAAAGATTTTGAAACCGTCTGCGCCTCCTGCCCGGTACCCATTGTGATGGCCGGTGGTAAAAAAATACCGGAACTGGATGCCCTGACCATGGCCTATAACGCAGTACAGCAGGGAGCCAGCGGCGTGGACATGGGCCGCAATATTTTTCAATCCGATTCTCCGATTGCAATGCTGCAGGCGGTCGCTGCAGTGGTTCACCACAACGAAAAGCCGGACAAAGCCCTTGATCTTTATCAAACACTGAAAAATCAGTCATGAAAGTATCGGTCTGGTACAACAACGAAGATATTCGCATCGAAGAAGTGCCCCGGCCAAAACCCGGCGATAAAGAGATGCTGATAAAAATTATCTCATGCGGCATCTGCGGCAGCGATATCGTTGAATGGTATCGGCTGCCACGCGCACCCCTGGTTCAGGGACACGAAATCGGCGCTGAGGTGGTTGAAGTCGGCCGCTCGGTGTCGACCTATAGGTCCGGAGATCGGGTTTNNGTCGGGCGCTCGGTGTCGACCTATAGGTCCGGAGATCGGGTTTTTGTGGCACCCAAAGTGCCGTGCAAGCAGTGCACTTACTGTAAAAATGGCCAATATCCGGTTTGCTCCAACGTCGATGCGCGGTTGCCCGGCGGTTTTGCAGAGTATGTTTTAGTTCCGGAAGCCCTGGTCGAAAACGGAACGTATCGCTTACCGGATCGCATATCGTATGATCAGAGTACTTTTATTGAGCCGCTGGCCTGTGTGGTCAGAGCGCAGCAACTTGCCGGCGTGCGCAAAAATCAGACGATCATGGTGATGGGCAGCGGCATGTCCGGACTATTGCACATCAAGCTGGCCAAAACTAAACACTGTCGCGTGATAGCAACGGATATCAATCCCAAAAAGCTGGAATTTGCCGGCAAAATGGGGGCGGATATCACTTTGGATGCCGCTGAAGATGTTCCCGGCCATTTGGTCGCTGAAAATACCCGCAAGGCGGATGTGGTATTCCTGTGCACCTCCGCTATGACCGCCGTTGACCAAGCCTGGAGTTGCGTGGCTAAAGGCGGTGTGATCGTCTTTTTCGCCGTACCGCATCCCGATAAAAAAGTAACCATACCCATCAACTCCTTTTGGACACGGGAAACCCGAATCATCACTTCCTACTATTGCGGCCCCCCCGATATTGAAGCGGCCATAAACCTAATCGAAACCCAAGCAATAGAAGTTGACGATTTGATTACCCGGCAGCTTCCATTGCAGAGTATCGCCGAGGGTTTCCGGATGGTCATGGAGGGCCGGGAGACCTTGAAAGTCATTATTAAGCCCCATCATTGATTTTGGATTTTGGATTGCTGACTTCAGATTGCGGGTTCTGGATTTGGCAACCCACAAATTTCGTTTTTGTGTCTATGAAAATGAGTGTCCCGCTAGCAACAATCAAGTTTGGGGTGAAAGGGATATGCAAATGCTTTTAAAACATGTCGCCCTGACGTATAGCTCACAACAACATTCAGATCGATTTTTCAAGCAACTTTTGGGTTTGGAAAAGGAAGAACCTAAGTCATTGGCCACATCGCTTGGCAAAGCGATTTTTAATGTTGATACCGAATTGCTGATGATCAACTACCGGGGTGAAGATCTTCATTTTGAGATTTTCATTACCGGAAAACCCGAAAATCAGGTTCATCAAATCGGACATGTTTGCCTGGAGGTTAACAATCTGAAGGCGTTTGTGAATAGATGCCACCGCCTAAACATGACGGTTATTCAAGTTCCCAAAGGAGACAAGACATTGACCTTTATCCGGGATGATGAGGGCCACCTGTTTGAGATTAAATCATGAACCCCAACATAAGCCGCAGACGTTTTATTCAATTAAGCCTGGCAACTCTGAGCGCCTGCGGTCTGAGCCCGCTCACCAAAGGGTGTGCCCGCCATCAGTCGGTTGCTGAGCCCCGGGCCGGTCGGAACAATAAAACTGGAAACCCATCCGGCAATTCCAACACCTGAAGCTCAGTGCTATCTGGGCTGGCACCATGACAGCCGCTTTTTTAATACCCTTCCCCGGCGCTGGGCATTATGCCGGCGATCATCCCTGGCAGGATTGGAATCCGTAATATTTTATACCGGCCCGGGGACCGCATGTTTAATATCTTTGAGCAGCAGGGCGCCAATCGCTATCTGGTCTGGGGGCTGCATTTCGACAGCAGGTCATCGGGTTTTGTACGGAAGCGCCGGATGAGATTCTGAAGCCTGATTTAAGGTAGGATAGGCTAACGAGTGAAGTGGTGGAAATTCTTCGAATCTGTAAAATTCGGGTAACGGTGGTATCAGAATGAAGGCCCCTGAAGCCCGATGTTGCGACACGCATCAACGAGATCTTTTTTCCCGATCAATTGATGCAGATGGTGGTTGAACTTATATAGTAATTTCGGTGTCTTTCCGCCTCGGGTGTGATTGCGAATAAAATTTTTAAGCTGGCTTTGCTGGCTGGACATCAAATCAATGAATTGAACACCATAAACGTGCTGAAAGAGCCCGACCGCATCCCGAGTGTGGTTTCGGTGGGGCGAAACAAGCTGGTAGGACAATTGATCCATGTAAAAACGACAATCATCTGTTAATATCTCCAGGCGCGAAACATCGCTTAACCTGTCAGCATTCAAGTTTATTCCGTTAACAGCAATCCCCATCCCACCTAAACTGATATTAACGATCGGGATCAGCTTATCGGGCTTGGATTTAAAAATTGCAAATGCATTACTTCTCACACTAAAGCGCGGGTGGTTTCTTTTCTCTATTGCCATTTTTGAATCCGCATGTGCTTTTTTGATAAATGTCTATATATGTAGGTATAAATACTACATCGTGGTATGTCAACAGGCTTGACTAAAAAACGATGCATTCAGCAGTCAATGCAATGCTTCAATTACAAATAGCGCAAGAGGCTTTTCGGGTGGGCACGCTTGAGACGGTCGTAGATGCGGCAGAGCGGATAGAACACCAGTAAAACAGCCAGGGTCGCCAGGCCGGTCTCGACCAAGCCGCCGGCCCGGTGCAATTTTAGCGACCAGGCGATAACCGCCAGTAGATGAACATGCAGGATGTAAAAGAAAAGCGGCGTGCGGCCGAACACCTGTAGGGGATTGGCCGGAGATGGTTTGCGCTTGCGATACCAGGCAAACAAAACGGCTAAGATCAGAAACATGATGCCCAACTCAAGCGCTGCGAAAGACAGACTGGGGGGGTATTTGCTCACATGCAGCCACTGCGGGATGGAATCGTCGTAGCGGTATAACCACATGTTACCGAATTGGTTAAAACCGCGAACGATCAAAAACGCAATTAAAGAAAATACACCGGCCTTGGTAAAGAAGCGAATCGGGCTAAAATCATCATTTGCCAGCATATACCGGCCACATACCCAGCCCAACAACATATAAGCCAACCAGGGCAGTAGCGGATAAAGTACATACACCCCTTTTGTAACCACCCCTCCCGTTACCAGAAAGGTGCTAATCAGTCCCGGTCTTTGATCAACATCGGCCCAAAGCGCCACCCCTGCAAGACCCTCACCGAAAACGAAAAGGCACAAGCCAATGGCCAGCAGGCTGCGCATTCCAAGTCTGCGCAGTGGAATCATCATACAAAAGCTGGCACCAATGGCATACATTACCTGTAAAACGATTCCTTCACCAAAACCAAAACGCATCCACAGGGGATCCAGCAACATTATGAAGATGCCGCGTTTGATCATATCGCCGTCAATGCTGCGTTGCGGTTCACCACGGGCCAACCGTCTGGCCACACTCAATGCCAGCACAAAGCCGGCCAGAAACAAAAAAGTGGGCGCACACAGATGCGTCACCCAGCGGACAAAAAACTGAACCGCCGGGATTTCAGCACCTGCGGGATACCACATAAAGGCATCTCTGACATAGCGACCGGCATTGAAAGCATGGGATGCATGATCCAGTGCCATAAGTACCATGACTATGCCGCGCATGCTATCAATGGCCGGCAGGCGCGGGATACGGTCAGCCGTTCGCAGAAGAGTATGAGTTTCAACCATTAGATGTTGTTTGAAATATAACCAAGGTTTTGCAAATAATTGCGGATTTCTCGCTGAATTGTCCGTTGAATCTCTTTGTCCAGCGAATCCATCCTGACACCCGGATAGCGTTTAACGACGGCCTGTTGATTGTATAAAGATTCGACCGAAAGGCTATCTGATACAAATTTTCCGTTCTGGACATCAAATTCAAACTTTACCCGTACAGGGATTCCCACGCTTTCAAAGCCCATGTCCAGAATATGGTAAAAAATCTTTTTTTCAACGACCCAGACCATTGACGAAAAGCACTTAAAAGGTTTGCCGGTTTGCCCGTTACCTGTTGCGCCGGTTAGAAAAGAAAAGATATCTTATTTTTACTGCAAACGGGCTAACGGGCAACGGACTCGACCCATTATTTAGTTATCAATTAAGATAAAGCCATTTAACGGACTGTAAAGAATAGCAAATTATTACCTGGAATGAAGAGGATTTAATCATTTGGCATGATAATGGCATATAAATTATTGGTCCTCTGACTCAGCATGTGGGTCCAATTTGGCTTTTTGCATCGTAAAAGACCCAATTTGCCAATATCCTATTTGATATTAAAATGTTGTAAAAATTCTCGAAAAGCAATAAAATATGGAAATTTGCAAAAAAAGACTAAAGTATGTAAAGTTTTTACCGATAATATAATTAAATCGTAATTAATTTGACACGCAGAAGCCAGTGGATTAGAATTATTGTGGATAATGACGGTTGTGCAGTCAGGAAGATTGGCAACTGATTACCGATTGAGGAGACTGCCATAAAATGGAAATTACCCCAAAAGACTCTGTTAATATTGAAGCTTATGTGAATCAGGTTCAGGATAAGGATAAAGCAGACGCCGCCGAGCAACAGGAACAGCAGAAAACCAAGGCAGATACCGTCGCGCTTTCGAGCGCGGCTAAGGATATCCATAAGGCCCAGAGACAATTGGCGGAGATACCGGATGTCCGGGAGGACAAAGTCGCCCAGCTCAAAAAACAAATCGAAAATGGGACTTACGAGATTGATGAGGAAAAAATAGCCGATAAAATGCTCAAAGATGCATTGCTAAACGATTTGACTTAAGCTCTTGCTTGCCCGGAAGCGGCAAGTTATAAATGAATAAACAAAGGCGATTGCAGGCCGATCCTGCATCGCCTTTTGTATTATTTATACCGGTGTCTTGCACGGGTTGGCGGTTTTCATATCATTGTTTTTCATTCAAGATTAGGTGTAAATTAAATTAGCCCCCTTTTCAGTGAGCTTAAGATTCAGACTCGAGCCTTTGACATTTTTGACGAGCCCCTTGGAGATCAAATCTTTGACCGCGTTTTGATAGAGTTGCTTTTCATCCCAGGTTAAATGATTAAAATAAGCGGATTCCAATAATTCAGGCGGTAAAACATCTTTATCTTCATTTAATGAGGATCGAAACATATTTAGAATATCTTTTTTGATATCTTTTTTATCTTTAAACATATCTTCCTCCCCTTAATGATACCGTACGATCCATGTACATGAATTCGTTACATCCTGCTTAGTGGGTTGTGTACCCGATTCCTTACACTTATACTTATGGAGAAACATGATATTGAACGGATTAAGAGACTTTTAATAAGCGGAAGGTTTCAAAAAGATTTGATTGGCGTTTAGATTTGATGAATTTTGAACTGCAAATGTAATAAAAGAGGGCAATCCTCAAATTATATCATCAGGGCTCGATGCAATTCAGACAGTAAGCATATAATCCGGCTGGATCCTCAGCCAGCAACAGATGACCGACTTTGCGATCGACAACCGTATCGTATATTGTTTGCACCGGATGACCGCTCGGCTGCAAGAAGTTAAATATTGCCATAATTAATCGATTGAAGCTTTTGATTAACTGCTCCCTTGTTGTCAAGGGTTGGGTGATGTAGGTAATTTCATAATCTTTTAAATCCGCCTGTTCAGCCGCTGCACGAATGGTATCCTGTAAATTGCCGATTTGATCGACCAGTCCCAGATCCTTTGCTGTGGTGCCGGCCCAGACCCGTCCCTGGGCAATTTTTTCGACCGCCTCCGGTTCCATATTGCGGCCTTGAGCCACCCGCTGAATAAACCGCTGATAACCCCGTTCGATCATCTGATTCATTGATTGGGCAATCACGTCATTGAGCGGCCGGCTGGGGTCAAACGCATCTGAAAGTTTGGTGGTACCAACCCCATCGCTGGTAATGCCAAGGGATTTCAGACTTTTTTCAAAAGTCGGGAAGGCGCCGAATATCCCGATTGAGCCGGTTATCGTCGTCGGTGTGGCCCAGATCTGATCTGCCTGGGCTGCAATCCAGTATCCGCCCGAGGCCGCTACAGATCCCATGGAAACGAAAACGGGCTTGCCGCTGTCGCGGGTCAACTCGATTTCTCTGCTAATAACCTCAGATGCGGTCGCACTGCCACCACCGCTGTCAACCCGCACGACCACCGCTTTTACCTGGTCATTGTTACGCGCACGAATGAGCAGATCCGCGATGGTGTCACCGCCGATTCTACCGGTCGGCTGCTCGCCATCCAGGATGATACCGCTGGCCACAATGATGCCGACTTTATCTTTTGTCAGGTGATCCGTCATCAGAGTGGGTTTAATGCGGTTTAAATATTCGTCGAATACAATCTGCTTAAAGGTTAAGCCATCTTTATCACGACCGACAATTTCAATCAGTTCCTGGCGCAATTGATCACGGGTGACCAGTTCATCGACCAGGCCAAAATGTAATGCGGCGACAGCAGCGTCACCATCGGCTTTTGCCAGGTAGGCTGGAAAATTATTGATGTAGTCATCCATTTGCTGCGAGTCAAGTCCCCGTTTTTGGGAAACAACACGTTTGTAATCGCCCCAAAGGACGTCTAGCCAGGCCAGGTTGGCCTCTTTGGCATAATCAGACATGCTATCGCGCAAAAAAGGTTCCAGGGCCGATTTATAGGTGCCGACGCGAAACGCATGAAATTGTATTTTGAGTTTTTCCAGGGCCGTTTTGTAATACATTCGATAGAGGCCAAAGCCCTGAAGCAGAATGGTGCCCATCGGGCTCAGATAAAGCCTGTCAGCATGGGCAGCCAGTATGTATTGTTGTTGATTGAAAGAATCGCCATAAGCGATAATTTGCTTACCCTCACTTTTGAAACGCTCCAGTGCAGCCCCAATATCTTGAAGCTTGCTGATACCGGCTCTCGCCATTTTTCTGAGGTCCAGTACCATCATCTGTATGCGGTCATCATCTTTTGCAAAGTCGATCACATCGATGATGTCCTTTAAAAGCGTCTCTTTTTGGGCGGCCTCACCCAATATGAAGCTGGACATTATTGTTTCGGTTTTTTGTTCGACGATATTACCTTCGGGAGTTAAGATCAGAGCAGCTCCATCGGGCACATCTTCTTCACTGTCAAAAAATAGGATGGAAATGAAAAAGATAACCAGCAAAAGAAACAGCAGATTGCCGACAAAGCGGCGTACGACCGTAACGCTGTTCCAAAAAGAGCCTAAAAATCGACGAACTTTACCCGGGGGTTTTTTCATTCCTCTGGATCCTCACCTGAACTAAATTTAAAACCTTCACCTCTTGCCCGATGGCTGCGTTAAAATCCGATTCAAAATACTCGCGTACTTCCGTGTACGCTCCGTTTTTGAACCGAATTTCGCCTTGCCCTCGAACAAGATCTAAAGCTTTTAAAATTAGTTCAATTTCTTTTTAATTTTTGTGGTTTTGTGCCACATATACAATATAAAACAATTTAACCGTATTGCATAGCAATAACCCGTATTTTAAAAAAAATAGGGCGACTCGAAAGTCGCCCTGTTATTAGGGGTTCATTAAGGCATTACAACCATCACATCCGATCCCATTAATGAACCGTGATTTGTTTGGGTTTCTGTTCCTCGGGTTTTGGAATTTCAACTCTCAAAACGCCATCTTTAAAATCAGCCTTGATATTATCTGCATCTACATCAGCCGGCAGATTGAAAGCGCGTTTGAATTTTCCGGTTGCTCTTTCACGACGGTAGTAATTTTCTTCCTTGACCTCGTTATCATAGTTGCGCTCGCCGCTGAGCGTCAAAACCCGATTTTCGATATCAACCGAAATATCCTTTTTATCCATGCCGGGCAGTTCGGCTTTGATGACGATCTTATCGTCATCATCGAACATATCCACAGCCGGGTACCAGGTACCCATGCGCAGTTCGTCATCTTCACCACTGCGGAAAAATGGCTCATTAAACAGGTGGTTGATTCGGTGCTGCAGGGTTGACATCTCTCTCCAGGGATTCCATCTGACTAAATTCATCATTTTATTTACCTCCTTGAATTTAAACTCAATTATTGATGATTTTTCTGATATTAATGATAAATATAAAATAGGATTTGTCAATAAAATATTAAGTTTTTTTATTGCATTACTTAAAATATGTATTAGATTAGAGTAATGAAAAA
>JABAHP010004225.1_pt1 | contig 12745 bp, 6 predicted proteins | sample 7062081 | NCBI WGS metagenome assembly JABAHP01 (sample SAMN14534357, study PRJNA622989) | marine sediment metagenome | biome: marine biome [ENVO:00000428]; feature: marine pelagic biome [ENVO:01000023]; material: deep marine sediment [ENVO:00002113] | place: India: Gulf of Kutch | collected... | reverse complement strand
CGGTGACGTTCTCCACCCGCACCAGCACGCTCTCATACTGCTCATCGTTGGCGGCCGCCGTGCCCACCACAACCGGAGCGGGCAGCGCGTTGCCGCTGGAGAGCACCTCATAGCCGGTAAGATCCGTCAACTCTGTCAGGTTGTAGTACTCGGCCACCATACCCGTCAGCCGCAGATGGTCGCCCAAGGCAGGCACATTGCTGTCGTACACCCACAAGCCATTCCACGCGCCGCCAGCAGCGTCCTCGATGAAGTACCCATTGGAGAACACGGCAGTGACCAGCCCTTCGGTCATTACTTCCTGGCCCGCTAACGGCGAATCGCCGCTCGGATCGACCGTGTACTGGATATCGTAGATGGGTGTGTAGGCCAGCGGGAAGATGATGTCATTGTCATCTCGGGGCTGGATCTTGAAGGCGCCGTAGGCATAGTCCAGCGGGCCGATGACGGCCGCCAGCGCATCGCCGTTGACCGGCGTATAGGTGTAGCTGCCCTTGTCGTCGATGACCACGTCGCCGCTGCCGTCGCTCACCGACCACTCGCCGTACCCCAGGTCCTCGTTGGTCACGGTGACGTTCTCCACCCGCACCAGCACGCCCTCGTACTGCTCATCGTTGGCTGCCGCCGTGCCGACCACAACCGTAGGGGGCAGCGCGTTGCCGGATGAGAGAACCTGGTAGTCGGACAGAGCCCCCATCTGCGTCAGGTTATAGTACTCGGACACCGTGCCCGTCAGCCGCAGACGGTCGCCCACTACAGGCGCGTTGCTGTCATACACCCACAACCCATTCCATGGACCTCCAGCCGGGTCCTCGACAAAGTATCCGTTGGAGAACGCGGCGGTAACCACTCCTTCGGTCGTTACCACCTGGCCCGCTAACGGCGAATCGCCGCTCGGATCCGTCGTGTACTGGATGTCGTAGATCGGAGTGTAGTCAGGACCGCCTATGCTGTGGCTCCCCAAGTCGTCAAAGGCATCAATCGGGAAACCATCCCACTCGATCGTGGGATCGAAGGGATCGCTGCCGTCGATATCGCCGGCCTCAATGGTCCCCTTGCGGCGCAGCGTGTGATTCTGGGTGGTGACGTCGCCGCTGCCCCAATAGTCACCGGGATCCACCCCAATCTGGCCGATGACGTCGATGACGTCTGAGCCTTTGAGCAGCACCACCGCATCATCGCCATTGAAGAAGCCCGCCCCGCTGGTCTGATCGGCCTCCGCAAGAATGGCCGCAACGGCAGAAGACTGGGCGACGACATACACGTCCCCATCTGCAACCGCGCCGGTCAGATCGAGCGTCAGACCCGGCGTCGTACTGCCGTTGAAGTACATCTGAATGTTGTATCCGCTTGCTGCCAGATCGATGGCAGCGCCGGTGCCGTTATAGATCTCGAGGGCTTTGTTGTTGCTCGATCCCTCGATGTACTCCGAGAAAAACAGCTCGCTGGGTGCAGCCAGGGCCGGCGCCCCAACCGCGGACACCATTGAAAGCACCAGGGCCAGCACCAGCAGCCCGGCGATCCCGCGTTCAAGTACTCGTTTCTGTTTCATATCTCTCCTTTGCCTCCAGTCGCGTCGTAGAAGTCCTTGCTTTGGCAACCGTTCCGATTGTTTTCGCGGCAGACATCACCTCCTCACCCGTCGTGTGAATCTCTTTCGCCCCAGTCTTCGCCTATTCGGCGCCACAGGGCGCCACATTGCGCCAGTTCAGCACTTCGTCATCAAGCGCCATCGTGCCATCGGTCCCGTACCAGATCGTGGCAGTGCGGTTGCCGATCTCCTCGCACGAGGCGCTCTTTTCCACATAGTCCCAACTGCCCAGCGTATACTTGTACTCAATCTGGTCCCCTTCGTAGAAGGTCAGCGTCACACTGGCAGACAAGTCCGCCCGCGTCATGGGTGTGCCGGCAGGATTCCACCCGTTGAAGCTGCCGGCGACATAGACACCGTCGCCATCAGGCGTGGTGTTGGGCAGCACAACGTTGAAGGTAACCAGCACTGGGCGCGCCTGGGCCGTAGCCTCCAACTCGTCCGAATAGTCCGATCGGTTAAACGAGGTATCGGCGGCCAGCACCACGTAGTAGTAGGTCGTGTCGCTGACCACGCCCATGTCGATGTACCCAGTCTCCGGGGCCGGGACGTTGGCCATCCTTGCGTATAGCCCGCTCGATGCTTCGCGCCGGTAGACCTCGTACCGGTAGAGGTCGGCGTCGGGCACAGCATCCCAGGCCAGATGGACAAAACTGGGCGAGGCCTCCACCAGGTGCAGGTTGGCCGGCGCTGCAGGCGGCGTCGTGTCCTCCGACGGGGTGACCGTCAAGTCGCCCGCCTGGCCCGGGTCGTAGCCGTTGCCGGTGCCATCCAGGTCAGCGTAGAGCCAGGCGAGCCCCCCGGTAGTGCTGTACCGGAAGGCATAGTCGTAGGTCCCCACCGCCTCGGGCAGCAACTGGCCCATGAACTCGTCATTGTTCCCAGCGTCAGTGTTGAACACCGCGTCCACCCAGATCCAGTCCGGGTTGCCGTCGGGATCCGACCCGTCGGGGCCAAAGCCCACCTGGGCATTCAGGCCCTCGGTGGGACCGGGCAGGTAGGTGTGCCCATCGATCCACACCTGGCCGTAGATAAAGTCCGTCGGGTTCAGGGCGCTGATGGTGTGGTCGATGGTGGGCGGGTGTTGCAGGTTGGCCCAGCCGATGATCATATGCGGCAGTGCCGATGCCTCGTTGGAGCGGCCGCTCTCGTTGCCCAATTCATCGACGGCGGTGACCACATAGTAGTAGGTCCGGCCGTTGACGACCGTGTCATCGGTAAAGGCCGGGCTCGTCAGGGGCAGGTCGCTCAGCCGCTCGTACCCGCCGCCAGTCACCGGGCTGCGATACACATAGTAGCCCGCCGCGCCAGCGACGGCATTCCAGTCCAGGTCCACAGCCCCATCCCGCTCCGCTGCATCCAGGTCGTCCGGCGCATCGGGCGGCGTGAGGTCTATACCGGGTGGCGTGATCAGGATCGAGCCCCAGCGCCCGCCAAGAGAGACCGTCACCTGACCATCCGTCACCGTGTAGGTCCCGCCGCTCAACGCATCGGTGAGCTCTGTTCCCTCGGGCACATAGCCTGCGAGGTCGATGGTTAAGCTGCGGAGGAACTCGCTCTGGTTGACGGCCACCACCGCGGCCCCCGTCGCATCCTTGCGCCCGTAGGCATAGGTGCCGTCGTCGTTGTGGGTATACAGATGGTCAAAGCTGCCGGTGCGCAGGAAGCTATGGCCGTTGCGCAGGCCGGTCAGCGACTGGTAGTGAGCCAGCATGCCGGTGTCCATGCTATCCCAGGGGAAAGGCCGGCGGTCGTCGGGATCGGTGTCGCCGGTCAGTCCCACCTCGTCGCCATAGTAGATCGTGGGCGCGCCGGGCATGGTCATCTGCATGATGGCCAGCAGTTTGAGCTTTTCCTTGCCTATGGCCAGGTTCTCGTCGTTGAATTCCTTGTCCTCCCGGTTGCGCTCGCCCGGCGTCAGCGCCCACAGGATGCGCTGCGTGTCGTGGGTGCCGACCAGGTTCATGGCCGTCTCGTAGGCCGGCGGCGGATAGTCCTCCTTGATCGATTGCAGAATGCTGTTGAACTGGTCAGGGTTCAGGCCACGCACGAATCCCTGGTTGGGATCGTTTGTGTCGCCGTTGATGAAGCCGATCATCGCCCGGCGGAAGCGGTAGTTCATCGTGGTGTCCAGCTCGTCGCCCAGGATCCAGGGGCTGGCGTCGTCCCAGATCTCGCCGATGATGATGGCATCGGGGTCGGCCGACTTGACGGCGGGCCGGAACTCGGCCCAGAAGTCGTGGCTCTTGTCGGGAGCCACGTCCAGCCGCCAACCAGAGGCGCCGTTCTGGATCCACCAGCGGGCCACACTATCGTCAGCACCAAAGATGAAATCCCTGACCTGCTGGATCTCGGTCAGTACCGGCAGGCTGTCGAATCCCCACCACGAGTTGTAGCTGTCGGGCCACTCGTAGAAGGTGTACCAGTCATAGTACTGGGAATCCTGGCTCTCGTAGGCGCCCACCATGTTGTAGCGGGTGTACCTGTCAAAGTAGATGCTATCCGAGGAGGTGTGGTTAAAGACTCCATCCAGGATAAGGTGGATGCCCAGCTCCTCGGCGTGCTCGAGCAGGCTATCGAATTGGCCGTATGGGCCGAAGTAGGAATCGATCTGGTAGTAGTCACTGGTATCGTAGAGATGGTTCGACGGCGCCTCAAAGATGGGGTTAAAGTAGATGGCCGTGACTCCCAGGTCAGCCAGGTAGTCCAGCTTCTGGCGGACACCCTTCAAGTCACCGCCAAAGAAATCGCGGCCCATCGGCCCTTCGTCGCAGGTCACGCCCTCGTAACCGCGGCAGTAGCCCTCGGGCAGGTCATCCCACCCCTTGATCAGTATTGGGTTCTCGTAGATGGTGGGGTCCGAGGGTTTGGGATCGTTGCCCTGGTGACCGTTGTAGAAGCGGTCGGGGAAGAGCTGGTAGACGACGGCGTTCTTCATCCAGTCGGGCGTCTCGAAATCGGGCAGATAGACGTCGATCTGGAAGCTATAGTCCGGAGAGTCGTCATAGGTCGTGCCCCAGGCGCCGTCGAACAGGTCATCGTCCTCGTAAAAGTCCTCGTCGCTGCCATCGCGCACGATGAAGCGGTAGTACAGAATGGTCTGCACGTCCTGGGCTGGGACGGTGACCTGCCAGTAGTCATAGCCGTACGGTTCATCGTCCGTCGTCGCTACCATGGTCATGGGCAGGATGGTCTGCGCGCCGGCTGTGGTACTCCACAGGCGAACCAGGACCTCGGTCACGTCGTTGTGGTAGGTGCGGAAGCGGAGCGTGACCGGCACCCCGGTGGTGACCGCGCCGCCGGGGACGCGGTAGAGGTCATCGCGCGAGTTGTGACCCAAGCCATCCCACCAGATGTCGTCGTCGGGCGCGGGCACAGGAGGAATTTCCTCCACTGCAACCCGGACCCGCCCAGCGAGGGCATCCACGGTGAAGGTGGCGTTCTGATCGGCCTGCGTCGTCTCAAAGGAGGCCGTATTGGCATTCACACTGCGGCCATCGGCGCCGATGGCGTCCCATGAGCCAGTCTCGACCGCCTTGAACTGGTAGGCGCCGGGGCTGGCAATGTCCGTTACGAGTTCGTACGCCCCCCCGCCCAGCGCCGTCATGACCGTCGCCGGGTTGGCATTGTCCCAGCCCTGCCAGTCGCCCACGGCGGTCCAATCGCCCGATTCAGTGCTGACACCGATGATATCCGCCTCGGGCAGCCAGCCGTCGGTATAGAGGTTAGTGTCAAAGGTTATGGTGACGGTCTCTCCGTCCACGGTTGTATCCAGCCAGCTATTGCCTGAACCTGGGTGACCGTCCGACCAATCCTCGACGGCTACCTTGAATTCATAACGGCCGGCCGACCCGATCGTCACCTGCGCCGTAAAGATCCCATCGCCTGCCCCGGCGTCGCCGTGGGTTCCATCGTCGTACATGGGATCGTCCAGGCCCCACCCGTTAAAGCCACCCCGCACGTACCAGTAAGGCAACGTGGGCACTGGAAAGAGGGCAAACGCGGACAGGGTGGTCACATCGGCGCCCCAGTCGGGGTCTGCGTAGGCCACGTTGGGGTCGCTGGGCACGGTGTCCTGGGCATGACCTCCGCTGCCGGTCGTGAAGACCTCCAGGGCGATGGTGGCGGGAGAGCCCAACGCTGCCTTGGGCACGCGATACTCGATCCAGTCGTTCCCGGGGCCGTAAGCCTGCTCACCGCCCTGGGAGATCAGGCTGTCATAGCTCCAGCCCGAACCATTCCAGTGATTCAACTGGACATCCTGCAGGGTGTCCCAGTCCTCGTGGTATACGTACAGAGTGTGCTCGGGCAGGTGAGCCGGCACGGCATTCACGGCGCGGCCCCACGGATCCGTGGTTGCGCCCGAGCCATCCATCCCATCGGTATCGAGGTAGATGCCATAGGTCATGCCCCAACTGGAGGCCGTGGCATCGAATCCAATGTAGTAGTTATCCGCGTCCTCAACGAGGTAGAGGTTCTGCAGGTCCAGGTTGGGCTCACTCATGTCGCCGGCTGGGTCGGAGGCTAGGGGCTCGCCCCAGTCCGCTTCCTTGACCCCATCAATGACAATACTGGTGGTCTGGGCAAAGGAAACGCCAGTGATCGGTATGCCGGTCAGTAGCATGGCCACGATGACAAGAACTGACACCGGATACGCGAACTTTTGCGTCTTGCGCACAGTCTGCCTCCTTGAAGTCCGCACACGCTGAGTCAATCGTTTCGACCCAGCGAAGCGGCTAAGCGACAATGCCGCCTACCTGCAATCAGGTGGCGGCAGCAGGCATCATCCCCATCATCGACATGGACAGAGCATTCGGGACCAACAGAGAATAGGCCGGCATCTCAGCCTTGTGCACTATCTGCTTCTCCGCATGTTGTGATCGAATTCGCGAAACGCTGGTTTCAATCCAAGCCAATAGCGCCGACGCACCAACGTGGCGCGAGGGCGATGAATTCGTTGTGTGCCCTTGGGGGGCGGTCAACACAATCGCTATCCCCTAGCCTGGCTCGCGCGACCAACCGGACAACGTCACGCCTCAGCCGGGAAGCCATGGTTCTAGATCTGCGCTTGGATCGATGACCTTGCACCTTGAATACCGCAAGACCCCAGAAAAAGTTACGGCTGCGATAGTACCCCGGTACTGGTTCATGATAGCACACTCCGCAGCACTGGTCAACCCCGTCATACTCTGTTGCAGGGGCCGGTTGTTCAGGTGGAGGCAATCCTTCTGAGCCCATACCAAAGACGGCACGGGGCAAGAAACCGTTGTTATCAAGCAGAAACATAGACTGCGATGATCTATTCAGAGGAACCTGCCGGGAAACACTGGCAAGCCCTCTGGCGCGGCACGCGTTTCAGTGGAAATTCGCCCGGCCCTGTCACTGTGACTGTTCCACTACGAGTGCCCCGCTGCGAGCACTGGTACTTTGGCGCGTGCGATGTCCCTCGCTGAGCACGTGCTCCCAGTCGACCGGATGAGGTCAACCATAACGGGATAGCACATACCAGACAGTGGGAGGGTGGGATAGTAGACTGGTACAGGATGCCTGGGAGACCCTCCTATAGGGCGCCGCATCCCGTGCCGCAGTGCTCGGTTACAGCTCCAGCCCAGCCTCGAGCAGTAGCGCGGCCAGTTCCCCCGGCTCGGAGCGCTCCACCACGAGCTGCTCACTGCCGTGAAAGGCCGCGAACTCGCGCAACGCGGTGGCCAGATCCGCCAGCAACTCGCCGGTGATGTCCTGCTCCGGCTCCAGGTACAGTGCGCGTATACTCATGACCTTGGCCTTGCGGTCAGCCTTGGGGTCCAGGCGGCCGACCAAACGACCGCGGTGCAGGATGGGGAGTACATAGTAACCGTACTGGCGCTTGGCGGCGGGGGTGTACATCTCGGTGCGGTAATGGAAACCGAACAACTCGCTGGTGCGGTCCCGGTACCAGATCAGGTTGTCAAAGGGTGACAATAACGCAGTCAGATCAGGCGCATGCGCGCCGGCCTCGATCTCGGCTACCAGGGGCAGGTCCGCAGGATGCAGATAGGCAGGTTCCTTCCACCCCTCGACCTCCACTGGGACGAGCGCGCCCTCGGCGGCAAGCGACTTGAGCAGGGGCCGTGTCGCCGTCTTGTTCAGCCGGTAGTAGTCAGCGGCGTGAGGCGCCGTGGCAACCCCCAGGATTCTCACACCCCGTAACGCCGCCCAGCGCCGGTATTCTTCCATGGTGCATTCAGGAGGATCCGCGCTGGCCGGCAGTACCCGCTCGGCCAGGTCGTAGTAGCGCTGAAAGCTCTCCCGGCGGTCGACCATGAGGTAGCCCTGGGCAAACAGGAGTTCCAGCGCGGTCTTGGCCGGCTTCCAGTCCCACCAGGTACCCCGCCCATCCCGCGTGTCCTCAAAGTCCCGCGAGGCGAGCGGTCCTCTCTCGCGAACCTCCGCCAGCACCGCATCCAGGATGCCCTGGGGATCGTCGCCCAGGCGACGCTCGATCCAGTGGTGCGGGGGACGTTCGCGGCGGGCAAGCAGGGTGGGGACGAAATGCTGATAGTCCTCGACCGGTATGAGGCAGGCGGCATGCGCCCAGCCTTCGAATAGGCGTCGATCCGGGTACAGCAGCGCGTCCAGGTCCGCAGGATCGTAGAGGCCCGCGCGGCTGAGCATGACCAGGTAGTGGCTGCGGGCGACCACGCTGATGCTGTCAAGCTGCAGCAGGCCGATGCGCCGGATGATGTCCAGCAGGGCCCCCCGGTCAGCGACCCGGGGACGGCGATGCAGGCCCTGTTTGTAGACAGCCAGCGTGCGCGCTGTTTCTAGCGATATGGAGATCAACTCGGACATGGTCGTCGCTCACCTCATACGGAGAGATGGTATTCGAGCCGGACCTCGTCGCGGACCGGGATGCCGGCAAAGCCGACAAGTTCGGCGCCGTGATCCGCCGCGACTCGCCCGGTTACGATCTCGATGATGCGGAAGCCATAGCGCTGGTACAGAGCCAGCGCGGGAAGGTCATCGTTGGTGGTAGCGACCAGGATCCGGGCCAGGTCGCGACGTCTCGCCTCTTGCCGCAGGGCATCCAGCAGCGCCCGGCCTCCGCCGCGCCCCTGGTAGCCGGGCAGCACATTCAGCATGACGAGCACGATGGCATCCCATGCCTCTTCCACGGCATAGGGAGCCGCGCCCACTACCTCGTCCCCGTCACAGGCCAGAAAGGCCGGGCAGGTCATCACGTCGTACCGGCGATCAAAGCAGTCTACAACCGTCTCGTCCCAGAAGTAGAGGGACAGGGCCTCAATCCGCGGGTAGTCGGCGGGCGCCGCGGGCCGGATCTCGAGGGGCAGGCCGGACGCAGCCGGGTCCGGTTCGCGCCGCTCAGCAGCGACCACCGCCAGCCGGGCATGCTCCAGACACAGATAGTCACCCGTGGTCCGGTCGCGGTACTGGGCCCTGCCCCCGCAGGACGCGCAGGGTCTCACGATTATTCCACCCCCAACCAGATAGCCAGCCAGGCCAATAGGCCAACCACGCCCGCAATGATCAGGCCGGGCACCAGCGTTTTCTTGAGCACCTTGCCCTCCTGCCCGGACAGCCCCGCCGTGCTGCAGCCCACAATGAGTTTCGCCGGGGCCAGCATGGAGCCCAAGGCGCCGCCGGTAGTCTGGGCAGCCAGGATCACGGCCACGCTGATGCCCAGCAGTTGCGCCGCTTGCTGCTGCAACGGGGCAAAGACCACGTTCGAGTTGGTGTTGCTGCCGGTCATGAACGCGCCCAGCATGCCAATGTAGGGTGCGACCAGGGGGTAGAGCGGACCCGCTGCCTTGCCCAGCCCCGTCGCCAGCACGTAGGTCATGCCCGAGTGGTCCATGACCAGGGCCATGCCCACCATGGTGGCAATGCCGATCGAGGATGGCACCGCGCTCTTGACGGTGCGCTGTACGATACGGCCGCCGACGCCGGCGGTATAGTACCCGGTCCACGAGTAGATGACAAAAAAGATCAGGGCAACGTAGGCCAGCAGGGCCCCGGCGTGACCAAAGACACTTATGGTGCGTCCCACTCCCGCCTCCGTGCTCCAGCCGTAGCTGGTCTGGACCTCGGGAAACTGGACCTGGATCTTGATCTGGTTCAGTGCTTCGTGCAGCCAGGGCCACAGCTCGGCGGCGGAGACCACGACGATCAACAGCAGGTAGGGAGCCAGGGCCAGCCAGAGCGGCAAGGGTTTCCGCCGGTCCAGATCATGAGCAACGGCAGATTCTCCTGTCACCTCGCTGGCCTCATGAGTACCCTCGCCGGCACGTTGGTACCGGGGCAGGCGGGCCACCAGGGCGCCCACGGCCAGCCCTCCCAGGCCCGCGCCGAATCCGGCCAGGTTCCACAGGCCGCTCATGGCCAGACCGGCCTGAACTCCAGCCATCGCCACGCCCATCAACAGCAAGGCCGGCCAGCCTTTGCGCAAAGAACTCCCCTTCTGATAGGCCCATGCCGCCGCGATCCCACAGCCGAAGCAGGCCACCCCCAGGAAGAAGGAGGACCAGGAGGCCAGTTCCTCACCAGGCAATCCGGTGGCGGCCATCAGCGCCTGGAACGACGAGGCAATGTCGCCGAATGTCACCGACCAGGAGTGGCCAATGGCTACCGCGGCTACAGCAACCACAGGCGCGAACCCAAGACCGATGAGCAACGGGGCCACCACGGCGATGGGCACGCCGAACCCTGCCACGCCCTGCAAGAAGGCACTGAAGGCCCAGGCAAGCAGAAGCAACTGCATGGTCGGCTCGGCGGTCAGCCGGGCGATGCCCTGCCCAATGACGGTAATGGCGCCGGCCTCATCCACCACCCTGTAGAGCACCAGCGCCATCCAGATGATGTACAGGACATACAGGGTGAGGAGGATCCCGCGCAACTGCGAGGTCAGCAAAAGATCGGGACCCGCGCCAAAGTAGAGCCAGGCCACCAGCATGGCCACGGCCCAGCCTACGGGACCGGCTTTCTTGCCCCCCCAGCGAAAGCCCACCATCAGCACAAGGACGACGGCAATGGGCAGGAATGCCAGCAGCCAGGTAAGGAGATTCAATGGTGGTGTCTGCATACCTTATCCACGAACCACAGCTTCAGGGGCACGCGCGCACATCTCAGGCCTCGTGAGCCAGGGTCTCCAACGCCTGCCCGAGATCGGCGATGATGTCCTCCACATCCTCTATGCCCACGCTCAGGCGCACCAAGCCATCGCCGATGCCGATGGCCTCCCGTGCCTGGGGCGGCACCTGGCGGTGCGACGAGTGGGCCGGGTAGAGGGTCAGGCTATAGACATCGCCCAGGGTAGTGGCTGGCAGGACCAGTTCCAGGGCCTCCATGAAGCGGAACACCTCTGCCTGGCCCGCGTCGCGCAGATCAAAGCTCAGCATGCCGCCAAAGCCACGCCCGTCAAAGAGGCGGGCGGCGACGGCGTACTGGGGATTCCCCGGCAGGCCGGGGTAGTGCACCCGGGCGACGGCAGAGTGCCCAAGCAACCATTCTGCCACAACCTGAGCGTTGGTGCAGTGCTGGCGCATGCGCAATGGCAAGGTCTTTATTCCGCGCATGGCCAGCCATGCCTGCTGGGGTCCCAGGTTGGCGCCCAACAGCTTCTGCCGCTCCCGGAGGTCAAGCGCCCGTTGGCCGGTGCAGGCCACCACGCCGGCCATCACGTCGCCATGCCCGGCCAGATACTTTGTCACAGAGTGGACGGCATAGTCAGCGCCGTGCTCCAGCGGGCGGAACAGGTAGGGCGAGGCAAAGGTCGCATCCACGATGAGGGTTGCCCCAGATGCATGAGCCATTTCGGCCAGCGCGGGCACGTCGGCCACCTTCATCAGCGGGTTGGAGACGATCTCGCAGACCAGGGCCGCAGGCCGTTCCTCGGCGACGGCCCGGCGTACCAGGTCCAGATCGGTGATGTCCACAAAGCGCGTCCGGACGCCCAAGCCGGTTAGCCCGCGCTCCAACAAGGCGTAGGTAGCACCATACAGGTCGGCCGCGGCGACCACCGATGTGCCAGCCCGAGCACCGGCGCCCATGAGCGCGGCATGGATGGCGCCCATGCCTGAGGCAAAGGCGACTGCATCCTCGCCGCCCTCCAACTCGGCGATTGCCTGCTCGAATGCGCTGACGGTCGGGCTGCCGTACCGGGGGTAGACGAATCCGGCCCGCTCGCCGCCAAAGACCCCATCCAGGTCGGCCATGTCCTCGTAGAGGTAACCCACCGAGTAGTGGACGGGCGCGCTTACCGGCGTGTAGTCAGGCCGGGGTCCGCGCTCGCCGGCGTGAACCGCCTGCGTGAAAATGCTCTTGCGCTCTGACATCGTTTCTTTCCTTCCTCAAGACAGCAGGCCATTACGGGCGCAGGAACCTATCCAAACCGTCCTGTGATATAGTCCTCGGTGCGGGCCTCACGGGGCCGGGTAAAGATCTGCTCACCAGGCCCGGCCTCCACCAACTCGCCCCCAAGCATAAAGGCAGCAAGATCGGCCACGCGCGCGGCCTGCTGCACGCTATGGGGTACCAAGACAACGGTGTATTCCGCTTTCAGCTCTTGCAGCGAAGCTTCTACCTTGGCCGTGGAGAGGGGGTCCAGTCCGGAGGTAGGGTTGTCCAGCAAGATGACCTCCGGTTCCAGGGCCAGGGTCCGCGCCACGCACAACCGCTGCTGCTGCCCTCCGGAGAGGCGCATGGCGGGCTCATCGAGCCGGTCCTTCACCTCATCCCATATGGCCGCCTGGCGCAGGCTGCGCTCCACTACCTCATCGAGGCGGGCTGAGCGTCCCGCACCGGCCATCCTGGGTCCGTAGGCGACGTTGTCGTAGATGGTTAGCGGCAGAGCGATGGGCAAGGCAAAGACCATGCCCACCCGGCGGCGCAGATCGGTTACGTCCACCCCAGGCGCGTAGATGTCCTTTCCATCGAGCAGGATCCGGCCTGTGAGGTCTGTCTCCTCATTCTCGATCAGGTCATTCAGGCGATTCAGACAGCGCAGCAGGGTGCTCTTGCCCGCGTGAGAGGGACCAAAGACCACGGTGATCTGGTTGGCCGGAATGTCTAAGGTGACGTCGTTCAGCGCGACGGTATCGCTGAAGCGATAGACCAGGTGCTGAATGGAGAACTTGGCTACCATTGTCGCCTCCGGCG
>JABAHP010001867.1_pt2 | contig 12747 bp, 12 predicted proteins | sample 7062081 | NCBI WGS metagenome assembly JABAHP01 (sample SAMN14534357, study PRJNA622989) | marine sediment metagenome | biome: marine biome [ENVO:00000428]; feature: marine pelagic biome [ENVO:01000023]; material: deep marine sediment [ENVO:00002113] | place: India: Gulf of Kutch | collected... | reverse complement strand
CGGGCGATGTAAATTCGGTGGAAAGCAAAATGTGAGTGGCCGGCCACGGGCGCTGTTCGCGCCTGCAACCGAGGCTAAAGTCTGATACTGGGGGTTAAGAGGTTCATTTCGCGGTTACGGTTTTTGGGCTTCGGCCGTTTGCGGCGATCCAGGCCAATCCGGCGATCAATGGCATGTCTGCGCTCTTTGCCGGATCTTCTTTCAAATAAGCGTTTAAATGTAACGCCGATGCCCCCCCGGCTTGAGTGCACCATCCAGGCCCGGACCCGTCTGGCCTTATAGATGTGGCTGTTGGGAATAACCAGTTCGATGGTTTGTCCGAACAGAAATTTAGCTCGGGTTTCGATAAATACGCCACCGCGACTGGCATTTTTGATGACACCTTTGTATTTTTGATCCTCATAATTAAAAAATATTGATTTTTGGAAGGTTCTACGCGGATATCGTCTTGGGTCCTGGTTGTTCTCAATGCTGCCGGTGCTCACTTCTTGCTCCGCAAAATTTGATTGATCATATTTTTTTGCGATAGATTTCATAGGCTTAATTTGTTTGTCAGACCACCTTCACACCCGCTTGACCGCTATTTCCACGGTTTCATTTCAAGCCAGCTGCTACACTCATTAACGCGTGCATTAAAAAAATCGCCATATACCAAACACGGACTATTTTTGATATAAATAATTTCTGAATGCAAGTCAATTATTTCGAAACAATTTAAAATAAATGAGGGAGATTTTAAATTGTGAGGTAAACTTCAATAAATTGGTAAATATATTTCACACAAAAAGCGCAACTACAACCTGATTTTTTATAACACATTGTTATTTATTGTAAAAATTTGTTCAAAACAAACTTGCGATTTTCGCATAAATCTTGCATAAATTATTATTATTTAATATTTCAACAAATTGTGCCGATATTAGTTCTTGCGAACGAGTGCCTGAAGTCTTTTGAAGATTTATTTCTAAATGGCGCTAACTAAACGACACTATTTAACTTAGTAACCATCGACGATATAGAAAAATGCTGGACAACATCATACCCAAACTCCGATTGCAGGTAGCCAAGGCACATAAAATACTGCCGCAGGATATCGCTGCCTCCGTTGAGAAAGTGTATAATGATATTTTATTAATGCGCGATTTTACATTGAATGAATTTCAAAGAATTCAGGATGATGCGAATTTAAACGAAAATGATCGAAATATTGCACGGCGTCAGGTCCTGGAGAAAGCCATCACCAAGCTTGAAATGTTAAAATCACGCCGCAGTGCCGCGGATTTGATTGAACGCCTGGAAGCCAAATTATCGGAAGATCCAGAAGCCAACGGTGATCGCCTGCTTAAATTTCTAAAAGAGCGGGAGGTCCGGGATCGTTTGGCCGGTATGACCGAATCACAGATTCTGTCTCATTTTGAAAAATCGCTTTTGGAAGGCAGCAATCAGCTATTACTGGATGCTATTTTAAACGCGCCTCCTGGATTCGAAATGCTATCCCCCAAACTTTTAAAGAAACTTAAACGGGTTCGGGGAAAGCATTATTATCCTGAAGTCGTGGCCCAACTCGAGGCCATGCAGGAAATGAATGCCATCATCATCAAAATGTTCACGCTGGTCAGAGCCGAGTTGGATAAACTGAGAAAAAAGTATCTTCCGATCTATATTGTTGAGAAATCGGCATAATGTGAATTTAAACAAACGAAACGACGTCATGGAAGAAAATCCAGAAAAAAGAGATAACGCGCGCATCGATCATCAATGTCTGGTGACAATTGAGAATTTAAATGCGGGCACTATCAATAAGGCAAAAATGCTTAACTTCTCTGCCACGGGTTTGTATCTTGAGGCTGATAATTTGCTGCAGCCCGGTGAAGAGGTTTTCGTCGGCATCGATAACTCGCCATTTGCGTCCGAACAGGGTCTTTTCGAATGCTATCGGGTTGAAATCATCTGGCGCAAGGAATTGAAAAAATCCGCTTATTATTACGGATATGGGGCCAAACATACGATTGATCATCATAAGGTCAAATTAGAGGAAGGTGAAACCAGAGAATGGGGAGACATCCGCAGGCATCAACGAAGGCCCTACACCAAATCCGTTCAGTTTGCCGCCGACGATCGCATTTTTAACGGGCTCATTAAAAATATCAGTTCTGCCGGTGGCTTTATTGAAGTTGACGCGAATATCTCGGCCGGTCAGAGTATCACATTTGTGCTGCCGTTAAAAGAAGGCCAAAAGGCCATTGTGAGAGGCGAGGTCGTTTGGACCGACCCCGATGGTTTCGGCCTTAAATTTCTCAGCATTGATAAGCCCGAATCCGCCTAGCACCCAAACCACCATCCTTAACGATCATCATTTCCTTTTTTCCATTGGAGTCCAGGTTGAATAGAAATTTAGTGGCTGTGCCGGCGCTGGGCCACAGCACAGATGCCAGGCAGACGTAAAGGTAAACAAGCTTAGAGGGTGTAAAATGATCCATACCTGCCGGGAATTCCGTGATGCGTATTTGCAAATAAAGGCGAGCAATAATAAAGTTTAGAGCTAAAGGCAAGAACTGCGAAGGCGGAAAGAATCAACTCCTGTTATTCGATTTATGCCAGAATATTCCATTGACATCCGAATTCAACATGCTAACTAATCGATACTGCCAACATGCATACCCGCATCAATTCAAAGGAGGATGTGATGAAATACCGCTATCTCGGAAATTCTGGCCTACTGATGTCACGCCTGTCCCTTGGGACCATGACCTTCGGCGCACCGGATTGGGGATGCGATGAAAAAGAATCCCATGCGATCATCAGGAATTATATCGAAGCGGGGGGTAATTCTCTGGACATCGCAGACATTTACGCCGGAGGGCGGTCCGAAGAAATCGTCGGAACCCTCATGCCCGAGCTGAATCGCGACGGGCTGATTATCGCAAGTAAATTTTCACTGCCCTCGGGCCCGGCAATCACCCAGTTCGGTGCCAATCGCAAACAGATTATTTCCTCTTGTGAAAAGAGCCTCAAACGCCTGAAAACCGATTATATCGACCTCTATCACGCCCACGTTCCGGATCCGATAACGCCCTATGAGGAAACCCTGCGGGCGATGGATGATCTCGTGCGGCAGGGTAAGGTCCGCTATACAGGCTCCAGCATGTTTTTTGGATGGCAGCTGGCCAAGGCGCAAGGTACATCCGCAGCGTACAACTTGGAAAAAATGGTGGCCGGGCAATACATCTACAGCCTAATTCACAGGGAGCTGGAAAGGGAAGTTATACCGGCGGCCATCGATGCGGGGATTGGAATCACATGTTTCAGTCCACTGGGCGGCGGATTGCTGACTGGTAAATACAAGGGGCAAACAGAACCGCATAAGGGGTCCCGGGCTTCTTTTCGGACCGAAGTGGACGGCCCGCGGTTCTGGCATCCGACCGGTTATAAAACAGCCGAAACAGTGGAAGATGTATCCAAAAAATCCGGCATACCCATGACCCAGCTCGCCATCGCCTGGCCTCTTGGCCGGAAATTTGTTACATCCGTTATCATCGGTGCCAAAAACCTCAAGCAGCTCGAGGAAAACATGAAATCGGCCGACTGGGATATGCCCAAAGATGTTTGGAATGAATTAGAGGAAAGGACCCGTCCCCGGGAGGAATACCTGAGCTGGTACAATAAATTCAACTATGACCGCTTTTTCAATGCAAGCGAATTTCACAAACCGGAAGTGGAACTGATTTAAGGCCGCCAACCGCTTTGGCTTGGACCCGTTACGATCATGCGCTGGTTAAAGGCCTTTTCTTTCTCTTCTCTCTCGGTTTCAGTTGTTTTACCACTTCAACCAGAGCTTGGTCGTCTCCCACATTTCCGGGAAATACGATATAGGGCAAACCCGCAAGGCGGCTTCCTTGCCCCAGCCGCCAGACCGGCACCCCCGGCAGAATCTGACCGAGGACCATAGCCTTTTTGACACTCAACGCCCGGGTGGCAATATCACTGGCGGTAATGCCGCCTTTCGCCAGAATATAGCGCGGTGCGGTTTGAAGGCGCTGCACAATGTCGATCAATCCCTGCGAGACCTTTTGCCCGATTTGAAGATTGCTTTTAGAATCCTTGCCGGTTATCAGCTGACGGCCGGTGAAAATAACGATATTGTTTCCACGTTGCAGCGCCTGTTCAGCTATTTCAACTGCTCGCTTGATTTCATCTTCGCGCAACTCTTCAGCGAGCAAAGCATTGGCATTTATTTCCACCGCGGACACGTCGGTAGCTGCGAGCAGGGCCTGGATCTGCCGGGTGCTGCGCGGCACATACGAGCCGACCACAAGCAGACCACCACCGACAGGCGACAGTTTCAATTCGGCCGCTGCCAACAGCGGCCGCGGTATAATGCCGGTGCGCACCTGCACAAAGGAAGCTGCTGTGCGGCATAAAAATCGTTTGCCGCGGGCTTCGGCTGCCAGCAGGCCCTGCACAAAGACCTCCAGATCGCGGTAACTGGCAGCGTTTACCGCGCAGCATCGACCACCGCTTAACGTCATCAGCACATCGGTTACGGTCTCCGGCCCCCTGCTGCGAAGCTCTGCGATCGAAACGCTGGCCACATCCTTCGCGGCTATTTGCCCGCCGGTTTTTTCGGCAACCCAGTCGCGCAAATTTGATGATGCATATCCAAAAGCGCGATCGCGGGCAAATTCGGTTCGAGCAGCCGGGACCAGCATGCCATTCTCATCCACATAGTGCACATCATCAACGGTGTAACGTCCGCCTTCCAGGAAAAACGGATTCATAATCCAGGCATCAAAGTTTTGGGCCAGAGCATCCGACAGCGCTGCGACCTCACCGGGAAAGTGTCCGCGCAGGGTTGAATCACTGCGGCTGATGACCACAAAATCGCGTTGGGCTTGTGCGGCCGCAGCAGTAAGGTTGTCAGCAATTTCGACGGTCAGCCTTTTTGCCTCCGACAGGGGAAGACTTCTGGAATTGGTCAGGATATAAAATGCGGGCAGGTCATTTTGAAGCTCGGCCGCAAGCATCTCTATCGACCATTCGGTGAGCACCGGCAGGCCGTGGACTGTCTGGGTACCGGTGGGATCATCGTCTAATACCACCACCTTGCGACCGTCGGCTTTGATTTGTTTTTGAATGGTGGATCTCAGATCCCGCGGCCATTCCAGCGGCAGGCTGTTGAGCAGCTGGTCTTTTGGTAGTGGTTGTGCATCCAAAATTTTTATGCCTGGATTTGCATGAACTGGAGGCTTTCATACTTTCATTAATTTTTATGCAATATTCAGGAAAAAATTAGTCTTTGTAAGTTGGAATACCCAGCGCGTCGGCGTTGATGATGCTGGGAGCCGCCTTTGGTGCTTTGCCTTCCAGAAAGACCGAGATGTCGGGTCTCTGCCAGGCCGGATAGCCCTGCAAGATGGCGGCCACATTGCTGGCGGCCAGAGTGGCCATGCCCTGGCGGGTCCAGCTGGTGGCCGAAGCAATGTGCGGCACGATGACGACATTGTCCAGATCCACCAGCCCCGGTTTCATCTCGGGCTCATCTTCAAAAACATCCAAGCCGGCTTTAAAATCCGGATGTTTCTGACAATGGGCCACCAGCGCGGCCTCGTCGATGACCGGCCCTCGGCTGGTATTGATAATGATGGCATCTGTTTTCATCATTGCCAGGCGTTCAGCATTGATCAGGTGATGCGTGCTGTCATCCAGAATCGTATGGATACTGACACAGTCGGCCTCCTGCAACAATTCTTCGATGGTTGCTGCACGCTTGCAGGATACGGGTGCGCGGCCCTGGGATTCTAAAAATTTGCTGTAATTCGCCACATGGTCTTCGAGGGTCTCATTTTTATAGGGGTCGCAATAGACCAGATTCATCTTGTGGCCCTCAACCATCATCAGGGCGTAGGCGGCTCCGATACGGCCGGCGCCGATGACTCCCACTGTTTTACGCCACAGCAAATTGCCCATAAACAAAGACGGCAGCCAGCCTTTGTATCGCCCTTCCCTTAAGAAACGCTCGGCCTCACCGACGCGGCGGGCGGCTGCAAAGGTCAGTGCCACTGCCATCTGGGCGGTGGTTTCGGTCAACACCCCCGGGGTGTTGCCCACCGGAATCCCGTGCCGGGTGGCGGCATCCACGTCCACATTGTTAAAGCCCACGGCATAGTTGCTGTAGGCCGTGGCGCCGGCGGTTTTCAGGGCCGCATACAGGTCCTCACCCCACGGTTCGGTCAATTGCCCGATGGCCCCATCACACCGATCTCCGATGGCTGCAATAATCTCTTCGCTGCTGAGCACATCAGGTGAGGTGCAGATGTCGACTTTACATTCGGCAGCGGTTAGTATATTGAGCCAGCGCTCGCCGGGCAGCTCTTTGGTCACGATCACCCGTTTGCTGCCTGAGGGGTTATGGGTCCGCCATTCCTTTGAGCCCATGATGACAACCTCCTTAAAAATTCAAATTGTCAATGCTATCTACAACAGAGAATTTAGCAATCAATGTGATTTAATGCAACTGCCACTTTTTTTTATTCTTCACCGCAGAGACGCAGAGATCGCAGAGAAAGTATTTTTTTCATTTGTCGCTGACCAGCCGTCGCTTTCAGCTATGGCCTGGCATGGACGCCGACAAATGAAAACCACTCAGCCGCTTTGCGGCAAAAACAATTGGGCTATCGGATACTGCTCGGTAAACCAACGGAAACTTTGATTCTTGCCGGAGGCAGATTGTTTTTTGCTTTCCGTCCTCTCAACGGAAAGCAAAAAGAAAAAAACACCTCTGCGAGCTCTGCGTCTTTGCGGTAAAACGATGATATCATTTTCGGCTAATAACCTCTTCCACCGCAGTGATGATGTGATTGGCAGATAGCCCGTATTTTTCGAGCAAGTCCAGATAGGGGCCGGACTCGGCATAGGTATCGCGCACCCCGATGCGTTTCATCGGAATGGGATTGTTTTCAACCAGAACTTCGGCCACCGCACTGCCCAGTCCCCCATAGAATATATTGTTTTCAGCGGTGACAATGGCGCCGGTCTCGCTGGCAGCGGTCAGCACGGCATCCACATCCAGGGGTTTAAGCGTATGGCAATCGATGACCCGCACTTCCAGTCCCCGCTTGGCCAAATGCTCGGCAGCGATCAGCGACTGGACGACCAGGTCGCGGTTGGCAATGATGGTCGCATCGCTGCCATCCCGCAGCGTGACCGCCTTGCCGATTTCAAACGGATAATTGAGATCAAAGATGGCCGGTACCGGATCGCGCGTAAAGCTGAGGTAAACCGGGCCGTCATATTCAGCAGCCGCCCATACGGCCAGCTTGGTGGTTGCCGGATCAGCCGGCGCAATGATGGTGGAATTGGCAATCGCGCGAATGATGGACAAATCCTCCTGCCCCTGGTGGGTGACCCCGTCGGGTCCCGGCGTGATGCCGCCGTGGCTGGCGGCGATCTTGACGTTGAGTTTTGGGTAGTGGATGCTGTTGCGCACCATATCCAGCGCTCGCATACTGGCAAATACGGCATAGGTTGTGGCATAGGGAATCAGACCGGTGGTCGCCATTCCCGCAGCCGCGGCCATCATGTTTTGTTCGGCCACACCAAAATTAAAAGAACGCTCAGGAAACTTTTCGGCAAACTCATTGGTTTTAATCGACTTGGAAACATCTGCATCGAGCACCACGACTTTGGGATTTTTCTCACCCAGCTCCAGCATGGCCTCAGCGTAAGAATAGCGCGTCGGCTGCTGCTCGGTTTTGGTAAATATTTCATCGGATTCCAGAAGCGCTACGATTTCGGGACGAAGATAATGATAATGGTTGATTGTCACGTTATTTACCTCCTGAGCTCTTTTAAGGCCTGATCGGCTTCTTCCTGGCAGGGCGCTTTGCCGTGCCATTCACACACATTTTCCATATAGGAGACGCCTTTGCCCTTGACGGTGTTGGCTACAATCATGGTGGGCGCACCCTTGTGGGCCTTCGCTTTTTCCAGGGCATCCACCACCTGCGCCATGTTGTGGCCGTCAATTTCGATCACATTCCAACCAAAGGCCTGCCACTTATCGACCACCGGATGAATGGGCATGATATCATCCACGCTGTAGTCGTTTTGCAGGTGGTTGTAATCCAGAATGGCGGTCAGGTTATCCAGTTTGAAATTGGGCGCGGCCATGGAGGCCTCCCAGATAGAGCCTTCCTGGGATTCGCCGTCACCAATGATTACAAAGACATGGTAATCTTTTTGCTGCAGTTTGCCGCTCAGCGCCATACCCAGTCCTGCCGGCAGGCCATGGCCCAGAGAACCGGCGGTCATATCGATGCCGGGGGTTTTGAGCATGTCCGGATGGCCCTGCAGAATGCTGCCCATCTGGCGCAGGGTCTTTAGGTGCGATTTGTCAAAATAGCCGCGCTCGGCCAGGGCGGCATACCAGACCGGGCAAGCGTGGCCCTTGGACAGAATAAAGCGATCGCGGTCCGGCCAGTCCGGATTTTCAGGGTCGATGCGCATCACACGGAAATACAGGGCAGTGACGATATCGGCTGCTGAAAGCGATCCGCCCGGATGGCCGGCAGCCGCGGTGCAGATCATATCGATGATGTCACAGCGGATGATCACCGCCATTTTTTCGAGTTCTTCTACGCTCATAGGTTCTGACGACATTTTAATCTAAACTCCTTTGCTTTTATTTTAACGAAAAGATATTGGCCTCGATAAATTGCCATGTTTGCAGATAATCACCTCCGGCAATCAACCCTTCAAACTCGGCCATGTCGATTTCTTCCAGCATTTTCCAGATTCGGTTAGACAGCCGGCTGTTGGCCTCGAATGTGCCTTTGATATCCCAGCGGGTCGGTGATGTATCCGAAGTCAGGTAATCATTGTAGCCGTCTTTTTTCAGGTAATAGAGAAATTCGACGTATTCCAGGAAATGCTTGGTTCCGCAAAAATAGTCCCAATCCCAGCGACCGTCGTTGTCATTGATGTGGATGTAGTAGCGGTAGGGGCTTTGCGTCAGAAGTGATAGCGCTTCGGCAGGATTTTCATTGCCGTACATGGAGTGCCCGAAATCCAAAGTGACACCCATATCTTTGCACTGAATATCGTTTAGCAAACACAGGGTTTTGGCCGCATTGTCAATAAAGCAACGCCCGCGGGTCTCACTGGGCTTATATTCGATGCACAGTGGAATGCTGGTTTTGTAGCTACCGGCTTCGCCAAAGGTTTCGATCAAATACTTCCATGTGGTGGCGTAATCATACTGGAAGGAAAACTCATAGCCGTCCCCCAGCGGGCAGCAGGTCACTTTGTCGGCACCAACGGCCTCGGCAAAATCCTTGGCCTCTTTGATAAAGCGTACGGCTTTGTCGCGCACAGCCTTGTCGTGGGAAGTCAGACCGCCGTTGCGAAATTCGGGCTCGGCTTTGACATTCACATTGACGGCGGCAACATTCAGACTGTGTTTGTCCAAAATTTCTCTGGTGGTCTTGGGGTCGCTGACTTCGTAGGGATAAACGATTTCCACGCCGTCATAACCCTCGATCTGGGTCATCAGTTTAAACTTTTGATCCAGGTCCAACGGCTTGTTGTATTCATGAAAGCGGTCTTTGGTCTGCGACAAAAACCCGGTGATAATACCCATCTTTAACATCACATCCTCCTTGATTGCGTCAGCCTTCCTCGGTTACATCGACCTCGAAGTCGGCCTCGCAAGATTTGCGGCGAAACACTTTTCCCATCAATTTGTTTTTAAATTGGCGGTAAGCTGGAAACTGGCTGACCACGGTCCAGACAATGACCAGAAAAAGGACCAGCGATACCGGCCGGGTAAAAATCGGCAGAAAGCTGCCCTGGGAAACCATCAGCGCCCTTCTGAGGTTTTCATCGGCCATGGGCCCCAGGATGACACCGATGACCAGCGGGGCAATGGGATAGCCCATTTCGATCAGAAAATAACTGATAATTCCCACCGGCAGCATCAAGTATAGATTCCAGATATTGATGCCCAGTGCGTAGGAACCGATGATGCACAAAATGCCGATGATGGGCATAAACAGCTGGACCGGTATGCGCAACACCTTAACCACCTGTTTGGCCAGCAGCATGCCGACCACCCACATGCTCAATGAAGCTAGCAGCAGGATAGCCGCTACTTCCATAATAAAAGTGGGGTGTTCGAAGGTGATCATGGGTCCGGGCGTCACACCGTGCAGCATCAAAGCACCCAGCAGCATGGCGGCCGGTGGGCTCCCCGGGATACCCAGATTAAGCAGGGGAATCATGGCGCCGCCCACACAGGCATTGTTGGCCACCTCGGTTGACAGAACCGCGGTAATTTCGCCCTTGCCAAAGCGCTCGGGGTGCTTTGAGGTGTTTTTGGCTGTTCCGTAGGATACCCAGGCGGCGATATCTTCGCCGATACCGGGCACCGATCCGATGCCGACACCGATGAGGGCCGATCGGATAATTCTGGGAATATTTCGCACAATGGTTCCAAATTCGGGCAGGATGCGCTGAAACTTCTGGGTCTCACCGATCTGGAAGCGGTCTTTGAGGACCTGAATAATCTGCGGAATGCCAAAAGCGCCAATCAGGACCGGCACCACTTCGATACCACTGTCCAATTCCGCAATGCCAAAAGTAAAGCGCGGGTAAAACTGCAACAGGTCGCGGCCGACACAGGCCAAAAAAAGCCCCAGAAATCCCGCGATCCAGCCTTTGATGACCAGATCCGGACTGGTCAGCGTGCCGCTGATCAGAATGCCGAAAAAGGCCAGCAGAAAAAACTCAAAGGACGTAAACTGAAGCGCGAAAAAAGATATGAGCGGCGAAATGCTGACCAGAAACAGCATGCTGATAATGGTACCGATGGCCGATGCGGTGGTGGTCAGGCCGATGGCGCGGCCGCCTTCGCCTTTGCAGGCCAGCGGGTAGCCGTCCAGGGCCGTGGCGGCGGATGCGGCCGTGCCGGGAATATTGATCAGAATGGAGGCATACGAGCCACCGTAGGTCCCGCCCACATAGATCGCCAGCAGGCAGAGCATGGCGGTGGCCGTATCCATGCCGTAGGTCAGGGCCGTTAACAGCGCCACCCCCAGAGTTGAGGTCAGACCCGGCATGGCGCCAAAGATAATCCCCATCATAACCGAGCTCAGCAGAATCAATATATTCAACGGGTCCGCTGCCAGATGGAATACCATCTGAAAATAGGTCCCGATTCTTTCTAAAATCATCATGGAAAAACGCTTCCCTTATATTAAAATTCAAAGTACCAGATCGCATCCAGCAGCGCGATCACCATGCCCTCGGCCGGCATGGGCACCAGCAGAAAGTATTTAAAAATCAATCCCACGGCGAAAGGCGCCACAACGGCGACAATCAGGCCGGTGCGAAATTTTTTACGCAATGGGGGGATGCTTCGAATCAGACGCCAGGCGTAAAAACAGTATCCGAGGATAAAACCAAGAGCGAGAATGTCTTTTGCAAACGGAAAAACGGAGCCAAGCAACCCGTTTAATCCCACAGCAAAGTAAATAATAAAAAAGGCGGTTCCGGCCAGGTAGAAAAAAAAGAGCTTTTTTAACAGCTCGGTCTCATCAAAATAGAACATCAAAATAAAAACAGTTAAAAACAGCACCGCGCTCAGGAAAAAATCGATTCGGGGAATATACAGGTAAACCAGTGACAAAAATAGGACGGCAATCGCATAAAACCGCAAATTGGAAATGGTGTTTAAAAACTGAAACAGGTTTTTACTGAACAACCATTGCAGGGTGTTACCGAATGCTTTCAGGCCGATGGTTTTCAATGCCGTTCGAACCAGCAGTAGGCCCAGCAGCATGATCATGCCACCGACAAACAGCGGGAAAAGAGCCGGGGAAACGAACCAGACATTTTGAACTCCGCCCCAGCTGTCTTTCATGGGCATTTTCGATGCCTGCCATACAATCCAGGCACCAAACAAAAAAATGAAGATGCCCGAATAGACATCCGCCTTTCTAAGTTTTTCTTTTTCCAGCATAGTGAAATTGCCTTATCGATAAAGAGCGCTAAGCGCTCGTCTGTTAGTTACTGAATTTTGCACGTTCCTATTAATTTCNNTCACATCGCTAATGTTTACGGTTTGGGAATCCCCAGTTTTTCCGGGTTGACTTTGGCCGCTTTCAATTCCCACAGCGTCCAGGCGAAATTGGACTGCAGGGCGTCAAATACCTCTCTTGACTCTGCCCCGGTTTTGCCTGACAGCAGGTAATAGTTATCTTTGGCCCAGCTTTTGACCTTATCGGTGGCCATGGCCTTATTGAATGCATCCACCAGCACGGCTTTACGGTCCTCTGGGACGTCGGCCGGAACCGCAAATCCGATGGCCTGGGAGATCGGCAGGTATTTGGACAATCCGGGATAGGAATCAAAAGACGAGGGAATCGTCCCCAGCCCTTCAACCTCGAATGGCTGCGGAATCAACATGGCCAGGGCTCTTAATTTGCCGCCGCGCAGCAGTTGCTGTTGCTCGGCCAGAGAAGTGACAACCACCTGTACTTCACCGGCCATGGCCGCGTTCTGGCTGGGCGCCGAGCCCTTGTAGGGAATGAAGTTAAAATCGGCGCCGGAGCCGTTTTCCACTGCCAGCAGATTCAGATGATGAATCGAGCCGGCACCGCTGGCCGCCGCCTTAATGCTTCCGGGTTTTGCTTTGGCGTCTTCGATCAGGTCTTTCAGGGTTTTGTAAGGCGTGTCCGGAGTGACCGAAAT
>JABAHP010003211.1_pt1 | contig 12748 bp, 16 predicted proteins | sample 7062081 | NCBI WGS metagenome assembly JABAHP01 (sample SAMN14534357, study PRJNA622989) | marine sediment metagenome | biome: marine biome [ENVO:00000428]; feature: marine pelagic biome [ENVO:01000023]; material: deep marine sediment [ENVO:00002113] | place: India: Gulf of Kutch | collected... | reverse complement strand
CCCTCGGGGATGAACCCGATCCCCGAGCAAGCAGAACAGGTCACGGGATGGGTCCAGGATGCGGCGGGGCGGATCTCCCGCCCCCCCTGGTAGAAGTGGACCGTGACGTCGCGGAGAGTCCAGCCCTTGCGCTCCAGGTGCGCGATCTCGGCGGCGACCTGGTAGGCCTTCAGGGTCTTCCGGCCTTCGTAGAAGCGGATCATGCAAGGGGTCTCGGCGTGGTCGGGGTCGGCCACGATGATCTCCAGCTCCTTGTCGGTGATGAAACCGTAGCGGGTGGCCACGGCGTCGGCGAGGATCTGGGCGGCGGTCTGAGTGGTGGGGGTGGTCATGACTTCCTCCTGGCTGGTGGTGATTATCGTCGTCTCCGTCTTCATGGTTATAGAATACGGCATAACACGTTAACTTGTCAACAAAAAAATGAGTCGATAACGTGTTGCGCCGCAGCGAGATAGAAAAAAGTTTCACGGGGAACTATCTGAGGAGTCTGAGATGATCTCGACCGAGGTCCTGGAGTTCGCCGAATCTCTGCTAACTGCCGCCGAGGCAGTGAGTTCCGGGAACGGGAAGTCCCCACCCCCGAAGATCACCGAGCGCGGGGCGGTGGGGGTGACGATCCTGAGCGGGATCGTCTCGGACCCGTTCGAGAACGTGGCGGAGTTCGCCGATTCCCTGCGTTTCGAGACGATCCGGAACATGATCCACGGGGACGCGAAGGTCTACGGGGCCCATCAGGCCCGGATGTTGCCCCTCAGACAGGCGAACTGGACGATCTCCCCGGACCCGGATTCGGACGAGATCGCCCACGCGGTTGACCAGGCGCTATTCCGACGGACGATGAAGCGCTCCTGGCGGGACGTGATCTACGACGCGACGATGGCCACGCGCTGGGGGTTCTCGTTGCTAGAGCAGGTCTGGCGGCTTGACGAGCGGCTGGGCCGGTATGTCTGGGACGACTGGTCACTGCGGCTACCCTGGACGATCGCGAAGTGGAACGCCGACGAGAAGGGGAACTGGACGTCGGTCGAGCAGGAGTGGACCGGAGCGGACGGGGCGCAGAGGACCGCGACGATCCCGCGAGAATACACCGTTCACTTCCTCCACGAGCGCGTCGGGAACGACCCGCGCGGGACGCCGCTCTGCCGATTCATGTGGAAACACTACCGGCTTAAGGGCGGGCTGGAGAAGATCGACGCGGTGGCCGCCGAGCGTAACGCGATGGGGGTCCCGAAGTGGATGCTGCCCCGGGTTCCGGCTTCCGGGGACGAGGGCAAGGCCGAGACCATCGTCGAGAACGTGAGGACCCACCACCTGGGCGGCGTGGTCGTCCCCTTCGGCCACGACTTCGGGATCGAGGGGGTCAGCGGGACGGTTCGCGAATCGGTTCCCTCGATCCGCTACCACGGGGAGGAGATATCGCTGGCGACGCTGGCGAACTTCCTGGACCTGGGGAAGACCCAGAGCGGCGCGCGGGCGGTGGCCGACCCCCAGCTCGACCTCTTCCAGCTCGTGTTGCTCGGTGACGGGCTGTACTACTGTTCGGTCCTGGACGAGGCGATTCGCCGGTTCGTGGACCTGAACTTCGGCCCCCAGGAGCGCTATCCGGAGTCCACCTGCTCGCTATTGACCAATCGTCGACTGGATCTCTGGCTGGACGCGGTCTCGAAGGCGAAGACGGCCGGGTCGTTCGGCCCCTGGTCGCCCGCCGACGAGGCGTTCGTCCGGAAGGAGAGCGGGCTCCCCGAGGTGGACGAGTCCCAGCGACGGAAGGAGGAGCAGGCGCAGAAGGAGCGGGAGAAGATCGAGCGGGAGAAGATGGAGAAGGCCGGGAAACCCGAGGAGGGAGACGCGGGGTCGGCGCCTCCTGGTTCTTCTGGAGGTGACTAGACCATGACGAGAGGGAACTGGATCACGATCGGGATCTTCGTCTTCGGTGTGATCGCGTCAGTGGTCGGGACCGGGTTCAAGGTGTCGAATTCGGTGGCTCGGGACATGGGTCGACTTGTCGAGGCGGTAGAGCGGAACACGCGGGCGATCGAGGGCCTCGATGGCAAGGTCGAGACAATGAGTCACGACTGGGCGACCCGTGAACAGGCTCGGGATGATCGGCTCCGGGAGTGCGAGCGGGCGATCGCCGAGCTTCGGGGGAGACTATGAGTTTGCGAGTAGGGCTCTCGATGGGTGCGGTCCTGGTGGTCGTTGTGTTCGCGATCGCGGTCCCCGGCGATCTATTCGAGGGACCGGATCCGGCCGACCAGGTCCAGACGCGGGTCTCTGGCGGTTTCGTGTATGTCGAGTTCCCGGCCCTGATCGAGACAAACGGTCGGAGCTGGCAACCGGTCCGGCTGTCGATCTCGAAGTCGGTCTGGCTCCAGGTCCAGACCGAGTTCTCGAAGGTGGACGGATAGACGGCGGGGGGTGGGTCTAAATACCTCCGGGAAGCTGGCGAACCTCACGGCCCGACGTCAGTGGGGGGAACTGCCGCCCACCCCTCGCCACCAGGAAGGAGACGAGCGTGGCGCGAACATGGGAGGAGCGGATTACCGCGGCGACCGATCGGAGCGCGCGGGCGCTGTCGAACTCGTTGCGATCGGTGATCGAGAACGCGGTCCGGGACAAGCTATACGCCGAGCTGGGTCGTCAGGCCTCGACGATCCAGATCCGCGCGATGGTCCCGGGGTTGATGGAACCGGGCGCAGATCCGCCCGCGGCGCTCCTGGAGGTGGTCGGTGAGGGGATCATCGAGAAGCTGAACGGAATCGTTCCCGACGAGGTGGAGGAGTAGCGGTTGGCCGGACGTCTGGACCGAGTGGTCGCCCCGGGCCGCGAGCTGACGGCCGAGGAGCTGGCGATCCTCAACGCTGACGACATCGCCCGGGTTCACAACGAGCCGCGGCTCCGGTTTCACGGTGCGGTTCGGCGGGCCTGGGTGGGGTGGGCCTCGCGCGTGGCGCGTGAGGTGGCGCGGGCGTCGTTGGGGAAGGAGCGCGGCGTCCGGGTCCCGTTGCCTGCGTCGGTGGTCTCGACGCTGCAATCGACCTTGCGGGCCGTCTTCGAGACCGGGCGCGGCCATGTCGTCGAGGAGCTTCAGCGCCAGGGAGAGCTTCGGCGGCGGTTCGCCGAGCCCTCGGGCCTGGGGATGGGTCGGGTCCGGAGGCGGGCCACGGCGCTCGTGGACGAAGTCGAGCGCGCGGTCCCCGGTGGTCTGGCCGACCAGGCGCAATTGCTGAAGCAGTCGGGCGCGTCCCGCGGCGCGGTGACGGCGTCTCTGGCAACGTCGGTGGCGGAGCGGATCGATCGCGACGTCCTGCGGATCATCGACAACGGGGTCCCGTTCACCTACAACGAGGGCCGGATCTACGAGGCCCGGGTCCGTCAGAAGGAGATCGCCGAGGAGGTCTACACGGCGATGATGGACCGCAACACTTGTGTCAACTGCTCTCGGTTCGACGGGCTCCGCGGGCCTCGCGCGACGTTCCGGGTCCCGAACCCCGACTGTCGCGGCGGGTCGCTCTGCCGGTGTTTCGTCTATTACATTCTGAAGGACGAGCGGCGCGCGACCCAGGAGGGCGCGCCCGAGAGCGAGTTCGAGGCCCTGGCGCGCAAGCTCCCGCCTGGACAGACGAACCTATCGGACATCGATCCGGAGCTGGTGGAGTCGTTCTCGGGTGAGGTGTTGCGGTTCCTGGCGGCGAATCCGAAGCTGAAACTGGGCGGGTTCCGCGCGAACGTGGACCCCACCTTCCCGGTCCGGGTGAGCGCGGACGCTCGTGGGCGTCGCGTGGTGGAGGTGTCGAAACACTTCTTCGCCGATGCGGAACGGATGCGTAAGGCGCTGGAGCGCCGCGTGGGTGCGAAGGGCTGGATCGCCCAGGGGATCGAGGGCGACGCGCTCCTGGTCCACGATCTACGTCGGACGCTGGGGGGGATCCGCTGGGATGCGCGGAAGATGGCCGACAAGTGGACGCCGGAGCTGCAATCGTTTCATCTGCGGCGCGCGGACCAGCTCTCACTCATGGCCGGACGTGGCCCCCGGGAGTTCTACCAGGAACTTTATTCTCTGCGGCTGGCGAATCCCGGAGCGCTCGATGACGAGCTGAAGCGGTTTCTCGACGTCCTGGAGGGTCGACGCCGGAAGCTCGGGATCACCAAGCCCAAGCCGAAGCCGAAGGCCCGGAAGAACCCCAGGGTTTCGAAGGCGGCGAAGACCGACGCGCCGACGCGGGAAATGCCGCGCGGCGGCGAGATCCGGAACGGTGTGATCGACTTCGACATGGTTCATAAGAAGGACCGGGACGAGTGGTTCACCTGGCGGGGGGCGTCGTCTGTCGAGGAGTTCAAGCGGGAGTTCCGTCGGATCACGGGCGGCCGGATCCGGCTGCAATTCCTGAAACAACCGCCGAAGGAGAAGGGCGTCCGGACCTACCGCCGAACCAAGTATTACAAGCGCCGCGATGCAATCGCGATGGGAGAGAAGGACCTCGCCAAGTTCGACCCGGTGGCGCTGAACGAGGTCGGGGCCCAGCTCTCGACGTTTCTGAAGGAGACCCGCCAGGCCTACTGGCCGAAGGACTACAACTTCGTCGACGGCGGGACCTTCATGAGCGGCTCGAACGTCGAGGCTTACTGGTGGACAGTGGACCGATCGGTGAACTTCCGCGCGACCCACTACCGAAAACTCACGCGTGGGGAGATAGCTGGGACGGTTAAAAACACGCGGCCCGCCAACATCGTCCGACGGGTGAGCGCGAGCGCCGACGAGCAGAATTATGCTCACGGGTGGGATCCGGACAAGGCACTGCGGGCGATGGCCTCGGGTGAGAAAGGGAACGTCTGGCGCGGGGATCGCGGGTCGTTCTCTCCTCCGTTCGCCGGGTCAGATCGCCAGTCGACGATCTACCACGAACTGGGCCACGCGCGATCGATCCAGGCCTCCGGTCACACCCACTTTCGTAAGGGGATGGTGACGTCAGGGGACCCCGCCCAGGAGTTCCAGGCGGCGATCTTCGAAGACGTGAAGGCGGCGATCGAATACGCGCGGGAACTCGGCGGTCCAGCGCTCCCTGGTCCGAAGGGTGCGCTCAAAGCGCTTGTGTCGGAGTACGGGACCACGAATCTTGACGAGGCCTACGCGGAGCTATATTGCCTTGTTCGTTGGGCGACAGACACCGGGCGACTCAAAGAGCTGGACCGCTGGCTGCCGAAGACGATGGCGTGGTGGCGGGCCAGAGAGAAGGAGATGGGATGGGTGTGAAGCCGCCATGCTTCCGGTGTGACCACTACCACCACGGCGGGGCGCCGATCTGCGAGGCTTTCCCCCAGGGGATTCCGATCCCCATCCGTTCAGGCCGCGAGTTACACGAGACGGTTCACCCCGAACAGGTGGGGGAGTTCGTCTTCAGCTCTGCGGAGGGCGATGAGGCCTACGAGGTCCTCGATGACGAGGCGGATCTCCCGGGCTCAGAGGGGTCGTCGTGATCGACGGTCGACAGTGTTTAGGATGCGTCCGGTTGTGGGCGGGTCGGGTTGCCTGCGAGGCCTACCCGGCCGGGATCCCCGAGGACGTGTTGGCGAATCGTAGACTCCACCTCCAGGTCCTCGATGACCAGACGGGGACGGCGACGTGGAAAGGTGACGGGCTTCAGCCCGAGTACGTACCAGCAGAACGGAAGGAGTAGCAGATGGGCGCAAAGTTCCAGGCGGCGATCGTCGCGGACGTCCTGGCCGTCCTCTCGACGCTTCGGGCGGCAGGCGGAGGCGGTCGCGGCGTGGTCCTGGAGGGCTCCCAGTCCTGGGGGCTCCAGGTCGAGGACATCGCCGACGCGATCGAGGAGAAGATCATCAACCGGGTGGCGAACACCGCGGTCGCAACGGGTTCGGCGGCGATCCGGGTGACCAGCGGGATCAGCGGAGCGGCGGCAGAGGCCGACATGACAGTGACCGGGATCACGACCTCCGACGAGATCCTGAAGGTGACCGGGGACACCGGGGGGACTCCGGTCGATCTGACTGACGAGGTCTCGATCACCGACACCAACGACGTCCAGATCGAGGCGGGCGGGACGGACATGACCGGGAAGCTCGTCGAGGTCGTCTGGTTCGACGCCTCGGCGGCGTAGGAGCTGACCGATGGCGAGGACCAGGCGAAAGACAAAGCCGAAGCCGACGCCGCCACCCGAGGCCCCGACTCCGGAGCCGGATACGGCGGTGACGGTCATCGAGGAGGCCCCACCTCCAGCGCCACCTCCTCCTCCTGTGGACAAGCTGAAGACGGCCGTCGAGACCATCTTCAGCCGACACGCCGATATCGGGCGCCTGGTCATTGGCCCGTCGACGGCGCTCACGCTGGAGGACTTCGTGGCAGAGGTGAAGGCCGAGATGGAGAGCTGATCGATGCCCTGGGCGACTAACTCCGCTCTGCCGCCTGCGTTCAAGAGCCTCCCGGACGGCGCGAAGACGCTGGCCCGGAGAGCCGGGAACGCGGCGATCGAGCGCGGCGCTTCGGACGAGGACGCGATCGCGGCCATGTGGTCGGCGGTCCGGAACGCCTACGTCAAGCAGGGGGATGGCTGGAGACGGAAAGCGGCGGACGAGGTCGTTGTCGAGTTCGGGATCCTGGCGGTCGATCTGGCGGACAACGTCACGGCCGGGGCCGAACCCGGAGAGGACGGGCTCGTCGAGGGCGCGCGGGTCCAGCTCGTTCCGATGGGGACCTTCCACCACCCGAAATACGGGCGATTCACGGTGACGGCGAACCACCTGGCTCGCATGATTCGGAACGCCTTCCGGGAGGGACGGGACCTTCTGCTCGACTGGGAGCATAAATCAGGCGATCCGGAGGCCCCGGTCTCCGAGCGCCGCGCGAGCGGCTGGATCGACCCGAAGACGCTCTCGGTCGTCAATGGTTGGCTGACAGGAGTCCCACGGTGGACCACCGAGGCGGCGAAGGCGATCGTCTCGAAGTCCTTCCGATGGATCTCCCCGGAGTTCGTATTCGACCGGCTGGCCAAGGTGGGCGGTGGTCGACAAGGCGCGACGCTCCTGGCCGCGGCCCTGACGAATCGGCCGTTTATGCCAGGTCAAGCCGGGGTGTCGCTGAGTGAGGGATGGGACTACAGTCCCGAGGAAGGAGACCAGCAAGTGGAGTTTTGGAAGAAGCTCGCGGCGAAGCTCAAGATCAAGCTGGCCGACGATGCCTCCGAGGAAGACGCCGCCGAGGCGGTGGCGACGAAGCTGGCCGACGACGGTGGCGGTGGTGACGATCAGACGCCCGACGACCCGTTCCCCGAGGAGGTTCGCAAGGCGCTGACCGACCGGGGCTGGGATGGCGAGAGCGATCTGGCCGAGTTCGTGAAGAAGCTCGGCGATCTGCCCGACGGCGTGGTGACGATCACCGCCTCCGACCTGGCCGAGCTGAAGGCCAGCGCGAAGGACACGCAAGCGCTGAAGCTCAAGCTGGCCGAGCGCGACGCGGAGAAGGTGGTCAAGCTCGGGATGGCCGAGGGGAAGATCCCGCCCGCCCAGGAGGAGTTCTGGATGAAGTTCGTCCTGGACAACGGCGAGGAGAAGTTCGAGGAGTACCTGAAGACCGCCCCGGTGATCTGCGAGCTGGGGGAGCGCGGCAGTGGCGCCGGGGGTGGTGAGCCCTCGATGACCATGAGCGAGGTCGAGAAGGAGATCGACACGAAGGCGCTGGCCTATATGGAGACCCAGAAGAAGCTCGGCGTTGAGATCACCCTGGCCGATGCAACCGAGCATGTCCTCAATTCCGACGAGGGGCTTCAGGCGCGCTACAACGCGGCGATGGAGAGAGACGCGGGGGCCACGCCCCATCATTCCCGCGACCAGTAAGCGCGGGCGCCGCGGGGGTCGATGAAGAGCGGGCCGACGAAGGCTGGAAAAGCAGGCGGGCAGAACAAAGGAGGATTCGAAATGCCGTATGCTGGCCCGTTCTCCTTCACCTGGGCGAACGCCGCGAACTCGATCCGCGGGCGCGGGGTGAAGCATGGAACAACGGCCGATCAGGTTGACTACACGGCGGCGGCCACTGACTTCTGTATCGGTGTCACCGACTCCGCCGACATCATCCAGAACGCGCCGATCGACATCCACACGGTTCGGGGGCTGAAGCTCCTGGTGGAGATGGACGGATCCGGGACCTCGATCGCGGCCGGGGACAAGATGGCCTCGGGGGCGAACGGGATCTGGGTCAAGGCGGCGTCAACGAACCTGGTCTCGGGGATCTCGTGCGGGGTGTCCACGGCGGCGGCGACGTTGCGGTGGATGATCTTCCTGGGATCGGTCGACGAGGTTCTCGCATAGCCGAGCGCTCTGAACTTCTTCGGGCCGTGAGGAAGCGATGAGACATGCCGAGTTCCGGAACCCTCCGGACCTACAACCCCGTCGTCTCGCGATTCTCGCTGGGATATCAGAACGAGCGCTCGGGGTACGTAGCGCAGAAGGTCCTCCCGCCGTTCCCGACGGGGGGTCAGCAGACCGGCCAATACTACGAGATGAGCCGGGCGAACCTGTTCACCGCGCCGAGAATGGCCCACCGAGCCGACGGGGCAGAGTCCCACGAGGTCCGCTGGACGTTCACGACCGCGAACTTCAATTGTGAGCCCCGGGCTTACAACACCTTCAACACCCCTCGGCAGAAGGCCAACGTCCTCGGCCCGATCTCCCTGGACCGTGAGGACTCGGAGTTCCTGACCGAGCTGCTCCTCCTCGAACGCGAGCTGGACGTCTACAACTACCTCGACACCGCGGTCACCGCAGGCGTCACTCTGGCGACGACGAACCAGTGGAACGAGACCGGGGGCTCCCCCACCGTCACCGAGCAGGCCGACATCAACACCGGAGTAGTCGCGATCCGGAAGGCGATCGGACGGGACCCGAATCTTTGCATCATCGGCGGCGCGATCCGGGACTACTTCCGGAGCGGCGACCAGACGGCGGGGACGGCGGGGAAACACCTCCAGGACGCGATGAAGTACACGGCGGCGCCTCACCGTGGGGCGTTCACGACCGAGCTGATTCGCCAGTACCTCGGGCTCCCCGCGGCGACCTACGTGGCCGACGCGGTCTACAACACGACCGGCCTCACGCGAACCGGCACGGTGACCAACGACTACATCTGGGGCGACCGGATCCTTCTGGCCTACGTCGCGCCGCGGCCCATGCTGAAGACCCCGACGCTCGGCTGGACGTTCACCGAGCAGGGGATGACCGGCTACTCCTGGACGAAGGCGGAGCGCCGGAACGCGAAGTTCAACGAGGTCGAGGAGGTCGTGGACGAGCGAGTGATCGCGCCGATCTGCGGTTACTGGATCAAGGACATCCTAGAGTAGATCGGGAGGTCCCGGGATGCCTCAATTCTGCACGATCGACGACGTCCGGGCGATCAACACGCGCCGGACCTATGACAACTCCTCGGAGCCGACCGACGCCCAGGTGGAGGGGTTCGTCCGCAAGGCGAACGCCGAGCTGACGGCCTTTTGCCTGGGCCGGAACTGGACGCAAGTCCAGACGTCGGGCTTCTCGGGGACCTATCCGGAGGCGTGGGACGCGCTCTCCCAGATCGCGGCGCTGAAGGCGGCGATCATGGCGGAGGCCGCGGCCACGGCGGTCGAGTCCGGCCCGGAGCAGTCCGGCCATGTCCGGACTCTGCTCCGACTCCGGAAGGACGCGCTCGATGGCCTTCTCGCGGCCGGTCTCCCTGGTGTCTCGTCGGACGTCCCGGCTGAACCGGCCGGGCGTTACGCCGACATGGTCTACGACGACGACACCGACGAGCCGATCTTCGAGATGGACGAGACGTTCTGACGATGGCGAACGCCCAGAAAATGGTCAGGCTGGAGATTGACTTCGCGGGGGACAAGCAGCTCTCGCGAGCCCTGATCGGGATGATCGGGGAGCTGGACGATCTGCGGCCGACCTTTGCGGAGATGGTCGACGTCATCTACGAGGCGGAGAAGAAGCAATTCGATTCCGAGGGACGTCATGGGTCTGGCGGGTGGTCAGAGCTTAAACCGTCGACGATACGGCAGAAGATGAAGAAGGCGCCCGGGATGCCAATCCTCCAGGAGCGGGGCCTCATGGCGGCCTCGATGACGAACCGGAACCACCCGAACGCGGTGGTTCACATGACACCGAAGAGCCTGGGGATCGGGACCTCGGTCACCGACGACCGAGGTCGGACGTTCTGGAGATTCCACCAGAAGGGGACATCCAGGATGGACGCCCGGCCTCCCTATGATCTGACCGAGCGCGAGAAACACCGGTTTACGGCGCCACTGGCCCGGAGACTCCGGGCTCACTGGCTCGCGCCTCAGTCCAGGCTCGGCTTCGGTCGCGAACACCGGTACAGGAGGAGATGATGAAAGGCGCAGGGTTCTACCTCTCGGAGTGGCTGTCGGTCCTCCAGACGAACTACCCCGCCAAGGTTGTCGATATCAACGAGCGGTCGGGTTCCGAATTCTCGGGGGAGATGGAGGCGATCGCCTTCTTCTCCCGCTATGAGGGGGAGACGGCGAAGAAACACCCGGCCCTCTACCTGCTCCCGCGCCAGGGTCGGATCGCAGACGTCGAGGCCTCGACCTTCAGCTATGAGTTCGAGATCATTGTCTCCCTCATTGCGAAGAAGGCGGTCGACCTCATGCGGGACCTGGCCGAACACGAGCTGGCGATCTCGGAGATCGTCAGCGAACACTGGACGCTGACGGGGATCACCCGGGCGCTGGTCGACCAGGTGAACTACGACTCCGTCCGGCAGCGCGGGAGCCCTCTCATGGGCGAGCTTAAGCTCGGCCTGTATTTCGAGACCCAGGAGCCTCGGCGGTTTCTGACGACCGGGGCAGGAGGGGCGTTTTGACATGCTGATAATCGGCCTGGGGGACATCTTCGAGGCGGACTCGAACGTGAAGCTCGCGGTCCAGTCGGAGATCGCGATGAACTTCGGTTCCGAGACGATCTCGATCCCGGCCGGGGACACGTCCTCCAATATCACGATCCAGGTCGCCCAGCCGGTGACCGGGACCTTCCGGTTCCGCAACGTGAACGCTGGGATCCTGACGGCGCTTACGGCGGGGACCAACGTCGTGTCGAGTGGTTCTGCGACGGCCTACCGCTACCAGAAGGAGAGCGGGACGGTTGACGGGTCGGATGAGATCACGCTCTCGGTGGCCCCCGCGAAGATCGACTCGGACTACGTCATGAGCGTGGACAAACGCGGTGGGGAGCCCTACGAGAGAGTGGATTCTGCACCGAGCAGCGGGCAATATGCTTGGACGACTGGGACCACGCTGACCTTTCAGGCGACGGTCGAGCAGGGGAACACCTTTGATGTGACCTTTTTCTCGGCGGAGAGTGCGGGAGCGAACCGGGTCTTCACCCTGACGCCGACGGCGCTGGCTCCGTCTCGCCACATGGTCGTCGGGATGAAGCTCTTCTCCCAGTACACCGCGGCGTTCAAGAGCGGCGGGATCGTCGTCGACATGCTGAAGGTGACCCGCACGAGCGACATGGGACCGGTCGGGGCCGCGGTCGGCGACTCCTCGGTCCTCGGTTTCGACTGGGAGGCGACCAACACCGCGGACGGTGACGTCCGGATGTACCTCGCGAGCGAAGGCGTCCACCAGTAGAAGAACCCAAACCCAGAAGGGGATTCTCTCGTGAATTCCGAAGCTCCCCGGATCGGAAACGAGGCCGCGCCGCCTGGACTGATCTCCCAGGCGATGGACGCGGCGAGGCGGAACCTACCCTCGGGCGTGGAGGCGGCGGCCTCCGCCCCCGAGGGGACCGTTCCCGCTGGCGAATTGCGCGCCGACGGGTTCCACTGCGAGGGGTTCGTCTTCCCTGAACCCACCACCGTCGGCTACCAGGCTATCGCCGTTCTGAGTCAGAGGCTCTCAAGGATTCCCGATGACCAGGTGGAGATGATCAAGGGGAATCGGATGACCCTGGGGATCGCCTGGGTCTCCTGGGCGACCCGGAACGAGAAGAACGAGGAACTTCTGGCCTACGCGACGGGCGGAGAGGTCCCGATGAAGGAGGCGGCCGAGGCCCTGAACAGCGAGATCCAGGGGGCCGACTTCGTCCGCTATATGAGGGCCGCGGCGGGCTTCATGGCCTGGGTCGCGGAAAGTTTTCGGAAGGGGACCGAGGCCCCAGAACCCTCGGCGGCGGAACCGAGCAACACGAGCAGCGGATCAGCCTCGGGTTCGTCGAGCAAATAGCGCTCCTCATGGCCTATTTTTGCCGAGCGGCAGATCCGGAGGAGGCCTTCTGGGCCGCCTGCCGGTTCCCGTTCCGACGCGGGAGGGCGCTGATCAAGGCGATGATGAAGGTCTCCCCTCGGCTCTGACGAAGAGCTGACCCACTCGTTCGGGCCGTGAGGGACACGAGCGGTGGCCGTCGGAGATCAGCGGTTCGGGATCATAGTCAAGGCCCGGACCGGACAAGCTCGACGCGAGCTGGCCAGGCTACGAGGCGACTCGGAGGCGGCGTTCGGCGGCGCCCAGAAGTCCGTCGCTGGCCTCACTACGGCGCTCGGGGCCGCAGGGGTGGCCCTGGGGGCGGTCTCTGCCGGGATTACGGCCCTTGCGCTAAAGACATCGGCGTCGCTGGAGACGGCATTCTCCGAGGTCGCCACGATCTCGTCCTTTACGGCGGACGAGACCGAGCGACTCCGGGGGGAAGTCCGGGCCCTGGCGGTCGAGGTCGGCGGGGACGAAGTCCAGGCCGTCAA
>JABAHP010003834.1_pt2 | contig 12749 bp, 9 predicted proteins | sample 7062081 | NCBI WGS metagenome assembly JABAHP01 (sample SAMN14534357, study PRJNA622989) | marine sediment metagenome | biome: marine biome [ENVO:00000428]; feature: marine pelagic biome [ENVO:01000023]; material: deep marine sediment [ENVO:00002113] | place: India: Gulf of Kutch | collected... | reverse complement strand
TCGGCCTCGCCGCCGCCGAACCGGGTGGCCGGTAGGGGATCTCGGGTGGCGGCGAGTCAGCTCACGTGGCTGCGGTACTCGGTCGCGATCGTCAGCGCGTTCGCCGTCTCGGCCACCGTCTTCGCGGTCTTGCGCACGCTGACCAGCATGCGCGGCGACGTGGGTGAAGTCAAAAGCGCGGTCAAGATCGAGTTCACCCGGCTGCGCCAGGACACCGAGGTCGAGGAGAAGAAGCGCGAGAAGGCGGAGCGCACCAAGGCCCAGCAGGCCCCGCCTCCGCCCCAGGTCACCGCGGCCCGCACCACGCTCGACCCGGGCGAGGGCGCGGCCGACATCACCGCGATCGCCACCCTGGTCGAGGAGCAGGCCGCGCTCTCCGGCGATCTGTCCGCCTCCGGCGGCGCCGACCGCGAAGCGATGCCGTTGGTGCGGATCGAGCCGGAGTACCCGATCAACGCGCGGCAGAACGGCATCGAGGGCTGGGTCGTGGTCGAGTTCACCATCAGCGCCGCCGGAACGGTGAAGGACGCCGTGGTGGTTGCGTCGGAGCCGGGCACCGTCTTCGACCGCGCGGCGCTCAGCGCGGTGAGAAAGTGGAAGTACAACCCGAAGATCGTCGACGGCAGGCCGGTCGAGCGTTCTGGGATCAAGGTGCGCTTCGACTTCGAGATGGAGGCCTGAGCGTGGCGCGCCTGGCCCGATCCGCCGCGTGCCTGACTCTCGCCGCCGGGTTGTGCCTGGGGTCGCCCGCGGCGTGGGCCCAGGACTCCGGCGGCGCGGCGCCGGCGGAGGCAGCGGGCAAGGAGCAGCCGAAGAAGGAGGAGAAGAGGGCGCGCTGGGGCACGCGCCAGAAGAAGGAGGGATGGGGCAAGACCGCGACGGTTCGCGAGCGCACCGGCCGCCGGCTCGCCGAAGCGTACGAGCACCTCCAGGCCGATCAGCTCGACGAAGCCGAGTCGGCGCTGCGCAAGCTGCGCCCGCGGAGGCTGAACGAGCTCGAGCGGGCCAAGTACCACCAGGTCTACGCCCACGTGTCCTACGGAAAGAAGGACCTGAAGGGGGCCCGGGAGCACCTCCAGGCGGCGCTCGCAGAGAACATCCTCGAGGCGGAAGAACAGGCCCAGGCCCACTTCCAGATCGCTCAGCTCTACCTGCAAGAAGAGCGCTGGGAGGAGGTGGTGAAGGAGCTCGAGGCGTGGTTCCAGCTGTTGGAGCAGCCGCCCGCTCACGGCTACTACCTGATCGCCCTGGCCTACTACCAGATGCAGGACATGGAGGCGGCTGTCGAGCCGGCCCAGAAGGCCGTCGACGCCACCGACCGTCCGCAGGAGTCGTGGCTCCAGCTCCTGCTCGCGATCCTACTCACCAAGCGCGATTACGAGGAGGCGGAGCCCGTCCTGCTCCAGCTGGTGACGCGCTACCCGAAGAAGGTCTACTGGATCCAGCTCTCGACCCTGTACGGGGCGCTCGAAGACTACGACAGGGCGCTGGTCTTCCTCCAGCTCGCCCACCTGCAGGACCTGCTCACCGAGGACGGCGAGCTGCGGCGGATGGCCCAGCTCATGCTGGCCCGGGATCTACCGTATCCCGCGGCCCAGGTCCTGCAGAAGTCGCTGGAGGCGAAGGTGATCGAGCCGGATGCCAACGCCTTCGAGCTGCTCAGCACCGCCTGGATCCAATCCCGCGACTTCGACAAGGCGCTCGAGCCGCTCGAGCGCGCGGCGGAGCTCTCGACCGATGGGAAGCTCTACATCCGCCTGGCGCAGGTCCACCTCCAGCGCGAGGAGTGGGACGAGGCCGAAGCGGCGCTGCGGGAGGCGCTCGACAAGGGCGGCCTGGACAACGCCGGGGAGCCGCAGCTCCTGATGGGAATCACGTTCTACAGCCAGAAGCGCCTGGATCAGGCGCTCCCCTGGTTCGCCCGGGCCCGCGCCCATGCCGACACGCGCGAGGAAGCCGAGATCTGGGTCAAGCACATCAAGCAGCAGCTGCCGTCGAGCTGAGCGGGCGGAAGGCGCCCGAAGACGCGGAGGCGCGCAGTCTGGCTCTCGCCGTCTACTCCCGCAGCCACTCGCAGGCGATCAGGGTCGAGGCGCAGCAGCTGGCGGCAGCGACGCAGTAGCTGCTTCGGCGCCGGCTTCGCGCCGGCTCCAGCCGAACGGCAAGCCGCCGGCAGCGGGCAACTCGAGAGGCCCCGTTCCCCGGGGTTTGTCGGGGCTCGTGCACCCACGTTTGGAGGTCACTTCCACCGGCAAGTCGGCCGCATCGGCTCAAGCTGCGGGGGGGTGGGGCCGAAGTGTCGGGGCCGATGCCTCGCGTCTTCTCGTGCGGCAACGCGTCCGACGCCGTCTAGAGGAAGCCCGATGACAGCAAAGATCACCCCCATCCTTGTAGCTGCCGCCCTGGCGGCCCTGGCCTGCGCGTCAGCGCGGACGCCGAGCGCAGAGCAGGCCGCGGACACCCTCCACCTCGGACGCGTCGTGCTGGCCCCTCTCAACCTGGGGCTGCGCGTCCCCCCGGAGCTGCAAGACGTCGGCGAGCCCGTCTGGCACGAGCTGCTTCGCCACTTCCAGGCTCACGACCGGCAGGTGGCCGTGATCGCGCCCGCCGATGCAGAGCTCGCGTGGATGGACGCGATCGCGGAGCTCGAGCGGTCCGGGACGACGCCCGACCTGCCGACGGCTTCGGCCCACTTCGCGCGCCGGCTGCGCGAGCAGGTGGACTACGAGCTTCTGCTGATGCCCTCGCTCGTCCTGCGCAGCGCGCGCGTCCACGGACGCCGCGCGCACTGGGACGGCGTCCACCGGCGGCTGCGCGTCCGGGCGACACCGATGAATGGTCCCATAATCGAGATCGGCCTCCTCGGCAACCACCCCGAGGTGTCGGGCCTCACCGGCAGGATCGCGGCGGCCTCCCTCCATGTCGCGGTCCTGAGCTCCGACGGCCGCTTCGTCTACCAGGGGCTCGGCGGCCTCGACCTGATTCAGGAGGCCACCCTGGATCGCCGAGCGCCGCGCAAGACCTGGCAGCTGGTGCCGCGAGAGGCCCCCTTCGCCGACGTCGAATGTCTGCGCCAGGGCATCGCGCTGGCCTTCGAGCGCAAGCTGCCGAGAACCGCTTACTCCTGGTAGGCGACGTGGTGCCACCCGCCCGCGCCGGTTAGCATCTTCGGGGACTCTCCGCGGCATGCGAGCGGAGGCCGCATGAAGCGTGCGTCCGGCCTCATCGTTCTGTTCCTGGCGGCCGCCTGGACCGCCTGCGCGACGCCTGCGGCGGTGGAGTTCGATCCGCAGCAGGACTTCTCTCGTTACCGCACGTGGGCCTGGCTGCCGCTCGCGCAGGAGGCGCGGGAAGCACGCCGCGTCGACGATCGCGAGCTCGACGCGCTCGTTCGCTCCTGCCTAGACCGCGAGCTCGGCGCCCGCGGCTACCGGCAGGCCGAAGGGCAGCCGCCGGACTTCTACGTGAGCTACCGGGTCGAGGTCGTGCGCCAGATCGAGATCCACACCGAGACCCCCGCCTCCCAGACCCTCTGGAGCTACCACCAGAGCCCTTCCTACGTCATCACTGCCAGCGAGCGGAGAGTCCGGGTCTACGAGAAGGGCACGCTCGCTGTCGAGATCGCCGATGGACGCCAGCGGCGGCCGGTCTGGCGCGGCGTCGAGACCAGGCGCGTGCGGCAAAGCATCAAACCCCAGGTGGCTGCGGCAGTGGCCAACATCCTCGAACACTTCCCGCCCGAGTCGCAACCGTGATCCGGCGTCGGCTCTCGGACCAAACGTCGAGTAGATCTACCGAGCGGGCAAGCGGCTGAAGGAGCTAGCGCTCGCCACCAAGGGCCGCGCCCGGGTCGACGCGATAGACCTCGAACAGCAGAACGCCGTTCGAGATCACCCCGTGAACGCGGGGGAACGTACTCCTCACGTAGGGAACCAGGTCGGCTTCGCTGATCATGCTGCGGCGGACGTTGAACAGGAAGTAGATCTCCCGCGGGTGCTTCGCACCGCTCTCCTGGCGCAGCCTCCACTGCAGGTGTTCGCGTGTCAGAGCAAAGGCCGCCTTCAGGTCTTCCCTCTTGTAGTAGCCGTGCAGCGTCTGGTCCCAAGGGACGAGAAGGAGTGCGCCTCGACCGGCCTCCCGGTTCACCCATTCCATCCCGGACTTCCAGGAGAAGCCCCAGTAATCCAAGTCGAACAGGTCCGCGGCTCCCGCTGTGCCCCCGACCAGCTGGTTGTAGTAGATCTGCGGATAGGGATGGTGCCTCGCGATGGCTGTGGTCCCTGGAACCAGGAGCAGACCACATACCATCATGACGGCAAGTGGATGCGTCAGCGGCCGGCCCGCGCGCGGAAGACGCCCGGTCATACGGATCAGGATGTCGTTGGCGCCGATCCCCGACAGCCATGCAATGGCACCGAAGGCCTCCAGGAAGTGGCGTACACCGTCGTAGTTTCCGCGCACCATCAGCATGTGGCTGCCCAGCGTGACGATCAGCCACCAGACCGCCAGTCTTGCACTCGTGCGCCGTGATGGAGCGCTACGCCGGAGCCCCGCGACGGCTCCCCAGATCGACAGCCCCAGGACCGGAAGCGGCGTCGTCACAGCCGTCATCAGCAATGGGTAGTGCCAGAGCCGCACACCTTGATATCGCTCACCCAGGTAGAAGACGGGGCTCATACCCTGGAGCTGCGGCGGATTCATGAAGAAGTCGACGACGTAGCTCGCACTCGACAGAGGCGCGATCCAGAACATCGGCCACAGCACCCACACTGAGAGCAGCGTCACCCCAGCGACGAAGAGAAGCAGCGAGGGCCGCTGTCTCAGACGTCCGCGCAGCTGCCCGTCCACGGCGATCCAACCGCCGATGACGAGCGGCGCCAGGATCGCGGTCTGGGGTCGAATGGCCGTCGCCGCGCCCAGCGAGACCCCGAGCCCGACGAGCCATCGGTATCCGCCTCTCTTCGCCCAGACAGCGGCGCAACAGAGCGCCGCCAGGACGCACGCCGCCGCCGGCATGTCGCTGATGTTGCTGTGGGCGTGACCGAACCATCGTGGAAGCGCCACGAATCCCAGCAGCCCGAGCAGAGCCACGCGTCCGTCTTCGCGAACGAGCAGGAGAAGCCAGATGGATACCGCGGCCAGCATCGCGAATACGACGTTCGAGCTGTGACGGGCCGCGTCTTCCTCCAGCCATCCGAGCTGGTGGTGGAGCAGCGCTGCGGCGAATGAGGACGCGATCGAGGACAGCGGCCCGTATGCGTCGAACCCTCCCATCCCGGGGCGCGGCTCGATACGGGTGAGATCGAGGCTGCGAAACGACAGCATGTGCCGATCGCCCGTGCCGAACGCGCTCGGCTCGTCCCAGGTGACCCCGAAGTCCGGAAGTGTCCAGGCAAGGGCGAGGAAGTAGCCCACCAGCGCGGCCAATCCGAGCCGCATCCACCGCGACTCGCGTTCCAATCCGGTCGCCGCCTCACGCCTGGACATCGGACCTCACGGCATGTAACGCAATCGATCGCCGCTCCGCCAGCCAGGCGACGCAGGGAACGCTGTTCTCGATGCAAACGCGGTCCATGGAGCGCGATCGCCTGCCGTGTCGTGCGGCCCTCTGCAGCGCCGTCCGACTCCCGCGTCAGGGGACGGCCTCGAGGCGGCACACGCTGCGACCGTCGGCGAGCACGGCGTGCGCGGTGTAGCGGCCCGCGGCGCGGTAGTCGGCGATGAAGCCGGCCCAGGCCGCGCTCCCGCTGCGGGCGCCGCCGGGCTGCGGCGCAGCGGCCGCGAAGCTGCCGAGCCCGTGGATCACCCCGGCGGCGTCCGTCAGCACGACGAAGCGGGGCGGAGCGGACTTCGTCGTGCGCGTGATCCAGCCCCGGACCTTCGCGGCCGGCGGGCCCCGGGTGGGAACCGGCTGCGTTGCTGCGAGCCCTCCCGAGCACGAGCCGGCCTCCGCGAAGCGGTCGCGCAGCGTCGCGCCGCGCAGGGCCCGGCGCGCGTCGTCGAAGGGGTGGCGACCCTCCCGCTCGAGACGCTCCGCGACCCGGTAGACGAGATCGGGCTCGTCGAGCGCGACGCTCCGGGCGAGCCCGTCGTGGTGGATGTCGAGCAGGAGAGCAAGGGTCAGCTTCGAGGCCTGGCTGTTCCGCATCGCGTGCAGAGCGCGCGCATCCTGGAGCGCCGGGATCATGCATGCGGACACGACCGGCAGCAGCAGCGCGGCGAGCAGCACGAGCGGGCGAGGGGCGCCTTCTCCGCGCCGGACCAGCAGCGCGACGCTGGCCCCGATCCAGAAGAGCGCCGACCAGGTGACCCAGCGGATCGCAACCGCGTGAACGGGGTCGGAGGACAAGAACCTCACGAAGACGACCAGCAGGGCGCCGGCAATCCCGAAGGCCATGAGCCCGATGGCGAAAGTGCGGAGAGCGCCCCCCGACGTCTTTCGCCAGTGAGAGAAGGCCAGCGCTCCGAAGAGAACGACCCCGGCGGCTCCGAAGCCGAGGGCGGTGGTGTAGAGATGCTTCGCGTACGCCGACCAGGCGTCGATGGCATCGGGCGAGCGGGGCATGCCGTCGCCCAGGCCGAGAGCCACCCGTGCGGGTGCCGAGCCGAGCATGGCCGGGGCGAGCTTGGCCAGAGAGAGGGGCTCGGCGAGGGCGACCGCAAACGAGCGCCCGAACGAGATGTCGGGATGCGGCGGGATCATGAGGCCGCGCAGCACGGCGATCGCCGCTGCGCCCGCGGCGAGGCCGGCGACGACCCGCCACGGGAAGCCCCGCACGGCCGCTACGACGATGAGGGCGGCCCAGGTGGCAGCGCCGATTCCGTGGCTGAACGTGGCGAGCAGTGCACAGAGCGCTGCGAGGCCGAGCGGCCGCCACGCTGCCCCAGCGGCGGCCGGCTGTGCACGGGCCAGGATGGCGAGGCAGAGGATCAGCAGCACGACGGCCTGGAGGTTGATCTGGTTGATCCCCCACAGGAGGTCGTGGCAGCTCACCGCCCAGAGGAACGAGAAGCAGGCGAATCCGAACGCCATCCGCGAAGCCGGGCCGGAGAGACGGTCGTGGTCCCGGAAGACCCGGTAGAGGAGGCCGATCACCAGACCCACACAGATCAGCGAGGACACCACGAGAAGGCGGCCCCGGCCGCCGAAGAACTCGTAGTCGAGAGCGAAGAGCGCCAGCGTCACCGGTACGTGATGGCCTCTCTGTGGCGTGAAGAGATAGTCGAGGAGCGGCAGCGATTGGTAGTCGTCGAGCAGGCGCCAGTCGTCCACGTACGGGACGCTGAAGTGATCGCGGATCGCGAGGAGCGCGGCGACGACGGCGAAGGCGACTACGCAGCCCAGGTACGCAAAGGACCAGCGTCGGAGAGGGCCTTGCGCGCGGGCCAGAAGGCTCATGAGCCCGAGAGGCCAGACGAGGCTTCCGGGCGAGCTCGAGAGCAACGGCGACGCACGGCGAGCAGCAGGAGAACGAGCAGCGTCGTGAGGCTCACGCCCGCGCCGAGCACGAAGCTCGTGGGGCGGTAGTAGAGCTCGACGGTTCGCTTGCCGGGCGGGACCTCCAAGGCCAGCAGGCCATCGCTCGCGGTCACGGGAAGGTCGCCGCCTGGCTCGCCGTGCGCGCGCCAGCCCGCTACATGGTTCTGGTTCACCACCAGCTGCCCGCCCTCTGGCGCCTCCACCTCGAGCACGATCCGATTGGGTGACCACTTCCGAAGAGTGACCTTTCCCGGAGAAGCAGCGAGGAATGCCTCGCCTCGATAGTCGGGGGAGGTCGCCGGGATCGCGCTCGACGGCATGGGCACGATCCTGTAGCCGCCGGTCGCGCCCCGGTTCGCCAGCGTGGCGGGATAGAGGGCGCTCAGCGACCGCCTGCCCCGGGGCGCGCGTCCCTGTATCCAGCCGCTCGCGTCGTAGAGTGGAAAGCCGACGATCTGGCGGAAGGCTTGACGCTCGTGCACGGAAAGCGGCGGGATCGTGAACGCATCCGCGAAGATCGGCCCGCTGACCACGGCGAGATCGGCGAGCATCAGCGTCGCCAGGGCGACCGCACATCCGTTGGCCAGGCCGGCCTTCGAGGTCCAGCGTTCGATGCGTTCGCGCAGCGGGTCCATGCCCAGACCCACGAAAACGCAGAAGATCAGGAGAACGACGACGCCGAAGCGTTGGACCACGCGCACGTTGTCGAAGCCGGGCAACGAGTGGATCGCGCTCCACAGATCCACGGGCGCGTGCCTGCCCAGCGAGATCCAGACGAAGAGCGTCAGCGTCGCGAGGAGGGCTGCGTGCCGGCGCCAGCCGGAGACGATCCCGAGCAGAAAGGGCAACAAGGGGAGCAGGCCCACGTACATGCCCTCGTGGAGCGGCGAGCCGCCGAATTCGAGCGGCCGCTCGGCGAAGGCCGCTCCGAGGGTCTGGTCCCGGTCGAAGAGCGCGTTGAGCAATGCGCCCACCGTGTAGCCCGTATCCAGGTCGCCGAGGCGCGGATAGGCCGACATCAGCTCGATCGTGGGCAGGAGCTTGATCGCTCCCAGAAGAAAGGTCTGGATCCCGATCACCAGCAAGAGACGGGCGTGTCGGAGGAGGTCCTTCCGGCCGATGGCGATCGCACAGGCGGAGTGAATGGCAAGACACGCCAGGATGATCATGAACTGGTAGGGCGCACCGCCGAAGAGCGTCAACAGCAGCACCAGGCTCGCGATCAGCGAGTAGCGAAGCTCGTCGAGGGCTTTCAGGTAGAAGAGGAATGCCCACGGGAGATAGGCGTGGCTCAAGGCCCAGACGTGCCCGACGGTCAGATGCAGCGCATACGAGCTGCTGAGCATGAAGACGATGGCGGCGGTCGACGCCGCGACCCTTCCGGCTTCGAAGTGTCGGAGGAGGAGATACGCTCCCAACATCCCGATCACGAGGTGGATCAGGATCTCGAGCTTGAGGCCGATCACCTCTCCGAACAGCAGCGTCAGCGCGAACGTGGGTGCCAGAACCCGGGACTCGGGGTGGCCGAGCATGGGAACGCCCGACCAGTTGTAGGGGTTCCAGAGCGGGATCTCCGCATGATCGAGGATCGCCGAGCGGGGCGCGGCATGGTGGTGGAGCTGGAAGTCCCAGTCCAGGATGCCCCAGTTGTGGATGTCGCGGAGGACGGGCGCCGCGAAGGCGATGGCGACGACGCAGAAGAGGAAGACGACCGCAGCCTCGCGTCGCAGCGGCTTCAGCAGGCCCCGCATGCGAGTGGAATCGGTCGCCAGGGGGCCGTCGTCTCCGGTCATGCTAGTCGTCCCACTCGCGCCGACGCTTCGCCTCTTCCTCGCAGAGCCGCTTGCGCGTCTCCTCGTCCACCAGCACCCCCCGCTCGGCCGTCGCCTCGATCAGCGCCTTCGAGAAGGGCAGCTCGTTCGTCCAGCGCGGCTGGAGCAGCCGCGCCGGCTGAACCGCGGCCGCCCAGTCCTTGGCTGCGACCCAGCCGGGGTGCGGGACCAGCGTTCCGCGGGTGCCCGCCATGGGGTGCTGGCTCCGCCATGCACGGATCTCGGAAGCGAGCCGATCCACCACCTCCGGGTGCTCGGCGGCGAGGTCCTTCTGCTCGTTGGGATCGTCGCGGATCCGGAAGAGCAGGCTCCTGACCGCTGTCTCGGTCTGACGCTCTCGGACGATCTGGACCAGCTTCCACGGGCCGTCGATCACCGCGAGGTGGATGAGGCCGGGAAGCGGGATCTCGGAGACGAAGAAGAGCGGGGGCCGATCCGCGGGCGGGCGGTGTTCGGAGAACGCTGGCCACATGTTGCGCCCGTCGAGCGTGGCCCCCGGATCCAGCGGAACCCCGGCGGCGGCAGCCAGGGTCGGAAAGACGTCCATCACCGTCGTCGTTTCGTCCAGCGCCTGGCCGGCGGGGAGCTTCCCCGGCCAGCGGATCACGGCGGGCACGCGAATTCCGCCCTCGAAGGTCTGCCCCTTCTGGCCGCGCAGCGGCCGATTGTCGGCCCCGAAGGCGTAGAAGCCGCCGTTGTCGCTGAAGAAGAGGACGATGGTGTCATCGGCGATGCCCTCCTCGTCGAGGGTCGCGAGCACCTCGGCCATGGCCTCGTCCATGACGTGCACCATGGCCGCGTAGATGCGGCGGTAGCTCTTGGCGGGAAGCTGGCCGTAGCGATCGATCACCGGTTGGGGAGCCTGCATGGGGCTATGCGGCGCGGTGAAGGCAACGTAGAGGAAGAACGGCCGGGTCTTGTCGCGCTCTCGGATGAACCGTACCGATTCGCGTTCCTGGATCTGCGTCAGGTACGTCTTCGGCTCGAACACGGAGACGCCGTTCTTCTGCAGGTCGTGCCCCCCCTCCCGCCGATGGTCGTAGTAGTCCGTGTTCGTGTGCAGATGGCCGTGGAAATGGTCGAAGCCGTGGGCGTTGGGCAGTTGATGCGCCTGGGTGTGGCCCAGATGCCACTTGCCCACCATGCCGGTCTGGTAGCCGGCCGCGCGGAAGGCATCGGCAATCGTGTAGGCGTCGGGCGGCAGCCCGGCGTTGTACCAGGGGTGGATCTGGTCGTAGGCAATGCCCAGTTTGAGGGGATCGCGCCCCGTCATCAGAGCCGCGCGCGTGGGCGAGCAGATCGGGGTCGCGTAGAAGTGTTCGAGCCGCACGCCTTCGCGGGCCAGCCGGTCGATGGCAGGGGTTTCGATCGCGGCGCCCCGATATCCCACGTCCGCCCAGCCGAGATCGTCGGCCAGGAAGACGACGACGTTGGGTTCCGCGGGAGCCGCCGAAGTGTTCGAGGCGAGCAGCGCAAGCGCGCAGAGCTGCGCCAGGACGCCGCCGATGGCTCTCTCGAGGCCGGGCATGCGAGTTCCTCCTCGCGTCATGGCCGGTTCTTCGGGCTCCCCTTCTCGCTCTGGTCCCGCCCGCGCGCGATCACGTCGTCGCGGCGCTGGGCGATCAGCGCGGCGCTGGCCTGCTTCGCCGACTCGACGCTGCGCTCGAGCTCCATCGCCATCGCATCCGCGAGATTCATCCCGTAGCCGTCGTCGATCAGCTTCTTGTAGCCGCGCAGAACCGCGGGTACGCAGGAGGCCATGTCGGCGGCGAGGGCCAGGCAGGTGGGGAGCAGCTCCTCGGGCTCCACCACGCGGTTCACCAGCCCCCACTCGTAGGCCTGCGCCGCCGTCAGCGTGTTTCCCGTGAAGGAGAGCTCCTTGGCGCGGGCGATGCCGATCAGCCGCGGCAGCTTCTGGCTGAGCCCCCAGCCCGGCAGGATGCCGACCCGCGCGTGCGTGTCGGCGAACTTCGCCTGCGTGGAGGCGATGATCATGTCGCAGGCCAGAGCCAGCTCGAACCCGCCCGTGATGGCGTGGCCGTTGACCGCGGCGATGATGGGCCCCTCGAAGGACGCCATCGCGTCGACGACACCACCCTGGGCCGCATCGGCCAGCTGCTGCGGGTCGCCCTGCCCCAGCTCCTTGAGATCGAAGCCGGCGCAGAAGGCGCGTCCGGCCCCCGTGAGAACGGCCACGCGGATCGCCGGGTCGGCCTGGATCTCGCGGAAGGCATGCGTGATCGCATCGCGCAGCGCCCTCGACAGCGCGTTCATCGCATCGGGACGGTTCAGCGTGAGGGTGGCGATCGCGTCGCTCTTCTCCAGCAGCAGCACTTCCGAAGACATACCTCGTTCCCTTCCTAGAGCGTGTGAGGGTTCACCAGTATTTCGTCTCGCCTCATGCCGGCCAGCCCGGCAGGAGATCGCGCTCCTTGCAGAACCGCTGGGCGTCGATCGTCTTGCCGGCGAACTCGGCCGCCTCGGGGTCGCTGGCCAGCCAGGCGATCACGGCCGCGGGCACCTCCGGCGGCGCGCCCCGGTAGGCGGCGTCGAGGTCGCTTGCGTCGCCGAAGAGCGCCCGCATCGCCTCGGTGACGACATAGCCGGGCTCGACGTTGTGGGCGCGGATCCCCTGCTCGCCGAACTCGACCTGCAGGATGCCGGCCATCCGATGGAAGGCGCTCTTGGAGGCGCCGTAGGCAAAGCCCCAGCCGCCCTTGCCCACGGGGCCCGGTGGATCGACGAGCGCGGCCGCGGAAGTCATGTTGATGACGATCCCCCCGTCGCGCTCGAGCATGTGGCGAACCAGCTGTTGCGTCACGTGGATCTGCGCAAAGACGTTGCCCTCGAAGATCCGCTTCACCGCGTCGTCGGGGAGGCTCAGGAAGGGATCCATCAGGCCGGGTCCCTGGTAGATGCCGTTGTTGAGCAGGAGATCGATGCGTCCCCACTCCCGCAGCGTCTGCTCGATCGCCGCGTCGATCGAGGCGCGCTCCAGCAGGTCGAGCCGAATCGGCAACGCCTCGCGGCCGCGGCTGCGGACCTCCTGCGCCGTCTTCTCGATGCTGCCCGGCATCGCGCGCTCGGCGGATCGCTCGAAGCTGGGCGAGTAGTCGTACTTCTCCCCCTCCACCAGCGTGCGCGCCGTCGCCACGATGTCGTAGCCCACCTCGGCCAGCGCGATGGCGCTGGCCCTTCCGATTCCGCGACTCGCCCCGGTAACGAAGGCGACCCTGCGCGACATGGCCTCTCTCCTCTCGTCCCGCGAGCCGCGCCTCTTGCACCCCCCGCCTCGCGACTGCAACCGGATGTATCTCTGCTATGTCGGCCCGAGATGCGCGCCGGCAGGGGGTGTCAAGCCTCGCCCCATCGGCCCCCGTCGGCGCGCGCCAGAGCCGCCTCCTGCTCCGGGCCCCCTTCGTAGACGGCCAGCACGG
>JABAHP010008083.1_pt2 | contig 12751 bp, 11 predicted proteins | sample 7062081 | NCBI WGS metagenome assembly JABAHP01 (sample SAMN14534357, study PRJNA622989) | marine sediment metagenome | biome: marine biome [ENVO:00000428]; feature: marine pelagic biome [ENVO:01000023]; material: deep marine sediment [ENVO:00002113] | place: India: Gulf of Kutch | collected... | reverse complement strand
AATCATCAAGCTGGATTCGCCCGGGCCGGTCTTTTATGCCCAGGAACGGATGGGTCTGGATGCCAAGCCTTTCTGGTGCCTGAAGTTCCGGTCCATGCGTACTGACGCGGAAAAGCACGGGCCAGGCTGGACCACCGAGTCGGACCCGCGTGTGACGCGCCTGGGCCGCCTGATACGCCGCTTTTCCATTGACGAGTTGCCACAGCTCATCAATGTCTTTGTAGGTGAGATGAGCCTGGTGGGCCCCCGCCCCGAGCGGCCGGTCTATGTCAACCAGTTCCGGCGCAGCATCCCTCGCTACATGGACCGCCACCGTGAAAAGGCCGGCATGACCGGCTGGGCACAGGTAAACGGTCTGCGGGGCGATACCTCTATCGCCGAGCGGACCAAGTACGACCTATGGTATATCGAGAACTGGTCCCTGTGGCTGGACTTCAAGATCATGCTGCGCACGGTCTTTGGCATCTTTGGCGATCGCCACGCATACTAACTCTCTTCCCTGCCCCGATTGTTTGTCTCCCATACCCAAGGCGTGAGCCTGGCACCTGGTTCCACAATCCACCCCTCCCCGGCTTTTTGACAGCCTGCCTCGTTCATGGTATTATCGGGAGAGTGGGTCGTTAGCACTCTCGACCTTGGAGTGCTAACGGGCCGAGTGTGCGGGCCAAATCGACCACGAAGTGGCCCGAGATAAGGAAGATATGGACGAAATAACACCGCGCCAACAACTGATTCTGGGTCTGGTGATTCGGGAGTATGTCTCAGTAGCGCAGCCTGTGGGTTCTGGGACGATCCATCGCTACGGCCTGGGGGTCAGTTCGGCAACCATTCGCAATGATATGGTTGTCCTGGAGGAACGCGGCTACCTGACGCAGCCCCATACCTCAGCAGGCCGCGTGCCTACCGAACTGGGCTACCGCTACTTTGTGGAGCGCTTGATGCGCGAGTCTCACCTTCCGGTGACCGAGCAGCGCACCATCCGCCACCAATTCCACCAGGTTGGCGTGGACCTGGAGCAATGGATGCGGCTGGCCGCATCGGTGCTGGCCAGGACCTCCCAGTCGGCCGCTGTCGTGACCAGCCTCAAGACTGATCTTTGCCGCCTGAGACACCTGGAGCTGATCTCCATTCAGGATGCCCTTTCCATGCTGATCGTGGTGCTGGAGGGAGGCCTTGTCCGGCAGCAGATCCTATCCCTGGACGAGCCGATCAGCCAGGATACGCTGACCCAGATCGCCAACCGGCTGAATGACCTCTGTGTCGGTGGGTCCAAGCATCGCGTGCGGAGTTGTCTCCGCCAGGTGGGCGCGCTCGAACAGCAGATTCTGACGGTTGTCATAGAGGTTATGAAGAGCGTCGATGAGCAGGCCGACCTGCATCTCTACCGCGACGGATTGCTCAACATCCTCCACCAGCCCGAGTTTACGGTGCCCGAGAGCGCGCGAAACGTTGTTCACCTTCTCGAGGACCGGACGCTCTTGGAGGGTCTGCTGACCGAGATGCTGGAGGTTGGCGGGGTGCAGGTCATCATCGGCGGCGAGGGCCGCTGGAACGAACTCAGCGAGTGCAGCTTGGTCGTGTCGCCCTATGGTGTCAGCGGCGAGGCAACCGGCGCGCTCGGTGTGATGGGACCGATGCGGATGCCGTACAGCCGGGCCATCTCCACCGTTCGCTACGTGGCTGGCTTGTTGAGCGACCTTTTCCGCGACCTGTATGGTGGTGTGGAAGGAGCAGCAACATCGGAGGAACACGAACGTGACTGAGGAGCAGAACGTGAGACCGGATGCGGAGGATCAGGACCAGGTTGAGGAACTGGTCCAGGAGGCAGCGCCTGCTGCCGAGGTCAAGGCCGAATCCCAGACAGAACCAAGGCCCAAAGAGGAAGGTGACGTGCAGGAGGGCCGGGCAGAGGCTGAGGAACTCGATGCTCTGCGCCAGGAACTTGAGGAGGCCCGCGCCAAAGAGGCCGAGTACCTGGATGGCTGGCAGCGGGCCAGGGCCGAGCTGTCAAATGCCCGTAAGCGATTCCAGCGCGAGCAGCAGCGGGCGTACGCCAACGCCAAGTCTGACCTGTTGATCCGCTTTCTGCCCGTCATTGATGATTTTGAGCGGGCATTTGAGACGTTGCCCAAAGACCTGGAAAGCGACACCTGGGTCGAAGGAGTCAAACTGGTACAGTCCAAGGCCCAGGGGCTGCTGGAGCAAGAGGGGGTGGCCCCCATTGATGCAGCCGGCCAGGAGTTCGATCCCTCGTTGCATCAGGCGGTGACCCATGAACCCTCCGAGGAGGTTCCAGAGGGCCACGTGATCGCCGAGATGCAGCGCGGGTATACCGTCGGCGATCGCGTATTGCGGCCCTGTATGGTCCGCGTCTCTGCAGGTCCGCCACCCGAGCCCGAACCGGCGGAAGAGTCCGACACGGAAGAAGCAACAGACAGCGCGGAAGAAGAAACCGCGAGCACAGTGGAATCATAAGGGTATTCAGCGTAGTAGAAAAGGAGGCATCATCATGGCAAAGATTATCGGCATAGACCTGGGAACGACCAACTCGGTGTGTGCTGTCATGGAGGGCGGTGAGCCCACCGTCATCCCCAGCGCGGAGGGTGGCAGGCTGTTTCCCAGCGTGGTAGCGGTCAATCCCAAGACTAACGAGCGTATGGTCGGGCAGGTTGCTCGTCGCCAGGCTATAACCAATCCTGACAATACTATCTTTTCGATCAAGCGGCTGATGGGCCGCAAGTTCACCGATGCCGAAGTAGGCAAAGCGCGCGAGATCCTGCCGTACCAGATCGTTGAGCAGACCAATGGCGACGCATGGGTCGAGATGGGCGCCAAGTCCTACTCGCCGCCAGAGATCTCGGCAATGATTCTGCAAAAGATCAAGCAGGACGCCGAGGCCTATCTTGGCGAACCGGTCGTGGAGGCCGTCATCACCGTCCCGGCCTACTTCAACGACAGCCAGCGCCAGGCGACCAAGGACGCGGGCAAGATCGCCGGCCTGAAGGTCCTGCGCATCATCAACGAGCCCACGGCCTCCTCCCTGGCCTACGGCCTGGGCAAGGGCATGGACCAGCGGATCGCTGTGTATGACCTGGGCGGCGGAACCTTTGACATAAGCATCCTGGACGTAGGCGATGAGGTCTTTGAGGTACTTTCCACCAACGGCGACACCTTCCTGGGCGGCGATGATTTCGATCAGCGCATCATCAACTGGGTTGCCGACGAGTTCCGCAAGGAGCAGGGCATCGATCTGCGCGAGGATCGCATGGCGCTGCAGCGCCTGAAAGAGGCTGCTGAGAAGGCCAAGATCGAGCTGTCCACCACCATGCAGTCCGAGATCAACCTGCCTTTCGTCACCGCCGATGCCAGCGGCCCCAAGCACCTCCAGATGACCCTGACCCGCGCCAAGTTGGAGCAGCTTGTGGACGACCTGATTCAGAAGTCGCTTGGTCCCTGCGAGCAGGCGCTCAGAGATGCCAAAGTTACCCAGGCTGAGATTGGCGAAGTCATTCTGGTTGGCGGCATGACCCGCATGCCTGCCATCCAGGAGGCTGTGCGCAAGTTCTTTAGCAAGGAGCCGCACAAGGGTGTCAACCCCGACGAGGTGGTGGCCCTGGGCGCGGCCATTCAGGCAGGTGTGTTGAGCGGGGAGGTCAAGGACGTTCTGCTGCTCGACGTGACGCCGCTGACCCTCAGCATCGAGACGTTGGGCAGCGTGGCGACGTCTCTCATCGAGCGCAACACCACCATTCCCACGAAAAAGAGCCAGATCTTTTCCACCGCCGCTGATGGCCAGAGCCAGGTCGAGATCCACGTGTTGCAGGGCGAGCGCCCCATGGCCAGCGACAACAAGACCCTGGGCCGCTTTATCCTGGACGGTCTGCCGCCTGCACCGCGGGGCATACCCCAGATCGAGGTGACCTTTGACATCGACGCCGATGGCATTCTCCACGTCTCGGCTCAGGACAAGGCCACAGGCCGAGCCCAATCGATCACCATCACGGCCTCCAGCGGGCTAGCCAAGGATGAGGTGGATCGCATGGTCGAGGAGGCTGAGCGCCACCGCCAGGAGGATGAGAGCCGCAAAGAGGAGGTGGAGACCCGCAACAACGCTGACTCGCTTGTCTACCAGGCTGAGAAGCTGATACGCGAGCAGGGCGAGCAGGTGCCCGACGACCTCAAGAGTGAGGTGGAAGCCAAGATCGCGGCCTGTCGTTCGGCCATGGAGGGGCAGGACCTGGCTCACCTGCAGACGACAGTGCAGGAGCTTTCGGAATCGCTGCAAAAGGTCGGCGCTGCCATGTACCAGCAGCCTGATGCGCCTCCACCCGGGGGCGAGGAACCAGGACAGCCCCCGGAGGATGACGAGGATATCGTCGAAGGCGAGTTCAGCGAAGCGTAGGGATTCGATGTCCGGGATTCGGTGCCGGCCGTGCGGGTTAGCCGGCCGGCACCGAATCCCAGATAGAAAGTAGCAAATGCATGAGCGCCAAGCGCGACTACTATGAAGTACTGGGCGTGAATCGAGGTTCCACCCAGGACGAGATCAAACGAGCCTTTCGAAGGCTGGCCCGGCAGTACCATCCCGACGTCAACAAGGACGCGGGGGCCGAGGCCAGGTTCAAAGAGATCAACGAGGCCTACGAGGTCCTGTCCGATACCGAAAAGCGAGCCACCTATGATCAGTTTGGTCATGCAGGCCCTCAGGCCGGGTTCGGCGGCTTTGGTGGAGGTTTCGGAGACTTTGGCTTTGAGGATATCTTTAACATTTTTGGAGGGATGCGGTCTGGGCCTGCTCGCCGGGGGCCTGAGCGCGGGGCGGATCTGCGCTACGATCTGACGATTGAATTCGAAGAAGCGGTCTTTGGGTGCGAGAAGGAGTTCGTCTTGCCTCGCCACGAGGTTTGCCCTCAATGCCAGGGCAGTGGCGCCGAACCGGGCACGCAGCCTATCCGCTGTCCTCAATGCAACGGCACCGGCGAGGTTCGACGCCAGCAGCAGACCATCCTGGGCTCCTTTGTCCAGGTGACGACCTGCCCGCGCTGCCAGGGCGAGCGCGAGATTGTTACCTCGCCTTGCACACGGTGCCGGGGCCAAAAGGTGGTGCGGGCGGAGCGATCGATCTCGGTCAAGATCCCGGCCGGCGTGGACAATGGCACGCGCATCCGCCTGAAGGATGAGGGTGAACCGGGAGCGAGAGGGGGGCCGCCCGGCAATCTGTACGTCGTATTGCGCGTACAGCCTCACGCTCATTTCCACCGGCAGGACAGTAGCATCTTGTTGGAACTGGATCTAAATGTGGCCCAGGCGGCCCTTGGCGACAAGCTCATGGTTCCTACATTGGATGGGGAGGAGCCCCTCGTTATTCCTGCTGGCACCCAGACCGGAGAGGTGTTCAAGCTGCGGGGCAAGGGGGTTCCCCACTTGAGGCGGAACGGGCGCGGCGACCAGTTGGTGCTGGTTCACGTCCTCACGCCCACCAAACTTTCGAAGCAGCAGAAGGAGTTGCTCACCGAGCTGAGCAAGACCCTGGGCAAAGAAGCGGTCCACCAGCCCGAAAAGGGTCTGTTTGACAGGGTCAAAGAGGCCATTGGGTTCGACTAGTCACCTCGATAGGGGCTGCGCCTGGGACGTAGGGCTTGTTGCGTCCGAATTCAGCCCTGACCGAATCAACGGGGGCGGGATTGGACTGGCTTGAGATCAGCGTCACGACCGACAGCGAAGCGGCCGAGGCCGTGGTCGAACTCTTTAACCGGCACGGCCACGGACAGGCCGTGATCGAGATCCCCGAAGATCGATTCGAGTACGAACTCGAACCCGAAACCCCGCCAACGTCTGTCATCGTAAAGACCTATCTGCGCGCTGATGGCTCGGCTTCCGCAGCACAACGGCGTATGGAGGAGGGCCTGTGGCATCTCGGGCAGGTCTATCCCATTCCGGAACCGGTCATTCGCGAACTGGCAGAGAAGGACTGGGCCGAGGCCTGGAAGCAGCAGTACCAGCTCCAGCGCGTGGGCCGGCGAACCGTAATTGTGCCCGCCTGGGAAGAGTATGCGCCTGCGCCCGGCGAGATCGTCATACGCCTGGAGCCGGGCATGGCTTTTGGCACCGGGCTTCACCCCACCACCCGCCTCTGCTTGCGAGCCCTGGAAACTCATTGCCCCGAGGCTGGCGAGCTTCTCGATGTGGGCACCGGTTCCGGCGTGCTCGCTATCGCGGCTATCAATCTGGGCGCTCGCTCAGTCTTGGCCCTGGATGCCGACGCTGCAGCCGTGGCGATAGCCCGGGAGAACGTGGTGATGAATGGCGTGGATGGAAGCGTGACCGTGCAGCACGCGACGCTTCCCGGCGGTGATGCCGTGCCGGTTCACTTTCTCGAGAACGGCGGCCTCGATCTCGTTGACACGGGGCGATTTGACCTGATCCTGATCAACATATTGGCCCACGTGATCATCAGTGTGGCTCCGGCTCTGTCTGCCAGGTTGGCGCCCGGTGGGACCGTTATTGCGGCCGGCTTGATCGACACGCAGGAGCTCCCCGTCACCGATGCCTTCCAGGCTGCCGGTCTTGAGGTTGTAGAGCGAGCCCAGGAGAAGGATTGGGTGTCTCTGGTAGCGCGAGGGGGGTAAGAATCGATGCATCGTTTTTTCATACCGCCATCCTGGGTCCAAGGCAACGAGGTAACGATTACCGGCCCTCAGGCTCGTCAAATGGCCCGCGTGCTGAGGATGCGCCCTGGCGACAAGGTGGTCGTGCTCGACAACTCGGGCTGGGAGATCGAGGTTCGCCTGGAGTCGGTGGATCAGCCCCTGGTCAAAGGAGAAGTTCTACACCGGCGCCTGGCGGGTCGCGAACCCCGGACCAAGGTCAGTCTCTACCAGGGCGTCCTGCGCAGTAACCGCTTTGAGTTCATACTGCAAAAGGGCACCGAACTGGGGGTAGTGCAGTTCGTGCCGGTGATCACCGACCGCTGCGTGGTGTCGGATCTCGATGCGGTCGAAAAGAAACGGCGGCGCTGGGAGTGGATCGTCCAGGAGGCCGCCGAGCAGTGCCGGAGGGGACGCAAGCCGGCGCTACGCCCCGCCATCCTTTTCGCGCGGGCCTGCGAGGAGGCCCGGCAGGCAGGCGGGATCTCGCTCATTCTGTGGGAGGAGGAGCAGCAACTGAGCATGCGTACTCTGCTCAGAGAGGCGCCTCCAGGACGCGAGCAGGCTTGGCCGCCCTTTACCATCAACCTCTTTATCGGGCCCGAGGGTGGCTTTACCCCGGATGAGATCGCCGTCGCGCAGCGTTATGACGTGGTGCCTGTGACTTTGGGGGCGCGCACCCTTCGAGCCGAGACCGCCGCTATCGCCGCTTCGGCCGCCATCCTATACGAGCTGGGCGATATGGCCTAGGGTGTCTCCCGTGACCCGCCATAACGCACAGCAGCTTTGGCTATGAGCAACGCCACCCGCAATCGATACACCCACCTGGCAGGTTCGGCGCTCATCTCAGCCTCCCAGGCCCCATAGCCGCCTGCAGCCTCGATCTCGGCGCCAAAGCGGTCGGCAGTCTCAAACTCCAATCCCTCGCAGGCGCGAAACCCTACATCAAAACCCTCGCTCCGCAAGAGGAGGAGCGGAAGCTCGGCATCGATCCCGATTGTCGGCTCTTGCGACAGCTCGAGCAGTTTCTCGGCGCCCTCTCTGGAAAAGCCCCGCGAGCCGGCGCCCACGTCCCACGACAGACCCGTCACCAGGGCAAATACCCTGTTGAACAGGGGTTCTGTTTCGGCCTGGTACGGCGGGTGTGTGGCCCACGCGCGTTCAGTACGGCCCAGCACCAGGAGGTCGTACTGGGTTATCTCGGCGAGGACTGTCTCCAATTCCTGCGGGTAGTGGGCCACCCAGTGGAGGGCCCGGTCAAAGTCGCACATCTGCAGGTGGGATGTGCCTGCCTCCAGCCCGGCCCGCAATGCCTTGCGCCGTACGTGGCCGATATGGTCGAGTCCGGCAGATGCCCTATCGTCTACATGCACCGATGCGCCGTGGCGGTGCAATAGATCCAGGATAGCCGCGTGGGTGCTGCCCGAGCAAAAGGCCGTCAGCGCACGGTAGCGTGCTGCCAGTTCTGGAAGCTGGGCCTCGGCCAGGCTCCGCAGCCGTTCGTCCGGTTGGTGCACGGTCGCCAAAAGGGTCACACTTGTTCCGGTTTCCATATGCCTCTGATCGATCTCCCAGTTATGGTCTGCCGGGCCTTCCCCTTTCGGTCTGTCCCAGGATGGGGCGGGCCGGCGATGCCCATCATAGCTCGACTCCTCCGGTGTGTCAAACCTCACGAGCCTGTGCTGCCAGTTGGGAGTTTCCACCGATTTGCCCATCTGTGCTATAATGGAAGGTGCAAGGAACACCGGTCGTGGCCGAAACAGTCTTTCCTCAAACAGGGCGCCCGGGCGCGTGGGGAGGAAAAAGATGAAAGCGTATGGCTCTACTGGGATCCGCGGTTCGACTGTGGCTGGAACGTGGTATCCCGGCACAAAGGACCGCCTGGCTCGCACCGTGGACGGCTATCTGGCCAACGTCGATCAAGCGCCTGTAACCGGCGAGCTGTTGGGCTTGATCAGCCCCCACGCGGGCTATACCTATTCGGGCCAGACGGCCGCGTATGCCTACCATCAACTGCAGGGCCGGCAGGTGGACACCGTGGTACTGATCGGTCCCAGCCACCGTGATTGGGTCGGTGACCACTCTGCCAGCACCGAGGATGCTTACGAGACGCCCCTGGGGCTCGTGCCCCTGGATCGTGCCTTTATCGACGACCTGGCTGGCCGCGTGCTCCTGGGGCGGGTCCAGGGCGATAGGGAGCACTCGCTGGAACTACAGTTGCCCTTCCTGCAGCGCCTGCTGGGCAATTTCCGCATGGCGCCCATCCTGATGCGCTCGGACGATCCTGCCGTCGCCCAGATGCTGGCCGGCGCGCTGGCCGATGTCATCCGTGGGCAGGCCGTCGAGGGCAAGCAGGTGCTCCTGGTTGCCAGCTCCGATCTCCATCACATCGAGGATTATGAGCAGGTAGTCCGTCGCGACAAGGAGGTCGTGGATGCCATGGCTGCCTACGATCTGGAGCGCCTCGCATCGCTCTTCGCAGCCCTGGACTGTACTGTCTGCGGTCGCATGCCCATTCTGACCGTGATGCATGCGGCGCGCGCTCTCGGCGCCGACAGTGCCAGGATCCTGCACCGCACCAACTCGGGGGATGTCTCGGGTTCGCGCGCGCGCGGCCAGTATACCGTGGGCTATGTGGCGGCGGCCCTGTATTCTGCCTCGCCGCGGCTGGTTTCGGGCCAGTAGGTACGCTACAGCGTGTTTGCTCAGGTTGTCGTCAACCGCCCCACGCACCATCGCCCTCCTCCTGGGGCCGACCCCACGCGGGACGATACTGCGCGCTCACTGTCCTACACCTATCGGCTTCCAGAGCGCCTGCGCGACCAAACAAGTGTGGGCCATCTCGTCCGGGTCCCGCTGGGGGCCAGTTCGGCGCAAGGTGTTATTGTTGCCCTGAGCGATCATCCTCCTGATGAATTGCCATCTGGAACCGCGATCCGCGAGGTGGCCGAAGTACTCGATCCGCTGCCCGTCGTCACGCAGACGCAGATCGAACTTGCCCGTTGGGTTGCCCGCGAGTACCTGGCCCCGCTGAACCAATCGATGCGCCTGCTGCTGCCACCCGGCCTGGAGGCGCGCACCTTCATCGTGGTCAGCCAGACTACGGGCGCCATCCACACGGGCCAGTTGACGGCGGAAGAAGCTGCTGTCCTGCGTCTGCTGGAGAGGCGCGGCGGGCGCGTGCGGGCCGACCTGCTGCTCGGCCGAATCCCTGGCGATGACCCGGAAGGAGTGCTCCACGCCCTGGCGGAGCGAGGGCTGGTGGATGCCCGGTACACCCTTGTACCACCGAAGCCAGCCCCTCCGCGCGTGCAGTACGTCCGGCTACTGGCCGATGATGCGACCATTGAAGCTATCCTGCCGCGCCTGGGCAGGCCGTCCAAGCAAGCAGATGCGCTGCTGGCCCTGGCCAACCGGGCCGGCGGGCACCCGGCGGGGTCGGATCAGGACATACCGCAACCTGCTGCTGCCCTCCTCACCCTGGCCGATCTCTGCGAGCTGGCCCATTGTACTGAGGGGCCGGTTCGAGCACTGGAGGCACGTGGCTGGATCGAGATAGCCGAGCGGCAAACTTTGGTGATGGCTCTGCCAGGCGCCGAGGTCGCGGGGCTGGGCCGCGCGCCCAAGCAGGCTGGGGCCCTCTCCGCGCTGCTCGACCGTGGCTCTCCCGTCGAACTGGACCGGTTCCTGGCAGAGACCGGCTTCTCCCGGCCGGTCCTCTCTGCCCTGGCAGAGAAGGGATTGGTGCAAAGGGTCGTCCAGGAGCCTGTGGCACTTCTGGTCCTGCCGCCCGAAGAGGTGTTGGACCGCGTCGTCGAGTTGCGCGGCGCCGAGAAACAGCGCGCTGTACTGGATCTGCTGCGCGGGAGCGTAGATCGCGTCTGGGTTGGCGGGATCTATGCCCAGACAGGTGCAGACCTGGGGACCCTCCGCAAGCTGGCCGATCGGGGCCTGATCAGCTTGCACGCCACCGAGTTTGAACGGCCCGAGCCCATTGGGGCCGAGGCGCCTCCGCGCCTGCTGCCGCACCAGGCGGCGGCTTGGCAGGAGATCGAGAAGGGCCTGGTCGATCCCGACCCGTATGTGGCCCTGTTGCACGGTGTCACCGGGTCGGGCAAGACCGAGATCTACCTGCGCGCCGTGCAGGCCACCCTGGCAGCGGGGCGGCGCGCCATCATCCTCGTGCCCGAGATCAGCCTCACCCCCCAGACGGTTCGGCGTTTCGAGGCGCGCTTTCCCGGGCGCGTGGCCGTGATGCACAGCCAGTTGAGTCTGGGCCAGCGCTATGCCGTGTGGGATAGGGTGCGCCGCGGCGAGGCTGACGTGGTCATTGGACCCCGGCTTGCCCTCTTTGCCCCGGTCTCGCGGTTGGGACTCGTCGTCCTGGACGAGGCGCACGATGGCTCCTACAAGCAGTCGGAACCGCTCCCCTTGCCGGCCTATCACGCTCGCGATGCTGCACTCGAGCTGGGGCGGCTAACCGGCGCTGCCATCCTGCTCGGCACAGCCACACCCGGCCTCGAAACCTACTTCCGCGCTCGTCGTGGAAGCTACCATCTACTCCAGCTCCCGAATCGTATCCTGCCGCCGCAGGCGGGCAGTGCGACTGCGCCCTCGAAGGCCCAGGCCAGCGAATTGCCGGCCCTTCCCCCGGTGCAGATTGTGGACCTTCGCCAGGAACTGCGTGCCGGAAACCGCAGCATCCTGAGCCGTGCTCTCCAGGAGGCACTGCGCCAGACCCTGGCTTCTGGCGAGCAGGCCATCATCTTTTTGAACCGGCGCGGGGCAGCAACTTTCGTGCTCTGTCGCGACTGCGGGCACGTTGTTCTCTGTCCCCGCTGTGACGTGCCGCTCACCTTCCACCGCTCCATCCGCCAGGGGCGGGTTGTTCCCTCGCAGCGCGCTTCCCGGGATGATGGGATGCTGGTGTGCCATCACTGCAACCGGCGCGAACCGAGCCCCACCAACTGCCCCGAGTGTGGGAGCGGGCGCATTCGCTATTTCGGCCTGGGCACCGAGCGCGTTGAGGAGACGATCCGCCAGCTCTTTCCCAAAGCGCGCCTCTTGCGATGGGATCGGGATACGGCCACCGGCCTCGACCACGAGCGCTTTCTCCAGGCCTTTATCGATCGCCGGGCCGACGTGTTGGTTGGCACGCAGATGATCGCCAAGGGTCTCGATCTGCCCTGGGTCACCTTGGTCGGAGTCGCCTCAGCCGACACGGCCCTCCATCTTCCCGATTTCCGGGCCGCCGAGCGCACCTTCCAGTTGCTGACGCAGGTGGCAGGTCGTGCCGGGCGCAGCCACCGCGGCGGGCGCGTCATCGTGCAGACCTACAATCCCGATCACTATGCGGTCCAGGCGGCCTCGCGCCACGATTATGCCGCCTTTTTCGAGCGCGAGCTGGCCTATCGCCGGCGGCTCGACTACCCGCCTTTCCGTCGCCTGGTCGCTCTGCGCTACAGTCACGAGGACCCCCGCCGCTGCCAGGCTGAGGCCAGTCGCCTGGGCCGTTGGCTGGAGGCCGAGATCCGTCGCCTGGGCCTGTCGGCCGAGTTAATCGGTCCCGCCCCATGCTTTTTCAGCCGGATCCAGGGCCGCTACCGCTGGCAGATCGTCATCCGGGCCCATGACCCCATCGTTCTGCTGCGTGACGTGGCGCTGCCCTGGGGCTGGCGCGTCGACGTCGACCCCACCAGTTTGCTATAGGTCATATGTCTTTGATGAAACTGCTGCTCATCCGCCATGGCCAGTCAGTGGCCAACTCTGAAGGGCGGCTGCAGGGGCACCTGGACTCACCGCTAACGGATCGGGGGCGGGCGCAGGCACGCGCACTGGCCCGCCGGCTCGTGCGCGAGGGTTGGTCGGTGTCATCCATCCACACAAGCAACCTGGGGCACGATCTCCACTGAGAACCGATCTGAGGAGGGTTCCCGGCAGACAGCTTTGCGCCGGCGATGGTTTGTCACATCCACTCACCTATGCTATACTGGCTGCGTCTGGCCCCTGTAGCTCAGAGGATAGAGCAGTGGTTTCCTAAACCATGTGTCGCAGGTTCGAGTCCTGCCAGGGGTACTTGCCCCGAACGGGGTTCTTTTTTGTTC
>JABAHP010000461.1_pt2 | contig 12753 bp, 8 predicted proteins | sample 7062081 | NCBI WGS metagenome assembly JABAHP01 (sample SAMN14534357, study PRJNA622989) | marine sediment metagenome | biome: marine biome [ENVO:00000428]; feature: marine pelagic biome [ENVO:01000023]; material: deep marine sediment [ENVO:00002113] | place: India: Gulf of Kutch | collected... | reverse complement strand
CGGCCAATGTCGGCTACCAGATCCAGCGTGAGGTCGGGAAGTTCGACGTACGCGTCGATGGCCAGTGTGGGCTCAGGCATGGTCTCTGTCACGGCAGCGACGGCTTGCGAAAAGGCGGCGCGGAACTCGGGGATGCGCTCGCGATCCAGGCTGAATCCCGCGGCGCCCGGATGACCCCCGTAGCCCTTTAGTAGGGGCTCGCCGTGGGGGTCGTGGGGCGGCGGTCCGGCGCAGGCCGTGAGCGCGGCGACAAGGTCGACGCCGGGGACCGAGCGACCTGAGCCCCGGGCAAGCTGCCCCTCCTTCTCGGGCGCGCTGATGAGCAGCGTTGGCTTGCCAAATCGCTCCGCCAGCCTGCCCGCAACAATGCCGACGATCCCGCCGGGCCATTCCCTGTGGCTGAGGACAAGCGCGTGATAGTCGGATAACAACGCGGGGTCGCTTTCGATCTGTGCCAGGGCGCCGCGGGTGACCTGCCTGGTGCGCACCTGGCGCTGGGCGTTGAGCCCTTCCACCTCGGCAGCTAGGATGCGAGCCGCGGTAGCGTCGGTTGTGGTGAGTAGCTCTACGCCGCTCCTGGCGTCAGCCAGCCGTCCCAGTGCATTGAGACGCGGTCCCAGCACAAAACCGATATGCTCCTCGGTGATGCCCTCAGGTCTCAGCTTTGCGGCATTGCAGACGGCGTGCAGTCCCGGACGGGCGGTGCGGCGGAGCGCATCGAGCCCAAGCTGGACCAGGTAGCGATTGTCGCCGGTGAGTGTGCCCACGTCGGCTACGGTTCCCAGGGCGACCAGGTCCAGGGAGCGGGCCGCGATGCCGGGATCGAGTGCGCGGGCGACTTGGTAGGCCACGCCTACGCCGGTCAGGTGTGTCATTGGGTGGTCGAGCGGCAGCCGGTGGGGGTTGACCACCGCGACGGCGGGGGGTAGTAGATCACCCGGGACGTGATGGTCGGTGACGATGACCTCCGCGCCGAGCTGGTTGGCGCGGGCTATGGCTTGGTGTGCCGTGACGCCGGTGTCACAGGTGAGGATCAGATGGGCGCCTCCAGCGACGAGCTCCTCGAGGCCGCGGAGGTGGATGCCGTGACCCTCGTCGCGTTTTGGCACGCGGTACTTGACGCTCGCGCCAAGGGCGCGTAGGGTCTCAAGGAGCAGGGCAGTGGAGGTTTGCCCGTCGGCGTCAAAGTCTCCCCAGACGGCCACCGGCTCATTATGCTCGATGGCCTGCCGCAGTCGTTCCACAGCGTTAGACAGGTCTGGCAAGTCGGTAGGTTGGGCAGGCACGTACCAGGCCGGGTCGAGAAAGCCGCGGGCGTCTTCCGGGATGAGGACGCCACGGCGTACCAGGGTCTGGCCAATTAGCTCCCTGCCGCCTACGGCTTCCCGCAGTGCGCCAGGGACCTCGACAAGCTGGGGTTCGAGCCAGGTAGTCATGGACTGGGCTCTCTTTCCGGATCTTTCGGTTGGCGCGCCGGTTGGGCATTCCTCCACCAGGCTTCCGCGACCTGGAGGAAGGCAAGGCCGGCCTGTATGACAGCAAGGGCGTCATCCAACGAGTCCTCGGCGGGGTAGTAAGTCCAGACAGCCCGGTGGAAGGTTTGGACAGCACTGTACAGTGGGGCATCGAAGCGTAGCCTGTTCATGGCCTCTTGCTTGGTCAGGCACCAGAGTGCAAGCGGATCGCTCTTCTGATCGTGCAAGGTCAGAACCTGGTAGAGGACGGGCCATACCTTGGTGCACAGCAGGCGAATGCTGCGCTCCATGCGCACCCCGCCGGGCCCCAACAGCTTGCCGATGAGAAAGCTTGGTGCCGTGTCAAGTTCGTCTAGTGCCCGTTCCGCTGATTGGCGGAGATCCTGGGCTGTAGCCTCTGGTACGGGCAGGTCGCCTGCAACGAGGTGGTATGCGCCGGGGATCGGTCCGACAAGGTCGCTCTGGGGCACGGGCCGGAGTGCGTAGCACTGCACATAACGGAACGGTGCAAGGTCGATGCCCTCTAGCTCGCGGCGAATGGCGTAGCCCAGTTCGATGGGGAGTTGCCCGTGCCAACTGAAGGCCGCGTCGCCCAGATAGAGCTGAAAGTCGACGTCGCTGCAGTGAGGGATCACGCCCCCCTTAACTGCCGAGCCGTGGACGATGAGCCCAATGAACCAGGGCGCGGTGTGCCTCAGGTACACCTCTGCAACCTGCCGGGCTATCGGTCTTGCTTCGGCTACGAGACCAGACACATCTGGCACGGGGCTCACTGCATTCATGTTCAATGGCGCCAGCCTACTCTGACGCAGGGGCTGAGCTGGCCGCATCAGGCGCTACACCAGGCGGAAAGTGGATGGAGAGGCGCGTGATCGCCAGGCGGTCTAGGTCCACGACGCGGAAGACAATCTCTCCTGTGCGGATCTCGTCCCCAACCTGGGGTCTGCGGCCCAGCTCGGCGAGGACCAATCCGCCGATGGTGGCGATGTCATAGTCGTGCTCGGGGATGGGTACGTAGACCGCCAGGTCCTCCAGTTGCGCCACGCCCAGGGCGATCAGATAGCCCGGCTCCACGACGGTGATAGGCGCCTCTTCGCCGGCATCGAATTCGTCCCGGACGTCTCCCACAACTTCTTCCAGGAGATCCTCCAGGGTGACCAGGCCAAGGGTGCCCCCATGTTCATCGATGACGATGGCCATGTGTTGGTGCAGCCGCTTGAAGCTGGCTAGAAGGCTCTTGACGGGTAGGGTATCCGGAACAAAGGAGACCTTGCGCAGCAGGCTTGGCAGATCCAGCGGCTCTCCCGATAGCTGCTGGCGTACCAGGTCCTTTAGATGCAGCATGCCGATGATATTGTCGATGCTGTCCCGGTACACGGGCAGGCGGCTGTACGCCGTTGTCGGCACCAGGTCAAGCAGTTGCTGCTCATCGATGGTGACCGGGATTGCGGTGATGAGGGTTCGGGGTATCATGACCTGTTCGACCCGTTCCTCGGAAAAGCCAAGGATGTTGGCCACCAGCTCTTGCTCGCGCTCGTGGAGCAGCCCGCCGGCATAACTCTCCAGGACGACCATCTCTAGCTCATCTAGGGAGTAGAGGCGGCTATCTGCACCAGGAGGAGGCACGCGCAGGATCTTTAGAGTGAAGAGTCCGATCGAGTTCAGCGCAGACACCGGGAGCGAAAAGAGCTTGCCGACGATGCGCATGAAGGTGCTGAGGAACAGCACGGTCCGTTCCGGTCCCTGCAGAGCGATCGACTTGGGCACCATTTCTCCCAGGACGACGTGCAGGTAGGTGATTCCCGCCAGGGCGATGATGAACGAGATGGTATGGACTATGGCGCCTTCGAGGCCAAACCAGTCATGCAAGGGGGCTTCGATCAGATGGGCAATGGCGGGTTCGGCATACATGCCCAGGCCCACACTGGCCAGGGTGATGCCAAGTTGGGCCGTGGCAATGTATCTGTCGGTCCTGTTCCGGTCGTGCAGGATCTCGCCGATCCACCGTGCGGCGCGATTCCCATCGCGGGTCAGTTGCTCGATGCGCGACGGACGGGCACCGATAATGGCAAACTCGGCGGCAACGAACAGGCCATTGGCCAGGATCAGGAGGGCAATGATGATGAGGGGCACGATGATGACCATCACTGCACCTCACCTACGTTCTCAGTGTCCTGGGTGGGGAGTGTAATGCGCACCGAGGTTACCGCGTTGTGGGCAATCGCCTCTGCTTGAAGCGTGATATGTCCCACCTGGATGGTGTCGCCTACCACGGGCACGCGCCCGAGCTGATCCATGATCAGCCCGCCGACGGTCGCTGCTGTGTCGCGGGGCAGGTCGATCTCGAGGAGATCGTTGATATTGGCGATCAACATATCCCCGCGCACGACGACCCGGCCCTCTCCCGCGGGTGAGATCAGGGCTCGTTCGTCGTCGAATTCATCCTGCAGTTCGCCAAACAGCTCCTCGATTAGATCCTCGCGCGTTAGGAGGCCGGCGGTCCCACCGTATTCGTCAAAGACAATGGCCAGATAGCTCTGCGCCTGGTCCAGGCGATCCCAGACAGCGGGTAGTGAGAGGGATTCGGGTACAAAGGGCACCGGGCGCAGGATGCTGCGCAGGCCCGCAGCCGGATCGGTCCGGTGCAGCGCAAAGAGATCTCGCAGGTGCACAAACCCGATGATGTGGTCGATATCCTGCTCGTAGACGGGAATGCGGGTGAAGGCCGATTCGGCGGCCATCTCGAGTACCTGCCCCAGAGGTCTATCAACTGGGGCTGCAACCATCCGGTTTCGGGGTATAGCAATCTCCCCGGCCTGGACGCTCGTGCTGCGAAACACATTCTGCAGGAACTGGCGCTCGTCGGCGTCGATCAGCCCGCCGCGGTGGCTTTCCCGGACCAGGATCACAATCTCCTCAGGCGAGTGGACGTGGGCGTGCTCGTGTTCGGTCTCCATCCCAAGTAGCTTTAGGATCAGGGCGCCGCTTCCGTTGAGGATGACGATCAGGGGCTTGAGAATATAATCCGCGGACCACTTGACCGGTAGCACCGTCGCAAGCGCCATTCTCTCGGGGTACTGGATGGCCAAGGACTTGGGCACTAGCTCGCCCAGCACAACCTGGAGCGTTGTCAAAAGGATCAGCACCAGGGTAGTGGCGATGCCGGTCGCCGCCACAGTTCCTGCGGCCGAAGAGTCCAGGCCAAAAGGCAGGCGTGCGATCAAGGGCGCGATGAGAGGCGCGATCTGCCGCTCGCCATAGATGCCCACAACGATGCTGGAGAGGGTGATGCCCACCTGGCTGGCGGCGATATAGTTGTCCAGTTTGTGGGGGTCCTGGAGCACTGGCAGGAGCCGTTTGGCCAAGCCGTTGCCTTCTTCGGCGAGTTGGACAATGCGCGTCTTGCGCGCGCTGACCGCAGAGAACTCGCCGGCAACATACAGCGCGTTGAGAAAGACCATCAAGGAGACGATGAGTAGGATCAACAATGCGGTGACCATAGTTAGAATTCCACCTCGGCGATCTGTTCAAGGTCAATGATGTCCTCGAGTGGTTCGATATCGTCCTCGAGGTCGTTCAAAAAGCCGGCCGTGGCCCCGCGCTCGCACAGGGAGCGATACCTGCAAAGGCGACAACGGCTCTCGTCGGCAGTCAGGGGCCAGACCGGCTCCGTGTGGGCAGTTATCTGCAAAGTGAGGTCAAGCAGGTGGGCGAGCGCTCCGTCGTGCTGGGCGCGGTCGTAGGCAAAGCGCTCGGTCTGGCCTTGGCTCTGGGCAAACCAGTAGATCATCTCCACCTGGTCCGGCGCGGGTGACTGTCCATTGTTCAGGGCAGCGCCGGCCTCAACGGCCAGATAGCGATAGACTATCGTCTGCAGGCGCCCGGCAAGCCTCGCTCTGGATGGCTGCTTGCTCACGGTCTTCCAGTCCACGATCACCAGCCGCTCTCCTGGTTGGATGGCAATGAGGTCGTACTTGGCCAGGAGACGATGGCTGCCTATAGGTCCGGCAAGTACGATCTCGGCGTGGCGTACTGCCTCGGGTAGGTCGCGCGGAGGGCGCCTGAGGAAGGTATGCCACCAGCGGGCCAGGGTCTCGTCGTGTATGGTTTCTGCCAGGCGTGCTGGATCGATGCCTCGGGCATGCTGGTGCGCCAGGCGGTGCAGAGCAGCGCCGCGCTGCATGTGTAGTTCGAATCTCTGGGGCTCTCCGGTGATAAGGGCGGGCCAGGGCTGCATGAGCACGTGACGCAACTGGAAGCGCCGCGGGCAATCGACATAATCTTGGAGTTTGCCCTGGGTGAAGTGGAAGGTTTCAGGTAAGGTCATGGTGTTTCTCCTTCCTCGACATCCCCATTGATCTCTTGCCACGCCTCCTGCAGCGCGATAAGGGGCACTGCCGGCTGTCTGTCGCCGCGGCGACCGGTGTTCCAGGTGACGACCAGATCCTCCTTGGCGCGAGTTATGCCCACGTAGAGGAGGCGCAGCCGCTCGGAGACATAGTCCAGACGGGCGCGGTAGGTAGCCTCTTTCTCCACGTAGCGCGGTGGTCTGGTCGCATCCGGCGGCTCTGCTAGAGACGAGAGCTGGGCCAGGGCCTCGGCCTGCAGGTTCAGGTTGTCGCGCACGAACCAGTCCTCAGAGATGTAGGTGTCGTGGGCCCTGCCCGAGGGAAAGTCATAGTTGTTGAGCGATAGCAGGTACACGCGATCCCACTCCAGGCCTTTGGCCTTGTGCATGGTGGTAACAGTTACCTCTCCGGTGGGCGGCTCAAAGCCGGTGTCCTCGCGATCAAAGCCCAGGAACCGTCGCTCGTTTCGGGCAATGACGGCCAATTCCTCCACCAACTCGCCAAGACGGTAACTGGGATGATCGCGGGAGACGCCTCGAAGCAGACTGGCAAGTTTGTGGGCCAGGGCCAGCTCTGCGGGCTCGCGGAATAGTTCATTCGCCAGGGTGAGGATCAACTGGTCGATGGGCAGAGTGGCGGCGAGGTGCCACCGGCGGGCTACCTCGCGAAAGCCCTCAAGCAGGGCCAACTCCCGTCCAGACAGATCCACGGCAAGCGGGGCCAGCCAGTCATGGTCAGCCCGGGGCCAGAGGTATGCCTCTACGTTCTGGCAGCTACCTATACGCCGCTGCACCGTCTTGCTTACCTCGTCCGCCTCGGGGTCTTGCCGATCTTCACGCCGCCAGACCGCAAAGGCGACGGCCAGCTTCTTTGCGCTGGTAGGATCGGCCAGGCAGTGCAGCAGGTTGCCCAGGCTGCCGGCTGTGTGCCGGGTGCTGGTCGTGGACTGGAGTAGCTCGCAGACCGGAATCTGCCTGTTCTTGAGCAGGTCGACAAGATCGTAGCCGCGCTTGTTGCGTGGGGCTAGTGCTGCCACCGTCTTGTCCGGGTGGTCGGGCAGCCACTTTTGCAGCGAGTCTGCGGCGGCGATCAGTTCTTGCTGCGGTGTATAGGCTCTCTCGATCAGTGCCACGGCGGCGGGGTTGTTGGTCGGGTTGGGCTGCGGATCGCCGGTCCCAGTGGGCTGGATGTACTGCTCCAGAAACGCTCCACGCGCGCCGTCGGTAGGATGGTCGCTCAGTGCCCAGTCAACCAGGGTGTTGGCCAGCTCGATGATGGCTGGCTGGGAGCGACCCGACTCGCCGAGCATGACAGTGACTACGTCTTCCTCCTTGAGGAAGTTGGCCAGGAAACGGGGATTGGCGTTGGTAAAGGTGTCATAGATGGCCTGGTTGGGGTCGCCAACGCGCACCCAGTTACCAGTTGGGCCTGCCAGCAAGCGCAGGATCTCCTCCTGCAAGCCGCTTGAATCCTGGGCCTCGTCCTCTAGGATGAATGGCCAGCGCTGGCGCAGCCGGGCCAGGTATTCGGGGTCCAGGCGCAGCGCCTTGAGGGCGAGGCGGATCAGGTCGGCAAAGTCAACGGCGCCCCGGTAGGCCAGGCTTCGCTGGTAGTCAGCATAGATCTCGGCACCCATCTGGGCCAGCGGCAGCGCCGGCGCTGCCGGGTCAGCCTGTTCCTGGTGATGCGCCAGCCGCTCCAGCAGCACCTCTGGCGGTATCTGTAGGTCCTTGGCCTGTTTGACAAAGGCTGCCGCTAGCTTGCGCACCAGTTGGGGCCAGCGGGAACGCTTGACCCACTCAGCACGGTTTCCCTCCAGGTCGCGGGACAGGTAGGGGGTGGCAGCGTCGGGATGGGTGCGGAGCCAAGCCTCAACGGCGTCGTCACGGATGGAGCTTGCCTCGCGCTCGTCGATAATGCCGAAATCGTCGGACAGGCCAACCAGGCCGGGCCGCTCGCGGACGATGTCGTGGGAAAGCCCGTGTAGGGTGCGCACGCGATAGCCAAATCCGGGCAAAAGGCCGATCCGACCTATTGACTGGTTGATGTGGCTCCGGAAATTGTCCACAGCCGAGTTGACCAGGGTGACGATCAGCACCTGCTGGTCGCCCTCGATCCGCTCGGCGATCAGCCTGGCTGCCAGCTCGGCGAGGGTGCGGGTTTTGCCGCTGCCCGGCACCGCCGAGATGCCCATCTTGCCACCAGCGTATTCGAGGACCTCTCGCTGGCCTGCGCGGGGGACGAATTTGCTCATGTTCGCTCCCCTCGCTGTTGGCGCAGAATCTGCTGGACGGCTTCCAGCAGGGGGCCCTGTTGCTCGTACCCCTGCTCGCTCAGCTCGCTGGAGGTCAGGTAGATACGTTTCCGGCAGCGACGGGTCAGTCCCAGGACGAGACGGCCCAGGGTTTCGCGTCGGGCCTCGAACTCTTTCTCATCGGTCCAGACCTGATCCTGGGACCAATCGCGGCGCAGAACATAGGGATGGGTAAGTGGTTGGTAGATGCGCTCGATCCAGGACTGGCTGCCGGCGTCGAGCCAGAACTGGATGGTGACTGCCTGGTTCATCATCAGGAAGGTGTAGGCCGGAACCAGCAGTACGGCGTTTTCCGGGCGCACCTGCCAGCTCGATATGTATTGGGCGGCAACCACACCTCGCCCAACCAGGTCGACATATTCGACAGCCAGGTTGCGCGCCGGTCCGGCGCCGGGTGTATCAGGCGGCTGGCTCTCGCCTTCGTCTACTCTAGGCGGTGGCATTGCCTGGCGGAATTTCTGCACCGATTCAATCAGATTGGCCGTGACGGCGCCTGCATCGAAATCCCGGTGGAAGCCAAAGCCTGCTTGCGAGAGCACCTCGCCAAAGAGGCCGCTCAGAAAGTAGTCCAGTTCCCGGTCTTGGCCGTCCTGGGCTGTAGTATCAATATACTCCTGGAGCCAGGTTCGTAATTCGTCGTACCGATTACCGAGCAGATAGCTGATCCGCTCCTGCATGGCGGGCACGATCCTGTGAAACGGAGTGAGGACCGGGACACTCTCTCTCTGACGGTACACGATCTCGGCCAGAAGGTGGGCGCGTACCGGATCCAGATCATCGATCGCGTATGCGAGCGCCTGGGCTACGTCGACCGATGGCGGGATCCGGCGCCACGAGGGATGGGCCAGCTTGGCCAGGGTCAGCAGGCAGCGGGCCGCTGCTTCATCGCGCAGGGCACGGGAGGGCCGGTGGGTGCGCACGTCGATGTTGAACTTGTCGAGTCTCGTGATCAGTGAGAAACGAAGGGAATCACTAAGAAACGGGGCCAACACCGCGATCTGGCTGGGTTGTACAGATTCCTCAAAGACCAGCCTGGAAATCTCGTCGGCTACCCAATCGAGCATCTGGGGGTGAAACCGGTGCTCCCCGATTGGCGGTACCAGGGGACGGTCTTCGCCAGATGTGAGAGGGACGGCTGGCTCCCGGACACCCGCATAAGGTTCTTCGGATTGGTGGAGGAAGGGAGCCGATAGCTGGGAAGCCAGGGCTTCGACCTGCGGCGACGTGATGTAGGATCGCGAGAGCACCACTTTTTCTTTGCAAAGCTTGCCCAGGTTGAGGGCGCCCTCGGGGTCTGCGCCGAGAAAGACACGGTAGCCACCATCGGTGTCGTGGATGACCAGCGCCGACTCGCACAGGGGTAGCCAGGTCTTGAGCAGGTCATGGCTGGCTGGGATATCTTCCTCCGTGTTGTCCACGATGAGGTGACGGTAGCCGCTGAGCAGATAGCGGCGCAGCTCGGGCAATGGCAGCAGATAGTGCTGGAACGTCTCGATCTGCAAGGACCAGTCGAGTAGATTTCTGGCGAGGCAGGCCTGGCGGAAGGCCAGGGCCGCGGCCTGGACCTGGTCAAAGATACGCAGCATGGCCGAATCGCCGCTCCAGGCTGCCTTCAGTCGGGGCGCGATTTCGTTGGGTGGGAATCCCACGGCTGCGGCTTTGTTCAGGTTGTCAATGATCTGGCTGACAAGGCGGGGGCGTTGAATGACGACGCCTTGAAAGGCCCCAGCGGAGACAAAGGGTTCCAGGATGCGATCCATATAGTACTGCGCGGTCTCCAGGGTCAAAAAGTGCGCGGGATAGTTTGGCTGATGGAAGGCTGCCGGTTCGGCGACCAGGGGCCAGAACAGGTCTAGGGTGCGCCTGGCGAGCCCTCCGATGGTGGCGATGGTGACCATACCGCCCGCAGGTGCATCAGCCGCGTGTAGCGCTTCGTAGTACGGTGACGCCAGGGTCCGCTGTGGGACCAGGACCAGGATTTGCTCTCCCGGGATGCCCTGGGTCAGAAGGTACTGCAGGCGGCGGACGCCCAGCGTGGTCTTGCCGCAACCCGGAGGGCCGGAGAGAAAAACAGTGTGGTTGGCGCCGTGAGCAAAGGTGACAGGATCGCTAGCCATCGTCTTCCTCGGAAATCAACGTGGGCGGCCACCAGCGGCGCACGATGGCTCTTGATGCGCCATACCAGTCCCGTCCATATCTCCTCGAGTGACTCACGCCGTCGAGTACGACCGATTCCGCGCCGTCCAGCCGGGCGCTGGACAGGGGCACGATGCCGTCGCCCCAGGCATCGTGCCAGGGAGAGAAATACTGGTAGCCGCGAAAGGCGCGGCGTTGCGCATGGTTCCCCTGTGGGTGACCCTGCACCGAACGGCCCATCACCGTTAGATAGCGGACGGTCCTGGCGTAGGGTGTCCCGGGCACGAGCCGGTTGGCCTCGTCAGTGAGCACCCATCCGGTACAGGTTCCTTTGTCGCTGCAGTGAGGGCTGCCTAGCGTGATTAGCGTATCCACGTGCTCCACGCCTGCATAGCGTTCTCCCCAGACGGGGCCCTCGTGCAGATAGAGCCGTCCGAGAAGTCCGCCAGCACTATGACCGACCAGCACAAAGCGATCGGCATCCAGTTTGCGGCGGGCCCACTCGATGGTGTCGCGCACCTGTTCCAGCATGTGGGTGGCATCCTCGGTTCGGCGCAGCTTGAACCAATGCCAGGGCGCCAGGGGCACCCCCACAGCGGGCAGGCCGCTGAGGTCTTCGATGTAGCGCGCCATGCCCAGATAGGCAGTCCAGAAGGCGTTGTAGCCGCCAATGATTACGATTGCCTGTTTCATGGCTCTGGAATCTTGGTTCAGCGAGAGCCGTGCTGTGGAGGCGTTTTTCGGTGTTTCATCGCCTGGATCTGCTTCCGCGCGGGTACAAGTGGAGTGTTTCGGTGGCAGAGGACGATGGAGGGTAGGTTGGGGTTGGGGGCCGGGTAGGAGCGGCATATCTCGGGTACGGGCTTGTCGAGCTGATCCTCGGCGAGAAAGATCACTTCGTGCGCCGCCCACCAGCGGCGTATGCCCGAGCGTGTCCATTCCTCGCGGTCAAAGTAGAGCGCTCGGAGGCGCCAGCGAAACTGGCGTCCGCGCCGGTCGTAGGCTACCACCATGGCCTGGTCGGAGAGCCGGTCGCGCTCCTGGGGCGGTCTGTCGCCGGGAAGCTCGATAGCAAAGGTGTCATCGTATTCGATAATGGGTGTGCGTGCCTTTTTTGCCATGTGTGCTCTCTTGGGTCCCGATTATAGCATCGGTTGGCGCGAAGCGCAATGTGGGAGGATTGAGAGTTTCCCGGGATGGGTTTTTGTGCTATAATGGCGCCCTGAGCGAATCGCCGGCAGTGGTGACTTGACCTGATGGCGACAATGATGGTAAACTGGGCCAGGCACCTGTGAAGGAAGGACGGTTGTCGGGTATCGCACCTGGCCATTCCAAGGTGGTAGGGCATGCCTGCCGTCTTGAAGCGTTAGCGGCGATTGCCGAGGAGGTATTGGATGCCAACGATTAACAATATGACATTCAAGATTGCCGGTGCCGCGGGTCAGGGAGTCGAGTCGAGCGGCGCTGGGTTCGCCCAAGCTCTGGCCCGGGGCGGATTGCAGCTCTTCGCTGTTCAGGATTACATGTCCCGCATACGGGGCGGACTGAACTTCTTCCAGGTGCGCGTCCACGAACAGGCGCTCTACTGCCACGAGGATGCGGTCCATATTCTGCTCCCACTGAACAAAGAGGCCCTCGAAGCCTACCAGGGTGACGTGGTCGAAGGCGGCGGCGTCATCTATGATGAGGGTCTAAAGGTCGACCGCCTGACGGTGGCTCGCCAGGGTCGGAGATCAATGCCGGTGCCCTTGCTCGAGATTGCCCAAGAGCACGGAGAGCGGGTGATGGTAAATACGGCTGCGCTGGGAGCAGCCGCCGGCGTGACCGGCTATGCCTACGAGCGGCTAGCGGACGTCATTCGCAAGAACTTTGAGCGGAAAGGCGATGAAGTCGTAGCGGCGAACCTGCGCGTGGCGCGGGCAGCGTATCTCTACGCCGAGGAGCGGTACGCTGCCGATTTTGCATGGAAACTGGAGCAGGTGCCTGGCGCGCCGCAGCGCCTGGTGATGGCCGGGAACCAGGCTTTGGCGTTGGGCGCCCTTGCAGGAGGATGTCGCTTCATCTCAGCCTATCCCATGACGCCGGCCACATCGATAATCGAGTGGATGGCCAAGCACGAACGTGATTTTGGTGTGGTGACCAAGCATGCGGAAGACGAAATCGCGGCGATAAACATGGCCATCGGAGCGAACTTTGTCGGCGCCAGGGCCATGACGGCCACGTCAGGCGGCGGTTTTTCTCTGATGGCCGAGGCGCTGGGCCTGGCGGGTATGAACGAGGTACCCCTGGTGGTAGTCAACGCCCAGCGAGGAGGGCCCTCGACTGGTCTGCCCACGCGGACGGAGCAGAGCGACTTGCAGTTCGTGCTGAGCGCGTCCCAGGGGGAGTTTCCCCGATTGGTTCTAGCTCCGGGCACCATCGAGGACTGCTTTGAGGTCGGCTGGCGCTCATTCAATCTGGCAGAGAGATACCAGACGCC
>JABAHP010011369.1_pt4 | contig 12762 bp, 10 predicted proteins | sample 7062081 | NCBI WGS metagenome assembly JABAHP01 (sample SAMN14534357, study PRJNA622989) | marine sediment metagenome | biome: marine biome [ENVO:00000428]; feature: marine pelagic biome [ENVO:01000023]; material: deep marine sediment [ENVO:00002113] | place: India: Gulf of Kutch | collected... | reverse complement strand
GAGCGAGCAAGATGTCAAGATGACCTCTCTTAATCGCCATCAAGGCTCCCCATATCGCCGAAGGCGTCACGGGCTGCAGGTTTGGCCTGATACTCTAGCTTCGCTGACTCCCGGTACTCAGCCGCGATGTCCTCGAAACCATGTTTCATGGCTAACCAGTACCTGACCAGTGGAGTGAACTGATTTACCTTATCCAAAAGGGTAAGGCGCGGACCGTATATGCTAGAACACTTCTTGAATGTGTCTAGCTGGCTTTTATAGTGCCGGACCGTTTGAACGTACAAGATGTTGTGGTCCTGTGACGTTTTGCCGTATTTCTCGCAGGCGATGGCGTTGGGCCAAAACGAACCCTCCTGAGCCATACCTTCTAGCTGCCCCGTCACGAACTCTTCAGGCGTCTGGCGACGTCGACGACACAACTTTGCTGCTAAGTAGAACTGCTTGAGCGCCTTCTTCGGCACCGTGACTTTGCCCGGTGCGTAGTTAGGCCGGAGCTGCCTATACAGCTCCAGGATTCGCTCGGCAAGTTCTACCAGCTCAGGCTCAGGGACGCAGAAGCGCCCACGCTCATCGACAAGGTCCAAGTTGTCGAAGTCGCCCATTTCTCACCTATTTACTATGTCCCAGCCATTCTTGCGATACTCGCGGAGCCTCGCGAAAGAATAGCCCTGATAGTTGGGGCTGAAGGTGTCCATGAAGTCGATCAGGATACCCTTCTCCTTCCTTACCTCGTTACCGAGGCGCGAGAGGCGCCCAGGCACCTGACAGGAGTGGATCGGACTCGCCAGCCCATCAGCACGGACAAGAACCTGGAGGTCCTGGAAGTCCACGCCTTGCTTCCAAATCTTGGTAGCAATGGCCTTGCGCAACTTGCCCGACTCGAAGTCCTTGCGGTACTTTTCGCGCATTTGCTTGGTGCATACCTCCTGGTCATCTCCCAACAGCTTGGCCTTCCGAAGCTTTTTGATGCGTTTCGCGTCAGGTTCCCCCGTCACTACCGCATACTCAGGCAGCTCCTTGGCCAAGGCATAGGCGTGGTCATAGGTATCCACCATAACCAGTATCTGCGCGTCAGGCATCTCCTTCTCGGCTTCTCGTACTGCTCTGGCGATCAACTGGTTCCGAGCCGTATTCAGCCATAGACCTCGCTTATCCGCGTAGGCCCTGATCTTCATTTTGCTTACGTCCGGGCCCTGGGTGGACTGATGCAGCCTCACCTCAAGCTGAACGATAGCTCCTACGGCTACACCTTCCTGGTACGTGACATCCACGAGCTGAGGGCCGAAGATAGCCTCGGCAAACCGATCGGCTCCATCACTCCGTCCCTTAGGAGACGCCGTGAAGCCAAACAGCCTCGCCCGGTAAAAGGCGTTGAGCTTGTTGATGTATTTGAGGGTGAGAAGTTCGTGACACTCATCACCCAGCACCAAGTTGACGCTCTTCGGACACTTATGTAGGGACTTGGCTATCGCCACGGTGATCCGCTTGGGACGGTTCTTCCCATCCCCCACGAAGCCAACTTTACCCCACATCTCGCGCTCTAAACCGTCATAGATGTCTCTTGCGACATCCCGAGAAGTGACCGTAACCAATATCTCGGCCTTCGGCCATGCCTGTGCCAACTTCTTGATCATGAACGTCTTGCCATAGGCCGTCGGGCAGACGATGAGGCCACCCGAGTAAGCCATGATCTTTGCCATGATCTCCTTCTGCCGACCCCGCCACTGAGTGCCCTTCAGCGCCTCGAAATCGGGACGCCCGAGGCCATCGTCGCAAAGTTTACGAACGATGACCTCGATGCCCCGCTTGCTCAGCGTCTGCTGGATTCTCGGGCCGTAGCCTGCATAGGCACAGAATACCTCCTGGCCCTTCTCGTCCGTGTCGTACCAGTAAAGCTTCTCCCGGTTAGTGACCTTCACGCGCTCAGGACGAACGATATCGGGATCGTCCACGTCCTCGTGCCAGATGGTCTCTTCGGAAGTAACGCCCACAGTGCAGGCGTCATGGAACAGCTCCCCGAATACGGCAGGTCGCAACACTACAGCCCGACCAATGTAATCCAGCGTGACCTTCATAGCTTCGCACTCATCTCCATAGCGAGCAGGTTGATGAGAATGTCCCTGTCAAGGGGATGCCCTCTCAACCACTTGGAGTATTGCTCCATCATGATACCCGCTGCTATATTTGCGGTGAAAATCGTGCTCTTTGCTGTGCAGGCACCTTGGAAGGCCTCGTTGCCTGCGAACAAAGTAGAAGGATAGTAGGCAGCCGATTCCCGGTCGCAAGACGTAACTACTCGGATGGTCTCTGCGGCCATCCGACCGTCGATGAAGAGGGTTGCCTCCTCACCGTACTCCTCCCAGATCCTGCGGCGGGTGTCGATGCTATCGACGCAGACGAAGATCACCGACCCCAGGCGCTCGGAACGACCGATACGCCTGGGGCAGAGTTCCAGCACCACCTCGGTTTGCATCTGCTGCATCACGCGCCCGACGGCGTCGACCTTGAGGTCGCCTACATCGGATTCGTAGTAGCCCTGAGGGCCCAGGTTGACGACTTCCACGCGATCGTGGTCAAAGAGCTGGATGCGCCGTTGGCCAGCCGCTGCAAGCTGCAGGGCCACCTGCCGCCCGATGGCGCCTACCCCGATTACCGTTGCCAGTATCTGGGACAGACGATCGGGCGGCAGGAGAGAGGCCTGACGGCTTGAACGGGTCTCTTCCTCCTCGCTCAAACCGCTTCTCCTTTCTCCAGGGCTTCGGTCACTTCCTGGGCTGTGGCATCGATCTTGGCGTCCAGCGCCTTCCCGAGCCCGTCCAGGTCGTAGCCTGCTTCCCTGACCTTGGTGCGGATGATGTCGAACTCCATCCAGTGCCCTTCCTCGACCGCGACAGTGCGTTCGACGTCGAGCTGGTCCTCAATGGACTCAACGGTATCACCGTTCAGGATGGCGATCCGGACGATGTTGCGCACAGCATCCCAGGCGGACTTGTACCGCTCGTTCCGGAAACTGCCGTCCTCCAGGAAGAAGCCCGTCTGCATGTCCTCGGCCTCGGGATCCAAGAAAGACTCGTTTTCGGGCAGCTGTTCCTCGTCAGGCTCATCATCGGCTGGATCCTCCACGTCGATGATGCTCTCCAGGGGAACAGCCCCTTCCACCGGGTCACCGTAAGTGAACTCCACCCGCACCCCTACACGCTTGGATGTCGGGATAAGGTAGGTCACCTCTCCCACCATCTGGCGGTTGTTGTGCATGAAAGTCACTCGATGGCCGACAGCAATGTCATCCATGCTGTAGTCATCATCATCCACGACGTCGAGGATCTCCGACGCATCGACACAGGTGACGACGGTAGAGCCATCCTCCGTGTCGAACGTGATCTGGACGTTGTTACTCCTGGGAGGCAAAGAACCGACCTCGGCCTCGACCGAAACGCCTTCGAAGAGCACGAGGACCTTATCCCCTACGCTGAAGTCGTCCTGAGTGAATGTACCCAAAGGGACATCCACGTCATCGACAGCCTCCAGATCGGCGTAAGCCTGTTCCAAAGTTACGGTTCCACGCCGGACATCGTCCAACAGGTCCCACTCCTTCTGGCTCAGCCACAACTGCGTGCCGTCCAGGCACGTCCAGGGGTACACCATCTCGATCGTCTCGCCCAGCATGTCCGTGAGGATTTCGTCGCCGAGAACCCGGTCGCTGGCGAGGTCCTGCATATCATCCTCAGCCTTCTTCAGTTCGTCGGGATCGGAAGGCGACAGAGCCTTCTTGTCGTTGATGTACACGAGCTTGTCGGAAGTCAGCGTCTGAGGCTGCCCGTTCTCATCCATACACTGGAAGAGGGCGTTACCTTCCTTGTCGTCGCCGACGAGGTGGATGCCCTGGCGCTCCAACGCGTTGATGATCGTCTCCGTCAGACCGTCGATCCGAATCGGATGCTTGATGATCTTAGAGATGACGTTGTCGGGAAGCAGGTAGATGATCGACTCACGAGGAATGTTCACCTTCGGAGGCTTGGGCTCCTTGGGCTTCGTCTTGTCCTCCAACTTCGGGACCTTGTGAGAGTGCTGGGTGGTAGTTACCTGCCGCTTGAGCGGGTCTCTCGGGATTTCATCCCACCAAGCCGGGTTGTAGCCGTCCTGGTAGGCACCCCCGTGCATCCCGTCCCAGTACGAGTCGTCGTCCCACCAGTCCTGCTGGGCGTAATGGGGCGTACGAGCGTCGGTAGCGCTGGAACCCGTCGAAACGGCCGCGCGAGGATGACGACGAGCAGAGATGCCGTCACCCCAGTAGCCGCCCCGAGTGGTCGCGATGGGCACGATGACCTGCTCGGTGACGCACTCCTGGATCTCCTTGATCCAGGCCTCGTGGTTGGAGGCCTCGAACGGGAGATGCCAAGCGAGAGCCACGTCCGGGTGAGATATGATCTCCACACCGCCCACAGTAGCTCGCAGACGGACATACAGATCACCAGCCTGAGGCATGATGAACATGATAGCCCAGTCCGCCATGCCGAACGCTTCCTTGAAGTTCTCCTCGTCGGTCTGGGAGGGATTGCTCATACCCGCTGGATGGGTATGGATCCAGACACGCATGCAGTTCACAGGCTTGAGCTTGTACTCCCCTTCCGGATCGCACATCTCCATCGTGTACTCTGCTAGCGCGTCGGGATCGAAACTGACCCCAACCGCCGAGACCTTCTGCTTGATGATCGCTATGTCCACGATCGTCATCGGGTCGTCGGGGTGAGAGATGCCCATGCCACCGATCTCGGTCTTCACCGCGTGGCACATGAACTTGAGCTTCCCCCAGGCATAGGGCGTGAAGAACAGAACGTTCTCCCCAGGGCCCCGGATAGACTCCGGGGCAGTGATCGGCACCGGACGTTCCGTGGGCGTCCCCTTCTCCCTCCGTTCCTTGGTCAGAGTCGGAGGGAGAGGCGGCTGGCCCATGGGACGACTGCCGTTAGTACCCTTCGCCTTCGTCGTCGTCGGCTTCGGGGCCGTGGTCTGCGTGCTCGCAGTAGTCACAGTCTTCTGCGCACCCTTCGCAGGGGTCTCCCCCTTCGAAGGAGTCTTCGACTGTTTCCGGCTGCGGGTGCGCTTGGGGGCGCTCTCCCCGTCGCCTTGCTTGCTCTTGGTCATGAAGAGCCTCTCNNGCAGGAACGGATAGTCCGTAACATCGCGGATCAGATCCTGCCAGAACTTGGCCTTGCGAGCCAAAGTTTCGGTAGCTGAGTTGTAGGAATGGGCACCGTTCTTCTCCCACAGGCGTAGACGCTTCACCACCTGGGCGGCTGCCTCAGCAGTAAAGCCGTAAGCCATGAATGACATCGTCCCAGACAGGAAGTCCCGGGTGTAGTCGTCGACGTACGAAGCGATGAAGTTGAGGAGATACCCCTCCAAGTACGCGAGATCCGCGTAGAACGCTGGGCTGAAGCCCAAACCCTCGGGGTCGCAATGTGCACAGATCTGGATACCCGTGAAGGGGTCCTTCTTGACGGACCCCTCGGGGATCACAGCTCCGCAGGCGCAAGTCATCGTGCGCTGAGGCTCCGGAGACGGACGCTGAGGCCTGTTCCGGAAGCTGTTGCCACAAGTGCAATCCTGCTCGCGCCCCGCAATCCTGTACACAGCAGGAGTCATCCCTTCGGGGGAAACCCTCGTAGCACAGTTCGGGCACGCGACGTCACCACGATGGATGACGATGCGAGCCTCCGGAAGAGCATCCTGCTCGTGCCGCGTACGACAAATCGGGCAGATGTAAGCTCCCTCGGAAGCGGCCTGCAGCTCCTCCTGGATCTGCTCGTGACAAGCCGGGCATACCCGAGTCTCTCTCAGGGAACCCATGAGCCTCTCTGCGCCAGGACGGGGATACCGATGACCCTGGACGTTCCGACGAATCATCTCTTGGCAGCCAGGGCACTCCCACATGGAAGACCTGAGTACCGGACCATCCGGCGTTTCCAGAGCACACTCGGGATGCAGCCTCGCGTCGGTATCGATGCACCGCACCGCGTGGTTGTCATCCACTGGCGCTTGACAGGCATCGCACAGCATCTCCTGGAACCACTGATCCAAACTGACGTAAGGACCGTCCGGGTTATAGGAGTTGAGCAGCGCGAAGGCGACGAAGAACATGTCGGAGATCGTTCCCCGCTCCAAAGCACTGCGCATCGGAGCCTGCGCCTCGCCGAGGCACATGTGAGAAAGCCTTCCCCTGCGCCCACTGGACACATGGGGATGGTAGTGGCTTCCCGCCATGACCGGACGATCCGGAGCGATCTTGATGAGATGAGAGGCATTCCGGTCTCGAACCAGATTCGTAAGACGGTCGCTCACGATGAGATAGATGTACATGCACCCCAGATTCACCATGGGGTTCTCGTCCTGACCCTCCACCTCCAGAGCGAGCTTCATCTCCGGCGTCTTGGCTACCAAGAAATCCCGAGGACCTTCGAACTGGACGTCCCCTGGACCTCTACGGCTGTTCGGGTCCTCCCTCAACCCAATCGTGCAGTTGAAAGACTCCGTGAACATCACGTTGTAGAGATCCTGGTAGAACTCCTCGAAGTTCACGAGGGTCTCCGTCTGTACCATGTCCGGAGTCAGACCAGTGTCCTCGATCTGAGCGAAGAAATCGGCAGCGCGCTCCAATGCACGTCTGCCATTCTCGACCTCCCTCATATAGAAGCCGAGACGTGTGGTTGGTTCTCCATCGCGGAAGGGGCGCCCGATGTTGTAGGGGCCCGTCATCTCCGCAATGGATCCCCCTACGTAGTCATTCGCATGTTGGAAAGGGTGAGAGATGTTGCAAACCAATCTGCGCATCTTCTCCATCAGCGAACGGTCGCTCCCATCCTGGTTGCCTGCCTCGAACTTGGCATAGGCACGCTTGGCGAACTCGTAGAGACGGGCCGCTTCCAGCTCCGTCAGACCATCGGTCAGCAGATCGCACTCGGGCGACCATCCTTCCCGCTGACGCGGGTCGAAAAGTGCCACCTCCGTGGCTTGAGCAGTCTCGCTCATCGTTACCTCCAAAAGGAAGTGGACCCCCAGCCCGAAGACTGGGGGTCCACTGGTTCACGACTTGTACAGGAATCTGTACAACTAGCGGCGACCGCCGTCCACCTTCTGGGGGGTGACGGACACCTTGTCGCCCGGCCGGAGGATGTAGTCCTCCGCGACGTGCATGTTGTTGACCCGGATCATCTGGGTCTCCGGGTTGAAGTCGTCGACGTGCTCCCGGAGGAAGTCGGTGATGGTCACCGGCTCCGAGGGCAGGTTGACGTAGTCGGCGAAGCCGGTGCCGTCGTTCTTGACGAGCAGAACGCGGTCGGCCGCCGCGTCGACCTTCAACGGCGTGACGGCGATCTTGTCGCCCAGGGCGAGCGGGTAGTCCGCGCTCACGATCGCGCCGTTGACGGTGACGTTCCGATCCGAGAGATCGGTGTCCGGCAGCTCGGCCTCCAGGAACTGGGAGATCGACGTGCCCGAGGGGACGTCGACCTTCTCGGCGAAGCCCGCGCCCTCGTTGTTGATGAAGAGCACCTGGAAGGTGTCCTTCTCCGGCTCGTCGACCGGGAGGCCGTCGTCGTCCTCGTAGTCGTCGTCCTCGTAGTCGTCGGAGACGGCGGGGGCCTCGGAAGCGGCGGAACTGGGAGGCGTCAGGCCGTAGCCCTCCTCCTGCGCCTCGGGGGCGCGCGCCACCATGAGGACGCGGTCGCCCTCGTTGAGGATCTGGTCGCCCGGGACCTCCTCGCCGTTGACGGCGATCTGGAAGTGCTTGGGGTCGCCGTAGGGCCACTTGGCCTTGAAGAAGGCCTCGACGGTGGTGGCCTCCTCGACCTCCTCGGACTCGCCGAAGCCGCCGCCCAGACCGTTCAGGAACGTGATGTTGATCATGTTCTTTTTTCCTTGCCGTCAGTTGTAGACGCTAGCGGTGTGATCAAAGAATCCCATGAGACACTCTTCATGGGTGACAAGGATGGCCTGCCGACCGGTAGCACCGGCCAACTCCTTGAGTCGGAGCAGCAACCCCTGGAGGTGGATGATATTGTCCTTGTCCAGATAGTTACTTGGCTCGTCCAAAATCAACAGGCCAATGTTCCTCGCGAAGGTGTCGCCCATCGCGAGTCGGAAACTCGTGCTAGCAACGATCTTCTGACCACCTGACAGACGAGCTGCCGAATGGACGCGACCGTCGGGAAAACGTGCGACGAAGGCTAAATCCTCATCCAGGTAGAACTCGAAAGGAGCCTCCCAGACGTTCAGATAGTAGTGTATCCGACGATTTAGCTGTGCTGCGTACTCCTGCATCACCAGACGCGGGAAGCCGCTCACGTGTAGCACTTCACGTGCGCGTTTGCACAACTTAACCCAGGCAGCATCTTGAGCTTCCTTCGCTACCTGAGCTTCCAAGCGGTCCACGGTCTCCTGATACTGAGAACGTCGAGCTTCGGCCGTGCCCAGCCGTGCACTCGTCTCCGCGTGACTCTGTGTCCGCGCGGACAGTATCTCAACCTTGGATCTCGCTTCTTTGATTTCAGCTTCACTGGGGAGGGTCGCAGCCTCTCCCAGCTCCTTGCGAGCCTCCTCAGCCTCTTCCAAGCCGGAAGCTGCCTTTTGAACGCTCTGACTACGGATGTCAACCTCGGTGGTCAACTCTTGGAGCTTCAGAGCCGCTCGATCATAGTCGTCAATCGCGGCCTGTAGCTCCTCAAGGTNNTCAAGGTCTATCTCCTCGGACAGACCTGCCGGGGTGCCATCCAACTGGCTTGTGAGTTGCTCTATCTGGTCCGTCAGACGGGTCCGGGTAGAAGCGTTGAGTTCCAGGATCTCCAGCTCGGCTGCCTTGTCATCAACCATAGGCTTGATCTTGTCGATGCTGCGTTGGAGGGCTTTTTGGGCCTCCTCTTCAAAAGCGTCAATCTGCTTCTGAAGCTCCTTCATCTCTTGATCGTACTGGACTACCTTTTCCTCGTGCTCCTTGTCCGCGACCTTCGCCATCTCATCGAGCTTAGCGACCATCTTGTCGTATCGCTTTCGCTCGGCAGCGATGTCGAAGTCCTCCACTGGGTGCTTGCAGCGCGGACACACCCCTTTGCTGAAGTCGCGGATATCCTCCTCCAGATGGAGGATATCCTGCTCCAGCTGCACGCCTTCGGTAGGAAACGCCCTCATGGGCGGCCCTCCCAAAACCATGCGATCCATGAGCCTGAGAGCCTCTTTCTCGGCGTCGAGCCGAGGGCGACTCACTTCTCCACTGAGCTGTTTCTCACGGAGGGACAGCTTGCTCTTGAGGTCGAACAGCTCCTGACGCAGTGTGTCAGGATCGGCGTCGGCACCCGGGAGATCCGCTAAGGACTTCCTAGCAGATGCCAACTTCCGCTCCAGAGACTCGCGCGTCTCCTGAGCCTGTTTGCCTGCCTCATGCGCTACCTGCTGACGGCGTGCCAGCTCTGCGCGAGGCTTGAGGGTCGCGACCATCTGTTCCATCGCCTCGCGATTGGTCTCTGCGGTCTTGAGAAGTAAACCAACCTCCTCTAACTCATCCGCAGCCGCCACGAGTTGGTCGTTGGCCTGTCGAATCGCCACAGTAAGCCCCTGGGCTTCCTGATAGTCGTGAAGCACCCTCTGGAAGGGGCGTAGCTCTTCCATCTCGGCCTCCAACTGACGAAGAGACTCGTGAAGAGCCTCCTCATCAGTCAGGGCCTCTTCGAGATGGGTACGGGTAGCTTCAAGCTGCTCCGCGAGCCCTACCGTGACGTTGTAACGGCCAACCTCGGTGCCCAACAGACGTTCCGCCTCGGCGGCACGTTGGAGACCAAGGGACTTCTGGATATCGCGCTGACGGGGCGTATCCGTGGAGAAGAGAATAGAATCGATAGAGCCCTGCGGAACAAACACGTTATCCAGCAGGGCGCCTATCGACGCTCCGAGCAACTCTTGCATGAAAGCATTGATCTCAGCGTTGGCCGTGATCTCCCCGTCAGGGGTCACGAGCCGCTGTCCACCTCCACGGCCTATGACGCGCTGGATTACGTAATCCGAGTCGCCATGCGTGAAGTTGACAATAACTTTAGCCTGATCTTGCCCCCACGTGATGTTGTTGCCCTTGGGGCCGTCACCGATGCTCTTACCAGTGACGCCAAACCTGAGGGCGTCGAGGAGGCTGGACTTCCCGGAACCATTGGGGCCCAAGACCCCGTTGATCCCTGGACGAAGCTCGATGTCCAGCTCCCTAACGATGCAGTAGTTCTGTACTTGCAATCTGGTAATGAGCATCAGTGCGGCAGGCGATCAGTCGTTGCCCTTGACCTTGCGGACGAGGAGGACCGACTGGCCCGCCTCGACCGTGTCGCCCAGATCGGCGTTCTCGCCGTCGACGCGGATCTCGAAGCCGTTGGGGTCCAGGTTGGCCTGGGCCAGCACGTCGTTGACGGTGGCGCCCTCGTTGACCTCGTAGTCCTCGATGTTGCCGGGCATGCGGCCTGCGCGTACGGTGATCATATTCATACTCTCCTGTAAAGCAGTGTGGCCTAAACGGCCGAAGGTTTCCTGGTCATTACCATGCCAGGGTTAGCATAGAAGATGGTCTCGACGTCGGGCCGGTCACCACCGTTCTCGTAGAACGAAAACCAGTTGATGAGCGACCAAACTGCGAAGCCGCTTACCAGCTCCGCCGTGGGGCCAACCGAGATGCGAGCACCGCAGAGGCTGTCAGAAGCCTCCTCGTCCTCACACAAGGTCCCTTCCCACAGGTTGATCTCGTCGATGTTCATCGGAACGACTGAGTAGACACGGCCTTCCGACGCACCCATGCGTGTCTCCACCATGAGTTCGACGTAGGGCTTGAACTTGATAGCACCCTCCCAGATTTCCTTTCGGGATGCCATGGTGTCCGTCAGGAGGAATACAACATTCCCCAGTTCGGTCTCCCCGGTGACCTTTTCACCATGAGGTGTAACCTCAAGACCGCACTGAGACTCAATAAGAGCCGATAGCGCTTCCGCCTTAGGGCGGCCGATGTCGGGGATTCCAAAGACTTGGTTGGCGACATTGTGTTCCTCTACGTTGTCGAAGTCGTGGATGTGCAAGTTGGAGACACCCAACTTGGCGAGAGAAAGAGCGATGCGCGAGCCCGTGGCGCCGCATCCGATGACGTCTACACGACGGTCACCGAATGCGGCGGGGCTGAACACCTTGAGGTGGCGCAGGGGATCAACCCTGTTGACGACCTCAACCACGGAAGCGACCGCCATAGGGCTTATGACGACGCCCACCGTAGGGCCAGGAGCTGCCGTAGCCAGTACCGCCATGCTTGGTGGTGCTGCCGCCGGTCTTCACGTGGGAAGACTTGTAGCTGAGCTGCGAGACGTGCTCCTTCAGCTCATCCTTCCAGAACTGGCGACGGGACTCGTCATCCTCAGTCAGAAGCTCCCACTCCAGGTCGCAGAGCACGAGGTTCTGCCCGAAGTAGTAGACATCGAACTGGATCTTGCCCTTCTTGTTGGCGATGGCACGGACGAACCACTCCGCGCCGTTCTGGCGGAAGTGCTCCATCTGCTTGTCGTCCTGACCGGAAGCACCCGTGTCCATGTTCACGTGGCTGTGACCCCAGAAGAGCAGCTTGTTTGCCCTGAACTCGGGGGCATCGGTAGCGATGCCCGCCTCGGAGTCTTCCTTGATGAGCTTCATGGTCGCGTCGGCGATACCCTCGGGGGTCAGCTCCGTAGTGGTAGAGTGGACCTCCTGCTTCATCATGACGATCTGCTCGATGACGAAGTCGTAGTCCTTGGTCCGGGTCACGATGCCCAACCAGCCTACCTCCTGGGTGGAGAGATCGACGATCTGCCACATATCGTGGGCCGCCTTCTCTCGGATGTAGATGGTCGGAACACCGCGACATACCGGCTTGAATCCGTGGGGCTTGAATCCCATATCAATGTCCTTCCGCTGCTTCTGCTGGCGCTTCTGTTTCTTGCGCCTCTTCCTGCGCGACATCGGCCACCTCCGCTACCGCCTCGGCACGACGCCGGGCAGCCTTCTTTTTCTTCTTCGGGGCCTTGACGACCTCGACCTCGGCGAGAGGCCAGGAATCGACACGGCGACCCGCCGCGTCGCGCACGTTGACGCTCTCCAGGAATGTGATGCCCATCTGAATGAGGGCCGACCACTCGTAGTTCGCCACGAGCTTGGGAATGACCTCGTTCATCGTCCCCAAGCACGGACGGCCATCGGGGAATACGTGAGGAGCATTCATGCCCTCTTCGTAAGCAGTCACGCGACGAGTGGTATTCCAGAACAGGAGCTGCGTCTGCCGGGTGTCGACAACGAGCTTGAACTCACCGATGTCGTGCACCTTCTTGGAGCGCGGATCGGTAACCTGGATGTTGGAAATACCCACCGTGAGGCAGTCGCCGCGCCAATCGACGCTCGTGACCTTGGGAAGCTTGAGAAGCGCATCGAACTCGGCCCGCAGCTTCTCGTGAAGCGCGTTCTCATGGCCTTCGAAGCCCTCCAACTCAGCAGCAGCCTGCCGATAGTCCCGCAGAGCGTTCCCCAGATCCTTCTGGAGGCTATCCACGAGATTCTTGGAGTTGTTCACCGTCTTGGTGAGAGCCACCTTCCGCTTCTCAGCCCTCTTGCCACAGGCCTTGACGTACAGTTCGCGGACCTCGTCAAGAGGAACTCCCGCGAAGTTGTTGTCGAAGCCCCGCATCACCGCCTCGATCATCTTGGTGAAGATCGCGACGCTGT
>JABAHP010001061.1_pt6 | contig 12770 bp, 10 predicted proteins | sample 7062081 | NCBI WGS metagenome assembly JABAHP01 (sample SAMN14534357, study PRJNA622989) | marine sediment metagenome | biome: marine biome [ENVO:00000428]; feature: marine pelagic biome [ENVO:01000023]; material: deep marine sediment [ENVO:00002113] | place: India: Gulf of Kutch | collected... | reverse complement strand
ATCGTCTCGGCGGATGGGAAGGCAGTATGTTTGTATCTGCCGCTGACGAGTAAAGACCTTAGTTATCGTGTGTATCGGGAATTGAAAACAAAGATTGCCGAATTCGAAGGTGATGAGGAGTACCATATAACGGGGCTGCCTGTTGCGGAGGACACTTTCGGGGTTGAGATGTTTGTGCAGATGGCAGTGTCGGCGCCGCTGGCGATGGTGGTGATATTTTTGCTGATGCTGGTTTTCTTCCGCAAGCTGGTGCTTGTTATCTCGCCGATGATTGTTGCGCTGGTTTCGGTGATTTCAACGATGGGGCTGCTGATCGGATTCGGCTATCCCGTGCATATAATGAGTTCGATGATACCGATATTTCTTATGCCGATAGCGGTAGTTGACTCGGTGCACATACTTTCGGAATTCTTCGACCTCTATACGAAAGAGAAGGGCAGAAGGAACAGCATGCTGGAGGTTATGGGCAATCTTTTCATGCCGATGCTTTACACCTCGCTTACATCGGCTGCGGGCTTTGCGTCTCTGGCACTTACGCCGATACCACCGGTGCAGGTTTTCGGTGTCTTTGTCGCAGTCGGGATTATGATTGCCTGGGTTTGTACGATAACTTTTGTGCCGGCGTACGTGATGATGATTAAAGAAAGCTCTCTGGCGAATTTCGGCTCGGCGTCGAGTGGGCAGGAGAAAAAGACCCTGCTTACGGTTCTGCTTAGAGGGGGCGGATGGTTTACTTACCATGCGGCAAAGCCGATTTTGATAGCCATCGTTCTTGTTGCAGGTGTTGCGGTGTATGGCATCACCCGAATCGAGATAAATGATAATCCTGTGAAGTGGTTTTCCACAAGTCATCCTATAAGGCGTGCCGATATCGAATTGAACAAGCATTTCGGCGGGACCTATATGGCTTATCTTGTTCTTGAAAGCGGAACCAGCGGCGTTGTCAATAGCGAGTATGTCACTGTATTGCGGGGTCTGCTTATGAAGAAGATGGTGGAACTGAAAGAGGAAGTTTCGGGTTTGGGTGATGAGTTTGCCGAAATGGATACAATCCTTGTGGACGATAAGTGGAAAGGTGTGACGAGGACCGAGTTCGTTGACAAGCTTGCCGAGTATGCAAGTGAGAAGGAGGAGACGGCCGACGGGAATGATGCGGTTGTATGGTATGAGCTTGCGGACTTTTTCGAGCTTGAAGGAGAGCGTCTCAGGGTATTCAAGCGGCCGGACGTTTTGCGTTATGTCGCAAAGCTTCAGGAGCATCTGAAAGGGACGGGGCTTGTCGGCAAGAGTAACTCGGTTGCTGATATCGTCAAGAAGGTTCATAAGGAACTTGTGGACGGAAAAGATGAAAGCTACATTATCCCTAACACTTCGGCGGCGGTGGCGCAATGCCTGATACAATTCGAGAGCAGTCATAACAATGATGATTTGTGGCATTTCATTACCTACGACTATATGAGCGCCAACGTGTGGCTTCAGTTGACAAGCGGTGACAACAAGGACATGGAAAAAGTGGTCAGTGCGGTGGCGAAGTTTTTCGAGAACAATCCTCCGCCGACGAGTATCGAACACAACTGGGCGGGACTAACGTATATAAATACTGTTTGGCAGGACAAGATGGTTTGGGGGATGCTTCAGTCTTTTATGGGCAGCTTTATCATCGTGTTTATTATGATGGCAATACTGTTCCGGTCGGCGCTGTGGGGTATCGTGTGCATGATACCGCTGCTGGTGACGATAGCGGTAATCTACGGCATCATCGGGCTGGTTGGAAAGGATTACGATATGCCGGTCGCTGTGCTGAGCGCGCTGACATTAGGGATGGCGGTCGATTTTGCTATACATTTTCTTGAGCGGGCGCGGGCGAGCGTTGGAAAAACCGGTTCGTGGAAGGAAAGCTCGGCAGAGATGTTTGGAGAGCCGGCGCGCGCGATAAGCAGGAATGTTCTTGTTATTGCGATAGGATTTTTGCCTCTACTGGCGGCGCCTTTGGTCCCTTACAAGACGGTGGGTATATTTTTATGTGCGATAATGGCTCTTTCGGGCGCGGTAACATTGCTGGTTCTGCCGACGATTTTGAAGCTTGGAGAGAAATTGCTGTTTAAGAGTGCTGCAGAGCCGGTACGGGCGAGCTGTAATTGCGGATTTTGTATGATAATTTCGGTTGCAGGGGCCTTTTTGGTGGCTTTAAACCTGCACCAGTACTGGAAAGTTGGCTGGAGTAAACTGGTCTGGATTAGTATAATAGCGATACCAATAATGGCGCTTATTTGTGGCATAATGTCGCGAAGGCAGGCTTGTAAAAGTGATGCAAAGCGACAAAGTATTGAAAGTGAGGTGTGACATGACGAGAGTCGTGACAATATTACTGTTAATGCCCGTTTTCCTGTTACTGATATGCAACAGTAGTGAGGGTGCTTCTGAGCCGAATTCGGCCGGGGCGGTTCCAAGCGTTGAGACAATCGTCAATAAGGCCAACGTGGTTGCTTATTATCAGGGCGATGACGGCAAGGCGAAGGTGAAGATGACGATAACGAACAAGCAGGGGCAAAAGCGTAACCGGGAGTTTATCATACTTAGAAAAGACGTCAAGGACGGCGGGGACCAGAAGTATTTCGTATATTTTCAGAAGCCGGCGGACGTTCGCAAGATGGTTTATATGGTCCATAAGCACGCCGACCCGAACAAGGACGATGACAGGTGGCTGTATCTTCCAGCGCTTTCGCTGGTGAAGCGGATCGCCGCCGGCGACAAGCGGACAAGTTTTGTTGGTTCGGACTTTTTGTACGAGGATGTTTCGGGGCGGAGCCTTGAGGATGACACTCATGAGCTTATCGAGACGACAGAGAAGATGTTCGTAATCAAGAATGTTCCGAAGAAGCCGGATTCAGTGGAGTTTGGCTATTACAATGTTTCGATAGACCGTAAGACGTATGTTCCGATGAAGATGGAATTCTTCGACAAGGAAGGTAAACTCTATCGCGTGATAGAATCCAAAAAGGTTGAGAAAATCCAGGATTTTTATACGGTTGTCAAATCCGAGGTTCGGGACCTTAAAAAGGAGAGCAAGACGGAGATGGAATTCAGCGATATTCAATACAATATCAAACTCAAAGACATATTCGAGGAGCGATACCTTCACCGGCCGCCTCGGGAGGCGACGAGATGAAACGGTCCGGGTATGTGGTGGTCGTGGTGATTGCGCTAGTTGCGGCCTTTTGTATGCCCGCCGGCGCGGAAGAAGAAGGCGGGGAGTCGGGGGATTCTTTTTTCGGTATATTCCCTGTAGAGACCCACGGCTTTTACGAGATCAGAACCGGATACCGTCTCAGAAACGATCCCTATCAGAAAGATATGTCAGTGATGGAGACCCGGCTGCAGGTCGATTTGTCTTCGTATCCTGAGTGGGGGGATTTGAAGGTCAAGGGGGACGTTTATGGGGACATGGTCGAGGAGCGGGGTGAGTTCGACCTTCGTGAGGCGTATATTTTCACCCGGCCCCTTGATTTTATGGATTTGAAGGTGGGCAGGCAGATTCTGACTTGGGGGACGGGGGACCTTATCTTTATCAACGATATGTTTCCCAAGGACTGGCAGTCATTTTTCATCGGCAGGGATACGGAGTATTTGAAGGCACCGTCGGACGCGGCGAAGGTCAGCCTGTTCGGTGACTGGGCCAATCTTGATATTGTTTATACGCCGCAGTTTGATCCCGACCGGTATATCAAAGGGGAGCGTCTTTCTTACTGGAATCCTGCGCTGGGCAGGCTGGCAGGGCAGGACGCGATAATTCATACGGACAAGCCCGACCGCTGGTTTCGGGATTCGGAGTTTGCAGCGAGGCTGTATAAGAATATCAATAATTATGAGGTTGCTTTTTACGGCTATCACGGTTACTGGAAGAGCCCGGGCGGTACGGACGGCACGCAGGCGATTTTTCCCGACCTTAACGTTTACGGGGCGAGTGTTCGGGGAAACGTCGGCAAGGGGATAGGGAACCTGGAATTCGGGTATTACGAATCCGCCGACGACCGGAGCGGGAAGAATCCCAACATCAACAATTCGGAGCTTCGTTTTTTAGCCGGGTATACGCAAGAGGTTGGGAAGGATTTTACGGCAGGGCTTCAATATTATATCGAATATATGATGGACTACGATGAGTATCTTGATAATCTGGGGAGCGGGCCGGCCCGCGACGAGGACCGGCACCTTGTGACGGTGCGTCTTACAAAGCTGCTTATGAACCAGAATCTGCGGTGTTCATTATTTACATATTATTCTCCGAGCGACAAGGACGTTTATATGCGGCCGAACCTGAATTACAAGGCGAGCGATAACGTGGCCCTTGAGGTCGGGGCAAATATATTCTTCGGTGATGAGCCACATACCTTCTTCGGCCAGTTCGAGAACAATTCCAATATTTATGGCGGAGTGCGTTACAGCTTCTGAGAGGATTTATCCCGAAGGCTTGCGGCGGGTAAGTAATTGATGCGATTGAACGCAGGATACCGATCTACGAGGCTGATTTGGATTCATTCTGTTCAACCGGTGTTGTGCTGAGCGACACAAGAACGGGAATCCAGATGGCAAGGATGTTAATTACAGCGAATACAACAGGCAACAACAAGACGAAAAAGAATGTGAAAACTAATTGTCCCCAGGAGGATATCATATTCAGCGCAACAAAAAGAAAAAGAGCGATAGGTATCAGTGCACAGTCTACAATCGTCACGATGGACCGCAGTATCATCTTAAGGGCCGTCCCAATAAGTCGGCCGGGAAGCCAGATTGCAAGTAAGTGAATTGCAGCAAATCCAATAGGCAACAACCAGAAAGTCCACGAACGAGACTCTAGGATACAGCCTACAAGACATGTCCCCGCAATCAGAATTAGTAGACCATTAGGGATCGTAGCAATGATTCGCAATATTATACTGGAGGCTATCACGGTAGTTCGCAGTTTCATTTCACTCTCTCATCGAATCTAATAGTATACACTGCGCTATTCGTAGATTTTATTGTGCGATTATGCTGATATCAACATGAAATTTTGTATTCTCTTGGAATTTGTGCGATTCATCGCGCCCTGTCTGGCTCACCAGCGCGGCAAATCGGTGTACGGTCCTACTAAAAAGAGGAGTGCCACCAGAATGAAGAGGATGGCAATGAGAAGTGAAGACAGATTCAGACATGCAGCGAGGACGGTCATTCGGTTTGCGCATCCTGAGGCCCTGCGTTCAGTTCGCCATTCGAGGATACCGAGGATGGAGCCAACCACTAAAAGTATGGGTATGAACGGCACAGAGAGTAAGGCAAGAAATGCAAGCCGGTCATGAAGGCGGCTGCTAATAATATCGTGCCCACTCGAAAGAATAACAGGGCCGATTATATCCAACAGCACAATGGCTGCTGCGATTACGAACAGGATGAGGCTTGCTTTCGTGCGTTTGCCGGGGGATTCAGAGTGAAATTCCAGTCCAGGTTTATCAGGCATTGCTTCACCTACTTTCTCGAATCAGCATCATTTGCTAACATTATACTGTCCACCGCCCTCACTGTGGTACAAATATGCACTGATTTTATGGTGATATTATGGTGATATCAACAGCAAATTTGTCTCTGCGTGTGACTGACTCAGACGGACAAGTTTTGTTACACACTTAATTAAACTACGATAAGAAACTGTCACCGGTTTCGTTTTTGTATTCGGTAAAGATTTTTCGATGTTCGTCGAGAACGTTTTTGTAATCGGGATTGCCTACGAGGTTCTCCATTTCGCCGGGGTCGTTTTTCATATCAATCAGCATCTCAGGCTGTTTGCCCTGGTTGAAGATGTAATATTTATAATCGCGGGTTCTTATCATTCTGCCCTCGAGGTTGATGGGTTTGCCGTCGGCGCGAAGGTCCTGAACGAAACAAGTTGAACAGGCGACGTATTTCCTTTTTTTCTCGGGTTTGTTGCCTTCTGCGATGTTCCTCAGGCTCATTCCTTTGCATTTTTCAGGGAACTTTGCTCCGGCGTAATCACAGATTGTCGGCATAATATCGAGGCCGTTATTTACCAGGAAGTCACTTTTGCCGGTTTTGGTTGTACCTTTCTGGCTGATGATAAAAGGTATCCTGGCGGTTTCATCATAGAACATATTTTTCTGCGCCCACCGATGCGCGCCGATACCATCGCCGTGGTCGGAGGTGAAGATTATCACCGTATTGTTTTCGAGCCTGAGTTTTTTGAGAGTTGCAAGGATTTTGCCCACTTCTTTATCTGCAAGCTCGACCATTCGGTAATATGCCCAGCGATACTTTCGCCAGTCGTCGGCGTCCCACTTTTCGAGCGGGGCGAATTTTCTTATATTCCTTTTTTTGTCTTTTGCTCTTAATCTGGCCTGCCAGACAGCCTCCAGTGCGTCAGACTGATTTTTTGCTTTTTCGAGATTGGCCGGGGCCGGCGGGCATTTGTCGGCGGCGGGTACCTGTCCTATATCGCCGTCAGGCAGAGGCTGGCTCCTGCCGTACTGGCAGATGTTGTGGGGATTCATCAAGGAGAAGACAACGAAGAACGGCCTGCTTTTATTGTTGTTGATAAACTTAATAGCCGGGGCTGCAATTTGGAAGTCGAGGGCATCAAATCTTTGGTCGTAACCGCTGTTTTCCGGAGTTGCTTTTTTAAAGGGATATGGCAGATGCCACTTGCCGAAATAACCTGTAACGTAACCTGCCTTTCGAAGGAGCATCCCAATATTCGGGAATTCCTTTGGGTCAATTGCTTTTGTTGAATTAATCTGCTTGCCGTGTTCGTGCGGATATCGGCCGGTAAATATCGAAGTTCTGTTCGGCACACACAACGGATTTGCACAATATGCTTTTGTGAACAACATTCCGTGGGCCGCAAGGCTGTCAATATTCGGCGTTTGGATATATTCGCGGCCCATTGTGCAACTAAGAGCATCTGCAAATTGCTGGTCGGTCATTATGAACAGGATGTTGGGCCTTTTTGCCTTTGCCGCCTGTAATGTCGGAGTCATAGCAGATATTGTTAAAAGGCCTGTAGTTTTCAGAAATTGCCTGCGGTTCATAGTATGATTTTTTTTGTCCATTGGCGCTATCTCCTTTTCAATATATCAAATGTATATCCTTGCTGCTTACCCTGCGAGGCTGCCTTTACTTTTATTTTTGCGATTCTGTTTCCATGGTCACTGAGCCTGTTGCACGCGAGACCAAGGGATGGGGATAGATATACGGGGTATAGCCCGGCCTTTTTGTGTCGTTGTGAAAGTCGCGGCCCTGTTTGATATGGGCCTGCACTTCCGGGCCGCCACTGACTGCGATGCCGGCGTTGGCGCCGTTGAGAGTGTTGTTCCATTCGTATAACGGGTCAAGCTGTTGAGGCGTCCCGGGCCCGCTATCTGTGGAACGGCCTATCTGGTCTATGGCCGGGTAACCATTGGGTTGTTGATTCCCATCCCACTTATTTGAGCCGTCGCATTTGCCCCATGGCGGGTAGGAGGCCCGAGATCTGTAATTCGTTGCGAGCGCAAGGGCCCTGTAACCTCCTGTTAGCTTGTTGTCGAAGATTACACCCGTACCGCCGCGAAGGAAAATTGCGGTAAAGTGCTCTCTCGGAGGGGGCATGTCAAAGCTGTTGGAATAAATTTCGTAAGATCGAATGGAGCGTCCTCTTCCGCTTGACTCGGTGCCGTGTACTGCAACATGGGCATTGATAAGTGTATTATGGCGGAAGACAACACGAGCGCCGAAGCATCCGTCGAGGGCAGCATTGGGTTTTTGCGCGTAGTATTTGAATGTGCAGTCTTCTATATATACGGCTTTCTCCGTTCCGAGTGAAAGTGGATTTTTCCAGGAGCCGTCGCCATGTTCTTTGCCGGCATAGTCTCTATGGGAAACGAATATGGACTGGCCGTTGTCCTTCTTATCAAAAATGCAATGGTCAATCAGACCAAAGCCTGAGACCCATAGCGATCTGCCGCTGTTTTCGAAGCTGCAATGGTCGATACGCCAGTTCGTGTATCCTGTGGTGGAGAGTAGGGCATCGCCGCCGGTGCCTTTGAATGTAAAACCAGTGATGCGAAATGGCTTTTCTTTAATTCCGCTAAATATTCCGGTTTCGCTTGTTTTGATGACAACCTGGAAGCACTTTGGACCGGTGGAATCTGTAATGACAGTCTTGCCAATACCGGCGCCTTTGAGCGTGATCTGTTTCTCATCGCCCTTTTTTGAAATAACCACAGCCGGTCGGTTCTGCTGCGAGGTCGTCCACGTGGCGGTGCCGGCCGGAACCAGTACGGTGTCGCCATTGGCTGCCGCGTCGATTGCCTTCTGGACCTGCTGCTGGGAGCAATCAGCGACCGCAATTATCCTCGCTTGAGTCTCAGTGACGAGAACAACTGCACCGATGAAAGAGATTAGAGATACCATTTTGATGAAAAAGCGGATTTTCATAAACGGCTATTCCTTTCCTCCAATATGTACTTGCTATCGCCCGGACGCATCGAGAGACAGAGTCTTCGAGCTGAGACTGGCGGTCGACGTTCAACCAGAACTACAATTATACCAGAAAGCGGCAGTTTGAAAATCAAAACAATTTGTTCTTGTGGGCTCACCTGCCGAACCGGAGATTCCCGCTTCGAACCTGCTAATCGAATTCATAAACCACTTCCTATCTAATTCTATTGCGAGTGATTTACTCTATTTTAATGTATTTTGAAAACGGCGACCAATGAAGAGTTATAAATCAAATGATAAAATCTCTGTTGCCACACTTTTTTTGTTTTAGGCGTCCCCTCTTGTGGTATTTCAGATAAAATTCACAGGTTACGAGCAAGCTTTGTGCGGTCGCTCGTTAGTTACTGTCCTTATCATCCACGTATAAGCCATGCTCCCGGCGGCACCTGTCTCTCAAGTTCCCAGCAGTCTCCGGGCGGAGGCTGTTGCCCCGGTGGTTTGCCCGGATACCAAATTCGACATTTGCCCGGCGGCGGCATATGGCCGGGGGGAATTTTCGGTAATGTACCCTCATAGTGACCCCGCCCCGGTCCTTTGTTTACTTCAACAGTGACTGACCCGGTATCATCTTCGATTCTTACCCTCCCATGTGTTGCGCATCCTACAATGCCAACCAAGAGGAGTGAGAGAATCGAAATACAGAAAAACACAGAAAAGACTCGACCTGCCATTGTTGTGACCTCCTAACGCATAAGAGATTTTTGGAGTTGTAAAATAACCAATAAATTTTATTCCCTAAGCCTAAATATCGCCTATGTGATTCCAACGTAAATCCCAAATACAAGACGCTTGTATCATACCATTGGTATATCAGGAATCACAACAATTAAAAAGTTTTTTTCTTCATCACCGCAGTTGTATTATTCTGTTCCTTTCAATCATCACGACATCTCCGGGAGGTCCCACCGTACATTGAACATGCTTGCCTATTTTTCGCTACTTTTTTGGTATCTGAACTGAAAGGCGTATAAATCCGCATCGCGCATTACGAAGCGCAGGCGGACTGGTTTGCCGGTAAGTTTGGCAACTGCGCTTTTGCCGTTCCATGTTACAACGCGGTTGATTTCGTTGGCTGTATAGATTTGGTCGCAGTCTTCGAGCGTGTAGCCGGGTATTGGCTTGTTGTTTTCGTCCAGGATTTCAACCTGTACCATGCCAACTGCTGATGTGTTCACATTTAGTACCAGTTCATAACCGGTAAAGCTCAAGAGAGGTGTTAGAAACTCGCCACCTGTATAATCGGCCCTAATCGAGACGAAACCATCCCGGCGAATGACCAAACGACTAATGCCGTGTACCTCAGTTTCCGGTGCTCCACCAATGCGACGCAGTAAACGCTTGTTTCGTTCTCTGTGCTGGTCATCCCTGTCCCAGCCGTGTAGCGTATTACTGCCGTAGTAATACATAAACATCTCGCTTTCATCACTGCCCGGCAAAACTCCATAGGCCATATAGATGCTGCTGGAATCCCACTCGTGCTTTAAGCCCAACTCTACAAAGGGTCGTCTGTCGTATCTTTTCCAGGAGATGCCGTCACGGCTGGCAGCAAAGCGGGCATCCAGTGAACCAGCATTAACGGGCTGGCCCTTACGAAAATCCTTTAGAAAAGTCATGTAGTGGAAGTACTCTGACGGAAACATATAATAAGCATCCTGTGCCCAGGGATACCTGAAAGTTCCATTCGTATAAAAATCGGCGACCTGGATTTTTGCCTTTATGGCGGGGTGATAATACATTGGGTCTTCATCATCAAATCCCAATACAACGGGGCAATCCTCGACGTCGGGGAAGCGGGAGAGATTTGTTGATTCGGCACGTGCAATACTACGGCCCTGCGAACCGACGGGACGTTGATTTCGCCGGACGTAGGCGACGTACTTTTTAATACGTTCATCCCGGAATATTACGTTCTGTGAATCGAGGTGATGCCTTTCGCTGCGGAACTTCAAAACGTTACGGTGCGTCAGCTTCCAGTGTATTCCATCGGCGGATGAGAATATATGCAGGTATCTTCCAAGCTCCTGGGGATTTGAGACAAGGCGAAACCTCTGATCCGAGGGTGCGAGAGGGTCTATAAAAACCATGCAGCCGTGTGTAGCTCCTTTTATGCCTCCAAAGCCGTGCCCCAGAACGATGTTGTTTTTTCGAGTGCCGTAAATTTCGACAAGTCCCAGGTCAGGCTTTTCCCAATTAATGCCGTCGGATGACCTTGCGTAGGCAATGCTCCTTACGGGGACAGCATTGCTGTCGGCTCCGCCGTATACTGTGTACCACATGTGATAGGTTTTATTTTCGTATAGTACCGAATGGTACTGGCCGAACCTTTGCTCCCACGGACGTTCACACGCGATTACGATTTGCCCGGTCTTACGCGGCCGGTGGACAACGAATTCCACATTCTGCGGCTGACGTACGAAACGTCCGTCGATGAAGACCTGCCTTTGGCCGCCAATGTCCAGAGGAGTTTCCGCAAGGACTACTGTCGGCAAAGTCAAAACAGTTATAGATAATAACCTAAAAATAATTTTTCCACTCATCCTTTGTTCTCCATAATCTGCCTAATGACAGAGTCAGTTTATAAACAGTGACATCAAGACTTTTTCAAGCAGGCCTCGAGATATAAGCGAGAGCGATTAATCTCGGCAGTCACCTGTTCCGCGGTTTTTCGGATTGGGATTCCACGGGGCACGGGATGCATAAAGACCTCGGTCCAGCGGGAGTAATTAATTTTCTTCAAAGCGGATAGAATCGGTACGAAATCCAGTTCGCCGCGTCCCGGCATTTGCAGCAGTTCCTGCTCTTTTGGAAGTTTTTTGTGGCAACCCATTCCATACTGCCAGGCATAAAAATGCACGAGGCTCTTATCAAGATCAGTAATTAACCGCGAAATCAATTCGGGTTCCTGTGTCAGATGATATGGAGCCAGTGCGATACCTATATTTCCGGAAGTTTTTAATTCGGCGAACCATCTCATAGAATCGGGTGATCGAATCAAGCTATTGCTGTGATTTTCTATGCCGATTGTAATGCCGGCCTGCTCAGCGACATCAACCTGAGGTTTGGTCTTATCGATAAACTTTTTGACAGCAGCCTTCAAGGCATCACCCTTGAGATTTCCCGGGCCCCGACTGCCGCAGATGACCATAGAACCATCGAGTTTTTTGGTCACTTTAATTTCGTCTTTGAGATTGAACGGACCAAGGTCGTAGCGTGTCAGGATGCCGAGTTTGACGCTGTGTTGCTTCAGCATCGCCGCGAACTGTTGATATCCCATTTCTTCGATTTGTTCACGCTGGTTTGCGTGTCCTTCGGGCCAGATATCAATGAACCGGGCGCCGGTTTTTCTAATCTCAGGGAGGATTTGCGAAAGCTTCATCCGGCCGAACATACTTGAGGCAACGATGTATCTGAGCCGAAAAGTACGCTCTTTATCCGGTTTTTGTGCCATCGCTAATCTCGCAGTCAGAGGAGCAAAAGCCAATGCTTTACAAACCTGTCGACGATTAAATTTTCGCATATCCATCTACACACCTCTTAGCTCTGCTATCATTTCGTCGGTAGTTTTTAACCTGGCGAACTTCCGCTTCCAAATGTCAAAGCATGCTTCAAGTATGTTCGGCCAGAGAGTGGCTATCGCGTCGGTAACGGCGGTGACACGATATTCACGAGTAGAAGCGCTGAGCAGGGTACAATTAACACAGATGTCGGCCATAATGCCGGTGATGATCAGGTAGCGAATGTCTCTGCTGCGGAGGGCATAGTCCAAATTTGTGCCGTAGAATTTGTCGTATGCGTGAGCGCATACGACAAGCTCATCCTTGGCCGGGGCCAATTCAGAGATTGTGTCCGGTGAGTTCATATCCTCCTGTCCAACGAGACAGTTATCAGATGGATAACCGAAGCCTGTCGGCTTGCCCGGCTCAGATGGCAGATGCTGGGGGCCGAACGGATCGCCCCTAAGGCAAGGTAGTGCTCTGGAGTATACGAACTCTGTAAAGATTACCGGGACACTAATATCCCGACAGCATTCAATCAGCCGCTTGATGTAGGGTATCAATTCACGGCCGGGGGGTACTTCAAGGGCTGCGCCCGGATCGAGGAATCCTCGCTGCATGTCAATCACCAAAAGCGCCGTCCTGTCTCTTTGAATCTTGTGGAGGCTGTCGATACGCTGCTGCCTTGCTTTGAGAATCTGTTCCATGCTCATCTTGACTTCTCCTACCGATACAGGGCTCTAAATCCTGCGC
>JABAHP010008990.1_pt2 | contig 12777 bp, 19 predicted proteins | sample 7062081 | NCBI WGS metagenome assembly JABAHP01 (sample SAMN14534357, study PRJNA622989) | marine sediment metagenome | biome: marine biome [ENVO:00000428]; feature: marine pelagic biome [ENVO:01000023]; material: deep marine sediment [ENVO:00002113] | place: India: Gulf of Kutch | collected... | reverse complement strand
CCTTCTATTATGATAGGAACCCCGTTAGTAAGGCCTAATTTTTCTAGATCCCGGCTTACAGTAATCATTCCTGGCCTTACTGGATTGTTCCAGGCTCCTATATTAGGGTCAGAATCAGTTTGATTGATTTCAGAGCTATAAGCCGTTATTTTAAGCTTTACATCCACATAGATCTTTTCCTTTGGAGAGGGGAAATTGGGAATATTATTTATTTTTCTATTTATGTTTTGTATAATTATTCCAATTTCTTGTATTTGGATGTGTAATATTTCTAATTTAAGATTTATTGCAAAAATATAATAGACCAAAACTAAAACAAGCGAAATATACAATATTCGTTTTCGCATTTTAATCCATCCTATCTATATCGGTGTAAGTCAAAAGTTTGCAGCTTATACTTTCAACTTTTTCGATAGTACAATTTAATATTATATGAATAAAAGGCTCATTTATTCTAGGCATAAAACCTCTTACCATAAGATTTCCTTTATCATCAATATATTTCCAAAATGGGATATTAAATTCATCATATCTGTTGTGAATTTTTAAAAAACTTTCCCAATCTTTGAAAATATAAAGTTTCATACTATTATAAGGTCCAAGTCGGTTAAATCCCTTTGGCATCCCCAAAAAGATTTTACCAATTTTTTCGATTATAGTTCCGGCGCAATGATTTTTGCACCCATAACCATCTTCTTTTTTAAGACTAGCACAGGTGCTAGGCTTATGCCCACAAACGCAGCCGGGACATTGATAAGTCCTAATGGCTTTAATCAAAGCAGTTTCTTCTATCATTGTTTTTCTCCTCCATCTATCCATATAAAGATCTAATAATGACTTTGCATCCTTCTTTTCTTAATCTTTCGATATGTCTTTTTGAAATAGGTTCACCCACTTCAACCTCTGTATAATTAGAAACATATGTAACAAGATAATCCCATGGCCCTCCGCCAAGAGTTTCTCTTACTCTTATTTCAGCCCCATTCCATACCCAACCTTCTCTCTTATTATTACCATCGATATTAATATTTATAGTTATATTAGCTGATCGATCTATATTGTTGTTGATTAGCTGAATTAATTTATCAGGATTTTTTATCAGCTCTTTTGGATCATTTATAATTATTTCTTTATTTCCCAATGATTTTCTCCTTTTCTATATAATATAACGCAACAGACTCAGGGAATTTGCTATTATCAACCTTAATTACTTTGTGAGCATCGATGAAATCTTTGACCCATCTTTTCAATGTATCTGGACAAGAGGCCTTAAGAGTAGTTATTTTAAGTACAAAACCATTTGGCATGTTTAGCCCACAAGAAGAACAGGGATTATCTAAAGCATATGCATTAGATATTGCAAATATAATAGCTAAAGATAATAACCATATTCCAATTATCATTAATATTGCTCCAATTGTCATTAATTTGGCTCCTTTATCCCAATCAGTTCCTCTGTTCATGATATTTCCTCCTTATATATTCAGCATTCGTTTTATTAATGACCATACCAAGCATATAGCTATTAAGGCTATAATCATCATCACCAAAAACCCGCAAAGTTCTTTAGGCATTTCAGGTAAGAAAACAGTCATTATATCTGTTAATTTTCCTATCCATTGCATCATTTTCCCCTTATTTAAGAAATAATTGAAGATTCATCTACTTCGATGGGGTGTCTATGCTATGAGGGCATCTTCTTGTCGTTTTTGCCCAATTTTTACATAAAGTTATAGGCAAATCTTGTTTTTTAACCTCTCCAAATTCTTCTTCTGACTCAGAGGATATGACTATTTTGTAATTCCTGTAACAACTTGATTTGTTCAAACGCTGCACTATTACTCTTTTTTTATTTGATTTCGGCATTATTTTTTCTCCTCTATAGAGACAGGGGGTAGGGCTGGCAGGATAGCCCCACCCTTATTTAACTGTCTCTAAAATTTTATAAATCAATCTCCAATACTCCATAGACGGTTTCATTCCCGTGTCGATCCATCTTAACCCCTAGAAATCCGCCTAAACCCCAAGTGGTCCGATTTTGGGCGAAGCCGATACCAATTGAACTTTGATAGGTATCGTGAACGCTCCTTATTTTCCAATCTGGGGCTTCGGCATTTTCGAAAACAATTTTGGTCTTAGGTTTCAATTCTTTTCCAATCGTATTAGTAAAAGAAATAAATCCATATTCCCATGATGTCCCTGGTTTCAAATAAGCTTGCACCACAATAGTAGTTGGCTTATCTTTTAATACCACTATTTCTTTATTAAACACTTTAACATTAGGGTTGCTGCTATTTGCGGTCAAAATTATGTTTTCATCTGCAACAATTGCAATTTCCACATTACAAAATTCCCCCGGTTTCAATTTTACCACTCTTTTTATCGGGTTAAGAAATATGTTGGCTGTGTGGTTGAATATTACTCCATCCGGGGCTGCTTGTTCAGGGATAAGAACTTGACTTCTGTATTTTTCTGTATAACTCATCCCAAAAGTAATCCTTGCTTCTTCGCTGGCCAAATTGTGGAGATTATCAATACTTAAATTTTGTAAAGCCTCTAATACAAAAGTATTATCAACAGTTGTATATGCCCTATTATCGTTGACAGTAATATCGTAGTCAGAAAAATTATGTTCATATGATTGATCAATAGCGATATCATAGCTGGAAAAATCATTGTAAGAGGTATTATAAGTATTATAGATATCCCCGTTGTAAATATCCTCAATAGGGGGGCCTGGTGGATTGGGGTTGCCGCCCCCGCTATTATTGCCTGGTCCTTTATTGGGGTTGCCTGGTTTTGCCAATGCCGTAAACGAAAATGTAAAAATTAATGCTAAAGCGATGAGTGTGGTTAAAAAAGTCTTTTTCATATCGTCCCCCTTTATGAGTTAATTATTTAATATTGTACCAATCTTTTCTTTCTTCTCCTACCTTAAAAAATTCACCTCCTTTCTTTTTATTCTCCGCTGGTGCAATTTGGGCAAAAATGATCCTCATCTATTATTGCCCAACCATTGGTCTCCATCCTTTTCTTCAAGCTGCTGATGGATTCATCCTCTCCCATAGCGTATTTTTCTTCGAATCTGCATTCTATATTATCACAAGTAACTAATATTACCATTTTGGGCCTCCTCTTTATTTTATTGGTTTTAGTTCTCTTATTCTGTGGAATCCATTAACAAAAAGCTTAAGTGCTTTATCGGCCCATCGCATTTTAGCCCTTTGCATATTGGCCCCTTGCATATTGGCATTTTGCATTTTGGCATTTTGCATTTTTAGGTTAGAAGCATTTTTATGTGATAAATCCAATCTTTCCCCATCTTCCTCTCTATTTAACCATTTATTGTGTAATCTTAACATATTATCTAGTTGTTCTTGAGTTATTTTCATCACGGGTTCATCTCCTTTCTATAAATTCAATTTTAGATATATTATACTATTGCGAATTTCATACCCAATTCCGAATATCTGCAACTTATTGTTTTTATTAATTATCTAATTTTATTATGAAAAAAATAGTATAAAAATTATACTGCTAGAGTATAAAAATTATACTATTAATCTATTTTAAAGCATCTTGGCAAATGATAGTCATCCAATCCTTTTATTTGTTTTTCATCTAAATTGTTCATCAATTCATCAAAATCTTCCCGGCTTTCATCTCTTATAGGGTCAAGGTCTTCATTGGTTTCTTCCCATTCTATTATATCATACCAAAGCATCCCATGGATGGCTAAGAAGTATTCTATGGCTGAACCTGGTGATGGGGCCTCGATTATACAAGGCCCTGCTTCACATCTTCCTTTGGCTTCAATTTTTATCTTTATATATTTGTTGTCCATATATCCTCCTTAATGGGAATCAATTAGAGAATAAGTTCCAATATTATAATATTCAATACTAATTACGTCATCAGTATAATTCATAATATACCAATTCCAATCTTCTCCATTTCGCCCTTCTATTGCGTATTTCTGGGTCGGGGAATCTTGGTCATCCCCGAAATTATTACAATATACTCGATTATTTTGCCCATAATCTATTAAAAGACCTGTTCGGCCAGTTGCACAATTTTTGCCTTGATTTCCTATTATCAAGGAATTGTACAATTCACTAAGAGAAAAAGCATCATTAGTTCCGCCAATCATTTGATTAAGACCAATTATCATATTATTGTATTCATAGCCGGATTCTGCCAACATAAGAATCCCAAAGGAATGCCCAGAAGTTGAATTACCTATAACCATAGCATTATTGGATGCTGTAGTATTAAAATGAATTCCATAATTCGCTAATGATCCATTAGGATCTAGAGCGATTATATTATTCATCAAGTGGATGTTTTCAAAATGATAGCCATCTTGAACCCCTATTGATATGCCTCTTCCAGTATTGCCTGTTATTATATTAGAATGAGCCATAGAGTTATGGCCATTGAATCCGCCTCCATCGTTGTATCCATTTCCAGTTATAGTCATTCCAGATATTGTACCCCCAGATATATCACATAATATCCGATTATTGAATACATTGTTTCCGGAATCTCTTGCTTTTATTCCTGAAGAATCAAATCCTTTTATAATATTGTTGCCAATTATAAAATCGCCATCCGAACTAAGATAGACCCCGTTGTTGCTAGCATTCAATAAGCTGTTTTCCGTAATAGTCCCATAAAAAGAACAGCCGACTAAAATATTTTGGCCATGGCCATCTACTGTATTTCTAGTGACTTTAGCATAATCGGCATAATATAAAAGAATACCTGCGTGATAATTATTTGCCGCAGTGCTACCGGATTTGATGGAAGTATTTTTAAGAATGCAAGTATCTATACTGCAATAATCTGCATTTAATTCTATTCCCACTACACAGCAAGTTGTTTTTATATTTCTACAAGTACTATATTCTCCTTGTATAAGGACACCCCGCCTAAGATTATAATCAGCCAAAGCATCTCCGGCATCCATAAAATCTCCATCATTTCCATCGGTATGATTTGAGGTACAATCTATTTCAAAATTTTCCAATATACTATAATCTCCTTCGAAAGTCAATGCTGCATCATTTCCAACTGCTGATCCACAAGTGAATTTTGACCCGGAACCGATTATGTGGACAGTTTTGGCAAAAGTTATTCCACCCGAAGTATTTGTATAATAATTTGCTCCTGGAGGGAGTATTATTGTGCTTCCCGATATCATATTTGCATCCAGAGCCTCCCAATTGCTTGTACAATCAGTTATCCCATCTCTAGGAATATTATAATCATCTGGATTAATCATTTGAGGCGAACATTTTGCTGCAAAAAATAACAGATAATAAATTGTAGTGAATACTAGGATTAACAAATAAACATTATTTGGGTGTAGTCTTTTTCTGCGATAATAGTTCATATTAATCTCCATTTTTTATTAAGTTTTATATCAGAAATTGCCGCTTGTGTTATTCCAAATAAATTAGCTAATTTATATTGATTTATCAATCTTTTCTTTTTAGCCTCTTTATATTCTTTTGAATCCAATATATCTCTTATCCACATAACCGTTATATGATGAATACAATAGCCATCTCCTAAATAATAGGATCATCAGGATGGCGATCGTTCCAGATTTTATGGTAAATTTCTTTTTGTGGTCTTTTCATTTATATTAATTCTTTAATTATTGGTAAAGAACTTGCTGTATATAATACAAAACCTATAAAAGTTAATACCAAAGCTATAGCTGTTTCTAAGATTTTTAACAATATTTCCATCAAATTCATCTTATTCTGCAACTTTCCACATAACGGATCATAATATTTTTAAATCCAATTAATTCTTTAATAGTATAAGGCTTTATATGTGCTGTATCATCCACTTCCTTATATTGTTGAATATAATGCTTTTTGGCCCCTTGTATATTTGCCCCTATTTCTTCTATAGATTTCTTATTAATCCAAGGGGGAAAAGCAGTTGTCCTAAATTCATAATCAACTGCCCCCTCCATAATAATGTCTATGGATTCAGATATTTTAGAATTATTTTTAGGAAATGATTTTTTGATGTCCATTGCTATATAATCCACATAGTCTTTAATCATGTATAAAACAGAAGGCTCTGAGCCATTAGTGTCTAATTTGATTTTTATATTCCAACATAATTTTCTATTGTTCCGTATGCGGTTTAATAGGTCAAAAAGTTCTTTTTTGTGAATACAAGGCTCTCCCCCTGATATTACAATCCCTTTCATCCACCCTTCATTGAAATTTTTTTCCAAATCGTTTATAATATTTTCAACTTTATACACCAGTAAAGGTCTATTTCTTCCGGCTATGTGCTTATTGTGACAATATGGACAATCCATGTTGCATCCGGCAAAAAATAATATGCTTGCTGGAATCCCTGGATAATCAAGAAAGGATATTCTTTGATAACCGGCTATGTTACTACTTGTTTTCTTCATAATTTCTCCTTTTAATATATACGCAAATTGTATTAATATTTTGTTATTTCATTCCCCTTTATACTCAACCAAAAATTTGGATCTATCGAAATAATAAGACCCATATAATTTGTCCTTTTTATCTACTTTTCCAACTTCATCGAAGAAGAATTTATAATCATGCTCTTTAAAATGTTCAATGAAATCGCCTATAATGCCTTTTCTAGGCGCTACAGATCTGCTAGAGCCTAATAAAGGTCTAGTGCAAAAAGGAGGGGATGTCTTTTTTAAAACGAAGGCTATGAAATTCATCTTTTTATTAAAATTAAAATAAAGATGGTCAGAATTTATTATACAATAATTTTCATTAGCGTCTCCAAAATAAAATTTGTCTTTATTAAATAGTTTAGGCTGTTCTATCCAACTAAGTAGATGTCTGGTCCATCTTTCAACCATAGTATTTGATCTAACTAATGAATAGGCAGTATCAAAGGAGAAAGCTTGAGGATTTTTTCTCATCAATTCGCCAACACTTTTTGTGAAAGGAAATTCGCTTGTTGCTTTGTTGAAATAATAATGACAAGAAGTCATCACATCTCTTCCATCCCGAATGATATAAAATATTTTGAATTTTTCTTGTATAATATCCATAAATTGGGCAAGAACAGAATATTGGTGATGAGATTTTACAATATTTCTACCAGTTGGAGTATATTTTTGGAAAAACTTTTTCAACTTATTATAATCTATTGTAGGTGGTACATCAATTTGTTCAGGAATATACCCAAAGTTAAGAGCTACTGAATTGATGAAAAAATGAATCCTTGATCTCTCATGTGAGATTACTAAAATATCTTTCATTATCCTCCCCTTAATATTGGACTTATAGTCATATCATCTATTATTTTTTCAACTTGAAATCTTTATTTAAGCCCTGGATATTTTCCCCCCCATCCTTGTTTATATATTATTGTATCAATTAAAAATTCAGATATATTCCCACAATCAAACCAATTATTATTTTTCTCCCTTTGAATATAAAACATTATATTAAATATCCTCTTCTATTTCATTGCATAGTATCTCAATTACATCTTTTAATATTTTTGCATCCTCTTTTTTAATATTTTCACGCCCTCTTTTAATTTTTTTATTTCTCTAGTTAATCTAGTATTTTCTCTTTCTAGATAAATATTTTTAATAACCAAATCATCTCTTTGTTTTACCAATATTGCCCATTCCTCTAAATCATCTTTATAGTCATCATCAGTCAACTATATCTCCTCCCAATATCCCTATTTTTTCATAAAAGTTTTTAATTCATTCTCTAATCTTGAAACTTGATCAGTATGTTTAATCATATTTTCTCCAAGTTTTATTGTTTTTGATATCTAATAGGGTTCTATAATTTATATTAAATTTATTAGCTACTTCTTTAAAAGTTATTAATTTATTCTCATATTCTTTTATAAATTCATCTGATTTTAAAAAATTCCTTATTTCTGATATAACATTATTATTTAATTTAGATTTGGGATGATTTTCTCCTGATATTGGGTTTAATTTCATTCTTTCTTTCATCATTTTTGATAATTGTTCTTTCCTTTTTGGATTTTTCTTATAATATTCTATTTTATTTTTACTTAATTTTTCTTTCCATTCTTCTGAAAGAATTCTTCCTTTTTTGTTTTTAGACATTTTTAATCTAGTTTGTTCTGATACAATTCTATTCTTATTATGAAGACCAACATGTTCACTATGAGTCATTTTTTCTAAATTATTAGGATCATTATTGTCATGATTAAAATCTTTATGATGAATATCATTACCATCACCCTTTTGTATTGGATCATCTGGATTATTATCATTCCAAATCTTATGATAAATAATCAAACTTATCTCCACTTAAAATTCGTATTTTTTCACAAAAGTTCTTTATGCCTTTATTGAATAGTTCCTTTGCTTCTTCTCGACCATGTAATAACATAGCAGGATGTACGCAGTAACATATGAAACAATTGCGCTTATCATCCCATTCTGTTGTCCCACTCATAGTTGTTATTCCGGCTTTCTCCCCTTTAAAAAATTGTAGAGAGGTATTTCCTAGAGCTAATATTACAAAAGGCTTTAGGCCCTCTATTTCTTTTTCTAGCCATTGGCCACAAATTTTTACCGAAGAAATAGAAGGAGTTGCATTGCCTCTTCCAGGCCAGCATTTGCAGACGTTAGTTACATGAAACATCCATCTTTCCAAACCATATCTTTTAAGCTTTTTCCAAAGCACATCCCCAGCCTTTCCTGCAAATCCTTTCCCTACTAAATTTTCATCAAAGCCTGGTGCCTCTCCAATTATCATAGCATTATATCGGCCCACAGAATGAGGAACTGGGAATTTGGCTGTTTTTCTTAAATCACAAGCTCTACATTTTGAAATATCTTCTCCTCTAAATCGTTTTATTTCCCCTAAATTTATATTAAGTTCATCTAGATTGCCTTTTAAAAGCTCTTCTCCGGTCCATATATTGTGGCAAATAAATGTATTACTTTTATTAGATGTTATACCTTTTAACAGAACATAATTATTTTCTAAATGCTCTAATATATTTTTCTTTTCTTCATACACTGAATTGTTAAATATTATACTACAATAATCAGTATCATCTTTAAAATTACCATATACTATAGTTAAATCATTTGTTTTTTTAAAATTAATAGATAAAACTTTACCAAAAATATAGAGTTTTGTTTTACTTTTTTGACCCAATTCTATATTTTTTATATTACATAATTTTATATTAGTTTTTAATTTATCTAATAAATTTCTATATTTTTTAGCTGGATCATTAGATATTTCAAATTCAAATAAATCTCTAACCTCTTCTTTTTCGTTTTCATTTAATTCTAATTCTGGATTATAAGCTTTTATTTTATCTAATATTTCTCTAATATTTTTGTTTAATCTAATATCTTTCTCTCCTTCATAAAATCCAATTTTATTTATATATTTTATTTTTTCAGCCGTTTTGGTTCCGATTCCCTTTATTTCTAAAAAAGGAGTGTATAAAATATTATCTTTAATTGCCCATATTTTAGTATCAGATAAACCTATTTTAGGTAATTGAATTTTAAGACCTATTCTTTTGGCTTCTTCGATTAACTCATCTTTATTTTTATTTTGACCATATGTTAGGGAAGATGTTATAAACTCGGCTGGGTAATAAAATTTTAAAAACATTTGCCAATAAGAAATAAGAGCATATTCAACGGCATGAGCTTTATTGAAACTATACTGAGAAAAAGATGATAATTTTTCCCATAATTTCCCAGCTTCTTTTTCCCTCAATGTTTTTTTATCTTTACACCCATCAATAAATATTTGTTTAAATTTTAAAAATTGTTCTTCTCCCTTAGATTTTCCAATAATTTTCCTAACCTTATCGGCTATCGACCATTCCAACCCGGCTAATTCATACATTAATAACATTATTTGCTCTTGATATAAAATAATGCCATAAGTATCTTTTGTAAAATTTTCAAGTAATGGATGATCATAATCCCATTTTTTAGTTCTATTTTTCCTTTCCACAAATTCAGTTGTTAAACCTGAGCATAAAGTCCCTGGTCTAAAAAGAGCATTGGCAGCCGTTAAAATATCAAAATTATCTATTTCTAAATCTTTACATAATCTTCTCAATCCTAAAGAGCTAAATTGAAATATACCAACTGTATTCCCTTTTGTAAATTCATCTAATATTTTTTTATCATTTGCTTGAATATTCTCAAAAATAAAAGATTTTTTTCCTCTTTTTTCTATTAATTTTTTTGTAGCATTCATTATAGTTAGAGCATTGAGGCCCAAAACATCAAGTTTCATAAGCCCTACATATTCAGCATCTTCTTTATCCCAATTAATGGAATATTCGTTATTTTTTTTATCATATTGTAAATTAACTCTTGAACCATTTTTTAAGTTATCTTTTGATACTATTAAAGCAGCAGCATGACTGCTTTTTGTCCTTATCTGTCCCTCTAAATTAATAGCTATTTCTGTTACTTTAGGATATTTTTTGTTAAAAATTTTGCCTTCCTCAAATTGTTCAAATGAATCTTTTATAGTAGCATTGAAACCTGAATCCCCCACTAACTTAGTTATTATTGATTTAGCGGCTGAATCGACTTCAATTAATGGAATATCGAATACTCTAGCTACATCCCTTAAAGCACCCCTCCCTTTCATTTTAGAAAATGTTGATATTCCAGCCACATGATCTTTCCCATATATTTTTTCCAAATGTTTTCTTATTTTTTCTCTTTTGATATCTTCAAAATCCATATCTATATCTGGCAAATCTATTCTACTTTTATTTATGAACCTTGAAAACAATAATCCATATTCTATAGGATCGACTTTCGTTATATCTAATAGATAGGCAATTAATGAGGAGCCCACACTTCCACGACCTGGCCCTATCATTATATCATTATCTTTACACCAATTTATAAGTTCCCAAACTATTAAGAAATATCGTTCAAACCCTAACTCAACTATAAGATTTATTTCTTCTGTATATCTATTGTGATATTCATCTAATTTTTTTTCATCTTTTATATTTAGTTTAGAATTAAATCCCTTTTCACACAAATCTTTCAAAAATTGAATCTCTTGTTCTTTATCCATTCCTTTGCACTGAGGAATTTGAGGCAAATATACATCTAATTTTTCTATGCTAAAAAGTGAGCATTCTTCGGCTATTTTTACTGTATTTCTCATAGCTTTCATTATTTCTGATTTTTCAAATATCCCCTGCTTCAAAAATCTCTCTATCATCTCATTAGCATCCTGAAGATATAATTCAGTGAAGGAAAATTTAAACCGCTCAGGATCATTCCATTTTTTTTTAGTTTGAATGGCCAGAAGAACTTCTTGAGATTTCCTATCTTCCTCAGTTATATAATGTATATCATTAGTAGCAATTAGAGAAAGATTATATTTATTTGACAATGTTTTACATAAATAATTATGTTTTATTTGCAAATTATCTGGATCATTATGTGGCATTATTTCAATATAAACATCATTTTTGTGCTTTAAGACCAAAGTCTTTAAAAAATCTTCTCCCCCTTCTAGATGTATAAAGCTTCCTATACATCCAGTTAAAAATATAAGACCTTTGCTATGTTTTAATAGAATATCATAATCAACTCTAGGTCTTTTGTAGAAACCCTCTATGTTGGCAAAAGTTAACATTTTTAATAAATTCTGCCAGCCTTTTTTGTTTTTTACCAAAGCAACTATATGGCCTCTTTTTTCCTTCTTATCTTTAGCCAATGCATTTGGAACTATATAGAGTTCTGTTCCTATTATTGGGATTATCCCTTTGTTTCTGCAAATTTTTTGAAATTGAATACAACCATCTACATTTCCATGATCAGTAAGACCTAAATAATTGAATCCCATTTCTATGGCCTTATCTACAAATTTTTCTAATAACCCACAGCCATCCAAAAGTGAATATTCTGAATGACAATGTAAATGGCAGAATTTTTCATTTAACATATTAACTCTTCTTTTTGGCTTTTATCAATTCTTTATATTTTTGGTATGCTTCGCTTTTTGGTTGTGTTTGCCCCAAACCCTTACACCAATAATCGTTTCTTAATAACACCTTACACAATCTTCTCCATGAAGGAGCCCAACATTTACTTTCTAATTCAGGTGGAGCTTCATCAGGAATTTTAGTATAACCTCGTTGATTCCATCCCCAAATAAATTTTTTAAATCTTATAACATAATGATTTCTCGTTTTTTCTGGCATTGTTTGCAATAATAAATTACAAAAACTTTTCCATGTATGGTTATCTGGTTTTGTTATTTTATTATAGCCAGTCATATTGCCATTTTCTTTTATATATAATGCTCCTGAATTTGCGCCATTAACACGTGCTACCAATTTAAACCAAGTATTAGGTTCTAATATATGATATAACCATAATCCTTTTCTCTGATCATCTCCATAAGGTTGGCATAATCTTTGCTGACTTAATTTAACTCCTGCCATATTCATTTTATCATATATTTTATTATATGGGTTGTTTTCATATCTAGAATGATATCTCCAAATATCTTCTGTTTTCCAATCATAAATAGGATAGATATTATATGCATGTTCAGATACTTTAGTTGTCCATCGATGTTTATTAAACATTAATCCCTTTTTCTCCCATGTTGCGATAGCACAATAACGATGTAAACTTTCATCTGCTCTAATTCCTACAAAGATGGCAGTATCTTTCCCTTGTCCTATCCATTCCCCAAATAAAGGTACAAATTCTTCAAATTCCATCGGTGGAAT
>JABAHP010019714.1_pt1 | contig 12778 bp, 8 predicted proteins | sample 7062081 | NCBI WGS metagenome assembly JABAHP01 (sample SAMN14534357, study PRJNA622989) | marine sediment metagenome | biome: marine biome [ENVO:00000428]; feature: marine pelagic biome [ENVO:01000023]; material: deep marine sediment [ENVO:00002113] | place: India: Gulf of Kutch | collected... | reverse complement strand
AAGCCATGTGGTCGAACGATTCCTCCACCTCACCGAATTCGTCGCGTCGATCCGTCTTGAACCTGAATGACAGATCTTCGCCGTCGATCGCATGGATCCCGCCGAGCATGTGGCGAAGCGGCTTGCCGAGCGCCTGCCTGAACATGACCCAAAGGGCTGTCGTGCCCAGCAGGATCGCCGCCAGGGCCGCAACGACGAAGGAGGCATTGAGATAGGAGAGCAGGGCATCGATCCTCCCCAAGGAGTACTCGGCCTGCAGGAACCCCAGCGTCGGTCCGGAATCCAGGTGGGCGTGGCAATCCGCCGTCTTGCAGCCGGCCTGGTTGGCGATCGGAGTGATGACGTGGAGCAGCCTGGTACCGTCCGGACCGGCGACCACCTCGTCGAGAGAAGCGCCAGCCGGAACGGCGGGGGCGGCCTGATCGTGGCATATGGCACAGGAGCGATCTTCCTCGCTCAGATCGGCGGCCGCCTCGTCGAGCCGGGAAACCANNTCGCGCAGAAACGGTCTTCCTCGGTCAGGTTGGTGGGCGCCTCTTGGAGCCGGGAAACGAAGATCTCTCCCGAATAGTGGGAGACGAGGCGGATGTCTCGGTAGACCGTGCTGTCTTTGGAGATGTCTTGAATCAACTCCAGAACGCCGTCGTTGTTCCGGCTCATCATCAGCTTGTCGATGCCGCTGAGGATCGACTCGGAGTTGAACTTCAACGCCGCTCGCGCCGATTCCAGGGCGTAGTAGTTGCTGATGACGTTGTTCACCAGACCGGTCGCTGCGATTACCAGCGCGACGATTGCAGCAACCACGATGCTGAGCTTCCTGACGATGCTGCTCCGTCTAGACATGACGCAGCTTCCGGGGGTTCATGGCCCTCCGGGGTGACGGGCGCGACTCGACGTTCGGGCGCCGATGAGCACCCTCACTCTTGCGGTGAGGCCGCCGGGTTCGACTTAGGCTCAGCACGCCTGGTCACGGGCGGAAGGTGCGCCGCCAGCTCCTTCTCCGCCATCCTCTTGAGGGTGTACCCGTAGTCGAGCAGGGCCCCGAAGACGTTTTGGCAACCGAGGTCCATGTCGTGGCCTGGATCGAGGCGCGCGAGCTCGACCATTTCCTGGCTCAGCTCGAGGACCTTTGTCGGGCAGTCGCACGGCGTCTGCTCGGCCATTCGAGACCCCGCTTCCAGGCTCCGTCCAGCAGGGGTGGGCGGGCTCTGGATCTGGCTGTTCCGATCGGTGCAGGAACCGTGCCATTCCCGAGCCGCGGGTCCCGACTCCGACGGTTCCGGAGACCCCTCCCGCAATGGGGAGACTCGCGAGCCCAGCAATTACGCTCAGTTAGCAGGAGCGGATCCGGCTCTGCGGCGCACGCAGCATGCGCGGACGCATCGCGTGCATGCGCCGGCATGGGAGGGGAGAGGGAGGGGAGAACAACGGAACGCGCGGCAGATGGTGGTGAAATCGCCAGTTTCGCGCTCGCCCACTTCGCACGGCACCAGAAGCAGAACCCCCAGCCCGTCCCCGTCCCGCGGAGCAATCCTGGCTCGGGCACCTCCCGATTCGTGAAATCCCTGACAGAGAGGCGAGTCGGGCACGCTCGCACTGGCGCCCTGTGGTGTGTAGCCTATGATGCGGAGCTTTCCGGCCGGGCTCCGGCCGTCACCGACCAGGTCGTGCGCGCGGTCAGCGATGTCGGCCAGAGCGGCGGAGCCCACACCCGCAACCCGTCCCGCAACGAGCATGACAGTGCGGGGCATTGCCGGTCACAGAATGACGAGCCGGCTCGTCACGGCTACCGCACGCGTGGCCGGCCCCCTGCTAAAATGGTCTGGAGCGCCCAAGATGAACGAGCCCGAAGTGTTCGGACCTTCCCGGAGCAGGACATCCTAGGAGCACCGCGATGCCCACTTCCCCGTCTCCCCTGATCCGCTTTCTCCGGTTCCTGGGGAAGGTCCAGTTCACGATGGTCCTCCTTCTCGGCGGAGTGTTGATCATGACCGCGGGGACGATCGTGGAATCCCGCGAGAGCCGAGAAGTCGCTCAGTCCCTGGTCTACGGAGCGGCATGGTTCGACGTGTTCCTGTTCCTGATCGCCGCGAACCTCGTCGTAGCGGTGATCAACCGGATCCCGATCAAGCGGCACCAGTGGAGCTTCGTCCTCATCCACTTCTCGATCGTGCTCCTGCTCGGCGGAGCCTGGATCTCCCGGACCTTCGGCTACGAGGGACGGCTGGCGGTCCGCGAGGGCAGCGAGGAAAGCCGCATCGTGCTCGACTCCTTCGAGGTCCGCGCCCGCTGGCCCGTCGGGGAGGGCGAGGCCGATCTCCGGGCGGTCGAGGCCGGCTTCCCCCTTCCGCGGATCACTCGACTGGCCGGACGCACACTGCAGGAGGAGGACGGGGAGAGCCCCGGGATCCGCATCGTCGACTACGTCCGTGACGGGGTGGCCTCCGCCGGACTGGGAGAAGGAGGAGAGGGGGATGCACCCGGCATCCGAGTCTTCCTTGCCGGCCAGCATCTCCATGCCCACCCGTGGTTGATCGCCGGGCACTCGAGGTTCGGGCGCCGGGACCTCGGGCCGATCGAGGTCGAGTTCGTGATCGTCCGGTCCCGGGAGATCTTCGAGAGCCGTCTGCTCAGCGGGGATCCCTCCGGCATCAGCCTGTTCGTCCATCGCAAGGACGGCGAAGCCCCGTGCCGCATTCCCGTCCCGGCGAGCGTGGGCCAGGAGATCCCCTGCGGTCCCGACATGGTCACCAAGGTCGAGAAGTTCCTCTTGCGGGCCAGGCTGGTGAACGGCGAGCTGATGGACGTCTCCGACGTGGACGTCAATCCGGCCGCGGTCGTCGAGATCAGCTCGGGCGGCCGGACCGAGACCCGCACCGTGTTCAGCCGGTTCCCCGACTTCGAGTCGGTGCACGCGCGCGAGAAGGGCGAGTCGCTGGTCGAGAAGCTCGTGCTCGACGCGCCCTCGCTGGTGTCGAAGCCCCTGGTCGCGATCATCCTCGGCCCCGACGAAGGCCTGCACGTTCAGCTCTCGAGCGCAGTCGGGAGGGAGCCGGCGCTGCCCGTTTCCGTGGGGCAGAGCGTCACGCTGGACACCCTCGGCCTCGGCCTCGAGCTGACGAGCTTCCTGGAAAGAGCCAGGCCCGAGGTGATCATCCAACCCTCGGCCAAAGGGCGGGAAACCGGCAACGCCTTCATCCGGCTCGAAGCCGGTCTGGGGGCGAGGAGCCAATCCCAGTGGCTCGGTCTCGGATCCTCGCGCAAGTGGACCCTGGACGGTCGCGAGGTGGAGATGGCTTTCCTCCGCCAGACCCGTCCGCTGCCCTTCGCCGTCGCGCTCGAGGCGTTCGAGCTGATCCACTATCCGGGTTCCACCCGTCCCTCAGAGTATCGGAGCGTGGTCACGGTCAAGCCGGCCTCGGCGGATCTTCCGCCGCGGCGCGAGGTGATCTCGATGAATCGCCCCTTGGACGTGGCGGGCTTCCGGCTCTTCCAGAGCAGCTACCGGCTCGGGGAGGGCGGTGGGCCGGACCTGACCGTGCTCACGGTTTCCCGTGACCCGGGCGTGCCGACCGTCTATGTCTCGTTCACTCTGATCGTTCTGGGGATCGCCTGGTACGCGCGCGGCCCGGGGCGAAGGCGCAGGCGCTCCAGCCCCGCGTCCGACCGGAGCGAGGGCCGTTCCGGGCCGGACGAGCCCGCTGCGGATCCACGCATTGCCACCGGGAGCCCCGCCACAGAGAAGACAGAGAGGCAATCAGCATGAACCCCTTCCGCCTGCAATCGACATTCGGTCTGCTGCTCGCGATCGCGGCCGGCCTCGCCTCCATCTCGAATACGCCGGCCAGGGCCGCTGACCCTGCCGAACGGCTCCCCGTCGAGGAGACCCGAGGCTGGGCCATCCAGGCCGACGGCCGGGTCAAGCCGCTCCTGACCTTTGCAGACGAGACGGCGCTGGCACTCACCGGCCGGGAGAGCCTCGAAGGCTTGAGCTCCCTGGAGATCCTCTGGGGATACGTCCTGGCCCCCGACGACTTCCGAAAGCGCCCCTACCTGCGCGTCGACAGCCTCGAGTTGAAGGCGAGGATGGAGCTCGACGCCAGCCAGAGGCGCTTCTCCTTCGAAACGCTGATGGGAAGTCCGGCGTTCCGGCGCATCGTCGAGGAGGCCTTCCGGCACCAGGAGGCAAACGAGGAGCTACACGGCCCCGAGGAGGACGCCCTCGGCGTCTACGCCAAGATAGACAGGGTCGCGGAGCTGATCCGCGGCGATGCCCTCACCATCGTTCCCATCCTCGACGAGGGCGGCGGCTGGTCCAGCCTGAGCGACATCCGGAGTGCCGAGAATCCCGCCGCAAAGGCGATCACCCAGGGCTTCGCGCAGCTCGGCACCGCGTATGCCGAGAAGAACCCGGAAGCCTTCCGCGAGGCGGCCCGCAACCTCACCGTTGCTCTCCGCAGTGTCGACCCGGAGGTCTATCCCTCCGAGTCCGAGATCGATCGCGAGCTGTTCTACGAGGACTTCAACCCGTTCGGCAAGGCCTGGGTGCTCTACCTGGTGAGCTTCCACCTGATCCTTCTCACGGGCTTCTCCCAGCGGCCCTGGGGCTACCGTGTGGGTCTGCTGTGCCTGCTCGCCGGCTTCCTCTGCCACACCGTCGGCGTCGGAACCCGCTGGGCCATCGCCGGGCGGGCTCCCGTCTCGGACATGTACGAGTCTCTGGTCTTCATGGGCTGGGGCGCGATCGCCCTCGGCCTGGTGCCCGAGATGCTCTACCGCAAGCGCTTCATCGGCCTGGCGGCGGCACTGACGGGCTTCCTGTGCCTGGTCTTCGCGGAGAGGCTGCCGATCGACTCTGCGATCAACCCCCTGGTGCCCGTCCTGGCCCACACCTTCTGGCTGTCGGTGCACGTGATGACGATCATGCTGGCCTACTCGGCCCTGGCCCTCACCATGGTCCTCGGACACGTCGTGCTCTACCTCGAGCTGTTCCGGCCGGGGAGGAGCGACCTGCTGCGCACGCTCTCCAAGCTCCTCTACAGGACCCTCCAGGTCGGGCTCCTGTTCCTGGCCGCCGGAATCATCTTCGGCGCCGTCTGGGCCAACGAGAGCTGGGGCCGCTACTGGGGCTGGGATCCGAAGGAGACCTGGTCGCTGATCACCTTCTTCGTCTACCTGGCCATCGTCCACGCCCGCTTCGCCGGCTGGATTCGCGACTTCGGACTGGCGGCCAGCTCCGTCCTGGGCTTCCTGTCGGTCGTGATGACCTATTACGGGGTGAACTTCATCCTGGCCAGCGGCCTGCACTCCTACGGCTTCTCCGAGGGGGGACAGCTCTACGCCCTGCTCTACGTGGTGATCGAGATCGCCGTGGTCGGCGCGGCCTTCCTCCGCCGTCGCCTGAGCATCCGGCCGGCGCTGGAGACCGGAGGCTGATCGCGGCTGTGAGCCGCCCCGTGCATGGCCTGCCGGTCGCTCTCGGTGCCGCCGTGGCAGCGGGTGCAGCATCGCCTCGGCTGTGATCGGGGCAGCGATCAGCGGCAGGTGACCGGGCCCGCGGGGCAGGCGTCTGGCCACCCATCCCCGCGTCCCGGCCTGGGACCGCACCACCACCTAGCCAAGTCACCACATCACTTGGTGAAATGGCGAAGAGAGCCCATGGGCTCGCGCGCCGGGTCGTGGAGATTCGCCCGCCGGCTACTCCTCCTCGACCGCTTCTCCGCGCGCCTTCTTCTCGGCCTTGAGCTTCTTCTCGATCTCGATGTACTTCCCCTTGACGTCCGCGGGGATGGGGTGGGCGATCTCCTCCTTGCGCTTCTCGAAGTCGAAGCCCTCGGCGGGATCCCAGGTGGGGCTCTCGTCGTTGTGGCAGCCGATGCAGATCTTCTCGTCCTTGCCGGGCTCCCACATCCCGGCGGCCACCGACTTCTCGTGGTCCGCCATCGTCTTCTTCTTCTTGTAGAGGCTCCCCGGGCCGTGGCAGGACTCGCACTGGACCCCGTCTTCGGGAGCGAGGGGCTTCTTCGCGAACTTCGAGGCGTCCTCTCCGTAGGCGGTGGCATGGCACTTCAGGCACTCCGCCGCCTCGTGAGGCGGCCCGGCCAGCCCCTTCTCCTTGGCGACCTCGAGCGCCTTCTCCCCCTTCAGCGTCTCGAAGGCCTTCGAGTGCTTCGCCTCCTCCCAGGCGCCGTACTGGTTCCCGATCAGCTCCTTCTTGTGGCAGGTCTTGCACTTCTTCGCGCCGACGTACTGGGGCTCCTTGGCGGCAGCATCGGCTGCTCCCACGGCCAGCCCGAAGCCGATCGCAACGACGATCCAGGTTGCTCTTTTAATCATCCAGCTCTCCTCCTGTCGGGAATCCCGTCCGAATGCCCGATTCATCCTCCCGCCCATCCTCGAGAATCCTCCGCTCCCTGCGCGATCACGAAGATCGGTGGACGCAGTGATGGCGGCGCGGGACTATAGCAAGGGCCATGCCAATGCAAGTGGGCATTTCCACCACAGGTGCGCCCTGGCACGGGGCTTGCAATATTTCCGGGCGCCGCGAGTCGCGGCCACCCCACTCGCGGGGTGGGGAACCTTATCATGCGTCCGCGAGCGGCGACCCCGAGATCCTGAGCAGGCAGCTGTCAGCCGGGCCCCCTGGGGAAACAGGAGGACAGGAGTGCGTTCCGATCAGCTCGACGAGTTGGCAGCGCCAGCGCAAGCTTCCCGCGGCACCGCGACTCGACCAGAAGCTTCGAGGCTACTGCTGCGCAGGGCGAAGACGCGCATCCCGCTGCTCCTCATCGCTCTTTTCGCAGCGGGGCTGCTGGCCGCCGGAGCCTCGGCAGCGCAGGGGCCGAACGGATTCGCGAACGGGGGCTATGACAGCCCGCACGGGGACTATGACAACTCGGACTGCCTGGACTGCCACGGGGACGAAGAACTCGAGGCGGATACAGAGCGGGGCGAAGCGCTCGATCTCTACGTGGACGAGGAGCTCCTGCTCGGCTCGATCCATGCCGACCGGCTCTGCACCGACTGCCACACGGGTGCGCAGGACTTCGAGGACTCCCCCCACAACGAGGGGGAGCCGCTCCTGCTCAACTGCTCCGGCTCCGGCTGCCACGATGCCGTGATCGAGGAGTACGAGAAGAGCATTCACGGCAAGTGGTTCGCGAAAGGGGACGAAGAGACCGCCAGCTGCCCCGATTGCCATGGTGCTCACGACATCCTTCCCGCCTCCGACCGGGAATCGCGAACCAACAAGTTCAACCTCCACCGGACCTGCGCCGCCTGTCACGAGAGTCAAGTCGTCCTGGACACCCGTCCCATTCACTACGAGGAGGCGGTCCCGGACTTCGTCGACTCGATCCACGGCAAGGCCCTGCTGGTCGATGGCCTCGTCGTGGCTCCGAGCTGCAACGACTGCCACGGCGTCCACGACATCCTCCCTCACACGGATCCCGATTCCCGGATCAGCCGGGACATGGTTCCCAATACCTGCGGTGAGTGTCACGTCCTGGTGCAGGACATCTTCGACGAGAGCGTCCACGGCAAGGTGCTCGAGGCCCACGATACCAGCGGCCCGATCTGCACCACGTGCCACACCTCGCACGTGGTCTCTCCGCCCTCGGCCCCCGAGTTCCGCCTGCACGCCGACCGCATGTGCGGCCAGTGTCACGAAGAGCAGCTGACGGGCTACCGCGACACCTTCCACGGGAAGGCCATCGCACTCGGCCGGCCCGACGTCGCGGCCTGCTACGACTGCCACGGCCACCACGACATCGCCAGGACCGAAACCTCCGCGTCCCACATCAACGGCAACAGCCGCGTCGAGACCTGCAGGAAGTGCCATCCGAGCGCGAACGCCAACTTTGCGGGCTACATCGTCCACGCCGACCACTCGGACAGGGAAGCCTACCCGCAGCTCTACTACGTCTTCTGGGGCATGACGGCGCTCCTGATCGGGACGATGGCCTTCTTCGCCCTGCACACGCTGCTCTGGCTCTACCGATCGATGGCCCTCTACATGAGCGACTCGAGGGAATGGCGCCAGGAGAAGAACCAGGTCCGCGAAGACACCGAGGAGTACACGCGCTTCACGCCGCTGGACCGCTTCCTGCACGGCCTGGTGATCAGCAGCTTCCTGCTCCTGGTGCTGACCGGGATGCCGCTCAAGTTCTACTACACCGACTGGGCCAAGGCGCTGCTGGCCGCCATGGGCGGGCAGGCGGTCGCCGCCGTGCTGCACCGTCTCGGCGCCATCATCACCATCTTCTACCTCTCGGTGCACGTCATCTCGGTGATCTACGCGCTCTTCGTGGGGAGAAAACGCTTTCAGAACCCGGATACGGGGAAGACCGAGCTTTCGCGGATCCTGGAGGCCGCCACGGGTCCGGACTCCCCGATGCCCGGTCTTCAGGACTTCAAGGACATCGTGGCCCACAACAAGTGGTTCTTCGGGCGCGGGCCCAAGCCCCAGTTCGACCGCTGGACCTACTGGGAGAAGTTCGACTACATGGCGGTCTTCTGGGGCGTGGCCATGATCGGCGTGAGCGGCCTGATCATGTGGTTCCCGGAGTTCTTCACGGTCGTCCTGCCGGGCTGGGCGATCAACGTGGCGCACATCATCCACTCCGACGAGGCGCTGCTGGCCGCCGGCTTCATCTTCACCTTCCACTTCTTCAACGTGCACTTCCGGCCGGACAAGTTCCCGATGGACCGGGTGATGTTCTCCGGGCGGATCTCGAAGTCGGAGCTGATGAGCGAGCGCAGGAGGCTCTACGACCGCTGGGTTGCCACGGGCGAGCTGGAGAAGCACCGCGCGGGCCACGAATGGGAGTCGTGGAAGAAGATCGCCCTGCCCGCCGGCTTCATCGCCTTCATGATCGGCGTGGTCTTGATGGTGCTGATCTACTTTGCGATGGCGAGCCGGCTGCTCGGGGAGTAGGCGCCGACGTCGAGACGGCGGGGCGGCCAACCGAGGAAAGCGAGAAGCGACGATGCGACGTAACCTGATCTTTTCCGGCCTGTCGATTCTGGCCCTGGCGATCGCTGCGCTCGGCGCTGCCGCCCAGGAGCCCAGCTGGCCCGAGGGCGAGCCCCCGCCCGAGGCATGCTCCGATTGCCACGATGGCGAGGCCGACGACGAGAGGCGCGGGTCTCCGTACGAGCTGCTGGCCGAATCCATCCACAGCGACGAGGAGTGCGAGTCGTGCCACGACACGATCGACATGGAGGACCTGGATCTCGAAGCGGAGAATCCGCACGGAGACGAGGGCGCGCCCGTGGATTGCGGCATGTGCCACGAGGACGAGGCCGAGATCTACCAGAAGCACGGGCGCCTGGGCATCTGGGAGGATCCGGATCTCCCGCAGTGCTGGGATTGCCACGGCACCCACGAGATCCTCCCCTCGTCGGACCGACAGGCGCACACCCATCCGATCAACCTGCCCAGCACCTGTCGCTCGTGCCACACCAACGTCGACATCGTCAAGAGCCACCGGTTCCTGCGCGACAAGCCGATCGAACTCTACCAGAGCAGCGTCCACGGCCAGGCGAGCAAGAAGGGCCTGTACGTGGCGGCGACCTGCAACGATTGCCACTCGGCCGACAGCGCAGACGGCGAGAAGACCGCCCACCGGATCCTCAGCCCGGCCGACCCCGAGTCGACCATCTTCCACTTCAACATTCCCGAGACCTGCGCCCAGTGCCACGAGTCCGTGGCGAAGGACTACGCCGAGAGCATTCACGGCGAGTTCGCCGAGCGGGGGGAAGTGGATGCGCCCGTCTGCACCCATTGTCACGGCGAGCACGGCATCATCTCGCCGTCCGACCCCAGATCTCCGGTCAGCGCGGGGCGCGTCGCCGAGGCCACCTGCGCGCCGTGTCACGAGTCCGAGGTGATCAACCAGAAGTACGGCATCCCGGCCGGCCGGCTCCGCTCCTACATCGACAGCTACCACGGGCTCAAGAGCAAGGCCGGCGACGTCCACGTGGCCAACTGCGCCTCGTGCCACGGCGCCCACCGCATCCTTCCCCACACGGACCCGACCTCGTCGATCCATCCCGACAATCTCCAGGAGACCTGCGGCGAGTGCCATCCGGGGATCTCGGCCGAGCTGGCCGCCGCGCCGATCCACCAGACCGCCACCGGCATCAAGAGCGGGCTGCCGCGCCTCGTCACCCTGTTCTACATCTTCCTGATCAGCGTGACCATCGGCTCGATGCTCCTGCACAATCTCGCCGACTGGCTGCGCCACCTCCGCAGCATGCGCAGGAAGCCATACGTCATCCGCATGACCTACAACGAGACCATGCAGCACTGGGTTCTGGCGATCTGCTTCATCGTGCTGGTGATCAGCGGCTTCTCGCTGCGCTTCAGCGAAGCCTGGTGGGTGCAGATCCTGTTCGGATGGGGCGAGGGCGAGGGCTTCCTGATCCGCGGCACGGTGCACCGCACCGCCGCAGTCATCTTCATCCTCTGCAGCCTGTGGCACGTCCTCTTCCTCTTCGGCTACCGCGGACGCGGCTTCTTCCGCGACATGGTGCTCGGCAAGCGGGACCTGGTCGACGTCGGGCACAACCTCTTGTACTTCTTCGGCAGGCGCGAGCAGCCGGCCCGCTTCGGCCGCTTCAGCTACATGGAGAAGAGCGAGTACTGGGCCCTGATCTGGGGCGGCGTGATCATGACCGTCACCGGNNCTGCTCTGGGGCAGCGTTATCATGACCGTCACGGGTGTGATGCTCTGGTTCGACAACTACTTTGTCGCGGAATGGGGGCTGCCCAAGGGCGTGCTGGACGTGGCTCTGGTCGTTCACTACTACGAGGCCTGGCTGGCGATGCTGGCGATCATCGTCTGGCATGGCTACTCCACGCTGCTCAATCCGAACGTATACCCGATGAACCCCGCCTGGTTGAGCGGCAAGATGCCCAAGGACATGTACACTCACGAGCACCCCGAAGCGCCGAGGCTCAAGACGCGCATGTTCAAGAAGATCCGCTACGAAGAGGAGGAGATGGACGACGAGGAGAAGTGGGAGGCGCCGGGACCGAGACCGCTCGAGCTGCCGGATCGGAGCCGGGACCAAGCACAGCCCGTCGGCGAGCAGCCCGGGCAAGACCAGAGCGTTCGCTGAAGACGCCTTGGATGCTCCCGAGGAGAAGACCGTGAACGATTCGAAGGACACCAGCGAGAACGGCTACTTCCGGAACTGGGTGAGTATCGCCGGGGCGGCTCTGATGCTCGCCTCTCTCTTTGGCGGCTTGCTCTTCGCGGCGCTGGAGCTGCTCTCGGGTGCGGCGCTGCCGTATGCGGGATTGCTCTACGTCCTGTGTACAGGGCTCATCGTGGTCGGTTTCCTGCTGATCCCGGCGGGGGCGCTGCTCGAGCGATGGAGGCGCAAGGGCGGCCGCCGAGCCCGCCCTCTCACCGAGTTTCGCTTCGATCTTCGAGATCGGGAGCACCGTCTGGGAGCGGTGGCCGTGATCGCCGGGGCGGTCATCGTTCTGACCCTCTTTCCGGTCGGAGCATACAAGTCGTTTCACGCGACCGAGTCCATCGANNGTACCGGTCGGAGCGTACAAGTCGTTCCACGCGACCGAGTCCATCGAGTTCTGCGGCCAGCTCTGCCACGAGGTCATGGAACCGGAGTGGGTGCGGTATCACGAGTCCTCCCACGCCCGCGTGGACTGCGTGGAGTGCCACATCGGCGCGGGTGCCGACTGGTTCGTCCGCTCGAAGCTCTCGGGCCTGCGACAGATCTGGGCCGTCACGGTGGACAGCTTCCCCCGCCCCATCCCCACGCCGATTCGCGACCTGCGCCCCGCCCGCGAGACCTGCGAGGAGTGTCACTGGCGACGGCAGTTCATCGGCTACAAGGAGATCGACCGCGCCTACTTCCTCTCGGACGAGGAGAACAGCCTTCACCAGCTCCGGATGCTGGTCAAGATCGGGGGCGAGAAGACGACCTTCATGCAGGGCTCCGGCATCCACTACCACATGCTGATCGCCTCCGAGATCGAGTACATCGCCACCGACGACCGGAGGCAGGAGATCGCCTGGGTCCGGGTGGCACGCGGCGACGGGAGCATCACGGAGTTCGACCGCGTCGATGACCCGCTCACCGAGGAAGAAAGGGCGACGCTCGAGGTGCGCAAGATGGATTGCATGGATTGCCACAATCGGCCGGCGCACCAGTTCCCGGCTCCGATGGAGCTCGTCAACGATGCGATGGCAGAGGGCAGCATCTCTCGCGAGCTTCCCTCGATCAAGGTGCAGGCGGTCAAGGCGCTCGACGACGGTTACGCGACGACCGAAGAGGCGATGGTCGGAATCGCGAACTCCATGCGTGACTTCTACCGAAGAGACTACCCCGAGGTATTTGCGAAGCAGTCCTACGCGCTGACGACCAGCATCAAGAAGGTCCAGAGCATCTACCAGGAAACGATCTTCCCCGGGATGAAGGCGGACTGGTCGGCCTATCCGGACAACATCGGGCACCGCGACTCTCCGGGGTGCTTTCGCTGCCACAACGACGAGTTGGAGTCGGCCGCTGGGGACACGATCTTCACCACCTGCAACAAGTGTCATCTGGTCCTTGCCCAGGGCGAGAGCATCGAGCAGGTCAACGTCGACCTCGAGCACGGCCTGCCTTTCATCCACCCCGAAGACTTCGAGGAGATCGAGGAGTACACCGAGTGCACCGATTGTCACACGGGTGGAGCGGAGCTCTACGAATGAGCGCGCGAGGATGTCGTTAGGCTTCGATCCATACGGAGGGATCAACAGCG
>JABAHP010007632.1_pt1 | contig 12791 bp, 9 predicted proteins | sample 7062081 | NCBI WGS metagenome assembly JABAHP01 (sample SAMN14534357, study PRJNA622989) | marine sediment metagenome | biome: marine biome [ENVO:00000428]; feature: marine pelagic biome [ENVO:01000023]; material: deep marine sediment [ENVO:00002113] | place: India: Gulf of Kutch | collected... | reverse complement strand
GCTCCCGAGAAATTGAACCTGTTCTGGAAGTAGGCGGCAAAGCTTGATGGATACACTCGATATATATCATAATTCAAACCAAGCCCCTCCTCTCCCAGGTAGGGCTTGAAAATATCGGTCATCTGCAGGGTCTCGTAGTCATAAGAAATCCCGCCGGACATACTCTGGTTCATGGCAAGCTGTTTACGGCCCCGCAATGCAATTGAATATGTCTCGAGAAAATGATCATACCAGAGATCACCATCCCCGCTATCCCAGAAACCATCACCCTCTTCGATTGTGTAGTATGATGAATCCTCTGAAATCTCTATTATCTCCGGAAGAGTGTCGACCGGAGCGACATATTCATCCCAGCTCTTTCCGTTAACATCAGAATGGAGGTTGGTGAAAACCCTGGAGAGCACCAATTCGAGTCCCGACCTGGCCTGGGGATTTGTCTCCAGTTTTATAATCTGCTGATTGGTGAACTGGGTGAAAGTATTATAATTATCAAGGTTCTGCTGGTATTCGAATGGATATCCATACGAGTATGTCGCCAGACGAAACCGTGTATCCAGAATCGCACGGTCCTGATTGATATTGACCGAGCCATTGTATGAGACGGTCAGCTTGAATTTATCCTTCAGCCAGCCGTGCCATTTAAGAAACAATGACCAGTAATTATCGCCCCTGGGAGCGAAGGTATTGCCGTGAAAAGAAGAATATTGGGAATTGCTATAGGGTAGATAGCTGTCGGATATTGACATACCGGCGGAAAGAAAAAAGTAACTTCGATTTCCAAGTCCAAATGACTTCAAAAGATTGGATAATATTGGATCTGGACCGGACAATTCCAGATTGAGGTTATCAGTGTCATAATCATAGCCAGACCCGAAACCGAAATTGTCGGTACGGTACTCAATATTTCCCTTAAAAAGATCAGTGCCTTCACGAGTCGAAATTTCAACCACCCCGCTGGTAACTCCGCCATATTGCGCCGAAAGTCCGCCGGAGATGACTCGCACCTCCTCGACTATATCCGGATTCAGGTTCAAGGAATATCCCTGGCGCACCATGGGATCAGAAATCGATACACCATCAACCAAAAATTCGCCCTCATACGTCCTGCCGCCCCTGATATGGATTTCATTCTCGAGAGTGGATACCCCCAGTTGATCCTCGATTATAGTCTTGATCTCCTCCGGTGCAATCAGCTCCAGTTCCTGGCGATCTACAGATCGCGCGGTGGTAGGCTGATTGAGATCGAGAAGAGGCTTCCTGCCGACAACAATCTGCTCCTCTCCCTGGGGAAGCACAGTCGGCTCGAGAGTGATTTCTATACGGGCTGTATCATTGGCATTGACCTCAAAATTGTAATGCACGTAGGCCTTATATCCGATCAGTTCGGCCCGCAGGGTATAGCGCCCGGAACGGATACCCCGGATCGTAAATCTTCCCAGCGAATCTGTCAGATCTCCAAGGGCTAACTCGTCAATCCATACAGCTGCTGATGGAATCGGCTGATTATCTTCTGAATCAAAGACGGCGCCTGTTACCACACCCTTGCTTTCTGCATTGATAAGGGTAAATGGTGTCAGAAGTAATACCAGAATTGCTATATTAAGAGTTTTAATCTTCATAATCGTTATCATGACGATCCACGGTCTATAATGTCAAGCCCTAAAATAATCGTACAATCAAGATAAAGTCAAGCTCCAAGAGGTCGATTTCTTATTTTACTTGATGATATCTTGAAAAACTGTATATATTAGCGCCATGGCTAAAGACGATGACGACATAAAAATTGTGACTACCAATCGCAGGGCTTATCATGATTATCATATTTCGGAGACTTATGAGGCCGGAATAGAGCTGGTCGGCAGCGAGGTCAAGTCTATCCGTCAGGGGCGGGTCTCGATCCAGGAGGCTTATGCAGCCGTGGAGGATGGCGAGGTCTGGGTGCATTCCATGCGCATAAACCCGTATGAACAGGCTTCCCATGAAAAGCACGATCCCGACCGCAAGAAGAGGCTTCTATTGCATAAGCGGGAAATCCGCAAGCTCAAGGTCAAGACCCAGGAACGCGGATTTACCCTGATTCCGCTCCGGCTGTATTTTCGGAAGAATCTGGCCAAACTCGAGATCGGTCTGGCACGCGGAAAGAAGCTCTATGATAAACGTGAAGCCATAAAGAAAAAAGAGGATACCCGCCGCATGGAGAGAGGACTGCGGGAACGAAACCGATAATCTTCCGTACAATTTTGATATGAGTACCCAACGAGCAATTTTCACATTAATCCTCATTATTTTTGGCCTATGGCTTTTCCAGCCGGAAGACGGAGTCAGCGCCCGGCTATATTATAGAGTGCCCACCGAAGTCGATCACATGAAGGAAGGAGACATCTATTATATCTCCCTGAGCGACATGACTGAGGCTCTTAATATCGAGATGGACTATGATCCCCTGACCTTCGAGGCGGTACTGAATTCCGGTAACAACAAGGCAAACTTCAACCTCTTTTCGACATATATACGGCTGAACAATAGCCTTCGTAATATCACCTATCCGATCCTGTACAAGGATGCAGACTTCTTCGTCCCGGCCATAACGACCGTTCCGGTGATAGCGGACCTAGCAGGAATTACAATGGTCTGGGATGAAAACGAGCTCTCAATTCGAGCGGCGGAACTGGAGCACAATGTTCTCGATGTTGAGTTTGCTCCCAAGAGCAATGGCTATCTGTGTGAAATTATCCTTGCTCATCCGCTTGAATACGAGGTCCTTGTAACTGAAGGAAGCTGGATCAATATTACCCTGCAGGGCGGTAGCCTGAAGCCCGGCTATATTTCAAACCGCCCCCACAGCCGCGTAATCAGAGAAATACGCGCCTTTCAGTTTGAGAATTCTTCCCAGATTTCCATAAACTTCAGAACCGATATAAATGAGATGCATCACAACCTGGCCTTGAATCCTCCCCGAATACAGGTCTCCATAATCGATACCACTTTCGACTACTCGGCAATCGACACTATCTTTGCGGATAGTGAGTTTGATCCAATCGATGTCATCGTGATAGATGCCGGGCACGGCGGTTCTGAGGATGGTGCTATCGGCCCCAAAGGGACCAGGGAAAAAGATATTGTACTTGACATCGCCCTGAGGCTGGAAAAGCTGTTTGAAAAGGATGATATTAAAGTAGTCCTTACCCGACGGGATGACAATACATTACTTCTCGACGAAAGAGCGAATCTGGCGAATGGCAAGGGTGGGGAGATGTTTGTCTCGATTCATGCCAACTGGTTCGAGGATGCCTCGGCCAAGGGTTCCCAGACCTTCTTTCTTGCAGCGGCACTGAATGATGCTGCACGCGCGACCGCCATGTTGGAAAATAAATCCATCCTCCTTAACGAGGAAGGTGAGATGGCCGATACTGCCGATGAGCTCGATTTGATTTTGTTCGATCTCCTGCAGACAGAATATCTGGCGGAGTCACAGGCTTTGGCTCGTGAAATCCAGACCGAAATGATTAAAAGTCTGAGAACCCGCAACCGAGGGGTCGATCAGGCCGGTTTTTTTGTGCTCAACAAGGTCTTTATGCCGTCGGTACTTGTAGAAGTGGCCTTCATAAGCAATAAGCATGAGGAGGCGCTGCTGGGGAAAGAGAGTTTCAGACAAAAAGCAGCCGAGGGAATATATGCCGGTATTAAAAATTTTATTGACAAATATTCTCCCGATAGGTAACAAACCATATGGCAAATAATGACAGATCACAGCCTGTTGGCATTTTTGATTCAGGATTGGGCGGCCTGACTGTCGTCAAAGAGGTCCTCAAAATCCTGCCCAATGAAGACATAATCTATTTTGGCGATACCGGACGGACCCCTTATGGGCCCCGCTCCAAAGATATAATTATCGAATTCTCGCGCCAGGACACGAATTTCCTCTTGGAACAGAATGTCAAGATAATCGTGGTCGCCTGCAATACAGTCTCCGCCCAGGCATTGGATGAGATAAAAAACGAATATGACATCGAGATGATCGGAGTGATTGAACCGGGAGCTGTCTCAGCTGTAAGAGCGACAAGAAACGGTAAGGTGGGCATCATTGGCACCGCCGGAACCATCTCCTCCGATTCTTATGCTCGTACCATCAACCGCCTCGATTCCAACATCAAGGTCTTCTCCATGGCCTGTCCTCTTTTTGTCCCGCTGGTAGAAGAAGGTTACGTGCAGAAGGAGGCTACCCGTTTGATTGCCGAAGATTACCTTTCTATTTTTAAAGCCAATGGTATCGACACGTTAATTCTCGGCTGTACTCATTACCCCCTCCTGAAAGGAGTGATTCACGAGGTTCTGGGAAAGGACATCGTATTGATTGATTCGGCTGAGGAAACGGCGCAGGTGGTCTACAAAAAACTGATCGAGATGAATTTATTGAGAGAAAAAACTGCCAGCGTGCTGCATAAATTCTATGTCTCGGATTTCCCTGAGAGATTTCATCAGGTGGCCAGGCATTTTATGGGAGACAAAATCCAGAACGTGATCCGCATCGATATAAACAAGTATTAAGCTGAACAGGACATCTTACCAAAGACAATGAAACAAATAGTACTGGCAACCAACAACGAGCACAAAATCAGGGAGATTTCATATATCCTGCGCGACCTGCCGCTTTCGATACTAAGCAAAAAAGACTTTAGTGATTTTCCGGAGGCTGAGGAAACCGGGCAGACCCTTGAAGATAATGCTATCCTCAAGGCCAAAGCCATATTTAAAGTGACAAATGTAATTTCTGTTGCTGATGATTCCGGGCTCGAGGTCGCCGCCCTGGAAGGGAGGCCGGGTGTAAATTCCGCCCGTTACGCAGGTCCCGGATGCAGTTTTGAGGATAACAACAGGAAGCTCCTGAGAGAGCTCGAAGGTGTCCCTGAAAGTGAGCGGGATGCCGTATTCAGATGTGTCATTGCTGTCTGTTTCGCTGAGGATGATCTCGAGCTTGTTGAGGGACGGGTGACCGGAAAAATCACAACCGAGATAAGGGGCCGCGAGGGCTTTGGATATGATCCGGTGTTCTTCCTGCCTTTTTACGGCAAGACTTTCGCCGAACTTCCACCGGAAGAAAAGAATAAGATATCTCATCGAGCCATAGCTACAAACAGGGCCCGCGATCTCCTGATAAAAAGACTGAATCTCGATTTTTCCGCCGGATGAGAAGGACAATTATACGGCAAAAAAGAAAACCGCCCTCAACGGCGGCCTTTTTTTAGATAGAAAATCCGAGTCTATTTTTCAAATTTCAACGATATTCCCCAGTTGGTCGGATTCGGCGGAGCATAATCATTCCATTCTGCATAAGAATGAGAGTCATCGCTTACATAGTAGACCTCATAAGTTCCCTTATCGAGCATGATCACACCATCAAATAGCCTGTTTTTCACCGCGCCGCCGGCATGCTGGGTTTTCATGTAGGTCATTTCCCAGATGACATTACCGCTCTTCTTATCGGTGATCCAGCCATAATCGTACATCCTTCCATTCACACCCTCTCCCAGGGCATGGATTCTGACACGGGTAGGTTGATCGAGCTTAAATGTGGTTTTAAGATTGGCATTATTGCCGACGCCGCCGATCCGGACGATGAAGTCTGATGATTCACTCGAAGGCTGAACCTCAATGAAGTTTTTATGGTCGAGGCTCTCCAATTCTTTCTGCAGTAATCTCATCTGGTTTTCAAGCTCTTTATTTTCGAATTCAATCTGTTCACGGTCGAATTCATGCGTGAGCTCTTTCATGTCTTCTTCGTATTCTTTCTTAAGTTCTTCGATGTCCCGTTTCAATTCTTCAACAGTTTCCAGGTCATTGGGAGATTCTCTCATTTCCCGCCGTAAATCGCTCAATTGCTCCATGTATATTCTGGTGATTTCTTTCTGCTGTTCCACTAATTCACGAATTTGCTGGGGATCCGGCGCCGGTGGAACGTGAAATCGAAATTCGTAAGTTGTCTGGGTTTCTCTCGGCCCTCCCAGGCTCTTCAACTGACCGACCTCCACCAGGTCAGGGCTGAAATCCTCTTCATAGGCATACAGAGTGATGCCATAATTACGGCTATCGGAAGGCTGAGCAGCATTCCATGACCCATAAGAATGTGATCCGTCGGTCTTATATCTCAGGGTATAATTTCCACTCTTGAGTTCTAAAATCCCATCATAAACACGGTTCTTTGCAGCTCCTCCGGCATGGTCAGTTTGATCCTCGCGCATGATCCACACAGTTTCATCATTGTCGGCATTTTTAATCCAGCCATAATCATACATGTAGCCTTTACGGCCCTCGCCGATGGCATAGACATTGACCCGCATATCACGTTTGAGCTTGAAATCCCGGGCAAGATTAACATCATCAGTAACCTTGGTAATCTGCACAATTGTCTTCTTGCGTTCATCGATATCCGAGGGCTTGACGCGATCGGCATATCGAGGGGATGCCGCCGAGATTGTTATACCGTAGAAAAAGGGATCATAGGGAGGTATGCTGTTCCAGTCGTCAAATGTATGCGATTCATCGGTCCAGTAGTTCACGATATAATCGCCCGGCTGCAGATTGATCTCATCAAGAAAACAGCGGTTCTTAAACGCTCCACCGCTCCAGTCCGTATTCCACCTTTCCATGGCCCAGACCTTTTGCCGCGTACGTGCATTGATGATCTTGGCTCCATCCATGAAAACATCATTGTTCTCAGAATATTCTCCAATGGCGTATAACTTTACATCGGTGGGCGCAGTCACCGTAAAGCCGGCGCGCTCATCACTCAGATTCCTCGGACGAACCAGCGAAATTACCTGATCGGGAAGGACAGGGGGTGCATCCCCTCTAACAATAAAATCTCTATCTTCAGAGGAAAGCTGAAATTTAAATTTCTTCATCTGCTTATAGTAAATCGTGCCGTCTTTGGAGAATTCATCATCCAGGGCATCTCCCATAATTCCAAGCAGATCGCCCAGGCCCTCAATGTCTCCTTTCAGGCGAAAACCTGTAAGCATCTGAAGGGGATTTCCGGCGAAATAGTAGGCCTCATAATCGCCTTCATCCAGATACATGGTGCCGTTATAACGGCGCAGCTTGCGGTCGTCCTCAAGACGTCTGGTAGCTTCTTCCGACATCGACCAGACAACCTCACGAGTTTCCGAATCCAAGATCCAGCCCAGGGCATACATCTGGTCAGAATCCTTGTGCCGTGCGCCAATTATATCAATTTCGAGCTCGGAATCATCATTCAGGGTGAAGGCCTGCATGCGCAGTTCCTGAGATGAAAAATCCTGCATATTGAAGATTGTATATGATGCCCCTTGCAGGGTCACGGGCCCAAAACAAAAAGCCATCAAAAATAGAATAACCGCTGTCTTGATGCCTGACCCGCCATGTTGTCGTTCAAAGGTATTCATTTTTCAATTCCTATCCATTTCTTATAAAAGGATACGGGATTGAAAGCAATATGTTTCACAAGCTATTCTTAATCACGCTAAATAATTGCATTATAATATATTATCCAGGATGATCAGAAATCCGTTTTCCCGGAGAAATTGAATTCCGAGACCCGCATCGCAGGAACATGATTGCAGCCCATAGCATCCCACCATCCGGGAATAGACACAGATTCACTCGATATTTCAGCCACATTGGAGAAAACATCGAGCATGCTATCCGTAAATCTCAGGTTTTTTATTCCATTGCTGAGCTTGCCGTTTTTGATCAAAAACGTGCCGTCACGGGTCATGCCGGTCATCAGCGCTTTGCGCGTATCCAGAAAACCATTTATATAATGGAATCTGGTAACCAGTATGCCCTTTTCGACATTGGAAATCATCTGCTCCAGCGATGAATCACCGGGCTTGATAAATACATTCAACGGCATGGCGCCTTCGCCCGATTCGCTCGGCATGAGCGCATGTCCGGTAGACTGCTTGTGCTCTTTATGGCCGGAAATAGTATCATAGACAACACCTTTGGCTACACCGCCGGTTACAAAATCGACCTGCTTTTTGGCCACGCCCTCCAAATCAAATGGGAATGGCACCCCGGCTGTATTCAAGGCATCATCATATATACTGATATTCGGACCCATTATCTGCTCACCAACCCTGCCGGCCAGACAGGAGGTCTCCTCCTGAAATGCCTTCGATCCGAAGGCTATGAAATTCATCCATTCCAGAAGGTTGGCTACGGCGGCAGGCTCCAGAATCACTTCATATTTTCCGGGCTCAACCTCCTTCGGATTCTTCGATTTCTTGCATTTTTTTAATGCCGTATTCGAAAGGGCGGTGAAATCCAGATCATCGATATTATGGGAAACAAAGTTCACATATCCCGAGGAGTCATCACCCATGATCACGATATTTCCTGAGGCTGTCGTATAAGGCTGATAACATCGCAGGCCATTGGAGTTCAGAACAGCAACTTCACCTTCGCCGGTGGTAAATGCACCGGCAGCATCCAGATTATTATTGATGGTTTTGGAGAAAATCCTTTTGAGCTTTGTAGCTCTCTGCTTGGGTGAGAATTTCGCAGTCTTTTCAAAGAAAGTCTCAACTTCAGGATACTCCTGCGGCTGCGGGAATTTGTCGAAATGCGGATTTTCAACCTGGCGTTTGGCGATATCTGTCGCCGCCCGCAAGCATCTCTTCAAATCTGTCAATGACATCGAGGTGGTCGAGGCCACTCCCAGCTTTTTTCCGATCGCCACACGAAAATATACCGTGCTGTTGGTCTCGGCAACGTTTTGATGTATGTGCGAATTAGCAAAACGTGTCAGTCCAATAGATGATCCCAGAAATACCGCTTCGGTCTGGTCGGCCCTGGAATTGGCCATTACTTTTTCAAGCGTCGTGAATAATTTATCTCTTCCAATCATTTGCTCACCCCCACCTGTATTTTTCTGAATCTTGCCGGAGATGTACCGTGGGCGACATGGGCGACCTGCATCGGCTCGCCCTTGCCGCAATTTGCTACACCCCAGATATGCCAGTGGTTTTTGTTGCAGATTGCGTCACAGGAGTTCCAGAATTGCGGAGTTATGCCTGTATAAAGCGGATTCTTGTACAAGGTCTTCAGTTTGCCGTTCCTTATCTCCCAGGCGGCTTCCACACCAAACTGGAAGTTCAGGCGCTTGTCGTCGATCGACCAGCTCTTGTTGGTATCCAGGAAGAAACCGCCCTCTGTATCGGCGATCAGATCTTCAAGCTCCCATTCACCCGGTTCCAGATTGATATTGGTCATCCTGATCAGCGGTATCCGATTCCAGCCGTCGGCGCGCATGCATCCGTTGGAGTTCTGGCCCACCACTCCGGCTGTCTCACGAGAGGTCAGGTAGCCGACAAAACGGCCCTGATCGACCAGCGGCATCCGCTGGGCTTTCACACCTTCGTCATCGTAGCCAAACGTGCCCAGTCCGCCCTCGCATGTGGCATCATGTACTATTGTGACCTTGTCCGAGCCGTACTGTAAATTGTTAAGTTTATCGAGGCTGATAAACGATCCTCCCGCAAGAGAAATTTCCGTACCGAGCACCCGGTCGAGCTCGGTGGGATGTCCGCAGGATTCATGCACCTGCAAAGCCATCTGCGAGGCGCCGATAATGATGTCGGCCTCCCCTGCCGGAAGCGGAGGAGCGGTCAATAACTGTATGGCCTCCTCGCGAACCCGATTGGCATTTCTCTGCAAACCCATATTTTCTATCACTTCAAAGCCGCCGGTCATAAAATCTCCGCCATGCGAGTTAGGAAATGATCTTCTCTGAACCTCGCCGCCTTCGACAGCCGTGGCGGTATATCCAGCTCCTGATTCCATAAGATCCTGCTCGATTACCGAGCCATCTGTATTTACAAAAATCTTATTGGTCTTGAAAAACGCCATGGATGATTCGGCTATCTTGATTTCGGGCTTCTTCTGCAGGGTCTTGTTGATCTTCATCAGCATGTTGATCTTTCGGGAAAGTCTGACTTTGAATGGATCGGTCTCGAATGGCGTTCTATAATGATCGCCATATACCGACCCCTCATCCAGCTTGACATCTTCCCTCTTGGTGATTGCGGATGCCTGCGCGATTTTTAGCGCCTGATTGGCAACCTTCTTTAATTCGCCCGATGTCAGTTTTGACGACGAGGCGAAACCCCAGGCGCCATCCGCCAATACCCTGATTCCAAAACCCTGATCCAGAGTTCGGGAAAGTGTATCTACATTTTCATTGGTAACCTTGATAGATTCGACATCACGGCGGGAAAATCTTATATCGGCGTACTGCACCCCTTTGGATTTCAAATAGTCGATTGTCTCTAACAGCTTGTCCTTCATTTATCCTCCTTTCGGGTATATGGGGAGATGCTTAAAATATATAATTTATTCAAATGCAACCTCAAGTCAAACTGAATTTAGGACAGCATGTTGCTGATTTTGAATCTGGTTCAATCAATCCTTTGTAAGCTATCATATTGCCAGAGGAAATTAATTTATATCTTTAACCTCTCCAGTAAGTACATAATCACTTTTTCGAAGATCGATTTCACTTGTTTCACATCACGCAAAGTATTATTCTTATATTTTAAGATCTTATTTGGCAGCAGAGGTAAGCATGAAACGCACCAATATCCCCGCTATTTTTATAATTACAATAATAATATCCTGTAGCGCTCTTCTTGCAGACGATAACCGGCTTTCAGAAGCGCTGGAAAAAGCAGGAGATAACAGCGTTGAACTGCAAAAAGTCCTGGATCACTTTCAGGATGATTCCCTGAAATACCAGGCAGCCGTATTTCTTATATCCAATATGGATGGCCACGGTTACATGACATTCAAGATGGTAGATTCCTCGGAGAATGCTGTTGATTTTGATGTCCTCGCTTATGAAGATTATGATGCGTTGCTGGAGGATGTGGACAGAATTGAGGCGGAGCGCGGTTCGATTTCATACCAGAAGCAGGATTTTATAAATGATCTTGAGAATATCAAAGCTGACTTTCTTATAGAGAACATTGACTATGCTTTCCGTGCCTGGGAGGAGAAACCCTGGTCAAGGGATTTGAACTTCGAACAATTCTGCGCCTATGTTCTTCCATATCGTGGAAGCAACGAACCTCTGGAAAGCTGGCGGCCAATACTCTGGGAGAAATACAAGGATATCGAATCTCAAATGGCAGATCCGACCGATCCGATCGAAGCAGCTGCGATTATCAACGATGACATTATGTCATGGTTCAAATTCGACGAGCGTTATTATTACCATCCCACCGACCAGGGACTAACGGAGATGATGCAGACACAGCTTGGACGATGTGAGGATATGACCAACCTTGCTATCTATGCCATGCGTGCCAACGGTCTTGCAGTTACCAGCGATTATACCCCGTACTGGGCCAACACAGGCAACAACCATGCCTGGAATGCGATTGTAACTCCTGGTGGCGAGGTCATCCCCTTCATGGGCGCAGAGGCCAATCCCGGAAAGTATGAACTGGCTAATAAGCTTGCCAAGGCATACCGAAAGATGTATGCTCAACAGATGAATAACCTCGCCTTCCAGGAGACAAAAGAGGCGAGTATTCCCGGATGGCTTAACGGCAAGAGCTATATCGATGTGACAAATGACTATGTCCCGACTGCCGACATTGATATCGTATTTGATAAATCAATTCCGGATTCAGCAGACATAGCATACCTCTGCGTTTTCAATGATGCTGAATGGAAGCCGATTGACTGGGCAAGAATTGATGTCGGCAAAAATCAAGCTGTCTTCACAAATATGGGCATGGAAGTGGCCTATCTTCCGGCATTATATCTTGAAGACGAAGTTTTGTCTTATGCAGATCCATTCATAATGCGTGCAGATGGCAACAGAAAAGTCTTTGTGCCAAATAATGAAATTCTAATAAACATGGAAATAAATGCTACCACCAAACGAGCGCCTGTTAAATCCACTACCAGCATCAAAGAAAGACCGCTGAAAAGCGCTGCGGAATATGAATTGTTTTACTGGGATGAGGGCTGGCAATCATTAGAGAAAAAGACCGCTACTGGCAATAGTCTTATTTTTGAAGGTGTTCCCTCGGATGCGCTTTACTGGCTGGTTGAGGTTGACGGCGATAGAGATGAGCGCACATTTTCGATTGAAAACGACCGCCTGATCTGGTGGTAAGAGCACGGACGGTGTTCGACTATTCCCCCTTGCGCTCCCTTTCTTCATCGGCCCTGATCTTGGCCCGCTCGAGAAATGCCACGATCTCCTTGTATTTTTCAGGATTCCAGCGTTCGATTCCCGCCTCTTTCAAATTGTCGCGGGCTTCGCGAATCAGTTCCGCCGCTTTCATATAATTACGGTTCCAGAATTCAATCCGTCCCAGCTCCCAGTATGTCCAGCCCAGAAATTCTTTGTCATCAAGTTCACGGCTCCATTCAACCAGAGGCTGAAGGATATTCTGGGCCTGTTCCATGGAGTCAACTTCACGATAAGCATGCCCGACCGCCCAGTCCGCAATCAGCTTATTTCTTTCCGAACCGTATTTATAATGGTATTCACGGGCTTTTTTGTATGCCTGCAGCGCCTCGGGATACTGCTCGAGGTCTTCATACGTTGCGCCCAGATTATTCCAGAGAGGTCCCAGCCATGAGGTCACCTCATGTTTCTCGGCAACCTCGATTCCCTTGTGGCCCCATTCAACCTGGCCGGGAAGATCGCTGGTGATCGCTACCATATGGGCGGCATCCACCGCTCGATCCCAGAGTTCATGCTCCTGGGCGTAATAGAACATCTCCTTGAATGTTTC
>JABAHP010000053.1_pt3 | contig 12809 bp, 12 predicted proteins | sample 7062081 | NCBI WGS metagenome assembly JABAHP01 (sample SAMN14534357, study PRJNA622989) | marine sediment metagenome | biome: marine biome [ENVO:00000428]; feature: marine pelagic biome [ENVO:01000023]; material: deep marine sediment [ENVO:00002113] | place: India: Gulf of Kutch | collected... | reverse complement strand
GTGTAAAGGTGAGCCAACGCCAGCGGGGCTGCCCAGATCGGGCAGCCCCGTCAGCACACGTGGTTTGGGTTTGGCGTCAGCGTTCGACGCTCAGCAATCTGTGTTCATCGCCGGACCAGAGGAAGGAAGATTCGATGTTCCCCAGCGCCAAAGAGCGCAAACTGGCTCAGGTGCGTCGTCGTAAAGCTGACCACACCCGACATCACGCGAGCCGGTTCGTCCAGCTTGGCCCAGGGTCCCTCGGGGCCGGACCTCGTCCACATTTGCAGCGTCTCCCGTTTCAGCCCGGCCACATCCGTGTCCGTGTAGTTCATGGTGAGCGTGAGCGGCGCGTTAAACTGGCCCACTGGCTCCCCAAAGCGATAGGCGTTCAGCTCAAAGGCCCGGTTGGCGAAGAGCAGGCCACCGGGCGGGGAGACAGGATGCGTGTCGGTGTAGAGCGGCCCTAACTGGAAGCGAGTCGTGTCGGTGACCGCGCCCGGTGGCACCGTGAGCGTGACGCCGTGCCGGTGGGTCAATTGCCCGCCCTGGTTGGGGCCCAGTCCCAGCACACCATGGGGGATCGTGACCACGGTCGTGACCGGGCCAAGCTGCATCTGCTGGCCCGTCCAACTCAGCCTGGCCACGTTGGAGATGACCGCCCCCGGCGTGACCACTCCCTCCACCCCCAGCCGGTACTGGAGCATACGGGGCTCGTCAGGATACACCCGGCCCTGCCACTTGAGCATATGCCCATCGATCTGCGTGCCCGTCAGCGTGCCGCTCCAACCCAAGAAGCGCACCTGGTGGCTGAAGGGCAGTGTGTCGGTCAGGGTCACCAGCCGCCCATTCGCTCCGACGCCAGGCTGATCGGCCAGGTTGATGGTGATCGTATAGCTCAGTACGTCTCCGGGCATCGCGTGGCGCGCCCGGACCTGCTTGACCGAGCCGGCCATATAGTTCACCGTCGTGGTCACGCTGGCCGTGTTGTTGGCGGTGTGTGGGTCCTCCATACTCCCGCCGATCTCGGCTTCGACCTCCAGCGTCTCTCCCTCGGCCAGGCCCTCATCCGTCGCTGCTGCCACCAGGATGTGCCCCCAGCTCGAGTTTGCCACCAGCAGCTCGATGTGCCAGGTCAGCACGGGGCCGTCGACCTCGTCCGGCGGACGCGGCTCCCCGCCCGCATAGGTCGCACCCACAAACTCCGTCCCTGCCGGCAACGTCACCCGCACCCAGTTGTCCTCCGCCGGCACCCAACCCAGGTTCGCATAGCTAACGTTCACCTCATACGTCACCCCCGCGTCCACGTAGGTCGGAGCCTTCACCTCAACCGCCAGATCCATCTCGCCCCAATCTAGCGGCTCGCCAAACAGCGCGAACTCGCTTTGGACAGCCGCCGCGACGGTGAGGCCCGATCCCAGCAGAATGGCGGCGGCCAGTCCTAAGCCCGTGGCCAGAGTGAGCAATCCAATGCGGGTGATGTATCTCATGGTAGCATCCTTTCTCAAAATGGGATCCCTCGAGAGTTTGGCAGCCGGATTCAGGCTGGATTCAGATAGACGAAAGCGTTGGCAGTTGTAGGGTGTGCATCCCTGCATGTGCGGCGCGCGGCCAATCGTGGTACCGCGTCGCACCTGACATATATGACGTAGAAGCAACCCCAAACCATACGGGCGACATCGCGACAGGATTGACGGGAGCACGGGGCATACAAGCCCCGTGCTCTTTGCTTGCTTCTGGTCCTATGTACGGATGTGGCTGATGCTGGTCCTCCGCCGCCCGGGCGTCAAGAGCCGGAGCTTCGGGAGCCACTCGATCCTCCCTGCTGCCCATCGTGTTGCGGGTCCTGCTGTTGGTCGCGCTCCTGATCGGGTTGCTGGTCTTGTTGCTGATCGCGCTCCTGGTCGGGCTGCTGTTCTTGCTGCTGGTTCTGTCCCTCGTCCTGCGGCGGATCGCCCTGGCGGTCCTGCTGCTGATCGCGCTCTTGATCCTGTTGCGGATCGTCCTCTCGATCCTGGTCCCGGTCGCGGTCCCGATCATGCTGTTGATCGCCTTCGCGATCCTGCTCCCGGTCCTGACTGCGATCCCCTGGGTGCCCGTTCTGGGGCGAGTCCATCTGGTTCTGGTCTGGATCGGTTGGATCATCCGACCCACCGGCCCCGTGAGGGCCTGGCCCGCCATCCTGCGGCTCGCGCGCGGGTGGCTCTGGGGGTGAGACGTCTTCTGGCATGCTGTTCCGGTGCTGGTAGCGCATGCGGAAGGTCTGCGGGTCGCCCAGGCCGGCTGTGGCTTCCTCCTGTGCCCGCTGGCAGATGCGGTGGGCGTTCTGCAGTTGGGCCTGATTCTGCGCCTGTGCCCGTGTCCGCAGCTGCAGTTGCCGTAGCGTCTGCGCCTGCACCTGCGTGCGCTGGGCGATCCGCCTCAGCAGGCCCGGCATCTCCTCCTCAGAGGCCCAGGCGGCCTGGTTCATCGCCCGGAAGAGGTGGCGCTCCAGGCGTGCTATGACCGTCTCCGGCACCAACGAACCCTGCTCCACCAATTCGTCAAGCTCCACCACCCGCTCATCGGCGAACTGCAAGGCCAACTCCACCTGGCTTTCTGGCGTCCAGGCCAAGGATAGACGCAGGTCCTCGCCAGCCAGTTTCACCGGGTAGAGAACGTCGCCGGGGAGGCTCTCGCTGGCTGCCCAGGTGACGCCCCCGCCGATGGCTGCTGTGCCGATCACGGCAGCCAGGATCGCGCTGATCAATCTGGATGCAAGTAATAGCTTCATCTTAGGCTTCTTTTCCTTTCGAGTGAGAACTCTGGTTGCCCGCACCCGTGCGCGATGCTGCGCTGCTGTGTCGAGCAGGCGCGCGCGGCCCACTGCTAGCCCGCCCGGTGGTTCCGGGACGTTGGCGTAATAACGCTCAAGAAGCTGTTCAAGCGCTCGTTCTGTCATCGCTGTCATCGTTCAAGTCCTTCCCCAGGATGCGGCGCAGCGCGGCCAATCCACGGTGCTGAAGCGCCTCGACCGCACTCACGGTCTTGCCCATCACCTCGCCGACCTCCCGTGCGGTGAGCTGCTCGCCAAACCGGAGTGCGAGCACCTGCTGCTGGCCCGACGTGAGGTGGCCGATGGCGGACCGGAGACGCTGGTGGGAGAGCCGCTTTGCCACAGCAGAGTCCAGGTCATCCTGATCCGCCACCAGCCGTTCATCGAGCGTGAGTGTCGGCGTCGGCGGCTGCTTGCGGTAGTGATCCACGAGCAGGTTGTGCGCGATGCGGTACAGCCACCCCCGAAAGGAGGTATGCCAAGACCGCTCTGCCTGAATGGCCTGCAGTATGCGCACAAACACCTCCCCTGTGAGATCCTCCGCCGTCTGGGCGTCCTGCAAGCGCCGGTAGAGATAGGCATAGATCAGAGGGGCGTACTCATCGTAGAGTTCCCCCAGTGCCTCCTCGTCGTACGCGCGCGCCCGTTCTAGTAAGATTCGTTCGTCCGTCACGTGACGTTGCTCTCCCGTCCTATATGACGTAAGATGGCCCAAAACCTTGCGGGTATGTTGTCTCAATCCAGTATACCGCGTCCTGGTCGATTGGGCCAGCAGCTCATTTGACATCTGTCCCAGGGCGACGTATACTGGCGGCTCTGAGGGACCATTCAGTTCAACTGAGGGGGTAAGACAACGATGCAGTGGGAGCACCTGACAGCTCCAGAGTTTGCGGCGGCGGTTCGTGAGACGGAGGTCTGCGTGATCGCCATGGGGGTGGTTGAGCGGCACAGCGATCATCTGCCCTTGGGCACCGACTATCTCATTGGGCACAGGATTGCCTGTCTAGCGGCGGAGCAGGAGCGCGCCGTGGTCTTCCCACCATTCTACTTCGGCCAGATATACGAGGCGCGGTGCTTTCCTGGGACCGTCACGATCGAGCCGCGGCTGCTCCTGGAACTGATCCAAGGGGTGTTTGACGAAATCGGGCGGAATGGGTTTGAGAAGATCATCGTGTACAATGCGCATGGGGGCAACGTGCATCTCCTGCGATTCTTGGCGCAGTGCAGCCTATGGGAGGAGAAATCGTACTGCATCTATGTGCCATTGGACAGTCTGACGCCCGAAGGCGAGGCACAGTGGGCGGCCGTGCGCGAAACGTCGTTTGGGGGGCATGCGTGTGAACGTGAGACCAGCATGCTCCTGGGTACCTATCCTCACCTGGCGAAGATGGAGCGGGTGCCTGACGATGCGGCCAGGCCGCTCAACCGCATGAAGGATCTGCCGCCCACCCATACCGGCATCTGGTGGTACAGTGACTACCCGGACCACTACGCTGGCGATGCGCGAAGCGCGACGGAGGAGAAGGGCCAGATGCTGGTGCGTCTGGCATCGGAATGTCTGGCGGAGTATATCGCTGCAGTGAAGGCGGACGAGGTTGTCCCTGCGTTGAACGCGGAATTCTTTCGTCGGGTCAGGCAAGTGGGCAAGGGCTGATCTGCCGATCATTGGGTCGATTGCTCGATGCGCTGAAAGCGTCCAAACAATGCAAGAAACACGCACGACTGGCACGTCTCGCCCGGCGAACAGGGGATTCATACTGGTTACTGCGCTCCTGATTGTAGACAGCCTGCACTTCGTCTTCGCGCGGCTGCTGCTGCCCCACATTTCCCCTGCCGTCTCGGCCATGTACGTCCTGGCCGTTGGCACGGCCGAGGTGGCTCTGTTCGGCCTGATCCGCAGGCGCCTGCACCTCCGCATGTTGGGCCAACGCGGTTGGTTCTTCCTGGCTATCGGATTCCTGGTGGCGGCCAGCACGAACATCAACTATGAGGCGGTGGCGTTCATCGATCCAGGCACAGCATCCCTGCTGAGCCAGGCGTCTATTCTTTTCGGTCTGGGTCTTGGCCTCTTCTGGCTGCGCGAAAAACTCACCTTGACCCAGGTGGGGGGCGCGCTGCTGGCGGTGACTGGAGTCTTTGTCATCACCTTCCAGCCTGGCGCATACCTGCGCCTTGGCTCGCTGTTGGTTCTCTGTTCTGCCTTCATGTACGCCCTGCACGCCGCGATCGCCAAAAGGTACGGCGAGCAGATCGACTTTGTCGACTTCTTCTTCTTCCGCTTGCTGTTCACAACGAGCATGCTCCTGCTCTTCGCGGTGGTTCGCAGGGCGCTGGTTTGGCCCAGTGCCCGGGCCTGGCCACTGCTTGTCCTGGTGGGCACCGTGGATGTGGTGATCAGCCGCACGCTCTACTACGTTGTGCTCCGCCGGTTCCGGATGAGCATCCATTCGATCGTGCTGACCCTCAGCCCGGTGGCGGCAGTGTTGTGGTCGCTGTTGTTGTTCGACACGTTGCCCACCCTCCAGGAGTTCTTGGGGGGTGCTGCGGTGATCCTAGGTGTACTGATTGTGACGATGCGCCAACAAGCTAGAGAGGGGTGAATCGCATGACTGGATTTCCCAGAACCACCGTAGGCGGAGTGAGCCTGCCTCGTATGGTTATCGGCACCAACTGGTTCCTTGGCTACTCGCACACGAGTCTGGCCAAGGACCGTATGATCAAGAACCTTCAGAGCAGGGATCGTATCGCCGAGATCCTGACCGTATTCCTGGAGCGCGGGGTCGACGCGGTCATGGCGCCGCCTTCCCAGTATCTCGAGGATGCGATCCGCGACGCGGAGGATCGGGCTGGACGGGGCATGATCCGTATTCTGACGCCCAGTTTCAATGTCCGACGCGGCGGACCCCGCGAGGAGAATCCCAAGGCCGCACTTGACCAGTGCCGGGAACTCGGCGCCACGTTCTGCCTGCCCCATCAACGTGTGACGGATGCACTCGTCGATCGGATGCACCACGTGATCCGAGACGTCGGCAAGTACGCCCGGATGATCCGCAAGCGCGGAATGATCCCCGGGCTGTCGACCCACATGCCGGAGACGGTGGTCTACGCCGACAAGACGGGCGCCGACGTGGAGACGTACATCCAGATCTACAACGCGACTGGCTTTCTGATGCAGGTCGAGGTCGACTGGGTGATGCGCATAATTCGCAATGCGAAGAAGCCGGTGATGACGATCAAACCACTGGCGGCGGGAAGACTCCAGCCGGTGGTGGGGCTGGCGTTCGTATGGAATACGATTCGCGATGGGGACATGGTCACCATCGGTACCGTTGCCCCGGACGAGGCGCGGGAGGCGATCGATATTTCACTGGACTTGCTTGACCGCCGGCTTACACAACACGAGCTGCAGACAACGCGCAGCAAGGAGTCATTGGCGCCGAACTGACGGAGCGACTGTCTCCCCGGCAAAGGCGCATCGGGAGCGGAAGCATGGTGTTAAAGATTCCGAAGGAACGCGCTTACTGACCGGGCCAATCCATCAGAATTCAAGGAGAATCACGATGCCAAGAGATGCAGCTCATAGTGAGAAGCTCTCCTTCTGGACCAAGGTCGCCTATGCGATTGGTGACCTACCCAACTCGATGGGGCCGGGGACGATCGTCCCGTTCTGGTATCTCTTCTTCCTCACCGACGTGGCCCATCTCAATCCGGCGCTGGCGGGGGTCACGATCCTGATCGGAGGTATCTGGGACGCGATCAATGACCCGCTGGTGGGGTTGCTCTCGGACCGCACGCGCACCCGCTGGGGGCGGCGGCGGCCATACTTGCTCTTCGGGGCGTTGCCGTACGGCGTCACCTTCGCGTTGATGTGGATCGTCCCGCCCATCCAGAGCCAGGTTGGCCTTAGTCTGTACTTCGCGCTGATCTACATTCTGTTTGACACCGCGTTCACGTTCGTCGGCTGTCCCTACACCGCGCTGACGCCGGAACTGACGTTGGATCACGACGAGCGCACCTCGCTCACGACCTACCGTATGTTCGTCTCTATCGTCACCGGCTTGCTGGCGGCGATCGGATTCGCGCTCGTGTTCGAAGGTACCCCCGATCGGCGGACCGCCTTCATGGTGATGGGGATTGCCTGCGGCGCGCTGTTCGTCCCCACCGTCCTGGTTACTTTCTTCGGTACCCGCGAGCGGGCCGAGTTTCAGGCCGAGCCGCCGCCGCCCCCGCTGGACGGGCTGCGGTTCGTCATGCGCAACCGGGAGTGGTGGTACACGCTGGGGATGCGGCTCACCAGTTGGATGCCGGTCGACATCGCTTCGGCAGTGTTCGCATACTATCTCATCTATTGGATCAAGATGGACGAGATGGGGGCCTCGCTGGTGCAGGCGGTGATCCTGGCCAGCGCGACGGTGTGCCTGCCCCTGGTGCTGTGGATGGCGCGGCGGTGGGAGAAGAAGACTGCCTTCATTGTCTCTATCGGGTCCTGGGCCATCGTGATGCTCGGCACACTGCTGGTACCTCAGGGGGCTAGGGCGTTGGCTTACCTCGTCGCCATCCTGGTCGGGCCAGGGGTCTCTGCGGCTCACGTCCTGCCGACGGCAATGAGCGCCGACACGCTCGACGTGGACGAACTGGCCAGCGGCAAGCGTCAGGAGGGTACCTACGCTGGCTTCGAGGTCTTCGTTCGCAAGCTCTCGACCAAGCTGGTGCTGGCCGGGTTTGGGCCGATATTGGCCTGGGCAGGCTACGTGGAGAATGCGGCGCAGCAGACCCCGCGGGCCCTGACAACGATCCGCGCCCTGATCGCGTTGGTGCCAGCCGTCATCCTGTTCGGGGCCATCGTCATCGCGTGGGCGTACCCGCTGACACGCGCCCGGCACCGGGAGATCCAGGTCGAGCTGGCCCAGCGGCGGGCTGGCCGTGCGAGCGAGCGCGGGGCTGCGGGGCGTTAGGGTCGGCCTTCGCAGCAGAACCAAAAGATGAAAGGAGGCGATCGAATGGGAAAAGTGTATCGCCACAGGCCTGGTGCTCTCGACGAGTACCTGGGCCGGGTCGAGCCCAAGAACGGCAAGGTCTACCGTCATCGCCCCGGCCCGGACGCGTACGTGGGCCGCGTGGAATTGGATAGCGGCAAGGTCTATCGGCACTTGCCTGGCCCGGACGAGTACTTGGGCCAGGTGCGTCTGGCGAACGGCAGGGTCTACAGCCACCGTGTCGGCCCGGACCGGTATGTGGCTGAGGTCAAGCCGAACGGCCGGGTGTACCGCCATCAGCCTGTTGCCCCAGATGACTACCTGGGCAGGGTCGAGGATATGCACTCTCTGGCGGAGGGTGGTGCGGCATTGCTCCTGCTCCTGCTGCCGGACGTGGAGGGCGAGGGGGCAAGAGAGATCGAAGGAGATACGGATGAGGTCTGAACCCGGCGAGCCACTGCCTATGTCGCCCATTATGTCATGTGTCACCGATATGCAACCCTCGCTGGAGCTGGTACACGTCCTGCGGGGGCAGGGCATCGACGACCCGGATCGGGCCTCTGCGGGCGTCGTGGCGGTGGCGCAGCAGGTGCTGGGCGAGGCACAGGCGTTGTTGGCTCCGGCCGCGATATACACTGTTCTGTCAGTGCACGACCTCCATCACCAGACGGTGACTCTGGACGGCGGGGTTACCTTCGAGGGGCCGCTGGTGGCGCGTGCGTTGGCGGGCGCGAGCGAGGTCGCACTCGCCGTGTGTACGATTGGTCCCGCGTTGGAGGAGCAGGTGGCGGCCCTGTTTGCTGCGGGTCACACGTTGCAGGCACTGGCGCTGGATGGGGCGGGTAGTGGAGCCGTCGGGGAGGTCTCCCGGATGGTGGGCACCCGGATATGCGATGCGGCCTCGGCGCACGGACTGAACGTCGGCATGCGTGCCAGCCCGGGCCAGGAGGGCTGGTCGATCTGGCAGCAGCGGACGCTGTTCGGATTGGTCCCCGGTGATGAAATCGGCGTGCGATTGACGGAGAGCTGTCTCATGCTGCCGCGCAAGTCGGTTTCCTTTGCGCTTGGGTTGGGGACGGAGATGTCGCCGGACGGAGTGCCATGTGATTTCTGCTCCAAGCGCGAACGGTGCCGCTGGCGCAAGGAGGGAGTCCAGGCTTCACCCACTCCGAGAATCTGCTATGACTGACGAACTCACCGTGGATTTTGAGCCTCTGGGCCGGCGAGCGCGCGTGGGGCATGGCGCGACACTGCTGGAGGCCGCGCGTCAGGCTGGCGTGGGCCTGAACGCCGTCTGCGGCGGGGCGGGCACGTGCGGGACCTGCCGGGTGCGCATCCTCGCTGGTCAGGTCACGCCTCCGACCGAAGCTGAACGCGACGCCGTGGCCGACGGATGCCGATTGGCCTGTCAGGCCCGCGCGCTGGGCGACGTGCGGGCGGACGTTCCGCCGACTTCTATCACCGCTCCCCAGCGGGCACAGATCGAGGGTCGTGAGCGGGCGGTTGAGCTCGATCCAGCTGTGCGCAGCTTCGACGTGGTGGCGGCGCCGCCCAGCCTGACGGATCTGCAAGCTGACGTGACGCGGCTGCGCGAGGCGCTCCAGGAGCAGCACGGCGTCGCTGTCGAGCGCTGGGATCACCCAACGCTAGGCCGGCTTTCCGTTCTGCTGCGGGAGCACGGGTGGAGGGCCCGACTGGTCGTCCGAGACGGCGAGGTGATCGACCTCGCACCGGCCGGGACGTCGCACCTGGGACTGGCGGTGGACATCGGTACGACGAAAGTGGCTGCGTACTTGATGGATCTGGGGAGCGGCGAGACGCTGGCGGCCGCGGGCGCGATGAACCCCCAGATCGCCTACGGAGAGGACGTGATGGCCCGCATCGCGTATGCGATGGAGGGCGAGGATCGGGCGCTGGATCTGCAGCACCATCTCGTCGGCGGGCTGGATGACCTGACCCGTGCGCTGTGCGGGCAGGCCGGGCGTGCCAGCTCCGCGGTCGCTGAAGCTGTGTTGGTGGGCAATACCTGTATGCATCACCTGGCATTGGGGCTGCCAGTACGACAACTGGGTCTGGCCCCCTACGTACCTGCCCTGGCCGACTCCTACGACGTCAAGGCGCGGGACCTGGGACTGCGACTGGCCCCCGGTGCGAACGTCCACCTCTTGCCCAACATCGCCGGCTTCGTCGGCGCCGACCACGTGGCGATGATCCTGGCGACCGGCATGCATGAGGCCGGTGAGGTCACCCTGGGCCTGGATATCGGCACCAACACGGAGATCAGTCTGGCGGTGGACGGGAGACTGTTGAGCTGTTCCTGTGCCTCCGGCCCGGCGTTCGAGGGCGCCCACATCCGCGACGGCATGCGGGCGGCGCCGGGCGCGGTCGAGTGGGTGCGGCTGGTTGGCGGGCGAGTCGAGTATCAGACGATTGACGAGGCGCCACCAGTGGGCATCTGTGGCTCCGGTGTGTTGGATGGCGTGGCCGCACTGCGCCAGGCCGGTGTGCTGAGATCCAACGGTGCGATGAGGTTGGAAGATCATCCCCGCGTTCGGCGGACGGAGGGTGGAGTCGAGTTCGTGCTCGTCCCAGCTGGCGAGCGGAGTGCACCCCGCGACCTGGTCATCACCCGCAGGGACGTGAACGAGATCCAGCTGGCGAAGGCAGCCATCCGCGCCGGGGTGGAGGTGCTGTTGGAGGAGGCCGGTCTGGAAGCCGGGCAGGTCGAGCGGGTGGTGGTGGCAGGGGCCTTTGGCACCTACCTGGACGTAGGCAGCGCGCTGGCGGTAGGGATGTTCCCGCCGCTACCCCGCGAGCGATTCGTTCAGGTGGGCAATGCCGCGGGCATGGGCGCGAAAATGGCGCTGGTGTCGCGTCGATGCCGCGGGGTGGCTACAGAGATCGCTCGCCGCGTGGAGTACATCGAACTGACCACCCATCCGCAGTTCGTCCAGGCCTACATGGCCGCGTTGGTGCTGCCATAGTGGCAGCAGAGCACATCAGGTGTACTGGCGATTCCAGTCGGGCAGCGTCTTGGCGATCACCACCACGCCGCCCAGCGCTCCAAGCAGCACGGCATTCCACGGCATCCCCATCACCCACAGCAGCGGGCCAATCAGGACCATCGCCAGTATGGTGGAGCGGGCGCGATGGACGCGCAGCGGCCTGACGAGGATCAGCCAGAAGACCACCAGGGCTGCGGCTGCCCCCAGCGTGTGCAGCGGTGCCAGGTACAACAGCGCGCCTCCCAGCGAAGAGAGGCCGATGCCCCCGCCGAAGCGGATGAAGACGGACCAATCGTGGCCCACCACCGCGGCCACGCCGGCTACTGTGGCGGCCCAGGGGTCATCCGTCAGCAGCAGGGCGCCAGCGACGGCGCCCATCCCCAGGAGTGCGTCACCCACAGCGGTCAGTGCGCCTGCCCAGAACCCAGCGACGCGGGAGACGTTCAGCCCCCCGGTGTGACCGCTGCCCCGCTGGCGGACGTCCGTGCCGCGCAGTGCCCGGCTGACCAGCACACCTGTGGGCACTGCGCCTAACAGATATCCCCAAACTCCGGCTAGGAACCGTGCGATCATCGCCATCACCTCGCTCAACACTGCACCCGCAGCCGTCTGGGTAGGAGCTCAAACTCGATGCGGTGGGCGTCGGTGCACAGCATCTCGCCATCGACGTGCGCGACCAGGTCGTCCGGCGAGGAGATCGTCACCTGCTGGGCGCGACCCATCGTGACCGGTTCACGGTCCACGTGGGTGCCCTTCATGAAGTGGGGGACGAGACCCAGCATGGCCACCCGGCTGATCTCCCGCACGATGCACAGGTCGAGGAGCCCGTCGTCGGGCTGGGCGTTGGGCGTACAGAAGAAGCCGCCTCCTTCGCGGGGGCCGTTGGCCACGCACACCATGACCGCTGGCAGCACCAGTTCCTGGCCGTCGTACTCGACCGTGACCCGCGGGTTCTGAGCCAGGAAAATGGTCTTCAGCACGACGGGAAGATACAGTGCCATCCCGCGCAGTCGCTTGACTTTGCGGGCCTCGCGCGTGACGATGCCGCCGAAGCCGACGTTCACGGTGTTGTCGAAGTACCGAGGGGGCTGGCCAGGCACGGTTACCCGGCCCACGTCCACGACCCGGGTTTGGCCGTGCACCAGTCGGCGGCATGCTTCTGGCAAGCCTGGCGGGACGCCCACGTTGTTGGCGAAGTCGCTGCCGGAACCGACGGGTATGACGCCCAGGGTGCCAGCAACGCCCTCCGGTGAGGCGGCCATCAGGCCGTTGACCACCTCGTGCGTTGTGCCGTCGCCACCGGCGGCGACGACGATCGCGAAACCGTCGCTGACCGCCTGTGCGGCCAGCTCTGCCGCGTGCCACGGTCCTTGCGTCTGCACGAGGTCGAAGTCCAGCCCCTCGGCGGTTAGGAGCTGACGTAACTTAGGCTCGACGCTTGCGCCGTACCCCCGGCCCGCGACCGGGTTGAGGATGACCTTGATGGGGGCCATAGTGCTCTCCTGTCCCTGGGCTACTTGCGCCAACACGTGATAGAACACCCCACCAGGCGCTGCGTTACGCGCACGCTGTATCGAATGGCTTTCGTGAAGGTTGACATTGTAGTGCCTTGCGGGTAGAATTGGGCTGAAGCGTACGGCTATACGAAAGAGAGACGAAAGGACGGTTTGCGATGGCTGAGCAATACTCCCTACCGGATGTAGATGCTCCCACGGAGGAGTCCTCACAGGCGGTGGCTTCACCAGGTCTGCGGGGCGGTTCCTCGCTGCGCACCGCGATGGCTGCCTTCGAGGTTCACATGGAGCGACAGGGATTCGCTGAGAACACGATCAAGGCCTTCCTGTCGGACCTGAACATCCTGACCCAGTTCATCGGGGTGGGGACGGCCGTCGATGCCATCTCCACCCAGGAACTCAATCGCTTTGTCCACTGGCTGGTGCACGAGCGCGGCGTGCCCTGCAGCCCCAAGTCTTTGTCCCGGCGTGTGACGACGCTCAAGGTCTTCTTCGGTTGGCTGGCCGAGACAGGGGTGCT
>JABAHP010011181.1_pt2 | contig 12821 bp, 15 predicted proteins | sample 7062081 | NCBI WGS metagenome assembly JABAHP01 (sample SAMN14534357, study PRJNA622989) | marine sediment metagenome | biome: marine biome [ENVO:00000428]; feature: marine pelagic biome [ENVO:01000023]; material: deep marine sediment [ENVO:00002113] | place: India: Gulf of Kutch | collected... | reverse complement strand
AACACGGAAATCAAGCTTATTTATATCCAGAGTTTATTGAATTTTATAAGAAATACTGTAGGCAGGCAGAAGCTATATATTTTTTAACAGGAAGGAAGTATCAAGAATTTGGGAAATTAACCAGGAATCAATTACAAATCTTAGCTGATTTTAAAGATTTTCATGTGATATATTACCCAGAAAGAAAATCGTATAAAAGTCGTCAATATTTCGCTTGGAAGGTTAAAGAAATAAGAAAAATTGTTAGAAATAACATAATACGTATATCTATTGAGGAAAATTTGAATGAAACAATAAAATTTAATATTTTCGATGACATGAATGATCATTTTCCAAAAATTAGGCAAATTAAAGAGATATTAAATCATCAAATTCAGCTAACAGTTATAGAATCTGAAAATAATTGGAATCATCTTCAATTATAGGAGTTATTTCTAATTCTAAATATTTAGTTTCAAGCAGTAGTGTGTCAATAACTTTTTAAATGTTCTTTATTAAATTTACTCTTATTAATTAAATACGTTATATTGAACATGAGTAAAAAGCATAAAATAATTGTATTAATCGCTACTGTGAGCTTATTAACGAGTGTTGCCACATTAATTCCATTAATAGTTAATCTAGTTCCAATTTCACTTCATACTAGAGAATTAGGTCAAATTGATACTGGTGGGATGGCAGTAGATGTCGAGATTCATGGAGACATTGCTTATGTAATAGATACAGCAGATAATAACCCTGGTGGATTGTTAATAATTAATATCTCCAATCCTGCTAATCCTATTATTTTAGGATCTTATTATCAAACTGGACTTCCTAGGAAAGTCAGTGTTGTTGGAGAGATCGCATATTTAGCAAATTCAATGGTAGGCTTAGAAGTTCTTAACATAAGTGAACTAACAAATCCTATAAAAATCGATCAATATACTGGAAGTGGTGAAGCCTATGATGTAGAGGTAGATGGGGAAATTGCTTATTTAGCAGATTGGTCAAGAGGTTTAGTAATATTAAATGTAAGTAATCCATCAAATGTTAGAGAAATAAGGACTTTTTTAATGCCTGGCGCGTGTATTCATGTTAGTGTTGCTAATTCTCTTGCATACGTAGTGGATCATCACACAGATTATAGTGGTCTGAGAGTTATAAACGTATCTGATCCTTCACATCCAGTACAACTTGATAATCATGCTCCTAGTGGTGTGGACTTTTGGAATCCATTTGCATATGGAGATTACGTATATATAGGTAACCACGGTCTCGGTGGTGGAGAATTAAGAATTCTAAATGTACATGACCCCTCAAATATAGTTCAAGCAGGAGTATTTGATCAACAAAGCTTTATTTCAAGTAGTTATGTTAGCGGAAACAGAGCTTATCTCGCAGATTATATGAATGGTTTAGTCGTGGTGGATGTCACAATTCCAATTAGTCCAGTAAAAAGAGCTCAGTATTCCGATGGTGGTCATGCCATTGATGTAGATATCATATCAAATATTGCTTATGTTGCAGATGGAGTGGATGGTTTAGAAATCATTGAAATTTTGATTTAGAGCATAATTAATAGGATGAATGATTTTTAATAACCACCAATTTATTTTTTTATAATGAACAAAATTGCTATTTTCATTGACAACAGTAATATTTTCAAGGGATTTAGAAAGTTTAATGTTAAAGTAGACTATGAAAGATTAAAACAAGTGATAACTCGAGATCGAGAATTGCAAAATATATTTCTTTATGAGGGTGTTATTTATCCTTTAAGTCCTGAGAAAAAAAAATGGTATAAGGCCTTGAGTAAAAAGAGCGGATATATTATTAGCACTAGTTTTGATAAAATAGTTTTAAATGATGCTATCGAAAAAAAAGTAGATATAAGAATTGCAATCGATATGATCTCCCTTGCCTATGAAGATACCTATGATACTGCAGTCCTGGTATCGGGAGATGGTGATTTTTTGCCTGTAGTAAAAAAAATTAAAACATTAGGTAAGAATTTCGAATTATGGGCTTTTAAATATTCTTTAGCTAACACTCTAAGGGAGGAAGTTGATCCAAGCAAGATTTTTTATCTTGACGATATATTAGATAAAATTGAGATATAATTAGTAAATGAAGCCCTTTACAATTTTGGGTAAATATTTATTTCATTTTTATACAATAGTGTTATATATAATATTAACAATATTACTGGATTAGAAATCTATGTTAAAATCGAATAAATTATCAATTACCATTTTCTTTTTCATATTAGGTTTGATTTTTGTTTGCTATCCTATTTATTCTTCCTTAAACGTAAATTTTTCGGCTATTAGTTCTAAGGATCTATCAGAAATGAGATTTAATACAGCCCAGATAAAAAATGAGACAATAAATTCGGATGAGACATGGAGTGGTAATATCCTTGTAACCAAGAGCATTACGATATCTAAAGGGGCGACTCTTAACATTTTACCTGGAACAGTTATCAAATTTAAGCATTATAGAGGATATAAAGAACCTCATTTAAGGTTAAGCCTTTTTGTTTTGGGGACCATAAAAGCACTAGGAGCATCAGATCAGCAGATTTGGTTTACTTCTGATGCTGAACCTCCAATAAATGGAGATTGGGATGGAATATATATGAATGGTACAACAGGTTCGATATTTAATTATACTATTATAGAATATGGACTTGTTGGAGTTGTCCAGTTTCATTCTGAATCAATAGTGGCAAATTCAATAGTTAGATGGGTTAATACAGAAGGTCTCTATGCGGAGTATTCTACTGTGGAGTATGTAAATAACACTCTATATGGTAATGGGTATCATGAAATTGCCCTAGAGCAATTTAATAACGCAACTGTTAGGAGGAATATATTTAAGAATGGAATAGTAGCGTTTCATTCAGAAAATTCTGAAGTTTATCTTAAAAGGAATTATTTTGTTAATTATACTGGAGATATTGTGTCGATCGCTGCTCATACAAATGCAACTTTAGAAGAAAATATTTTTGATCCATCATTACCATATCCAAGAGTTACAGTGACTCCAAATTCAAACGTAACATTAATTAACAACGATAATGGATCTGTAATCACTTTACCTCTCCCTGTTTTTGATTATCAAGATTTGAAGAATTATACATTAGGTTATATTCCAGGTGATCCAATAGACCAATATAATTATGTCTATGACCAAATAGATGAAACTAGAAAAGTCATAAAAAGGATTGGGTTAGGATTAAGTTTTGGGTGGGCATTAGAGTATGCAATGGGGTATGTTTGGAGATTTGATTTTTGGAATCCTTCAATTGGAAGTGCAGAGAATTTTATTCGAATGGAGCCAGAGACAGGAAATTATATCGAAATCCAAAACGATATTATTGAAAATGCTAGAGGTTTGGCATGGGATGGTGAATGCTTCTTTACTTATGACCATAGTCAGCTCAAAATCTTTAAGTTTAACATATCAGGTACTGCTATATCAATACTTGATTCATTTGATTTACCAAAGAAAGAGGAGGGGGGCATACAAGGGCTAACTTCAGATGGAGATTTTCTTTATCTTCCAAGTAGGGGAGGAGCTTTAATAAGAAAGATTAATAAAACTGGAACGATTATCGAGGAATTCCCAGTTCCAGGAGAAGGTATTAGTGGAGGTTTGGTGTGGACAGGCACTCATTTTTGGGGAGTTTCTGGAGGAGGAAATTTAACTAAATATACCCATGATTGGCAACAGGCTGTGGGACAGACTTATCCCGTTGCTGATGGTACATGGGCAATTGCCCATGACGGAGATTTTATTTGGGCTCTACAAAGGACGTGTGAAAGCTGGGAAGATGCAAAGATGTTTCAAATTAAACCCTTAATAATTACTACAACTGAATACTCAATCGTAAAGAACGATACTATCCACACTATAACTGTTAAATCTAATTCATCTGATTTTGGGCTTCGATTTAATGAAACTCTTAAAGAAATTAGCTTTGAGATTTACGGTCGAACTGGAACTATTGGGCATGCTTTTATTTTTATTCCCAAAACAGTTTTATTAAAACCTCACGAAGTAAAAATTGATGGGATAGCAAATCCATTTGTTTTAACTGAAGATGATATGGAATATAGACTTCATGTGGAATATACACATAGTTACCATGAAATCAAAATTCATTTGATAATTGAACCATCAAAACCTTCTATCTCATGGTTTCACGTTTTCCCTTTAACGTTGATATTCATTTTGCTACTGAGTATATGGGTGCATTTGTTAAGAAAAAAGTCTCTGTAAATAAACTTCAGATTCTTACTCTTCCTTTTTTATCATCTCCAGTTGAGATTCGATGCCTAGTAGATTAGCTACTTCAACTAATGCTCTCCATTCCGAATGTACATTCTGAGCTTCTCTTACTTTTCCTTGCGATACAAGTAATTTATGTAAATTAGCTTTTGAATCCACAAGTCTAACAAACATGGCTAATTTATCTCCTGTATCTTCGGAATTAACATAAGTTCTGAGAGCATCAATCATTTGCATGTCTGGTTGTGTGCCAGAACCTAGTGTTTTCATCGTGTCCCTTATTTCAGATAATATTTTTTGATTGTCTTCAAGTAGATTTAATTGGATTAGACAAATATTAATCGCATCAGAATAGGTTTCACTTCCACTTTTTTCTTTGATTTCGTCTAACTTATTTTTTACAATATCATTTATTTCTATTGTTGGACTCATTTTCCTATATAACGATCGGATATTTTTTATATAAATTTTAATATGCTAGGACTTCTAAAAGTTAGGCTGAAGTAACAAGAAATTGTGTAATTTAAAGATTTACACCCCAATAGCTAATTATGAAAAAATTATGAATTCCTTTATTTCCTATGAAAAAGTAGTCAAAATATAAGATTTATATGTCTAAATTTCTTTATTAAAAACGAGGTATAAGGTTTTTAAGACCAGATATTACAGTCACACACTTAATTAATATCTATTATGAGAATATTATCAAAAATTTTGAGATTTAAGAAAGAAAAAAGATCTGAAAAGAAGGCTAGATCGATAAAAGAAAGTAAGATAATTTATAGACCTCCATATAATTATGACTATACATTCAAGATTGTTTTATTGGGTGACCCTGAAGTAGGAAAGGCAAATTTATCCCAAAAATTATGTTATAATCTTTTTAATCCTGAAGAAAGATTAACTATTGGGGTAGAATTTCACGTGAAAAAGTTGGAAGTGAAAGGCAAAAAAATAAAAATACAAATGTGGGATATTGCCGGAGAAGAAAGATTCGATTTTCTTACGCCAACTTACTGTATGGGTGCTAATGCCGTTTTAATTGTATATGACATTACAAACTCTAAAACCGTAGAAAAGATGGACAATTGGATCGAAATAGTTAGACAAAAAGCAGGTGATATTCCAATTGTATTGCTTGGAAATAAGATTGATTTAGAAGATTATCGTGAGATACCTAAAGAAAAGGGATTAAAAATCACTCAAGAATATAATTTATCTGGATTTTCAGAAATTTCTACTAAAACTGGGGAAAATGTTGAGAATCTTTTTGAAGATCTATCAGAAATAATTCTAGATCGTTATTAATTTTTGATATGAAATTCTATAATTAATATTAATTATCTTTTTAGATAATCTAATATGCCGTTTTATGTGGAAATATAAATATATAAAAGATGATTTTATAAATGATAAATAAATCTAAAAACTAAATTAACTCATGATTATCATACTATCATATTTTCATACAAAAATTGGACCTTTGATATTTTATTCCTTTCCAAAAAAGCATTTGGATAAAGATATCATTTCTAGAATATATGATATTATGGATCAACCAAATAAAGAAGAATTTTTGACTCAATCTTTTGAAAATTTAAAGCTCTTGAACTACTATTTTCAAATTCATTCGGACTGGGCTAGAGGTTCCAGTGAAATGTTGATGCTATCACTGCTAACATCTCAGCAGATCTCACCTGAAATTGAAGATACTGTTTCTAATTTATGTAAAAAATTTTCAGAAACAATGCAATCAATTGAGGACATTTTCACTGGGTTTTATATTGAAGAATTAAATAATTTTGATGAGAATGATAAAGAACGTATTAGAAAAAACGATTTTTTAATTAAAAGTGAGGTACAGGAATTATATTGGGAGATCATAGAGGTTATTAGAAAGATTTCAGAAGAAGAAAAAATAACATTACTATTAGATGACCGTTATATTTTTGAATCTTTAGAAAAAATGTCGAGAGAAGTGAAGAAGATTAGTAATGAAATTAAACTAAGAGACGATTTTTTCAAAGAAAATTCAACCATCAAAGATGCAATTTTGAATCTAAACAGTATAATTGATGATTTATATGAGGGATACATAGAGAAAATGACAGGAGTTGATATTGAAGACGAAGAAGAATTATTTTCTCCTGAAGAAGATCTTGATACGGACACTGAAAAAAGCAAAAAGGAGTTATTAACCGCTTTAATGGGAGAATTCAATAATAAAGAAGAATAGAAGAGAAAAAAAATTAGTTATTCATTTGGTAAGCATCTTTTAAAGAATGTACAATATCCCAGACTTTTAAGAACCTCTTTTCGTCAACATTCGGTTTTTTTATCATTTTTAAGCACCATTCCATTTGTTCAGGAGTCGTGCTTGATTTATGATACAGGTTTAATGCATATTTTGAAAAATCTCTCACGAGAAAATCAAAGATTTGATCTAATGTATCTTCATCAATATTGTAGATTGGAGTGTTTTCAATTATAAGATGGGCATAAACTATCAAAGCAAAGATCTCCCCAATTCCAGAAAGCATAAAGTCCATATCTTTCTGCTGTTCAGGGCTCGGCATTGCTTTTGTCCCTAGTAGGTTAAACATTTTGATTTGTTCAAGAAAAATTTTAACATTAGGCAAATTATATTTCTCAAATGCTGGTTTCCAATCATGAAATCGAACTCGTCCTAATCCTCGGGTTGGTCCTTGATTAAACAGAAAATCATCATTTTTAGCTTGATCTTGTCTAGGAACCTCTTCATAATTCTTATGGTTCATAAAGAAATTTAACATAAATTTCAAAATTAAGGCGATATTAACATGAACAGTACCTTCGAGTTTTGGTAATGCTCTAATATCTCTTGCTGCGCTCTCGAAATACATATCTTTTTCAAATCCTTTTGCTGCAATAACATCCCATAAGAGATTAATTACTTCTTCACCTTGAGTTGTTGTTTTCATTTTCATTACAGGAGCATAAAGTAGGTAGCGTCGATCCTTACTAGAAGCTATTCGCATATAATCAGCGGTTCTCAAACCGAATAATTTCATAGCGACTAATCGAGTATAAGCATCAACAAAATTCTGTTTAACATGTTGAAAATCAGTAACATACATATTATAGAGTCTACGATATGATGCATGATGAATGGCTTCATAAAAAGCATGTGTACAAATCCCAATTGAAGCCCATCCTAAATTATATTTGCCGATATTTACAGTATTAAGTGATGAACTCCACGCATCTTCTCCTTTAGAAAGTATATCCTCTTCAGTTATAGGATAATCGTTTAAGGCAAAATTCGCTACAAAATTTTGGCTATCACAGACATTTTTAATGAGATCATAATTTTTATGCTTATAATTTGCTACAAAAAAGACATATTGATCTTTATTTTTCATGTCATAAGGTGGAATATTACCATCCTTATCAGCAAGCTTACCAAAATTTGACACCATTTCTGCTTCATTTCCATTACCAATATAATATTTTTCTCCATTAGCTCTATATGTTCCATCTTCTTGTGGAGTAAGGGCCATTTCAGTACCATAGATATCAGCCCCATGAGCTTGTTCAGAGAGCCCAAAGGCAAATATTGCTCCATTTCTAAGTAATTCTGCAGCTTTATTCTTTGGAATTTCATTCTTGCTCATCCATATGGGACCAAGTCCTAAAATAGTGACTTGCCAAGTATACCAATAAGAAAGTCCATAAAATGCGAGAATTTCATTAAATTCACAAATTCGCCAAGTATCCCATCGATAATTTTCATCAACACCATAATTGGCAGGTGTTAAAAGCTGTGCAAAAATTTTATTATTCTTTTGAAACTCAAGAAAATCTGAATACCACACTCTTTTGTGATCATCTTCTTTAAGTTTTGCTTTCCCCTTGTTTTCAAAAAATTCAATTGTTTTAAGCATTATTTCTTTTGAATTTGCATCAGGATAATAACGATCATGATTTTTAGGGTTTAATAAAATTGTCATATAATCAACTTTATGATTTTTATTATTTAATTAATTAATAATTTTCGGTATTTTAGAAAGAGACTAAAAACTTATTTTAATGAACAACTTTTGATGGAAATTTTAATTTTTTCAATTTTATTTGATACTCTGGGCAGACTTTATATTCTGGAAAATTACATGAATGCTGGTTAACTGGAAGATTACAAGTATGTGCAAAAGGGCACTCAAGTAAATTGTCAGGTAAATTTGGTTCCATATTCCTCAACCTCAACTAATCTGTTATGAAAAATCTTTATTCTTCGTGTATATACTTTCTGCTTTTTTTTTATTAATTTCTTGATATTAAAAAAAAAAATATTGAATTTGCTAAATTTAGTCTGAGATTTAAAAAAAAAAATTTAAAAATAGAGGAACTAGATTAGTTTTTTCTTATATTCTGGTAAATTTTCCAATGGCCAACCTCTAGGTGTTTTACCACCTTTTATATATCTAAAATCGCATAGTGAAGCCCCATTACCAATAGTTTGAGTACGATTAAAGCCATATCCGTGAGCTTGAGCTTTTGCAAAGTCACTTACACATATTATTGGCATTAAATGCTCTAAACCCTGACTCTTATAAAACTTGTAAACCCCGCATTCAAGGTAATTTATCCCAAAAGTAAATTTACTTCCATCACCTACAACAAAATCAAAAACCCAATCACCTGAGTATTTATTTTGTTTTGATTTTTTGGCTTGTTCTTTTTCTTTCGTGAGAAAATCTTCAGTGAAAATATCTTCTTTAGGAGGGATAAAATTATGGAATTTTTCAAATAATTCATAAGTAATTTTACCGATTTCATTAAATGTGAACCCTTCCTTTTCGAAAAAAAGCAGGAGTGGAATGAGGATTGCGGAATTTACAAGATCTTCCGTTAATGGATTTTCATTACCTCCCACATACGGAATTTGAGGCAGAAGTTCTTCAAAATCATTCCGTGTTACCAATAAAATCTCATTAAATTTGTCATCACCGAAATACTTAATAAGGACATGTTTCACAATGTTTATTGCGGCATCAAATGTACGCATCAATACTCTTTTCTTTCTTAAATAATAGTTTTTTTCTTTTTCAATAGTCATATTTTTCATTTAGCATTATTTAATTAATTATTCATGTGGTAAGACGATGACCAAAGTAATAATAAGGATAACTCCACAAAGAAATACTAAAGCCTGAATAATAGATTTCTTTAAGTTTTTTTCTTTCAAAAGTTCAGGCATGAGCTCTGTGCTTGCTAGGTATATAAAGCCTCCTCCAGAAAAAGCTAAGAAGAAGAAATTAAACAGTTCAACTGTTTCCGATAAGAAGTAAGCAAATAATCCACCAAGGAGTGCAACAAGAGCACTTCCAAAGTTAAATAAAATCGCTCTTTTTCTTGAAAAACCACCATATATAAGGATTCCAAAATCACCTATTTCTTGGGGTAGCTCATGGAATAGAACAGCGAGAGTGACTATTATGCCATTTCCAAATCCACTTAGAAAGGCAACCATTATAATTATACCATCTAAAAAGTTATGTAATCCATCACCAACTAAATTAAGAAGAGCAAAATTTTTTATATTCTCACGTTTTTCTATAAGTTCTTCCGTACTCTCGGTAAGAGTATCATAACACACTAATTGGTTTTCTTTTTCATGAGCATGCCCATGGAACCAATATATAAAGCGTTCTATTATAAAAAAAACTACAAAACCTACTATTACTAATATAAAAAGGACACTTTCAGCGATATTCCACACTCCTGCATTTAATTCTTCAAGATGGTGTAGAGATTCTGGAATTAAATCAAATAATGCAGTAGCTAAAATTGTGCCGGTTGCAAAAGCAACAAGAATAAATAATATCCGGTCTAAAGTTTTTTCTCTTAATGAAATCATAAAGACGCCTACTAAACTCAGCAAACTGATAATCAATATCATCAAAAAACTTAACAGTACTTCCAACTCTATCAAAACTCTTTGTATTTTATTTTCTAATGGTATATCATAGATTAATTATGAATAAAAAGATTGCTAATTAGATCTATAAATTCTTCAAAACCTTTTGGTGAAATCAAGTCAATAAATTAAACATATAAATAATCTATAAAAGTAAGTATTAATAGTATCGAAAAAGATTAAAAATAGCAATAACTTTAATATTTTTTACAGAGTAATTAAAGATGTAAAATGAAAGACCAAAATATGGTTCACATGAAGGAACCAGAAGATCCCGAAGAGTGGTTTGATCTCGGAGTGAGACTTGGAGAAAAGGGGGACTTTAAAGGAGCAATTGAGGCTTTCAAAAAGGGATTATCTCTCAACACTAAAGATGTTATGGCTTGGATTAATTTAGGAGTAGCATATGGCCAGATTGGAGATTCTCAAGCTGAGATTCAAGCCTACGAGAAAGCTCTTGAACTGGATCCGGCAAATGTGGAAGTTTGGGTCAATCTTGGTGTTGTTTTAGAAGAAACTGATAATTTTAAGGATGCAATTAAGGTCTATAAGAAAGCCTTAGAACTTGATTCAGAAGATACTGATATCTGGTTTGATTTGGGAGTGGCTCTTGGAAGGATGGAAGATTTTAAAGGAGCAACTAAAGCTTATAGAAAAGCATTAGATATTAATCCAAATGATTCTCAAGCATGGTTAAATCTTGGTGTTGTTCAAATACTTTCAGGAGTGTTTGAAGAGGCATTAAAAGCGTTTGAAAAAGCATTAGAGATTGATCCAGAAGATGAAAAAGCGTGGTACAATCTTGCATTAGCACTTGGACAAACTGGCGATATTGATGGAGAGATTAGATCCTATAGTAAAGCTCTTGAATTAGATTCGAATATTGGTTTGGCATGGTACAATCTCGCTGTTGCTCTTGAAAAAAAGAAAGATTTTATGGGCGCTTTAGAGGCATATAGAAAGGTTTTAGAACTTGATCCCGAGGATGATGAAGCATGGGATGATCTCAGTAAGATTCTTCAAAAAATGGGTGATATTAAAGGCTCATTAGAAGCAAAAAAAAAAGCAGATCAACTTAGAAAAAATTAAAACTCTAATTTTTATTATATTAATATTAATCTTCATTTTCACTAATTTGGATTAAGGAAAGAAAGGATTATGTATTGTCAAAATTGTGGATCTGAAATCGATCAAAATGCTAATGTATGCCCATATTGTGGACAAACTAATAATAATACTGATATTATTAGGGAAAAAGATATTAAAATTCAGGAAATGGAGCAAAAAATTACAGAATTAGAGCAAATTGTTAAACAACGGCAAGGATCAACAGTTAAAAAAAACATTTTTAATCCCTTTCAAATATGGATATTTGTTGTGCCAATTGTGTTTGTAATAGTATTTTTTGTGTTTTTCATATTATTAATAAATTTGACATAAAAAGGGTTTATTTGAATTATAAAAAAAAAAGTTTAAAAATTAGTTGTGATAAACCCGAAAGCGAAAAACAAGAGTATTCCCGAAACAAGGCTTATTATACCGTAAATATAGTAAGCTCTTATAATTTTATTGCTTAAGAACATTAAATCTGTCATATACCAACTCACTAATCCTCCGATACCCCATATAGTTATATCAGTTATAATGTTTGGTGGACTATCATATTCTACCTTCATTCCAACCAATATCAGAACTGTATTTTCCAGAATTTCCCATACTGCGGCAACGGCTAAAGTAATTGCCCAATACATTACCAATTTTTTAAAACCAGGAGGATTAAGAGGTGCTTGTGGATTACCAGATCGATTTTTTGCTATAAAACCAAAAGTGAAACATATGACAAAGAGAGAAACGCCCCAAAGAAGATGAGCTAAAGTGTAAAAATCAAATGAGGCGATTGATATAAATGTGTCATCCATAGCGATTATAGGAAATCCAAATGCTGCAGCAACGAGAGGAGTTATAATCAGAATTGCTAGAAATCCTAACATTATTAAGAGAGGTATAAATCTTTTTTGTAAAATCATACTCACCTTATTAATTGATTTAAAATTGAATTTCAATATAGGTAACATCGAATAAGAAACCTTGTAATATATAGATTAAGATTTTAGAGTTAATTTGGAATCTTAAGAAAAAAATAGTAAAAAAAAGGGTAAATAAAAATTTATCTTTATGTTTCATTATTGTCATCTTCAGGTTCTGAAGCCCTTCGCTCATGAATTTCTTTCTTAATTTTTGAGATTGTTATCCCTCTTAACTTAATAAATTGAGCGATGAATATTACCGTTGAAATTAAAATACCTATTAAGTAAAATATTTGTATTGTCCAGAAAAATGGTTCAATTGCTGTGAAAAATATAAGATCAAAAGCATAAGATAATGATGCTATTACCATAATCCAGATCATTGAGATAAGTAAACTTATCCTTTCATATAATTTAGGATCTCCCTTATCAAATACTATTACTTTAAACCAGAAAACTAAACAAACAAATGTTATTGGGGTAAAGATAAGAGATCCTATTGCGATTGGAATTATTAAATATACGGCAAACCGACTTCTCCAAACACTCAAGACCTCTCCTAA
>JABAHP010001946.1_pt2 | contig 12825 bp, 12 predicted proteins | sample 7062081 | NCBI WGS metagenome assembly JABAHP01 (sample SAMN14534357, study PRJNA622989) | marine sediment metagenome | biome: marine biome [ENVO:00000428]; feature: marine pelagic biome [ENVO:01000023]; material: deep marine sediment [ENVO:00002113] | place: India: Gulf of Kutch | collected... | reverse complement strand
TCCACGAGAAAATACTTTCATCTCTTGAATTTTAATATTCATAATTTTAGCCCAAAATCTAGTTACTGCGATAATACAAGCACCAATAGAAGATAAAATTACTAATAATGGTGATGGGCCCTCATTTGTTCCGTCTAAACCAGGTGGTGCGTCAATTATCAATTCAAAAGGTTTTGCGCCCATAGTACATTTAACTTGCATTCCATCTGGCAGCATCTCACATTCAACGTTAAAATTTTTTTCTCCAGCATTCCAATCTGCCTTGATGGCTTCATATGTTTCTTTAAAACTTGGCATTTAAATTCATCCACTCAATTCTGATTTTTTTTTTCATTTTAATGAGTGTGAGCATGGTTTGAGTTACTTCTACAACTTGCATTTGTTAAAGATCTAAGATTTCCCTCTATAAACATTTGTACGTTTTTCTCTATGCTTCGCTGTATACCTTGAAATAGATTTATCTTAACTTGTTGAAAACCCATGAATGGACGCATCCCTATACCAGTTAATATCATATCTGTAACATTTCTTTCTTTCATGTTTATAACTGGTTCCATACAACCAGAATGACCACTATTAGGTAATACAAAAGCTTTTTTGTAATTACCATCATCATAGAGTTCAAATCCAACGAAATAATTACAGTGCCCAAAATGAGCTGATATATTATCAGTTGTTTCAGGACCATCAGAAGGAATTCCAATTATTCTATTCATGCCTACACACTTTTTTTAGATTTTTAATGCTAATTCTAATAAAATATTCTTCATATATATATTTTATGAATAAATATTCATAATCCTTAAATTACTATGTTAATATTTATTACATAGTCTTTAAATAGTAAATATTTATTCAAAACCAAAATGGAATTGAGTTGATAAAAAAGTGAAAAGTTTTATGGAAATTATAAAGGAGGATATTTTTAATCCTGATGATGAATATATGGTTGATACTAAGTTATTTAAAATGTGTTGGGGATGTGAGTCCAAACATAAAGTGGGACATATGGTTTGGGACAATACTAAATTACGAAGGATTTTTTTTTGTGAAAATTGCTTTTCAAACTTGAAAGATTAGTTTTTTTTGTTTGTTTCTTCTTTTATAGGTAAAACTGAAGTCGAAGCTAGTTTTTTTTAATATTTTAATTTGATTCCATTAAAATCTAAATTTTATATTTTTTATAATAAACCTTTAACATTCATTTGTTTACCCTATTTTGATGAAATTTTTAATTTCAATCAATTATTGAACAATATTAGCAATTAATTATGATATATATATAGATAATTGATCATAGTATGATCACTTTAGTTTAAAAATATTGAATAGTGACATTTAAATTTACAGAAAACATAATATGATTTGGGAAAGAAATAAAATTTATTAGCAAAAATAAAAAATCAATTTAGAGATGAGATAAAAATTGGAAGTTTTAGAATTAGAACCATTAAAGAAAAATAAATTAAAACTTTTTTTAATAGAGAGTGAATTTCCGATCGAGTGGTGGTTTGAGGGACCAGCAGAAAAAAAGCATGATTTGGCATGGAATTTGAATCTGATCTCAAAAGAATACATCGAATTAATTGAAGATCTTATTAATAAATATCATCCTAATTTTGCTGTTGAAGAAAAAGGCAGTAGATGGGATGAGGTAATATCTGAAGAAGATCCTATCGCAGCTTTATTTAAACAGAATAATATTCCTTATCAGAAGATTGATATATCTGAAAATGCGGAAGGCTACCTAAATGCAAATTTTGAAGAATATAGGACTCGTATAAAGCAATTAAATAAGGTTATCGAAGGCTATATGACATCAAGCAAAAATGCTCCAGAAAATAATTTTGATTTTCAAAGGATTCTTTTATGGAAGCAATATTTACAGCAAGAATATAAAGAGCAAGAAAATGAAATAAGGTTTAAAGTTAGAGAAGCATGGATGATGATGAAGATAATGAATATTGCTAGAAATGTTGAAAGTAAGAATATAATTGCTTTTCATATTTGTGATATACAGCATTTTGATGGAATTAAACAATATTCTGAAGAATTAGGAGTAGATGTCATTGAAATTAAGATTAAGAGAGAAGCTCATTTACCGGATTATATTGAAGATGCTCCTATCAGACAATTTCTAGATAAATCTATAATCAATTTGACACCATTAAAAATAAAAAAGAAAGAAAGACAAGAGAAAATTTGCTATGTTCTTGATACTGATGAGTTTGCATCTCCTTTCGATATCAATATGGCTTATGATGCTGGATTTGATATTGTTGTTCCAATAAGTAAATTGACGGCTGAACAAGCTACTAAATTGGTTCAAGATGCAATATTTTCACGAAAACCAGGTGCCCCTACAGCATTTTTCATAGGAGGTTCCAATATTAGGGAAGGAGAAAAAATTGCAAAAAAAGTTATAAAATCTTTAGTTTCTCCTTTTGAATGTCCTGTTATTATTGATTATAGGGGTTCGCACACTACTTCAGCGTCTATTGTAGCAAAGACAATAGAATTTGCAAAAGACCATAAAATTGAGGATTTAAAAGGCAAAAAAATTGTAATTCTAGGGGCAGGACCCGTAGCTAGAATTGCAGCGTTATTATCTGCAAAACTGAAAACCAAAACTTATATTGTGGAAACGTGGAATAAATCAAGTAAAGAATTTATAAAAAATTTGGCAGGAGACTTATCAGATAAAATTGGAATAGAATATGATTTAATTAAAGGCGTTTTTGCGACGAATGATGATCAGATATTCGAAGTTGTTGAAGATGCAGATATTATTTGGTGTCTAGCAGCTGCAGGAGTTCAAATAATGTCAAAAGAACTTATGAGAAAGTTAAAAAATAAATTAGTAGTAGATATCAATTTAGTCCCCCCTTATGGAATTGAAGGTTTAAAGCCAAAAGAAAATAACAAAGAAATATACCCTACTATTTTTGGTATTGGAGCATTGGCAATTGGGCGCCTTAAATCAGAAATTGAATCGACTATTTTAAGAGAAGCGGCAAATACAAAAGAAAAAATAATTTTCGATTACAAATATGCATTTGAAAAAGCAAAATCCATTTTGTTCAGAGAGGAAATTAATATCTCTCATTAATTTTTTTTTTTATTTTTGCTTAATTTTATGCATTTCCAAATTATAGTAATTAAAAATATCAAAAAGAGAGCAAAAAATCCAATTAAATATGATATTTCAAAACCTTTTTTTTAAATTATAATTTCTAAATACTTCTGTTTAATTACGAAGCTCACCAAAATTTTATTAATACCATTATTATTCATTTTGCTGAATAGTCTTCATTAATTTTGGTTAATGTCGAATTCTCTTCGCTTTAAAACCTTTGTTATAGGATCTCATTCGACAGATTTATAAACTTTAAATTATATATATAACTTGAAAAGGTATCTTCTATTTAATTATTAAGAAAAACTCAGAATTGAATCTTGTTCGATATGTTAGAAAATAAAGAAAAAGACCAGACTAAACTCATTTATCCTAATACTTCAATTTCCACAAATGAAATTGAAGTCTATGGAAAAGAAAAGAGAGATTTACTGTCAGAAACAAATCCTTTTGAAATGGCAAAAAAACAAATTGACATTGTCGCAAGAGAGATGGGATTAAATGATAATATTAAGAAATATCTTAAAAGAGTAGAAAGATCTCTGATTGTTTCGATTCCAATTGAAATGGATGACGGCAGGATAGAGATATTTGAAGGATATAGAGTACATCATTCAACAATTCGAGGTCCTGGTAAAGGAGGTATTCGATATTCAATAAAAGTTAATCTTGATGAGGTTAAGGCGTTAGCTACGTGGATGACTTGGAAGTGCAGTTTATTAAATCTGCCTCTAGGAGGCGCTAAAGGAGGTGTATGTGTAGATCCTACAAAATTATCAAAAAGTGAACTTGAAAGGTTAACTCGAAGATTTACAGCAGAAATAATAAACTTTATCGGTCCTGATATCGATATTCCTGCACCAGATGTTAATACAGGCCCCCAAATCATGGCTTGGATTATGGATACATATTCTATGCATAAAGGAAGAGCTATTCCTGGAGTAGTAACAGGTAAACCCATAGAAATTGGAGGTTCAGTAGGAAGAGAAACTGCGACAGGAGCAGGCTTATTTTTTGTATTAGAAGCATTATGTAAAAAAATGAATCTCGATTTAAAGGGCCAAAGAATTGTTATACAAGGATTTGGTAATGTGGGAGGAAATATTGCGAAAATTTTATATGAAAAGGGCTGCAAAATAATTGCTGTATCAGACATTTATGGAGGTTTATACGCTAAGGAAGGATTGGATATTAATGAGCTCTTAAGTTGGAGAGATAAGAACAAGTATTTAAAAGATTTTCAAAATATAGGCTATAAATTTGTGCCTAATGAAGATATACTCAAGCTTAAATGCGATATTTTAATTCCTGCTGCCATTGAAAACCAAATAACTCAATCAAATGCAGAGAATTTAGATTGTAAAATTGTGTTAGAAGGGGCAAACGGACCTACCACTCCAAAGGCTGATGATATCTTGGATAAGAAGGGAATAATTGTAGTTCCAGACATTTTAGCTAATGCAGGAGGGGTTTGCGTTTCTTATTTTGAATATATTCAGGACATTCACAGTTATTTTTGGACTCTTGATAGAATTAATCAAGAATTAAAGAATATTTTAGTGAATGCTTTCGAAGATGTTTATAATCTTTCAAAAGAAAAGCATGTTTCTTTAAGAATAGCTTCATACATGATTGCTATTTCAAGATTAGCTAAAGCTATTGAATTGAGAGGTATTTTTCCTTAAATTTTTTCTAAAATATTCTTTCCTATTTTTCTTAAGAAATTTGAATATATTTAGTCTTTTTTCTCGATTTTAAAATTAATTTTATGGGTCATTTTAAAAATGTCTATAAAACTTGAGACGTGCATTGGTACTTGGATTCCCTCTAATGTTTTAATTTCTTCATTAATAAATCTCCAGAGATTTTTTTCGTCTTCAGCAATTACTTTTACTAACAGATTATGATCCCCTGTAGAAGATGCAACTAATTGTATTTCACTATATTCTGAGAGTTTTCCGGCAATATTATCTAATTTTAGTGGATCTACAGAAAGGCCAAGAATAGCTATAGCATTGTACCCCACTTTGGAAGGATCAACAATCGTATCGAATTTTTTTATAATACCTTCTTTTATCATGTTTTGCACTCGATTATGTATTGTACTGGCTGCCAAGTTCACTTTTTTGCTTAAATCTTTATATGATATTCTATAATTTTCTTGGAGAAAATTAAGAATTTCTTTGTCTTTATCATCAAATGGTAACTTTAGAACTTTATCTCTTACCTTTTCAGTTTCAATTTTGTGTCGTTCAATTGCGTATAAAATTGCTCTTATTAAACTTTGACCATTTAGATCATCCTTAACTATATAGTCCTGAGCACCCTTCTGAAGAGAAGTTAATGCAGAATCTTTATCATCCAATCCAGTTAGAATAACAATGGGAATTTCTTTGGTTACGTTTAAAAGACTGTCTAAAGTAGAATCTCTATCGCTATCAGGTAAAGTTAAATCTAATAAAACAATATCGAAGTTCTTTATCTTAAGCAGATTTATACTTTCAGAAAGTCTAGGATTTGATTCTAACTCAAACGTAAATTCTTCAGAAGTTTTTAATAATTCTTCAATAAGACGCACATCTGCTTTATTATCTTCAATTAATAGGGTTTCTATAACTTTTTTCTCCATAATCATCCACCAGAAAATAATTTTTAAAACTTTATTTTAAAATTAATAATTTTTCCAACTTTTTGTTCTTTATTCTGAATAATATTCATTTTGATATTTATAATTATTTTATTTCAAATATAAAAATACATATTTTTTTGGAAAATTTTTGAGGAGAGTAAGTAAAATAAAAAAGATTTTAAAGATACCAATTTAATTTCTCATTTTTTTCTTATAAAACATTTGTAATTTTATTCGATAAAATTTATTTAAATTGGATAATATTCTTATTAATAATAGATTTTACTTTTAATTTAAAATATATTTACTAAGATATTTTATTAATCGCTTTTAAAAATTCAAATTAAAAATAATTTAAAATACAATGAAAAATGTATGATAAGAACTTGAAATTTAAGGAAGAAAGAATTAGAATATTAATTATTTCAATTTTATTAATTATTTCTTTATTACTAATTTATTATTTTGAAATAATAATTCGAACATCCATACTAGTAGCTCATTTTTTTTATTTTCCTTCAATTTTAGCATGTCTATGGTGGAGAAAAAAAGGTTTAATTATTCCTATCTTTTTAGCTTTAGTCTTAATTATTTTTAACCTCATTCCAGATATTCAATTCTTTACTCTTGAAACATTAAACGTTTTTCTGAGGGCAATTTCATTGGTTATTATTGGAATAGTAGTTTCATTTCTATCTGAGCATATATCAAGAAGAGAAATTGAATTTAATGAAATAATGGAAGATTTAAGACGTTCTAATGAGGATTTACAGCAATTTGCTTATGTAGCATCACATGACCTTCAAGAACCATTACGTGCAATTGTTAGTTTTTCTCAACTTTTAGAAGATAAATATCGTGATAAAATAGATAAAGATGGTAAAGAATTCATTCAGTTTATAACAGATGGAGCAAAAAAAATGAATACTCTTATCAAGGATTTATTATCATACTCAAGAATCACAACACATGCTAAACCTTCAAAATTGCATAATATTGAAAAGATATTGAAAAATGTTTTATATAATTTACAAGAGTCGATAAAGGAAAGTGATGCTGTCATAACTTATGATAAATTACCGATAATAAAGGTAGATAGAACTCAATTTACTCAATTATTTCAGAATCTTCTTAGTAATGCGATAAAATTTCGAAGAGAAGAACCACCAAAAATTCATATAGGTGCAAAAAAGATTAATGCAGAATGGTTATTTTCTGTAAAAGATAATGGTATAGGCATTGATTCAAAATTTTTTGATAAGCTTTTTAATATTTTTTATCGACTTCATACTAAGGAAGAATATCCTGGTACAGGCATAGGATTACCTATATGTAAAAAGATAGTTCAACGCTATAGTGGAAAAATATGGGTAGAATCGGAAATTGGAAAAGGATCAATCTTTTATTTTACAATTATACCCGAAAAAATTAAAGATAAAGAGATAAAATTATGAATGAACACTATCGAGTAAAGGCTAAAATCTTACTTGTAGAAGATAACGCTGCAGATATACGACTTACTAAGGAAGTTCTTGAAGAGAATAAGATTGTAAGTAGTTTAGATGTGGTAAGAGATGGAGTTGAAGCAATCGAATTTTTAAAAAGACAAGGAAAATTTCATGATGTAGACCAACCAAACTTAATCCTTTTGGATTTAAACTTACCAAAAAGAAATGGCTTTTATGTATTGGAAGAAATTAAGAAAATGGAAGAATTGAAAAGGATTCCAATAGTGATATTAACTGTTTCTGATGCTAAAGAAGATTTGATAAAAGCTTATGATCTCCACAAACTTATGTAATTAAACCTTTAGAAATGAAAGATTTCTCAAAGATTATTAATTCAATAGTGAATTTTTGGTTTAAAATTGTAAAGCAGTTTAATGATGAATAGAATAGAATTGGAGAGCTAAGCCAATGATATCGAAAATATAAAGTAAATTAAAAAATTATTTTAAAATTATTTTCTCCTAATAGTTTTAAGCTATTTTTATCGAATGCGTAGATTTGAATATATCTAAAAAGTTCGATACATGTATATGAGGTTTTATTCCATTTATTGTCTTGATTTTTATATTTATAAAGTTCCAAAGAGATTTCTCATCCTTCGCAATAATCTGAGCTATAATATCATGATCTCCTGATGAAATTGCTACAAGCTGAGTTTCATCATATGAAGAGATTATCTCTGCGATTTCATTCATTTTCACTGGATCAACTGAAAGTCCAATTATTGCTACCGTATTATAGCCTATTTTTCCTGGATCTACTATAGCTCCAAATTGCTTTATAATTTCCTCTTCAATCATTTTTGCAACTCTATTATGAATTGTACTCGCCGCGAGCTCCAATTTCTCTGATAATTCCCTATAAGAGATTTTGTCATTTTTTTGCAATACATTTAATATTTTCTTATCTACCTCATCTATGCAAGAACAATTCCAAGAATGTTTCTTACGATCATCATTAAAAATAACACCATGTTCTATTGAAAAGTCTTTACAGCTGTGGTAAATTTTTCTACCTAATGAGTATTCTTCTCCACATTTAGGACAGGTTGTCATAATAATCAGTATTTTTATTTTTTATTTAAAATTTGAATAAAATTCAATTCGTTTCTCTTTTTAATTTTATAATAAATTAGTTTCTCTAATAGAATATATATGAATTGTGATATATAAACCTATCGAAGAGAATTCGAATATTATCCATAATAGTGTACATTATACGGGTAAAAGAATATCGATCGAATATAGTTCAATATAAGTATAAAAATGTAATAAATTCATAATTTTCTTGTAGTGGATATTAGTAGCATCTTTAATCTATTTTATAGAAAAGAAATAATTTGATTTCTAATCTCACTATATGATTATTTTTATTAAAGAAAATATTCCAATTCCAAAAGCATAGGAGGGAATAAAATATTTCCAAATTTTATTTGGGATTACTCTTACTAAATAAGGAGAAGATAGTGCCGCTAAAAAACCTCCTGTAAATAAAGAAGGTAGAAGAACAAGATCTACATTTATACCTGCGAAACTTATTAGAAAAAAGGTTAAAATTCCTACAATTGATACAATTGATTCTGAAAAGGATACTATTGCTGTTGCACTCTTCTCATAAATTCCAGAGAAAATTTGTCCCATTGTAATTATTGGACCATATCCACCTCCTCCAATTCCTTTATTAAAACCTGCTAAGGCTGAAAACCCAATCAGAAGTTTAATGTTTGTTTTAGAAAATTCTCTTTTTCTTAACTTAATTCTTATAAATCCCGATAAACCCATCAAAATAACTAGAATTGCAACATATGTTTTAATCACAATATCAGGAAAACTAATCGCAAAATAACCTAAAATAACAGAAGTAAAAATAGCTAAACATCCAAAAAAAGCAATAATTAACCCAATTTTTGTAGCATCATTTAAGGGCTTGAAAGAGTAATGAACATTCTTAAATTCATGATCGAAAAAAGTGTCTACTACTCCAGTTATAGCTTCTGAAATGAGTATAGTTGGAACAACTTGGAGAGGGGTATACCCTAAGATGAATAATAAAGGTGATAGTGCAGTGCCAAAACCCATACCTGCCATAGAATCCATAGATTCAAAGATAAAAGCTAAAATAATAATAATTAAGAATAATTCCATAATATTATGCCCTTATAAGCAGAAGTTGAATAATATCATTATTAGAGAATAAAATATTAATGCATAAGCAACTCTCTTAATAGAGCGGCCTTCGATCTTCATTCTTTCTTTAATTGGCATATTATCTAATTCTCGAGCTTCATTTCCAATTTCCCATTCTAATGACATTTCTAAATGTAAAGTATTGTTTAATTATCCTTCGTTAGTTATCATTAAGTATAATTAAATATAATGATATATTTTAATTTAAATATTATGTTTTTCAATAATATTTCTTTTCTCACGAATCAATTTCGCTTCCTCCCACTGTTTACATATATTCTTGGAATTGTAGAGTTGTAATATTTCATTCAATTAAACATCCCTCTAAGTTGTTATTAGCTAATATTACTGTTGCAACTGGTCAAGGATCATATTATGTTAATGAAAAAGTATTACTTAATGAATATAAAGAAGTGGATTCTAAAATTCTTCGCTCTAAGCAAAAAATATTTGACAATAAAGAATTAGCCATAGAGTCTAGACTTATTGAAGATGAATATCCTTACGAATACATTAACCGAATAATAAAGGAAGAACAATTTGATCTTGTAGTAATTGGAATTAAGGGCTCTCATTCTAAGATTAGAGAAGTTATCATTGGATCTATAGCACAGAAAGTAGTTAAGAATACACCTTGTGATGTTTTAGTAATAAAATAGCAGATTTAAAAGGAAGGATGAGAAGATGAAAGAAGGGGTTGAAATTATCTATCAAGTTTACTTAATTAATAGTTCTAAATTTCTTTTAAGGACAGGAATATAGTCCTTTGCATTTGAAGGAGGGAACATTTTGAGTTTCTTAGATATAGAATTTGCTAATTTCTCATCAAAAATACCATTTAATATCATTTTAGTCTCTTCTTCTGTAAGATCTTCGAGATACTCTTTTTTATTAATTACTTTCATATTGGCAGGACAATCTTCTTGACATCTCATGCATCCCATTAGTGCATTATGAACTTTAGAAGGAATCCAGTCTGGAATTATCCCTTCAATTTCATTATACACAGAAATACAATTACCTGCATTTATTACAAAATTATCCTCAGAGAGATTTGGGATTGCATCAGTAATGCATTTATTTTCACAAATAGAGCATTTCTGACACTGATCCATCATTTTAATGTCTGTCCAATCATCTTCTTCAAATTTGTAATCTGTGAAATATGCAAATAAATTTATTAAGCTACCCCAGTCATCAACATAACAAATATTATTTCTACCATACCTACCAAGTCCGCTTCTCACAGTTAATAATTTCACATGGAGTTTATTTGTATATTCAATTTTATAACCAGGTTCCCTTATTATCTCATCCAGAATTAACTTCTCAAAATCTTCAAATGTTGTTCCATCATCATAATAATTTGGAGGTATTATAACTTCATGCTTTTTTCCATTTAGATGAAAATTTACTAGCGCCGGTTTGCTAAAAATTGCAATTATAATTATTGATTTTGCATTAGGAAGAGTTTCTGGGATTTCAAACTTTTTGCTATCTATATAACTCCTATAGGTTTCATTATTACTAAGCTTACCTTCACGGCGTAATTTATCGATATCCTCCTGCATTTCATCTAAATGATCTACTGAAACAGTTTTATATTTATAATTAAAAATAATATTGGTACCAGAAAATTCGATATTAATCAACCAACCATTTCTAAAATTACACTAATTGTTGAAGATTAGATATCAAGGTAATAAAAGGATTTCAATGAATTTTTCTCAAATTCATAATATTAAGTTATGTCAAGATTAGTTTTGTATTTGGGATTAAAAAAAATTAAGAAAACAAATGCCATAAATAATGTAATTTCACTTTCTTTGGTGAATAGACGTCCTTTTTGGTTAAAAGGTTATGGCGATTGAAAATTCTTTCTGTATTAAAATCTCTATATTTTGAAATAAGCAAATGAATCAAAAAACCTTTATCCTTCTTTGATATCGTAAAAAATCGGAAAAATCAATTCTTTCAGAATTTTACGATATGTGAGGAAACCTCTTATTCCCAAAAGATATGAAATAATATATAAATAGGAGATCTTCAAGTTTTAATTTATCTATAATTTACATAAAAAAAAATTGTAAAAACTGAAAAAGCTTACTTTAAAAAAATTAAAAAAAATAACAATAAGTAAAAAAAAATAAGTGTATTAACTATGGAAATGGAGAAAAAAAATTTAGCGATAATCATCTTAGCAGTTGTCTTAGCAGCATCTGGCGTTGGAAACGTCATTTTGGCTATGCTAACTGTTATTGAAACTCCTGAAACTGGACATGTACTCAAAATAGCAAGCACTAACAATCCTGTTACAATGGATCCAGTAGATACATGGGATGGTGTTTCAAATAATATGCTTCGTCATATAGTTGAACCTCTCATTGCTACTGATCTGGCTGATCCTGCCTTTCCACTTGTGGGAAGATTAGCTACAGACTGGGATTTCCAAAGTGATCCTGTTCATGGAACAAATTTTACATTTACACTCCGTGAAAATGTATATTTCCATGATGGCCAGCTCTTTACTGGAGAAGATGTGATTCACACCTTTGAAAGAATCAACTTTTTCGGTAACTGGACTGGAACTTTAGATCCTGCCACTCATGTTATGTCCTTTCCTCATTCTATTTATAAATTTGGAGATGGAATTCCAATCTTCAATGATACTTTAAGTAGAGCTTGGTGGGATGCACATAAAGCATCAGATCCATACACAGTTATGCTTTTCCTGAATAGACCATTTGCACCCGCAGAAGGTTTATTAGCATATACAGGAAGTGCAATTGTAGGTCATGAATCTACCCCTGCTCAAGAAATGTTAGTACTTGGGGAAGATTTATGTATTGGAACTGGTCCCTTCAAATTAGTGAGATATATTCCTAATTCAGAAAGAAGATTAGCACGTTGGGAAAGATACTGGAGAACTGGTGCGTTCTTTGATGGCATTGTCTGGGTTTTTTATAGAGACGCGGTTACTGCTAACAATGCTATGTTAGCGGGAGATATTGACTATTTAGGTCAAGGAATTGCCTCCCTTAAGCCTGATTTTGAAGCGAATCCAGATATTACCGTGACTGGGAACGGAGTCAATGATTTTATCAATGGTACAATTTATTGGTATATTGCCTTTAATAGCTTGGTTTTAAATAGAACTTGGAGAAAAGCAATTTCTCATGCGTTCAACTATACTTATCTTAATGAAGAAATTGATCAAGGTAGAACAGTAAGAGCTAACTCATTAGTTCCACCAGGTTTTCCTGCGCATAACTACTCAACCACAGGTGCCCATTATGATATCCCGTTAGCCAGGACATATATGCAATCTATGGGCTTTGGGGTAGGATGGCAAGTAGGAACTCAAGT
>JABAHP010004389.1_pt2 | contig 12835 bp, 30 predicted proteins | sample 7062081 | NCBI WGS metagenome assembly JABAHP01 (sample SAMN14534357, study PRJNA622989) | marine sediment metagenome | biome: marine biome [ENVO:00000428]; feature: marine pelagic biome [ENVO:01000023]; material: deep marine sediment [ENVO:00002113] | place: India: Gulf of Kutch | collected... | reverse complement strand
GCCCTCAGGTACACCCCCCCTGTTTTAAATCGCCTCCCCCCCCTATGGAGTATGAGTCGACGATACACCATTTCCGGCCGGTCCACCTCCAGCACAAAAAAGCGGTCACGTCCTGGCCACCCACATCCACACCCACTGGCCCACGCTTGAACAACTGCAGCATCCACGCCCGCTTCAGTCGCTCGCTGTTGCCCCGCCTCACTTCCGCTGGTGTCTCAAGCCTCATGATGTCCCGTCTCGAGTTCCCGCTGCAGTTCTGCCAGGTGCTCCCTCACCCCAGGCTCCGCCAGGTGGTGCCGTATCCACCTGACCACGGTTGCCTGCCATGCCCTGAGCCTATCAACCTGCTTCTCTGCCACCATACACCGCTCTTCCCACTCCTCGGCCGCCTCCACCAGGTGCTGGGCGCGGCGATGCATGGCTTCGATCTTTGCTCTCCATCCATCCGTATCACACTCCAGATCCGCCACCCTCTCGACCAACTCCCTAGCATGGCACGTCTCGCAGTCGCCCGTGATGCCGCAAGCCTCGTAGTCATCGCTAGCCTCCAGATGTCTCTTCATCCTACTCATGCTCTACCTCCTTCACGATGGCCCGGATTCGCTGCAACCGGTCCGGAATGGACCCGTCATGGACCGTCTCCCGAATCGCCACCAGGGCCCTGACGGCCCGATCCCATCGCCGTCCGTAGATGACGCGCTGGTCGAACGCCCGGGAAGCCTTCAACCAGCCCGCGATCTCGTGGGGCCTGTTTGGGTCAAGGGGGTCCTGGAAGGCCCGCAGGCGCTCGATCGTCTCTAGGTCTTTATCAAGCTCACCCATGGATGGGGTATCCCATTTTCAAGGCGCACTCGCGACACAAGTAAATTACACCGATTTCAACTCCCGACATCTCGGTTTGCTCCGGGGCGCCATGGACGGGGACGCGACGGATTTGTACGTGGCCGGTTTTTTCGCCCTTGTTCGCCCGGTCGTATGCTTCCTGCTCCGTGGTGTACACCTCCACGTCGTGCCATCCGGGCTTGTCCCAAATCACCACCCACACCTCCCGCGGCATCCCGGCGTCTCGCTTAATGCCCGCTGCCACCTCGCGGAGATCTCCAGCCACGTCCAGCTGCTCGCACCGTTCGCAGCCCCACGTCCCGGCGGTCGATTCGAGGCGGGAGGCCCAGTCAAGCAGTTTGGGATACCAGGTCGGGAACAGGTGGCCGCATCCATCCGGCACTACGCCCCGTATCTCCCGCGCCACCTCTAGAATCTCATCCCTCATCGCTTTTTCCTTTCACAGCCGATTCGAGCCGGTCAATATCGTTCAGCAAGCGCCACACGAGCTCGCTCAGGGTTCCGGGCGTGTACCTTGTGCGCCCCGAACTTAGTCTGTCCCGGAGTGCTTGCCGTTCCTCCCGCGCCACCTCCGCCACCACGGGAGGAGGCTCCGGGGTCGCGGCCGATTCGAGGCGGGCGGCCCAGGCAAGCAATCGCAGGGTATGACGGGTCGGTTTACCGACATTGTCGCGCCGGATCTCGCCCTCTTTTTTTATCTCCCGCGCCACTTCCGACACCTCGGGCGAGACGCGGGGGAGGACCTGCCAGACATCAAGTGGCATCCAAACCGGTCGTAGGATGCATGTTCTGTTGGCGCAGGTCGCCTTGCGTCCGTCGGCCACCTTCTCTCCCTTCCCGCCGCACAAAGGAATCGGACACGCTTTCAACTCACTCATGCTCCCTCCTCTCACGATACCCCCTGATGGCCCCACACACCTCCTGAACCTCCTCAAGACTGTAGCAGACGGCCGTCAGCCAGCCCCGCTCTTCAAACCGCCGCAGCATCACATCCTGGGAGCTGCCGGGCTGGACCCGGTTGGGCTTGACCTTGAGCTCGATCGCGATCCCGTGGCCCAGGCACCCATCACAGCCGCAGCAATCCAGCTCATCCAGGTTCTCGCATGCTCCCCACCAATCCTCGAAGATCAGCACATCCGGGATCCCGGCCTTCAGGCCCTTGGCCCGCTGGAGTGCGCCCTGCTGGGGGCTTCGCTTGCCCTCGTTCGGAACATGGCACCAATGCAGGCGCCTGTGTTGGTCCAGCGGTAGCGGCAGGTCCGTGTCCGGATCCCGGTCGTCAAGCCAACTCGCGACCCGGATCTGGAGGGCGTCTTCGGGGCGGCGTCTCATGGGCCAATCTCCGTCTGCCTGTCGTCCTGCGCCATGCTCACCATGCGCGGACCCCATCCCCAGGCCAGCACCACCACACAAACCGGCATGGGGGCGCCGGCCTCACCGCCAAACCGAACCCGGCCGCGAATGAACCGGATCTCACCCTGCATGGCGTAGTCATGCCACCACCGCTGATCGCTCTTCACGGGCACCAGCAGCACAGCCAAGGTGTTTGGCCAAGCACGAGTCACTTCCCATGCCTTGGCCACGAAGGCCGTGAGGCTCTGTACGTCATATGGTGGGTTGCACCAGATCCGCTCGTTGCGCCAAGGCTGCGCCAGCCCGTCCTGCTCCTCGGTGTAGTATTTCGGGCAGCAGTGGTGGGCATCCGAGGCCGCGACGTCGACCGTGAATCCGAACTCCCGATCCAACTGTCGAAAAAGCCAGCCCGGCGTCGACCACTCGCATGACTTCGACTGTGCGATGTAGCCCCGCCGGTTTGGCTCGAAAAAGTGGCCTTGATCGCTCATTTCTGCCCTCGAAGGCCCACGATCTCCATCTTGAGGTTGTGGACCAGTTGCGCGTCTTCGTGGATGGTCCGGCCCAGCTTGTCGTTTTCGGCCGCAAGCTTCTTGACGTGCTCCCGCAGCCTCCGGATCTCGGCCACCGCTGGCCCTGGTCCACAGGTGCCCCCGCAATCCGGACAGGACCGGATCGGCATCCATTCCTCGCCGCAGTCTGCGCAAGTGTAGGGTTCAGGGATCATGGCCACTCCCTCCTGTCGAACCCTTCCCCGCAGGCCTGCTTGTGGAACACCGGGACACCCTTGGCCACAGCCTGGTCGGTCAGGTGCTGGATTGCACCATCCGGCGGCGGGGTGGCGCCCTGCCCCGTCATGGGGCCGATGATGATCCAGTCCGGGGTCCAGCAGTCCGGGAGCGTGATGTATCCCAGGAGGGGCTCGGCCGACATGAAGGTTGTGCCCTCGAGACGCTGCATCTGGTATGCGGCCTCAAAGGCAGAGGTCTCGTCCGTCACGGTAGCGCCCAGCCAGGCATTCTCGGGCCAATGGTCCCGATAGCGGCCCGGATTTTTGGTCAAAAGTTGGAAAGTGTGATGTGGACAAGCCCACATGACATCGCGTACCCGGTAGATCCACTCATACGGAACCCAATCCCCCATCAGGTCCGCCATGCTGCACACGAAGATCCTTGCAGGCTTCTTGAGCAGCGCTGGCTCCCGGAGGCGATGCGGATGGAATTTGGGCTCGAACCGCCGGGCCTTGTCATCGCATCCGAACCGTCGGGCGATCCGGCGGGCGTAGCAGTAGGGGCAGGAATGTAGACAGCCTGTTACTGGTGACCATGAGTAGTCGGTCCAGCCGATCTTGGTTCTATTCATGGCGGCGCCTTCCTGCCCTCCAGGATCGCGATCCCGTACCCCAGGACCTCCTCGACCCGGGCTTCCTGGAGCTCTCCCTCCGTCTCCCCGCGCGAGAATTCCCGCAGGGCCGCGAAGACCACCAAGGGGGACCGGTTCTCCAGCATCCCGGCGGCCCGCTTCGCCACCGCGGCCAATTCCCGCTCCCGTGCGGCCTCCTCGGGCTGGCCCTCCATGTCCTGGACGGCGGCGCTGGTCATGTAGTGGCGCCAGAGGCGCTCCATAACGGCCTTGGCTTCCATGCGGCTGTAGCGGCGTGGTCTCTTCATGGCTCGATCCTCCTGAACGTGAGGGCCCGCCCCTCCAGGATTGCCCGGACGGATTCGTCGCTCATGATGATGGGTCGCTCCTTCATGGTCTATCCCTTCGGCCAATGCGATGGATACCACTCTGCTGGCCACCACCTCGTTTTTGCGGGTTCGGCTGCATCCGCGCAATCAGCGTGCGTCCACGGCCCTTTTTCTACGGTAGCGCCGTGCTCCAAATAGTAGCGTGCCTCGTATCCGATCTTTTCGCCACATATCGTGCACCGTGATTCGGCTATGTTGGTAGGTCGCTCCCTCATGGCTTCTCCCTCGTGAACTCCGCCACCACATGCCGGAGGTTATGGAGCCCATCTTCCGTCATGGTGAGGGGGCCCCGGATGTTCTTCAGGAGGTCGCACCGTTCACAGATGGCCTCCCGGCCGAGCTCCAGCGGGCCACTGCAGTCCCGGCAGAGGCGGTCGCGCCGGAAGCGGGATAGGATCGTTCTCGTGATGCGGCGGTTGTGGCTCATGTCGGCTCCTCGAGCGTCAGCGAAACCCGATCTCCGCAGTCCACCTTGATGCAGTGCAGGTCCTCTACCCCCTCGGCCCGGAGTCGCTCCGCGAGCTCGCACACCTCCTCGATCGAATAGGCCCGGTGCTCCAGCGTGAACAGGATCCACATGTAGCGGCCCGGAAGCTTGCGTTTCTTCGGGTTGTCGACCTGTACCGTAATCTCGATATCGTCACTCATGCTGCCCCCTCTCGTAGTCGTCCCGGGCGTCGAACAGCAGCATCAGGGCCTCGTCTTCGCTGCCATCATCGGCATCGTTGGCCTTCTCCCAGGCATCGAAGGCATCCAGGAGTCGAAGCAGGGCCTTGAGTTCCTCCAGCACCAGCCCGGAGTCCGGGCCCCAGTTCGCCAGCTCGGTCGCGATCATGCGGGCTTTATTGCGTCTAGTCATGCTGCTCCTCATCGTAGGCAATCAGAGCCCGAACCAGTTCGGCTTCATCAAGCCCATACGGGGCACATTGCTCCGCCGCATCCCGGATCTGTCTCAACTCTATCAACTCCGCCTTGACCTTTTCGAAGATCGCGAGACTCGGCCACCATGGGCCATTCATGAGATCCTTGACCTCTTCCCATCTCGTCATCTGTAGCTCCCCTCTTGGGTCCCGATCGCGCAGCTGAACCGCTTCACGACCTCGATTCCCAAAACGCCCGTCAGGTCCGGGGTCCCGTCCCGTGTCTTGAGCGGGATCGTCCCCATGGCGAGGGTCTGGCGCTGTTCGTGATACCGGTAGTCCACCAGGCCCGTCACGGGGGTCTGGAGCCAGTCCGGCAGGCCCGCCATCCGGTGGATCTCGTCCACCAGCAGGAGGTCACAGCCCTCGAGCTGCTCCCGGAGGTCGTGGCGCCTCACGACCCGTTCGAACCGGCCCAGCGCGCAGTAGCCCACGCTCCAGCCGTCCAGGATGCGCTCCAGGGCCCAGCCGGTGGCGGCGGTCGTCTTGCCGGACCCCTCGCCGCCGCACAGGATCACGGACGCACCCGGACTGGTCCGGAGGGTCGTCCGGAGGCGGCGCCAGATCTCGGAGGGCTGGAGCTCACCGGCCAGGATCCGGGCCGCGTCTTGGCGGTGGCGTTGCGGCAGCCGGGCCCGCTCGATGGCCTGGAGGTGGCGTCGCTCCTGGGCCCGTTCCTGCTGGGCGGCGGCGTCGCGGGCCTGGGCCTCGGCGGCCGTGAGGCCCAGCTCACCGGCCTCGACGCGGCGCCGGAGGCTGTTGAGCCAGTCGGTCGTTAGGGTGCCGATGCGGTTCATCCGCTGCCTTTCAGCCGCAACTCTTCCACGATATCGGCTAGGCGCCGGCACACGTAGGCGAGCTGCAGTTCCTGCCGCTCCAGGGCCCGGACTTGGCGGCACTGGAGGGAGGGATGGAAGTGCTCGCATCGCTCATGAAGCCAAACACATTTTGTGTGAATTAATTTTCCGCCATCTTCTGTCTCATGGGTACAATTGAATCCGGATTCATGCACACAGAAGGCACCTCCAGGCTTATAATCTGCAAACACACACCCCTCGCACGTCTCGTTCTCGTATTCACTCATGGCCTTCTCCTTCCCGGCTCACATCAAGGAATCCCTCATCGGCCGTCAGGATCACGATCCCGTACTCCTCTGCCTTGGGTGTCTTGGGTGTCTTGGGTTCGGTTCGCCGCGGCTCCCCATTGCGACCCGCAAAGGCAAGCCCCAGGATCGTGATCGCGAGGCCCACCAGGCTGACGACCAGGCATGCGTCGAGGTTCATCACAGCCACTTCTCGGGGTTCTGCATCCTGAGCTGCAGGGATTCGATCACCTCTTCGCGCCAGCGGATCTCCTGTGCTGCCCTCTCGGTTCCGTAGGCCTCCTCCCGACCCTTGACGTTGGTGATCTCCTTTTTGAGCGTCTCGATGTAGTTCTCGATGATCCTGCACTCGCTGATCTCCAGGACATCCAACGACATCCAATCCACCACCCCGGGGGTGGTATTGGCGGCCAGCATGAGTTCCGCCAGGGCGCTGGCGGCCTCCGCGCGGCCAGGCGCCTGCTCGTTCGAGACCACCTTGGCCAGCGAGATGATGGCATCCATGATGGGGTTGTTCTTGGTTTTCGTTTTTCTGAGTGGCTTGTAGTTCATCGGTTCTGCTCCCTTTCCTTCAGTTGGTTTTCCAGTCCCAGCACCCTGGCCTCGAGGGCTCGCAGCCTCTCGATCAGGTCTTGAATCACCGCATCCTCGAGACACATCCCCTTCATGTCCTCTGGGGGCGGCAGGGGATCGGTCTCGATGTTGGGGGGTCGCCACGGGGTGCCGGGCTTCGGGGCGCCGTACAGCACGACTACAGGATCGCGATCTTCCCATGGTGATGTGTCGTCGGTCATCAGGGTTGTTTTCTGGTCTTTGCTTTCGTCGCTCATGATGCTCCTTGTTTCTAGTCAGCTACCATCGCTCCAGTGAAGCCTATCGCAATGACAAGCGCACATGCAGCGAACCAGAGCGCACCGATATAGAATGGAGTCCGGCAGCCCGTCAGTGCGTCAATAATCATGACAACAATCGCGGGCAGGGTCATGATTTGCAGAAAAATACCAAGCACAACCCATGCGCCGCCTCGCTGTCTCTCGAGACATCGGAACATGTCGTCTATTGCACTCATGGCCTTCCCCTTCCCGGCTCATCCTTCCGGGGGTCGTTGTCGCAGCCCAGCAGGAAATCCTGCTGGTGGCTCGGGGCCTGCTGCTGGATTGTGGATTGGCGTTGTCTGGATCTCGGAGGTGCCCCATCCTGGGCCCGCCCCATCCAACCGCGGATCCCCTGGCTGATGCCATCGTGCTTCCAGCGTTCTCCCTTCCGTCGAGGCTTATCAGGCCGCGGGGCGGGGCGCTCATCCCACCACATTGCAATCAGGGCCGTCTGGGCCTGGATGTCGATCTTCGGGAAAGCGCGCTTGATCTGCCTGAGTGTCCTGCTTGGGTCCGCTAGCAGACAGAACGGCTCCGTAGTAGTCCACTCGGTTTCCAGGCTGGTAGAAAGACTCTCTCCCTCTCTCTCTCTCTCCTGATAGGTAACGGGCGCGCGCGCGGGGCTAGGAGTGGGTACAGCGCGTTTCACGGGTGCACATGGCAGCACGTCGTGTAACAAGATCTCTCTTAACGTAGTACCTACGGGCTGATACGGCCGAATTTTCTTGCAATGGCGCTTCACTCGCTTCCAGTCCTCATCGGTGAAAGTGATGTTGACGCGATGCATCAGAAGGGCTTGAACATATCGAGCTGGCCCTTCTTGGATCGCAGCTCATTATGGGTCTTCCAATGACACGAGACGCAAAGAGCAACCACATCAGTTGGCTTCGCGTAGTCATGGTGATGACCGTTGAGTTTTTCGGTTTTCGGGTGACAGAATTCAGCCAGGATCTCATTGAGCGCCTTTCTGAAACCATGCATCGAGGGATCGCCGTTGTCGCTTGCCATGTACCATGCACGAAGCTGCAACAGTTCTATGGATACGGCCCCACATCGAACGCACGACTCGAGGTTCTCTGACTGCATTTGCCTCGCCCCATATCTGATGGTCTGGGCCCATGATTGAATCGCCTTGTGTACTCCCATAGCTCAAATCCTGACCCACCCGGCCCCGGCTGTGCAAGCCGGGAGAGGCACCGGGGCGCGGGGGATCAAGCTTCTGTTTCATGGTTCCCGACTTGCACGCCCCCACCTTACCCCGACTCCCGCCCGCGTGTCAAGATTTTCTCGATCCGGGCCCGGAACTCCTGGTCCGTCTCACCCGGGGCCCGGGCGTGCCGTGACAGGCCCATCAGCTCGCCCAAGCGGTCGAGGTCTTCGCCGGTGGCCAACCTGGGATCCATCCCGGTATCGATCGCGGTCACGACAGGTGTATCGCCGAAAAGCCTGGAGTGCCAATTGTCCAAAGCTGCCCTTGTTGTGGTTTCTGTAGATGGCGAATCGGGTACCGGGAGAGGCCACGGATCGTCAACAACGACGTGCTTTCCGGACCAGCTCTGGTGGTGGCTGAATCGGGGCCGGATTGAATCCGGGAGCATCAGCGTTCGCTCCAACGCATCCACATCCTTCAGATCGCGAAGCATGACCCGTCCGCCTGGCCCAGACCACATGACGGAATGCCCCGCCCGCACCAGGGTCCGGATCTCCCCGAGGCGCTGCTGGAGCTCAGCATGGCGATCGGGCCTCAAGATCGCGCGGTCGACGTGGCGGAAGACCGGGTTCCGGTTTGGCAGTAGCGACCGGTCATCGTACCGGATCCGCTCGTCGCTGGTCGCCATCTCCTCGAGTATCTCCGCCGCGGCCCCCTGAAGATTCGCCTCGAACTCCTGCTTCTCCTCGTTCAGGTCGTCGAAGTCCAACTCCGCATCCGGGCCCGCGAGCTGCCGGGCATGGTGGAGACCGGTGGTCTCGATGCGCTCGGTGGTCCAGTGGACCACACCATCTGGTGGGCTCACCAGTACCCGGCGGTGCACGGTGTAGATCCAGCCCCAGCCATCAGGGCGGCGGGTGATGCGGGTCATGGTTCCTCCCGGCCGGAGTCAAGCTCCACCCAGTACCCCTCCCGCCGCAACGCCTCCGCCACCTCCGGCTCCGCATCCACCACCACGATCCCGAGCGTACAGGCCGCCTGGGCGCAGAGGCCCGCACCGGCCAACTGGAGCAACGGCGGCAGGTCGCCCCGGTACAGCACCTCGGCCTCCTCCAGGGCGCCGTGCCGGCGCCGGATGGTCACGTGGATCCAGCGCAGGGTCATGTTCCGAGCTCCCTCCGGACCGCACTAGGGCTCAGGCCCGCCATCTCCAGCACCTCCCCGGCCCAGCGGGTCCTGAACCAGCGGCGGGTGTCGCGCCGGACCCGCGGTTCCGGATGCCGCAGATCCTTGATGGCCAGCTCCACTACCGCGAGCCAGAGGTGGCGTTCAGGTGTCAGGGGTGTCGTCATAGCCATATCCACAAGCACAATCCACACGTCGCCATGATGGCAAGACCAAGAGTTATCCAGTGCCAAGCAGGTCGCGGCAACTTGAGGTTATAACTGAACAAAAAACCGCAGTCCGAACAACTGTCCGCCAGGAACAAAGTCCTGCCGACTTTGCAACTTGCCATCAGGGTCTGCATCGTGTTCAGACCACATTCGGGACAGGTTCTGCCTTTCGCTATTGGCATGGTCTGGATCATGGCTGGGCCCTCCTGAGTCGCGGCCGACGCTCCTTCTTCCGTTCCGGTTTCTCGCGCCGCACCCGAGCATCCTTGCGCTTGCACGCCAGACACCAGCTCGAGAGGCCGTTTGAAGCCCGACAGTTTCTTCCGAAGTTCTCTGTGCGCTTCCATGTTTTGCAGCACGGACACCACCAGTGGCGACGTCGGCGCCCCCGCCCCATCATGCGGTAGCGCTTGCGGGGCCTACCGGTCATGTTTGCCCTTCCAGGGCCCGCTTCAGGGCCTTCTTGAGGGCGCGGTTCTCCTGCTGGAGGCGCCTGATCTGGGCCGCTCCGGAACTCCGGATGGTGGCGGTCTCGATCATTTCGTCCAGCTGGGCCCGCAGGCTCGCGATTTCGGCCTCGAGCTTCTGTATCGTGTTAGGATCTTGCACGGTTCAACTCCGCCAGCTCGGCCAGTTTCGCAATCGCGACCTCGGCCTTGTCGAGGGTCCACCACTCCGGGCCCTGTACCAGGTCCGCCTCCTTGATGGCCGCTACCGCCTCCTCGACCGTGAAGGCACCGGCATCTGCTCCGGCCTCTAGTTCGGCCATCCAGAAGTCCCGGGCCGCCGCCGCCTCCTCGGGCCTCGGCTTCGGAACCGGGCTATTGGGCGGGTTGGATTCCCGGGCCTTCCGGCAGTCCGGGCAATAGCCATCCACCAGCAGGTCTGGCGATACCATCCGGCCGCAGCCAGCGCACGGGGCCCCGTGTTGGGTCTCGGTCTGTGGCGGGTCTGGGGGCGGTTCGGAGCCGTTGGCGGCCTCCCGGCAGTCCGGGCAGGTCCGGCGCTGGATCCCATACTTCAGGGCCCCGCAGGTCGTGCACTTGGACCGCTTGCGGCCAGCCCGCGGCTCGTCATCCACACCCGGGGGGTTGCGGCCGTTAGTATCGGGCTCGGGATCCGGCTCCGGTGGCTGGGTAGCAGGGCCGGCCGGGCTCTGGAGGCGGGCCGCGGTCTCGGGGTCCTCGATGGCCGATACCGCGATAATGGGCTTGTGCTCGGCCTGCTCCGCGACCTGGGCGATCTGGTGCGAGTAGACGGCCTGGAGCTCCTCCGTGTTGCTGTCGAGGCTGGCGGCCCTCCGGAGGTTGGAATCCATGGGCCAACTACCACCCTGGAAGGCCCTCCGGATGGCGGACTTGCGGGACATCCGGGCGAAGCGGTTGACCCACGCATCGGAATTCTTGCCCTGGCTGCCGGCCCGGATTTCGTCGATGTCGGCACGGTCGAGGGCCTCGAGCAGCCTGGCCCCGTTCGTGAGTTCAGCGTAGCAGTAGCTGCCCAGCACGGGATCGTCGGCGAGCCGCTTCATCCGGGGCGCGAAGACCCGCTCCACCGAGGGCGGCGTCCTGGTGATCTTGACCTGGCCAGACTCGAACTCGCTGACCGTGAAGCTTTCGGCCACGATCCAGTTGTAGCGCGCGCTCCGGTGCGCGAGCTCCAGATACCCCTTGTAGCCGATCCAGGGGTTGCACTCGTAGGGACTGCCCTGGAGATTCCGGTTCCGGAGCGGCACGAACCAGATGTGGCCCAGGGCCCGCCCGGGCTCCAGGCCGAGTTGCCCCGCCAGCATCAGGGACCCGATGATACTGCCCTTGGTGCACTCCATCAGGTGGGGTGTGCGGGTGGCCTCGGCGCCGAAGAGCCGCACGAAGGATTCCGCCTGGGCGTTGAGATGCGCTGGCAGGACAGCCTCGATGCGGCTCTGCATCTGGTCCAGCAGGGCCGGGAAGGTGTTGGTCGTCACGGGTTCGATTGCAGTCATGCGTCCTCCTTTTTGAGGCCTTTCATCCGATCGCGCATCCGGGACACGAATGCAGCGTCACTGGTCATGTCGTCGGTGACGGCCTCCTGTAGGCGCGCCGTTGCGTCAATGAGCCGTTGTGCGTTCTCCTGGCATGCAGCTTGGCGCTCAAGGGCGTCTGCGATGCGCTCGAATGCTTCAAGCAATCTCTCTGGAATCATGCCTTTCCTCCTTTATGGCTTCCGGGTGTATCCGGCTCGAAATCGAAGAACATCCATTCGATTTCAAAATCCGGCTCGTCGTCATCCCCCCAGTTCTTCCCACGCCTGACCAAACCCATATCGATCAGGTACGGCTCCAACTCGCCATCTTCGTCCAGGTAGTAGCTGCTGAAGTCGCAATTAGAGTCGTTGATGGCCTTCAAAACCGTCCGGGAAATCTCCTCTATCACCTCTCGCTTGGCCTCTTGAGACAGCCACTTTTCTACCAGTGCTCCCATGATGAGACTGCCCATGTATGCACTCGAACGATCGGTCATACCCTTCCTCCTTGTTTGTATGCCCAGCCCGGCAGGTCAATCGGGCTCTGTTCCGTCAGGTCTGCCGGCCAGTGGTCCGCCAAACAGCACTCCCGAAAGCGCCACATCGCGCCCAGGAGCTCATGCCGGGCGGCCTCGAGGGCCGCGAACGCGACCGGGTAGACGGCCACGCTATGGACGGGCTCGTTCCGGACCGCTATGAAGTAGTGGTTCCAGTCCTGCAGGCCCGTCAGGACCTCGAGGCCCTGGCGGTAGTGCTCTCGTTGCCAGTGGTACCGGTAGTCCGCGATGGATTTGGCGAAGCTCTTGCGGCGATGGTCCCGAGTGGTCTTGAGGTCGATTTCCAGCTGGCGCTCCAGATCCAGCAGGTCCACCCGGCCCTTGCACCGTAGCCCGGTCTCGGGGCAGTCCCACACGAGCGACACCTCCGGCAGACAGCCGGCCTTGAGGGCTTCTGCCTCGATGCTCGCCCGGAGGGCCTTGTCCATCCCGAGGGCTGCCGCTTCGTGTTTGGCCAGTACGTGGATTCGGCCCGGGTTGTCGGCCACGAACGCCTCCCAGGCCTTGCCACGCCTAGAGGCGCCCGAGAAGACCACAATCCCGGCCTCCTGTAGCGTCAGGTCCTCCACCCACAGGGCCCCGGTGGCGCTCCCCATCAGCATCGCATCCGAAGCCCCGAACGAGAGCTCTCCGTCCAGGACGGCCCGGCACTGCGCGGGGCTGATGGCGAACTGGCCGAGGGTCGAGTTGCTCAGGTACGGCCACCCCAGATAGCGCTTGAACGGGACCCCGCAGTAGAGGCCCGGCGGGGGCGGGTCGGCGAGTTGAGGGTTCCAGTCGAGAGGCTTCATGATTTCATCCCCTCGAATGGGTTGCCCAGCAGTTCGCGCAACATGTTCGCCTGGACGGCCCTGGCGGCCCAGGCGGCGGCCCTGGCGTCCCAGGC
>JABAHP010002873.1_pt1 | contig 12835 bp, 12 predicted proteins | sample 7062081 | NCBI WGS metagenome assembly JABAHP01 (sample SAMN14534357, study PRJNA622989) | marine sediment metagenome | biome: marine biome [ENVO:00000428]; feature: marine pelagic biome [ENVO:01000023]; material: deep marine sediment [ENVO:00002113] | place: India: Gulf of Kutch | collected... | reverse complement strand
TGGCGCTGCTCGCCGCGGCCGGCGTGCGCCACCGCGGCGTCAGCCGGCGAAGGCTGCTGCGCGCGGGCCTCGAAGGCGCGGGGATTCTCGCACTCACACCGAGCGTCGGCTTTTCGATCCTCTCGGAGGTGTTCGCCCCGGACGAGCTGCGCGCCTTCGACAACCTCGCCGCGCTCCTCGACCGCGCACGCTCGGAAGCCGCGGACCTGCTCGCCTGAACCTCGCGACGGCCTGCCCCGCCCGGCGGCGCGTCAGCCGCGGAAGATCTCGGCGTCGAGCTGCCCCTCGGTCCGCGCCACGATGCAGGTGACCGCCGAGTCTCCGGTCACGTTCACGGCCGTGCGCACCATGTCGAGCAGCCGGTCCACGCCGATGATGAGCCCGATGCCCTCCACGGGCAGGTTCACCTGGCGCAGCACCATCGCGAGCATGATCAGGCCCACCCCGGGAACTCCGGCCGTGCCGATCGAGGCGAGCGTCGCCGTGAGCACCACCATCAGGTAGCCGGTCATGCCGATCTCGATGCCGTAGGCCTGCGCGATGAACACCGTGGCCACTCCCTGCATGATCGCCGTGCCGTCCATGTTGATCGTGGCGCCGAGCGGAATCGTGAACGAGGCGACCGAGTTGCCCGCGCCGAGCCGCAGCTCGACGTTCTCGAGGGTGACCGGTAGCGTCGCGTTGCTGCTGGCGGTGCTGAAGGCCAGCGCGATCGGGTCGCGCATCTTCCGAAAGAACGTCAGCGGATCGAGCCCGGCCAGCGATCGAAGCAGGGCCGGGTAGACGACCAGCGCGTGGAGCAGGAGCACCCCGAGGACGACGAAGAAGTACTGGGCCAGGTGCACGATCGCCCCGAAGCCCTGAACCGCGAAGACCTTGGCGATCAGGCAGAAGACGCCATAGGGCGCCAGATTCACCAGCATCATCACGAGCCGCATGATCACCGAGTTGAGGTCCTGGAAGATCCCGATGAGCTTCTGCCCCGGCTCTCCGGCGAGTGTCGCGGCGAGGCCGAAGAGGATCGAGAAGACGATGATCTGCAACATGTTCCCGTCCGCCATGGCCCGGACCGGGTTGGTGGGGAAGATGTTGATCAGCGTCTCCGTCAGCGGCGGCGCTTCGCGCCCCGTGTAGGCGAGGTCCGTCGGCAGGTCGAAGCCCGCCCCCGGCTGCACGAAGGCGGCCGCCAGCAGGGCGAGAGAGATCGCCGCGGCGGTGGTGAAGACGTAGAGGCCGAGCGTCTTGCCACCCACGCGACCGAGCTTGCTCACGTCGTCGAGCGCCGCCGTTCCACACACGAGCGAGACGAAGACCAGGGGCACGACCAGCAGCTTCAGGCTGGCGAGGAAGATCGCTCCCACCACGTGGAAGAGCCCTTCCACCAGGTATTCCCGCAGGAGTCCCTCCCCGGCCAGGAGGTTGATCAGCACGCCGGTGACGAGGCCCGCCCCCATCGCCATCAGGATGCGGAAGGTGAGCTGCTGCTGCGGCGACCGGACCGGCACGCTGTCTCCCCCGTCCTTCCGGAACCGGCTCACGCCGAGTCGTTCGACCCGTGGGGCTCCCGGCGTTCTGCGCGCCGGTAGAGCGTCTTGCGATCGATCCCGAGGATCTTCGCGGCCTGGACCTTGTTGCCGCCGGTGAGCTCCAGGATCTGGCCGATGTAGAGGTTCTCGAGCTCGCGCAGGCTCAGACGCTGGCCCGCCGCCGAGCGCAGCAGCCCCCGGGCGGAATCCGCGGCGCTCCTCTCTTCGTCTCCGTAGAACGGAAGATCGTCCACGCCCAGCTCCGCGGCGTCGCTCAGGGCCAGGGCGCGCTCGATCACGTTCTCGAGCTCGCGGGCGTTGCCCTTCCACTGCCGGGCGCGCAGCGCCTTGAGCGCGGCGGGCGATACCGTGCGCCGCTGGCCCTCCGCGTGCCTGCGTATGAAGGCCTCGACCAGGGGAGGGATGTCATCGGGCCGATCGCGCAGCGGAGGGATCTGGATCGGAATCACGTTGAGCCGGTAGTAGAGGTCCTCGCGGAAGGCCCCGGCCGCCATTTCCCGCTCGAGATTCTTGTTGGTGGCCGTGATGATCCGCACGTCGACGCGCACCGACTGGGTCCCTCCCACGGGCCGGATCTCGCGATCCTGGAGCACCCGCAGCAGCTTGCCCTGCAGCGCCAGGCCCATGTCCCCGATCTCGTCGAGGAAGAGCGTCCCGCCGTTGGCCTTCTCGAACAGCCCGCGCTTGGACGCGTGGGCCCCCGTGAAGGCCCCGCGCACGTGCCCGAAGAGCTCGCTCTCGAGCAGGCCTTCGGGGATCGCCGTGCAGTTGATCGGGATGAACGGCTTCTCCGCCCGCGCGCCGTGATAGTGGATCGTGCGGGCCACCACCTCCTTGCCCGTCCCGCTCTCGCCGGTGATGAGCACGCTGCTGCGCCCGTGGGCCACCTTCTTGATCAGCGCGAAGATCTCCCGCATGGCGCTGCTCTCGCCGATCAAGTCGCCCAGCGACGCGGTCTGGTCCACCGCCCGGCGCAGCCGCCGGTTCTCCTCCTCGAGAGCGCGTCGCTCGAGGGCGCGCTCGACCGTGAGCAGCACCGCCTCGGGCTCGAAGGGCTTCGTGATGTAGTCGAAGGCCCCAGCCCGCATCGCCTCGACCGCCGAGTCGATGCTGCCGAACGCGGTCATCAGGACCACGGGCGTGGCCGGCCGGATGCGCCGCAGCTCGCCGACCATCTCGATGCCGGTCTTGCCCGGCATCTTGATGTCGCTCAGCACCGCGTCGAACTCGGTCTCCCGGGTCCGCTCCAGCGCCTCGTCGGCCGACCCCGCCTCCTGCACCGGATAGCCCCGCTCCCGGAAGAGCGAAGCCAGCATCTGCCGCATCGCGGCGTCGTCGTCCACCACCAAGAGGTTCTGCGCGCAGCTCGTCATACTCGCCCTCACAGCACCCGCCAAGCCAAGCGCGGCCGATGCGAGCCAGGATCCCCTCCTGAATCTGTGGGATAATGCCGCAAATTGGGGCCATTTGCCCCGTCATCTCGGGCTGTATCCCCGATCCGCTGAATCGCCCCCTCTCCGCGGCCTGCCCCCTGGCGCCACACCGCGGTCCTGGCACCACACCGCGGTCGGTCGGCAGGCCACGCCTGCGCCTTCGCTGCGCCCGCTCTCGCAGCCTTCACCGCACGCAGGGGGCCGGGGCGACCACGGGTTCGAACCGCCGCGTCTGGTCTCGCCGAGCCCGGATGCCTGCTATGGTGAGTGTCCATGGGCGTGCCCTGCCCCGGCTGCGGTCGGAGCTACGACGTGGCCCTGTTCCAGTTCGGGCGCACGATCGACTGCCGGTGCGGGAGCCGCGTAGGGATCGAACCGCGCGTCCGGCGGCTCTCAGCCGAGGGTCGCCCGACGTTCATGGCGGACGCGATGCTCGGCCGGCTGGCGCGTTGGCTGCGCATCCTCGGCTACGACACGGCCTGGGAGGAGCACATCTCCGACGAGGCTTTGGTCCGCCGAGCGCTCGAGGAGGAGCGAATCATTCTGACGCGGGATCGGTCCCTGGGGAGTGAATGGCAAGTGAGCGGCATCACTCTGGTGCAGGCGGAGGAGCCCGTGGCCCAGCTCGCCGAGGTCGCGGCGGCGTTCGACCTCGGCGCGCGGTCCAGGCCCTTCACCCGCTGCAGCCGCTGCAACACCGAGCTCGTCGCCGCCGACCGCGACGCGGCGCGCGGACGGGTGCCCCCGCGCATCCTGGAGCGATTCGCCCGCTTCCAGCGCTGCCCCGGCTGCGAGCGCATCTACTGGGACGGCTCGCACACCGATCGCATGCGCCGGGTCCTCGCACAGACCGCGGGCGTGGGCGCTGCGCCCGCCCCGGGCGAGGGGAATCCGCCGTGACGGCGCGCCGCTCCCACTCTCGCCGCGGGCGCCGGCGTGGCGCAGCCCGCAGCGACAACCGCCCGGCCTCCGCCCTATCGACCGCCGCCGAGGTCAGCCCGCCGGCCATCGCCGAGGACGGCCTGCCGACCGTCGCCGGAGCAGCCCGGCGCCTCGGTATCGCGCAGCTGCATGCCGAGCAGGAGCAGATGATCGCCGAGTCGCTGACGGCTCGCGATGCCCTGATGATCGTCCCCACCGGCTTCGGGAAGTCCGCCTGTTACCAGATCCCCTCGATGCTGCTCTCGAAGCCCGTGGTGCTGATCTCTCCGCTCCTCGCGCTGCTGCGGGATCAGCACCAGAAGTTGGTGCACCGGGACATCCCGTGCGTGCGGCTCGACGGCACCGTGCGCGGACGCACCCGGCGATTGGCCGTGGAGCGAATCGCCGAGGGCGGCTCCCTGCTCGTGATGACCACGCCCGAGACGCTCGCGTCGCCGATGATGGCGGAGCTGCTCGCCAAGACGGGGGTGAGCCTCGTCGCGGTCGACGAGGCCCACTGCATCTCGGAGTGGGGCTACGACTTCCGGCCCGCCTACCGGCGCATCGGAGCCCAGCTGCGCTTGCTGGGCAACCCGCCGCTGCTGGCGCTCACGGCGACGGCCACCGAGCGGGTGCGCGAAGCGATCGTCACCTCGCTCCGCATGCGTGATCCGGCCGTCGTCGCGGTGTCGCCGCACCGCTCGAACCTGGCCTTCGAGGTCTTGCGCTGCGAGGGCGACACTCGCGCGCGGGTGTTGGTGCGGCTCGTCAAGCGCCTGCGCCGCCCGGGCATCGTCTACTGCGCGACGCGGCGCGAGGTGGACATGATCTACGCGCTGCTGCGCCGCTTCCGGATTCCCGCCCACCGCTATCACGGCGGCATGACGGCCACCGAGCGCAACGCCGAGCAGGCGCGCTACATGCGCCGCGGACACCGCACGGTGATGGTCGCCACCAACGCCTTCGGCCTCGGCATCGACAAGCCCGACATCCGCTACATCCTGCACTACCAGTCGCCGGCCTCGCTCGAGCAGTACGTGCAGGAGGCCGGCCGCGGCGGTCGCGACGGCAAGAAGGCGAACTGCATCCTGCTCTACGACCCCGCGGATCGCACCATCCACCAGGCCCTGCTCAACCGCAGCCGCGTGCGACCCGAGCAGCTCTTCAAGCTCGGCACGGCGCTGGCGGCCTGGTCGGAAGAGCAGCGCAGCCCATCGCTCGAGGCGCTGGCCCTGTCCGCCGAGCTGGGGCCGCGGATCGCTTCGGCACTGCTCAACAAGATCGAGGAGGCGGGTTTCGTCACCTGCGAGGATTCGGTGATTCGCGTGAACGACCCGACCCGCTCGATCGAGGAGGACACGCGCGGGCTCGCCGGGCAGTTCGAGCGACTGCGCACCCAGGACTCCAGGCGTCTCGACGCCATCGAGGAGTACACCGGGGCCGACGAGTGCCGCGCCATCTTCCTGAGCCGCTACTTCGGGGAGGCGGCCGGTGAGCCCTGCGGCCTCTGCGACATCTGTCGGGGTCGCCCGTCGCGGCCCGTCGGGTTCTTCGCCCCGCTGACGCTTCCGAAGGCCCCGAAGCGCAAGCCCCGCCCGCGCCGCGGCGGCGGCACGCGCTCGCGCCCCCGGCGGCGCAGGCCCCGTCGCGCCCGGCGCGCGTAGCCGCCCGGAGCAAGGGGAAGCTCAGCCTCGATGAATCCGCTGGCCGCGCAGCTGATCGGCCGCCTGGAGCAGGACGAGGCGGATCGCGATGCGCTGCGGCGGGCCGGCGACCCCGACCCGGCCCAGGCGGCCCAGGCGTTCCTGCGCGCGGCGCGCCATCCGGACCTGGCCAGGGCCTGCGAGCGCTGGGTACCGCAGCTGCTCACCAGCGCGCGACCCGGCTTCGGCGCCCAGTGCCTGGTCGAGCTGGCGGACCTGAGCCGCAGCCGGCGCGGGCGCCCCCTCGATCTCGCCGACACGCCCGCGCTGCCGGGGCTGCTCGGCTCGAGCAACTTCCTCGCCCGCTTGCTGCTTCGGCGTCCCGAATGGATCGACGAGCTGCGGGGACCGATGCCGTCGCCGCCGGACCCGGCGCCCGTGGCCCCGGACTGGAGCGAGATCCGGTTTGCCAAGTACCGGGGCCTGCTGCGGGTGGCTGCCCGCGACCTGGGCGGCCGCCCGTTCGCGCAGGGCCTCGAAGAGCTCTCGGCGCTTGCCGACCGCTGCCTCGACGCCGGCCTCGCCCGCGCCGCCGACGAGACCGGCGTCGAGCTGCCCGCGCTCTTCGCCCTCGGCAAGCTCGGCGGCCGCGAGCTCAACTTCTCGTCCGACGTGGATCTGCTCTTCCTCTACCATCCGCCGTCGGGAGTCGACCCGCTCGCGCACAACGAGGCTGTGGGCCGCCTGGTCCGCCACCTCAAGGGGCAGTTCGAAGCGCCGAGCGGCGACGGCTTCGCCTACCGCGTCGACCTGAACCTGCGTCCGGAGGGGCGTACCGGGGTCCTCGCCAACTCCGTCGACGCGGCGCTCGGCTACTACGAGTCGTTCGGTGCGGAGTGGGAACGGCAGATGCTGCTGCGCCTGCGGTTCGTCGCCGGCCCGGCCGACGCCGCCGCGGATTTCAGCCAGGGGATCGTTCCCTTCGTCTACCGGCGTCACATCGATCCGAGCGTGATGCAGAACGTGCGCGACATGAAGGCCCGCATCGAGGAGGAGCGCCGGCGGGCCGGGCGCGACATCGACGCGGACGTGAAGGAGGGGCCCGGCGGCATCCGCGACGTGGAGTTCCTGGTCCAATCCTTCCAGCTCTTCTACGGGGGACGCGACCCGGAGCTGCGCACCGGCAACGTGCTGGAGGCGCTGGAGGTCATGGGCCGGCGGGGTCTGCTGCCGGAGGCGACGGTCTCGGCGCTCGCGAACGCCTATCTCTGGCTGCGACGCGCGGAGCACGCTCTCCAGCTGACCGAGGAGCAGCAGACGGCGCGCTTTCCGCACGAGCGCGCCGCGCAGACCGCGCTCGCCCGGCGCATGGGCTACCAACAGCCCACCGCGGCCGAGGCCCACGCGCAGCTTCTCGACGACTGGACGTGGGTGCGCAGCGAGGTGCGCACCCACTTCGAGGCGCTGGTGCTGAGCGACCAGGCATGAGGGCGTCGATCGAGCAGCGCATGAGCGACGCGCTGGCGGAAAGCGCCCTGGCCGGGCGCCTCGCCGAAGCGGCGCGTCCTCTGCTGGAGCGGCGCGGCGACGACGCAGCGCTGCAACGGCTGGACGGCCCCGTCCTCGCGGGCCTCGCGCGCGCGATCGCCACGCAGCCCGAGACCGCCAGCTTCCTCAGCCACCGCCCGGCGCTGCTCGAACGCCTCGCCGAAGCCGATGCGGAGACCCTCGACCGCGAGAGCCGGGCGCTCGCCGCCTGGGCAGCCGAGAGCGAAGACAACGACCTGGAGACCGCCCTCGACAGCCTGCGCCTGCGCCGTCGCGAGGAGACCTGCATCGCCGCCTGCCTCGACCACTCCGGTCTGGTCCCCTTCGAGAGCGTCTCCACCTTCCTCTCGATCCTGGCCGAGAGCATCGCGCAGCGGGCGCTGGGCCTCGCGCGGCGGGCGGCTTCCGCCAGCCCGACACCGCTCGGGTTCGCGGTGATCGGCATGGGCAAGATCGCCGGCCGGGAGTTCACCTACCACTCGGACCTCGACCTGCTCTTCCTCTACGAGGGAGGCCCCGAGGCGGTGGCCGACGCGTCGCGGGTCGGCCAGCGCCTGATCTCGTACCTCACCACCATGACCGGCGCGGGGGTCGCCTACGCGGTGGACACGCGGCTGCGCCCATCGGGCCATCAGGGCATGCTCGTCACCTCGCTGGCCGCCTTCGAGCGCTACCAGTGCGAGAAGGCGCAGACCTGGGAGCACGTGGCGATGCTGCGGGCACGCGCGATCGCAGGAAGCATCGACGCCGCCCGGGCGACACTCGAGCGCGTGCGCGCACGCATCCTCGCCCAGCGTCTACCCCCGTGGGGCGAGCTCGTCGGAGTGCGGCGGCGCGTCGAGTCCGAGCGCACGGACGAGAGCGCGCAGAAGATCCCGTTGAAGACGGGCGCCGGGGGGCTGATGGACGTGGACTTCCTCGCCGGCGGGGGCCTCTTGGAGCGCCACTCCGAACCCCTCCCCGGGTTTCTCAGCGTGCCGGCGATGCTGCGCGCTGCCGTGCAGGGCCGCCGGGTCGAGGAGCTGCTGGCGGAGTACGCGCTGCTGCGCCGGGTCGAGGCCAATGCCCGCTGGATGGCCGGCCGGGCCGTCGAGGCCCAGCCCACGCACCCGGACGCGCTCGCGGCAGCCGCGGAGCTGGCGCAGCCGGGAACCAGCGGCAACGAGCTCCGCAAGCGCCTGACCCGCGCGCGCGATCGGATCCGCGAGGCCTACGATCGCGTGATGGCATCCGGCACGATCGCCGCCCTCGAGGACTGAGAATCCACACGACTCGCTGTGCTTTCGCGGCGCTCCCGCCAAGACACTTGGTGAGAAATGGGGGTGGCCCCCGAGGGACCCGGCCCGGGTTGGCGAAACGGCAGGCGACGTGCCACGCTGACTGGGCGTATCCGCCCGCTCGCGTCCATCGGGCCCACGCTGTGAGTCGATACGGCGAGGAAGCCGGGAAGCATGCAGAAGACCGCGAAGGACATCATGCAGAGCCAGGTGGTGACCGTTTCCCCGGACGCTCCCCTGCACAGCACGCAGCGGCTCTTCTACGAGGAGGGAATCCACGGGGCGCCCGTCGTCGACGAGCAGGGCCGGGTCGTGGGGATGATCACGAGCACCGACATCCTCCGCGCGGCGACCGAGGCCGAAGAGGCGGGCCCGTCGGACAGCAGCTACTTCCAGGACGACCTCGACCATCCCACCGGCTTGCTGCCGCTGGCGCCGGAGGAATTCCAGGAGCGGCTTCAGGACATCACCGTCGGAGACTTCATGACCGAGGGCGTGGTTCACGTCTCGCCGAGCACGCCGATCTCCGAGCTCGCGCGCACCATCCGCGAGAACAAGATCCACCGCCTCCTCGTGGTCGAGAACGGCACGCTGCGCGGCATCGTCTCGACCTTCGACCTCGTCACTCTTCTCGAAAAGAGCGGTTAGGAACGGCTCACTCCTCGCCGCTGGCCTTCACCGTGAGCACCGGGCAGGGTGCCAGGCGCAGCGTGCGCTCCGCCACGCTCCCCAGCAGCACGTGCTTGATGCCCGAGAGGCCTCGCGTCCCCATCACGATCAGGTCGGCACCAACCTCGGAGGCCATCTCGGAAATCTCCAGCGACGGGAACCTCGAGGAGAGGCTCACTTCGACCTCGATCCCCTCCCGGACGACCTTCTCGCGCCACTCGTCCACGCGCTGCTCCGCCGCCTCGCGGATCTCGCTGTCGAAGTTCTCCGGAAGCACGATGCCGTAGGGGGAGATGCTGAGCGGCTGGATCTGATAGCAGTGCAACAGCCGAATCCCGGCTCCGAGAGCCTTCGCCAGGTAGATCGCCGCCTCGAGCGCACTTGCCGAATGCTCGGAGAAGTCCACGGGAACCAAGATCTTGTCGATGCGCCTCATCACCCGCCTCCCGTCAGTCGGACTCGGCGAAGGTGTTGGAGAGACCGCGAACCAGCTTCTCCTCGCGCCTCTCGTGCACGGCCAGCCCCCTCAAGAGCTCGTGGAAGGCCGTTCCGAACTGCTCGAGGGAGTCCTCCTCGAGCCGCTGGCGCAGGCGGTCGAGCTCGACGCCGAAGTCCCGGTGCTGGCNNTCTGGTGCTGGCGGCTCAGCTCCTCGAGCTCGCTTCGCTGCTCGGGATGCAGACCGTGAAGCGCGGGAAAGAAGACGCCGTCCTCCAGGGCGAAGTGCGCATCCATGGCCGCGCGGAAGCGCAGCAGCACGTCCTTCAGCTTGTCCGGCAGCCGCTCCGTGAGCGCCTCCTCGAGCTCGCGCACGAGCTCGTGCATGTTGTGGTGCTGCTCCGCGATCTGGCGTGCAACGCGCCGAACGCGGTAGCGGAGGCCGGTCGCCATCGGGTCCATGCNNCGACGTCGCGAGCCTTGCGCCAGGCGGCGGGCCATGCCGCCAGGGCGCGAGCGCCGAGGCGCTGCTCGTGCGCCGCGAGCATGCCCGCCACGAAGCCGACCTCGCGCGCCACCTCGCCCGCGGCTTCCCGCAGCCAGCCCGTCGCCACCACCGCGTCCTGGTGCTGGCCGAGGGTCTGCTGCACGCCGCGCAGCGCCCGGGCGAAGCGAAGCAGCGGCCTGCCGAAGACCGGCGCCATGGTCTCGGCGGCGTAACGCGCGTGCTTGGCCCGAATGCGCACGGCGTGCAGCTCGGCGGGCCCCGGCTCGGGGCCGAGCTTGCCGACGCCACGGGCGAGCTTCTCCCAGCGTCGCTGCACGAGCGGCGCAACCACGACGCGCGCCGGTCCGTCCGCCTCGGGCCGCAGCCGAGGCTCTCGCGCCGCCTCGACCAGGCGCTGCACCAGCTCCAGGAAGCGGGACGAGCGCAGCGCGTGGAGCAGCCGCTCGAGGTCGCCGCCACGCGTCTCCTCCAGGCGGTCCAGCAGGCCCTTCGCCGCCCGGCGCTCCGCCTCGGGCAGCTCGGAGGCCGCCCGCCGGAAGCGCAGCGCCAGCACGTCGGCATCGCGCACGCGCCCGAGCTCGCCCCCCAGCCAGCGCAGATCCTNNCGAGCTCGTTCCCCAGCCAGCGCAGATCCTCCTGCAGGCCGCGAGCCCAGTCTTCGTCCAGCAGCGACCGGAACGTGCGCAGGTGCGAGCGCAGCCGGCGCACGGCGACGCGCATCTGGTGCACGTCCTCGATGTCCTCATCCACGCGGACGCCGGGGTCGTGCCGCACGAGCGCCACGACGGACGCCGCGATGGCGCGCCGCACCACCTGCGCTGCCGGATCATCCGACGCGACCTCCGGAATCGAGACCTCCGGCACCACGCCGGACTCGAGCCCCAGGGCGCGCAGGTGCTTGGCGACGCGATGGGCCGGCCCGGTGCCGGCGCGGCGCAGCCGCGCCACGATCTCCTCCACCACCCCGGGCGGGCAGCGTCCGGCGAACTCCACCTCCACCTCGCGGAAGCGGCACGCCACGCGCCGCCCATCCAGCACCGCCACGTGATCGTTTGTCACCTCGGCAATCGGCTGACCCGACGCGTCGAGGATGCTCACCCGGCGACGGACGGTGCGCAGGCGCGCGATCTCCTCGAGCGGCTCCCCACGCGTCATCGCGAGCACGAGATCGAGCGCGGCCTCGGGTGGCCGGTCCGGCGGGCCCGCGAAGCGGAACTCCCGCCGCACCAGCGCCGGACCCTCCTCGGCGGTGGGAAGCTTGACCGTCCAGGCGTCGCTCGAGCGATGCCGCAGTCCGCAGGCCCAGCGCGTGAGGCGCAGGTCGCGCGTGTCGTAGTAGACGGCCGTGGTCCGCCGCATCTCCTCGGACGAGACCTCCAGATCCGCGCCGAGGTCGCCGAGGTCCGGCAGCCGAAAGCTCGAGGGAGCGGAGAGCTTGAGTTCACGCTCCAGGGAGCCCGTCGCCTTCAAGGAATGCCTCCGAACGCGTCTCCGCCGCGAGCGGCCGGGACGGATGATCCAGGGTAGCGGAAGCGCTCATCCCCCGGGGGCAGATCCGGTGCCTCGCGGCGCTCAGCGGGGAGGCGGCTTGCCCCCGCCGCCAGGCGGCCCATCCCGGCCCTCGATCTCCCACGCCTCCGGCGCGCGATGCCTGACGCGCTCCACCAGGCGCCGCAGATCCGCCCGGCTGCGCACGCCGCGCGCCGCTCCGAAGGCCAGCACCCGCAGGCCACCGACGGCGAGCAGACGCAGGTAGCCCCGCCGCACCAGCCTGGGGAAGGGCGCCGCGACGCGAAAGCCGACCCGCAGCCGGGGGTTCTCCTCCGCGATCAGCCCGAAGAGCGCCACTGCGAAGTCCCCGATGCCGCCGTCGGTCGCGCACAGCCGCTCGACCGAGGCCGGCGTGAACCGGAACACGAAGTCCGGATCCGCGGCCGCACCCGGCAGCAGCAGCGTCCGACCGCAACGCCGCTCCAGGCGCCACGGCTCCCCCGGGCGGTGGCTGAAGAAGACGCTGCTCGTCGCGTCGCTCGCGATCCGCCTCGCGGCGTCGGTCCAAGCCGGGTTCTCGAGGAACATCCGCGCCAGCCGCGTGACGGATTCATCCTCAAGGTCCGCTTCCGGGGCCATCGCGCCGACTCGTAGCAGGAGCCGTGCCGGCCCGCTCCCCGCCGCGCAGCGGGCGCCTAAAGCCGGGTCCGAGGCCTCCCGATAACCACAGCGGCGCGCCCTCGCTTCGAGGCCGCCGCCCCGGAGGCCTCGGTTGCGTCTCGTCGCCTGCTCCAACTGCCACACGCAGTTCGACGTCACCGACGTGGTGGCCGAGAGCTTCCCGTGCCGCTGCGGCGCCAGCGTCGAGAACCGCTCCCTCGAAGCGGTCGACGCCAAGATCCACCGCTGCGGCTCCTGCGGCGCCATCGTCGACGCCGAGGTCGAACGCTGCGACTACTGCGGCTCGACGATCGAACGCGACCCGGGCAAGCTCAGCCTGATCTGCCCCGAGTGCTACGCGCGCTGCAGCGAAGATGCCTGCTTCTGCACCGCCTGCGGGGTGGCCTTCCGTCCCGAGGAGGTGCGCGTCGAGGGCCACGAGCTGCCCTGCCCCGCCTGCGACGTGCTGATGCCGCCGCACCAGATCGGCGGCATCGGCCTCAACGAGTGCCGCTCCTGCAACGGCCTCTGGGTCACCGNNCCATCGAGGCGCGCAAGAACGCCAGCCCCGAGGAGCTCCTCACGCTCAAGCCGCGCGTCACCGGCGCGAACCCGGCGACGCAGAAGGTGCAGTACCGGAAGTGCCCCGAGTGCCAGGCCTTCATGCAGCGCCGCAACTTCCGCAAGAGCTCGGGCGTGATC
>JABAHP010012486.1_pt2 | contig 12839 bp, 11 predicted proteins | sample 7062081 | NCBI WGS metagenome assembly JABAHP01 (sample SAMN14534357, study PRJNA622989) | marine sediment metagenome | biome: marine biome [ENVO:00000428]; feature: marine pelagic biome [ENVO:01000023]; material: deep marine sediment [ENVO:00002113] | place: India: Gulf of Kutch | collected... | reverse complement strand
GGGTCGGGGCGGTTTGATGGCAGGCCGGGTGACCGGATCCGCTTCATGCCCAGCCATTGCTGCACCACCGTCAATTTGCACGACGCATTCCACGTCATCCAGGACGGCAAGCTCGTGGACATCTGGCCTATCGTGGCGCGGGGTTGCGCCCAGTAGGCTCCGGGCGTTGCATGGGTTCCCAATGCTGTCTCAGCGGGGGTTGGCTGCTGCTTGACCAAGTAGGCAACACCCTAGGAGGGTACTGACTTTGTTCACTGGTGTGATTCCCGCTCTACTGACCCCATTCTCGGACCAGGACCTTGTGGACACCGGTACGTTGCGCGATCTGGTCGAGTTCCTGTTGGGCCGCGGCGTTGATGGCTTTTACGTCTGCGGCAGCACCGGAGAAGGTTTGTTGATGACCGAGCAGGAGCGCTGCAGTGTGGTGGATGCGGTTATCAACCAGGTTCGCGGACGCGTGCCTGTCATAGTGCACGTGGGCGCGCCAGCCACCTCGGTGTCCCAACGGCTGGCCCGCCATGCCGGGGAGGCCGGCGCTGACGCCGTTGCCTCCATTCCACCCATTTACTATGCGGTGGGGCGCGTCGAGATCGAGACCCACTACCGGCGCATTGCCGAGGCCTGTGGCCTGCCTCTGTACCTCTACAATATCCCGGATGCCACCCAGGTCAGCCTGGAGGGACGCCTGATCTGCGATCTAGTCAAGGACGGGGTAGCCCAGGGACTGAAGTATACCTCCTACGATCAGCTCAACTTTCGCCAAGTCATCGAGTACTGTGGCGATGCCATCAACGTACTTGCAGGGCCCGACGAGATGTTCCTGCCCTTTCTGGTCATGGGCGCGCATGGCGGCATCGGTACTACCTACAACCTGATGCCCGAGCTTTTTGTGGATCTGTACGCTGCCTGGGCGGCAGGTGATCTCCAAAAAGCCCAGCAACTCCAGTATCAGATCGATCGCACCATCATGGTGCTCGGCAAGTTTGGCGTGATCCCTGCGGTCAAGGCCGCCCTGCGCCTGCGTGGTCTTGACTGTGGCGGCCCCCGGGCACCGCTCCTGCCTTTGCCCCCCGAGCAAGTCGACCAGCTAGCGTGCGAGCTGGAGCAGGTGGGCGTTCTCGCGTTGGGCAAGGTATGACGGGGGGACCCAGGTGTCCATGAATGCCAGGGAGCGCGTGCTGGCAGCGCTTGACCACCGGGAGCCCGACCGCCCGCCGCGGGATCTCGGTAGCACGACGGCGACCGGGATACACCCCAGGGCCTACCGGGCGTGGAAGGAGCATCTGGGGCTGGAGGGCGGTTGGACCTATCTGAGCGCGCGGGCGCAACTGGCCCGCGTGGAGCCGGCTCTGTTAGAGCGTTTCCAGGTCGATTGCCTGCCGTTGATCGCTCAGAGTGCAGCCGAACCTCCAGCGCTGGATGAGCGGCGATCCTACCGCGATCGCTGGGGGGTGGAACGACGGTTGCCCGAGGGGGACGGGCACTATTACGTTAGCCGGCCGCCGCTCGCTTCCGCAGAGGGGCCGGGCGACCTGCGCGCCTACAACTGGCCGGAACCCCGCACCGATTTCGCCTTGCTCGGCCAGGAAGCGGCGCGCCTGAGGGCGACCACCGGCAAGGCGCTGATTTTGAACTTGGAGGTCGGGTTCCTGCACCAAGCGCAATTCATGCGCGGGTTCGACCGCTGGCTGATGGACCTGGCAGCCGAGCCTTCCTTTGCGGGTGCGATGATGGACGCGATCCTGGAGATCTGGCTGGCCGAGGCCGGGGCCACGATCGGGGCCGTGGGAGGCTGTGCCGACGTCGTCGTATACGCCGATGACATTGCTTTTCAGGACCGGCCCATCTTTTCGACGGCCATGTACCGCAAGCTGATCCGGCCGCGCCAGCGACGGGTATTCGACCTGTTGAAGGGCAGTGGTATGAAGGTGTTCTATCACAGTTGCGGCAACGTGCGCCCGCTGCTCGCCGACCTGGTGGAGATGGGGGTAGACATCCTCAACCCGGTGCAGGTCTCAGCCGAGGGGATGGGGGATACTGCTGCGCTCAAGGCCGAATGGGGTGATCTGCTGACCTTCTGGGGCGGTATCGACACCCAGGCGGTGCTCCCCCGGGGCAGCACGGGCGACGTGCGCCGCGAGGTGATGCGCCGGCTGGACGACCTGGCCCGTGGCGGGGGCTACGTGCTGGCTCCGGTGCATGACGTCCAGCCCGAGGTGCCACCGGCCAATCTGTGCGCCATGTTCGACGCGGCTGACGAATGGGAGGAGCATGCAGCAGGATAGACAGAAGCTGAAGGAGAGAGCCTGGGCCGCGATTGAGGAACTCCGGCCCGAACTCGAGGCTGTTGCGCTGCGCATCCTGGAACATCCCGAGCTGGGATACTCCGAGGTGCAGGCCAGCGGCTGGTTGGGCGGGTTGCTGGAGGCCCACGGCTTTGAGGTGGAGCGGCCATTTGGTGGGTTGGAGACAGCCTTTCGCGCCACCTCGGGCCCCGAGAAGCGCCCGAACGTGGCCTTCTTGGCCGAGTACGATGCCTTGCCCGAGGTTGGGCACGGCTGCGGACACAACCTCATCGGCCCGGCGGCAGTTGGTGCTGCCCTTGGCGTGGCCTCTGTCGCCGGCAGCTTGGACGGTAGCGTGTCGGTCATTGGTACGCCTGCCGAAGAGTATCTGGGCCAGGTCGAGGGCAAACTCAAGCTGCTGGAAGCGGGTGCCTTTCGGGACGTGGACGTGGCGCTGATGGTGCATCCCCAATACGCCAATCGTATCCTGGGGGGCGACCTGGGCTTTGTGGCCTGTGAGATCAGCTTTGCCGGAAGGCCGGCCCACGCAGCCGCCGATCCCTGGAACGGGGCCAATGCCCTCGATGGATTGCTGCTGACCTTCAACAACATCAACGCCCTGCGCCAGCAGTTACACCCCGAGATCCGCGTGCACGGCATCGTTACCGATGGGGGGCAGGCGCCGAATATCATCCCCGAGCGGGCAGCCGCCCAGCTCATGGTGCGGGCCGACACCCCTGAGAAGCTGGAGGCTGCCTACGCGCGCGTCGAGGATTGTGCCCGTGCCGGCGCGCTGGCTTCGGGCACCGAGGTGACCATCTCCCGCACCACGACCGTCTACAACAGCCGGGTTAACTCGACGTTGAACCGCCTGATCCTGGAGAATTTTGACCTTCTCGGCGTGGGGATGGATCACACGCCGTGCGATCTCGGCGGTTCGACAGACTTTGGCAACGTGAGCCAGGAGCTGCCGGCTGCCATGTTCCTGGTGGAGACGCACCCATCCGGCATCCCCTGGCACTCGGCCGAGGTTGCAGCATTGGCGGGTGATGCCCTGGCTCTGCGGGGGATGCTGACCGGGGCCAAGGTGCTGGCCGGTGTCGCACTCGACCTTCTCGGGGATGCCGCGCTGCTGGCACAGGTACAGGAGGATTTCGCACGAGGATGATGGCTGAGAGTTTCGTCCCGCTGGAGCCCGATTTCGAGCGCCTGCGCCGTGTGTTGCTGTTGGAAGGCGAGCCGGACCGCGTGCCCAACGCCGAACTGCACGTGGATTGGCAGGTGAAGCAGGCCTTTCTGGGCCGCTCTATCGAAACGGTGCAGGATGACGTGGACTTCTGGTATCGTGCCGGATACGACTATATCTACTTGCGGGCCAACTACGAGTACCGCATGGTAGGCGACGGCCACCGCGACGAGGACCGCACCTACGGCGGCGACATGCAGGTGAGCAAGTGGAGCGGTGAAGAGGAGAGCCTGATCAGCTCCTGGGAGGAGTATGAGGCCTACCCCTGGCCTGATCCGGACACCATAGACTACACTAACCTGGAGGCTTGTGCCCATGCCCTCTATCCCGGCATGAAGATCATCTCTGGTGTGGGCGGCATCTTTACCCGAGTCTGGCGCATCATGGGCTTTGACGCCTTCTGCTACGCCCTGGTCGACCAGCCCGATCTGGTCGCCGAGTTGTTCCGCCGTGTCGGCGAAACCCAGGTCGAGGTCTTTCGGCGCATCGTAGAGATGGGCCAGATCGGGGCCATGTGGTACGGCGATGACCTGGCCTACTACTCGGGCACGATGGTGCATCCCAGGGTGCTGCGCGAGTATCTTTTCCCCTACATGGAGCAGATGGGTGCCATCTGCCGGGAAAAGGACTTGCCCTTTGTGCTCCACTCTGATGGCAACTTGTGGGCGGTGCTGCCCGACCTCCTCGCCTGCGGCCTAAACGCGCTCCACCCCGTCGAGCCCAAGGCGATGGACAGCCGCGAGCTCAAGGAGCGCTACGGGGACCGCCTCTGTTTGCTGGGCAACGTCGAGATAGGCGAGACCCTGACCCTGGGCACGCCCGCCGACGTCGAGGCCGAGGTGCGCGAGCGGATCCGGACCCTGGCTCCTGGCGGCGGGTACGCGGTGGGCTCCAGCAACACCGTGGCCCACTATGTGAAGCTGGAGAATTTTCAGGCCTTGATCCAGGCCACCCGCAAGTACGGGCGCTATCCGGTTGCCCTCGGTCCGGGGGACTGATCGGCGGCAGCTCTGCGTCGTTGAGGAACTAGAGACAGGGGATGATGAACTCCAAAGAGCGTGTCATGTGTGCATTGTCCGGCGAACAGCCGGACCGGGTTCCCTTCTGCGAGGGAAGCATCGCCGCCAACGTTGCCCAGGCATTGGCCGGTAGCGAGCGGCCCTTAACCGAACGCCAGATTTCGGATCTCACCGGGCGGGATGTCGTGGTCCAGATCCTCTTCCCGCCCTACTTTGCCGACTATGATACCGGCAGCGATGGGCAGGACTATGTGACCACGGGCTGGATCAAGACCCGGCGGGACTTGAACAGGATGGTCTTCCCCGACCCGGACGAGCCCGAGCTATACGCCGCAGCCCAACAGGTGCTGGACGAAAAGGGCGACTATGCCGCCGCTGCCGCCATCAAGCTGGGCGTGGCGCCAATGCTGGTCAGCATGGGTGTGGATGGCTTTGCCTTTGCCCTGAAGGATGATCCTGCCCTGGTGCGCGAGGTGCTGCGCCGCTACGTCGACTGGCAGTTGGTAGTCACCAAGAACCTGATCGACATGGGATTCGACTTTTTGTGGTGCTTTGACGATATTGCCTACAAGACCGGCCCATTCTGTTCTCCTGCCGACTTTCGGGAGTTCATGCTGCCCGCTATGCAGCGCTCTGCCGAGGCGATCACCATCCCCTGGGTCTTTCACAGCGATGGCAACCTGATGCCCATCTTGGATGACCTGTTGGGGCTGGGGCCGGCGGGGCTGCACCCCATCGAGCCGGGTCCCATGGGGCTGGCGGAGGTCAAGGCCTACTGTGGCGACCGGGTCTGCATCATCGGCAACGTGTCGGTGGATCGCCTCAGCGCGGGCAGCCCGCGCGAGATCCGCGAGATTGTGCGTTCCTGCATCGCCACCGGCGGTCCTGGCGGTGGCTACATGATCTCCTCCTCCAACAGCATCCCATCCTACGCCAGGCCCGAGAACGTGCGGGCCATGGCCGATGCCATCCGGGACTATGGCGCCTATCCGCTAAGGGCATAGCGATGCGACTGGGATTCTTTGCCTATCCTTGGGATCTGCGGGACGAGGGGCCCGAAGCGTCCGTGGAGGCGATGGCCGGTGAGCTCGGCTGTGATGCGCTCGCGCTGAACGCTAACTACCACCACGCCCGCCTCCTGAGGCCGCGGGCCGCGGGACCCAAGACACTTCAACTGCCGGGGGCCGTCGCGGCCTTCCAGCCCGAGCCCGAGTTCTACCCTCAAGACAGCCTGATGCCCGTACCCGAACCAGACCTGGTTGAGGCTGGTGTGCTGGCTCGCGGGCGCGAGGCCTGCTCCCGGGCGGGGCTCGACTTTGGCCTGTGGACGGTGGGCCTGCACAACTCCACCCTGGGCGAGCGGAATCCGCACCTCTGCATGGTCAACTGCTTTGGAGATTGCTATACCTACAGCCTGTGCCCATCTCACGAACCGGTGCGGGCGTTGCTGCAGGGGGTAATCCGGGATCTGTGCGCCCAGTTCCAGCCAGACCGCATCATACAGGAGGCGGCGGGCTATCTGGGCCTGCGACACTGGGTCCATCACGAGCTCTTCTTTACGGCCTGGGATGAGTCGCTCGAATTGCTGCTCTCCCTCTGCTTTTGCCCTGCCTGCGAGCGGCGCGCTGAGGCCAAGGGTCTGGATGCGGCAAAGCTGCGCCAGCGCGTCGCAGACTGGGCCGAGCGATTGCTCTATTCCGAGCGCGGCAGTCTGCCCCCGCCCTTTACCCAGAGCCACCTCACCTCGTTGCTTGCCGAGGTCCCGGACCTCTCCGCCTACCTGGAAGTGCGCGCCGGTTCGGTCGCCGAGCTGGTTTCCGGCCTGCGTAACACGGCTGAACAACAGGAGACAAGCCTGGACCTGATCCCGGCGAGCTTTCAGCGGCCGGTCTCGCGGGCCTGGCTCGAAGGGGCGCACCTGGCCCAGTTGGGCGAGGTCTGCGATTCGCTGCTGATCCCGGCCTACCATGACAGTGCAGCCCAGGTGGCGGCCGATCTGGAGTGGGCAACCTGGCTGGCGCCCGGTAGCGCGTTGACGGCGGGCCTGAATGCCTGCAACCCTGCGATGGGTGGTTCTGCGGGGCTCGCGGCCCAGGCGCAGGCCTGCCTCACAGCCGGCTGCCAGGCGATCTATTACTACAACTATGGCCTGCTCACACCGGAGCGTCTGAGCTGGGTGGCGCAGGTTAACAGAGAGGTAGGGGGATGATGAGCAGCCTGTCGGGAAAGGTGGCGCTGGTCACCGGGGCATCGCGCGGTATCGGCCGGGGGATAGCCCTGTCCCTGGCTGCCCGGGGCGCGGACGTTGTCGTCAACTACCGGTCCCATCCCGGCGAGGCCCGCCAGGTGGTGGACGAGGTCGAGGGTATGGGCTGCCGCGCCCTGACCTGGCAGGCGGACGTGGCGGAGCGGGATGCGGTAGCCGCCATGATCGCGGGTTCGGTGGAGGCATTTGGCCGGCTGGACATCGCCGTCGCCAATGCGGCTCACAGCATCCGCGAGCTGGTTGTTGATGCGGCGTGGGAGAACGTCGAGCGCGTTCTCCAGGTGAGCCAGTTTGGCGTCTTTCACACCTGCCAGTTGGCGGCGCAGCAGATGGTGGCCCAGGCGGAGGCCGGTGCGGGCGGGGGCAAGATCGTCATCATCAGCTCCATCCTGGAGGAAATGCCCGCCCCGGGCAGCGCGGCCTACAACATGGCCAAAGCGGCCATCAACCACCTGGGCCGGACCATGGCGGCCGAGCTGGCTCCCTACCGCATCAATGTGAACATGGTCAACCCCGGCTGGATCGACACGCCCGGCGAGCGCCAGTTCGCCACCGAGGAGCAGCTAAGCCAGGGGGGCAAGCGTTTACCCTGGGGGCGGCTGGGGACGCCGGAGGATATCGGCAGGGCCGTCGCCTTTTTGGCCAGCGATGACGCGGACTATATCACCGGGGCCACGCTGCGGGTGGACGGCGGCTTTCTGCTGGGTCTCACCCTGCCCCCCGCACCGGAGGACTGAGGTCGTTCCCGATACCGGACTGCCGGTCCTCTTCCATGAGGGCGGGCACCGCACAAAGGGGCATTGATGCCCAGCTCTGCCTGGCATTGCATCTGTCCAGGACCGGCAGTCCTTTGGTCACTGCTCTGTCAGCAGCGAACATGCAATTGGAAGATGGATCGAGGAGGTAGGCATGCCATACGGCTACTGCGGAAAGATACTCAAGGTGAACCTGACGACCGGCCAGATCGCAGTCGACACACCGCCGGAGGATTTCTACCGGCGCTATGGTGGGGGGAGCTGCCTGGCGCTGACCTACATGTTGCGTGAAATGCCGCCCGGCCTCGACCCCTTTGACCCGCGAAACCTGCTGATCTTTGCCCCCAGCGTAGTGACCGGAGCCCCTTTGTCGGGGCTTTCCCGCTTCAACGTGACCGCCAAATCGCCGCTCACCGGCACCATCGGCGACAGCCAGGCCGGGGGCTATTGGGGCGCCGAACTCAAGATGGCGGGCCTGGATGCTATCGTCATCACCGGGCGCGCCGAGCGCCCGGTCTATCTCTGGATCCAGGGTGGCGCCGATGATGACGGGCCGGCCGTCGAGCTCCGTCCCGCCGAACATCTGTGGGGGAAGGACACCGGTCCGGCTCAGGACCAGATCCGCGAGGAGCTGGGCGATGGGCGGGTGCGTGTGGTGCAGATTGGCGTGGGTGGCGAGAACCTGGTTCGTTACGCCAGCATCGTGAACGAGCTGCACCACTTTAACGGGCGCAATGGCCTCGGTGCCGTCATGGGCTCCAAGAACCTGAAAGCGATCGCCGTGCGCGGACGGGGCAAGGTAGAGCTGCACGACCCTGACTCGCTGCGTTCCATGGCCCGCTCGGCGCCGGAGCGGATGGCCGCCAACGCCGGAAGCCAGCTCCTGCAGGAACTTGGCACCGCAGGCTTTGTGGCAGGCGTGAGCGCCGGCGGGGGACTGCCCACGCACAACTTTCGCAGCGGCGTGTTCGAAGGGGCCGCGGCCATCAACGGCGACGTTATGCAGCGGGACCTTCCCCACACCAGCACGACCTGTTATGCCTGCGTCGTGCGCTGCAAGCAGGTGGTAGGGGCCGACGAGCCGTACGAGATCGACCCCCAGTACGGCGCCCCCGAATACGAGGGCCTCGCGGCCCTGGGGGCCTATACCGGCGTATCCGATCTGGTGGCGGTGTGCAAGGCCAACGAACTGTGCAATCGGTACACCCTGGATGTGATCTCCTGTGGGGGCACCATCGCCTGGGCCATGGACTGCTTCGAACGGGGCCTTATCGGCATCGAGGAGACCGGCGGCCTGGAGTTGCGCTTCGGCGATGGGGCGATGCTGGTCCAGTTGGTGGACATGATCGCCCGGCGCCAGGGCATCGGCGACCTGCTCGCCGAGGGCCCGGTGCGCGCCTCAGAGCGCTGGGGACGGGAGGCGGCGGACCTGGCGGTGCACACCAAGGGACAGCCCTTCCCGGCCCACATGGCCCGCGCCAAGGGATCGCTCCCCGTAGTCTATTCCGTCAATCCCTACGGCGCCGACCATATGTGCACCGAGCACGACGCATTCCTCCTGGAGGATCTGCCCCAGTCCCTGCGCGATCGGATGCGCGCCCTCGGCATCCTGGAGACCGCACCGGTCGACGCTACGGGCCCGGTCAAGATGCGCCTGGCAACGATCACCCAGCGCTACATGAGCCTCCTGGACAGCTTGGAGCTGTGCGCTTTCTGCTTTGCCTCCGGGTGGTTCTTTGACGCGCAGGACATCGTCACCACGGTGCGGGCCGTGACCGGCTGGCAGACCAACCTCTGGGAGCTGATGCTGATCGGCGAGCGGCGGATCAACCTGATGCGTGCCTTTAACGCCCGCGAGGGCATGACCTCCAAGCATGACATACTGCCCCCGCGTATGGCAGAGCCGCTGGAGGGTGGGCCCACCGATGGCTGGCGCGTCGACCTGGAAGCCTGGGAGCGGGACCGCGCTCTATATTATGCCATGATGGGTTGGGATCCCGCCAGTGGATTGCCCGCCCGCGCCAAGCTTTACGAGCTGGAGCTGGATTGGGTCGTGGATGAACTGGAGCAACACCAGGTGCCTATCAAATGAAGGTACAATACGCCATTAGCCTCTGGAACTATGCCCACTACCTCGATACAGGCACGTTGGAGCAGGAACTGGGTGCCATCCGCGAGTTGGGCTACGGCGTCGAGCTGTGGGCTCAGTGGAAGGACGGCCCCAGCCTCTATGCCGAGAGCGAGCGAGCGCGCTTGAAAGCCTCCCTTGGCGGCATGCCCGTCACCATGCACTCGGCCATCGTCCGCACCTTCGAAGCGCAGCGGGCGCAGATAGACACCGCACAGGATCTGGGCGCGGGTGTGCTGGTCGTCCACTCCGACGAGTTCTACGCTGGAAGTAGCCGCGAGTTGGATCTGGCCCTCTGCCGTGATGTAGTGGCATACGCGCGTGAGCGTGGGGTGTGCATCGCCCTTGAGAATGGCCAACTGCCCTTCCTGGAGCAGGCCCTCACCGCGGTGGAAGATCTGCGGATCTGCCTCGACGTGGGGCACGTCTATCTGACCGACGACACCATGCAGGCCTTCCTGGCTGGACTTGAGGGGCGCATCGTCCACCTGCACCTGCAGGACACCCTCACCCCGGCTGAGGTTGGCCTGCCCGGCGCGGGTCCGGATCACTACACCCCCGGCACCGGCGGTATCCCCCTGGACGACTGGCGTTTGCTTGCCGCCCACTTGCAGGAGGTACACTTTGACGGCACGGCCGTGTTCGAGATCCGCCCCCGCAACCCCTACCAGACCGCCATCCTGGGCCGGCGCTTCTTCGATGGCCTGTTGCCTGGGCCCTAAGGTGCCTGCCTACAGCCCCAGCCCGTAGCAGGCCGACCCGAACAGGGCCGTCTTGTCGTTGAGGATCACGTACACCGGGATCTGTGCCAGCATCTCGGCGAAACGCCCCTTGTTGACAAAGGACGCCATAAAGGTCCCATCCTTCAGCTTGTTCAGGATCTTGGGCGGGATGCCGCCGCCCAGGTAGACCCCGCCCATGGCCATCACCTTGAGGGCCAGGTTTCCCGCCTCGGCCCCCAGGATCGTGACAAAGGTGTTGAGGGTGGCGATGCTCAACTCGCACTCTCCCTCCATGGCCTTCTGCACAATGATCGGCGCGGGATCGGCTGCTGCCTTGAGCGCTTTCTTCATCTCGGGCACTTCCTCGGCGAATCGTTGTTTCTTGAGAAAGGCATAGATATTGGGGATTCCGGGGCCGGAGCAGACTCGCTCAAAGCTGACGTGGCCGAACTTGCCCATCAGGTAGCGCAGCAGCCGGATCTCGAGCAGGTTGGTCGGCGCAAAGCCGGCATGTCCCCCCTCGGAGGGGATGACGTGGTGATGCCCGTCCCGGTAGAAGAGCACCGCCTCGCCCAGGCCCGTGCCCGGCGCCACCACTACCTTCGTTCCGCTCCGCGGCGGCGCGTCGTTCAGTTGGAATAGGTCGGAGGGCGGTAGCTGGGGGACGCCGTACGCGGTTGCCTCCAGGTCGTTGAGTAGCTTGACCGCCCGTAGGTCAAAGGCCCCCTGCAGATCCGCCTCCCGGATCACCCACGGCAGGTTGGTAATGGCCGACTGCCCATCGACGACGGGGCCTGCCACCCCGAACACGGCCTGGTCCACCTCCGCCCCGGTCGTGGTCAGGAATTCCTCGACCACAGCCTCCAGGCTGTCATAGTCCGCGCTCTTGAATGTGGCCTGCGTCTGGACTACCAATCCACCCTGGGGTGTGTAGAGGGCCAGGTTGGTCTTGGTCCCGCCAATATCACCGGCTAGCAGCATCTTTGCCTCCTCCCTGTTCCTGCAGGTTCGACATCTGCGCCGAACCTCCCTGTCCTTTGATAACACAAAGTAGCGGGGCTGTCAAGAGGAACGCAGCGATTCTGGGCCTGTGGCCAATCTGTCTTCTCTGTCGGCTCTTGCGCCCAAGCAAATCTATGGTATAATCGCCCCAACTGTTCGGAAAGGGACGGTGTGTCGCGTGCGGACATGAGTCGAGACGAGATCAGCGTCAGAAAAACTCCATTCCAGTTCCTAAAGTGGCTGGTGGTCATCGAATTCTTCTTTGCCCTTTTGCCCTTCCTGCTAACGCTCCTGCCCAACCTCCGGCAGAGCTATGAGGGGGCCGGTCTGGCGGCAACCGTTTCCTATAACTTGTTGGTGGCAATCGGCATGACCACCATACAGGTTCTGATCATCGGCATCTCCTTCGTGGCCTGGTATTTTCCGGTGTACCAGATCCAGCGGGAAAGGATCCTGCTCCGGCGCTCCAATCTGTTCGAGGACAAGGTGATAGCCGAGACCCAAAAGATCTCCGGGATCGAGGTGCAACAGGGCAGGCTGGGTCAAAGGCTCGACTATGGGACCCTGATCATCAACAGCAAGGGCGCGGAGGAGAGCGCCTACATCAAGGACATCTCCAATCCGGCGACCCATGCGCGCATGATCGAGGACCTGATCGAGCCGGAGACAGCCGAGCACGCCCCGCCTGAGCAGAAGCCGGCTGCCGAGCTGATCGCCGCTGGCGAGGGCCAGCGTATCGAATTCAAGTCGAGCCTGATGTGGGACTATCGCCGCCAGGTGGTCAACAAGGCGCTCTACGAGCCGGTCATGAAGAACCTTGTCGGTTTCATGAACTCGACCGGGGGCACGTTGCTCATCGGCATCGGCGACGATGGCGCGGTTCTGGGGCTGGAGGCCGACTACCAGGTGATGAAAAAGCCCGACAGCGATGGTTTTGAGAATGTGTTCAACATGGCCTTCAACAAGATGATTGGTGTCGAATACCGGCGCTTTGTGGACGTCGCCTTTCCTCAGGTCGAGGGCAAGGAGATATGCGCCGTCTCGGTGCGGCCCGCTACCTGGCCCGCCTATCTCCGGGCCAAGGGCAGCGAGGCGTTCTATGTCCGGGCGGGCAATGCCAGCCAACCTCTGACGGTCAGCCAGGCGGCCCGCTACATTCAGGACAAGTTCAAGGATTGATGGTCGACACATGATCGGGCCCGGCAAGAGCTTTCCCTTGGGAGCCACAGTCTCTCCCGAGGGCGTCAATTTCAGCGTCTACTCAAAGAACGGCGCAGCGGCCGAACTGCTGCTCTTCGACCGCGCCGATGATCCCCAGCCGTCCCGCGTCATCGCCCTAACTGCAGCCGAGAACCGCACCTTTCACTTCTGGCACGTCTTTGTGCCCGATCTCGAGCCGGGCCAGCTCTATGGCTA
>JABAHP010006424.1_pt5 | contig 12851 bp, 18 predicted proteins | sample 7062081 | NCBI WGS metagenome assembly JABAHP01 (sample SAMN14534357, study PRJNA622989) | marine sediment metagenome | biome: marine biome [ENVO:00000428]; feature: marine pelagic biome [ENVO:01000023]; material: deep marine sediment [ENVO:00002113] | place: India: Gulf of Kutch | collected... | reverse complement strand
ATTTCGATCACCCGTTGCAGTCTAGGCCAGCAAGCCCTCAATTCCTTGCGCGTCGGGTTCCTGTTGTTGGGTGGTCTACATAGGACAGTGTTGGCGATGAAGACTTGATCGATCCCGGCTTCGATCAGTAGCCGGTTAAGCATAGCCCCAGCCCTCCCGAAGAACGGAATCCCTTGATCGTCTTCGTCCGCTCCCGGGGCTTCCCCGAGTACCATCACCCCACCCGGATCGGGCTCCCCCTCCATTCGGAACCATACTTGACTGTTCCTTCCCCGATGCAATGCACAATCCGTGCAACCGGTCCAATCCGAAACCATATCGTTCAACGTTTCGTAAACGTCTTCCGTCATCAATCCTTTTCCCTCAGTAGGTATGCCATTCGGCCGGCTTCATGCTCCATACCGGGAAACCCGGTTTCCGAGAACGCATAGAAGAGACAAGCCCGATGGGTATAACGATCGGTGTCTTCGCAGTACAGAAGACGACCGGCCGAGTATCCGCAGAAGAAGCAACGCCGCTTCAGTAGTTTCTTCGCTCGCTTCATCGGTGAAGCTTCCGCAAGGTGTCAAGTCGCGTTTCGCATTCGTGCAACTCGGCCCGTTCAAGGGCAATCACGAAAGCACTTTCATCGTAGGAACCACGAAAGAACTTGACCGGCCAAACGTCATAAAGTTGAGTCAACTGGCGAGTCGTATGAACAACCCACGGTTGGTCCAGCGTATCCCGCAGTTTCTTCATCGGACCCTTTGCCCCCTCCGGGAAAAACCGCGTTGCAGTCTTCACGCGGTTCTTTGAGTCCGTGTGTCCGGCAACCAATCGGACAACGGCGTTTCGTCTTCCCCGAGCAACGCCGGAACCAACTGGGGCCATTGCTTGACCCATTGGGAAGCCGTCTTGATTCCTACGCCCGGAACGCCCGGAACGCCGTCACCGGAACAACCCGAGATCGCCATAGCGTGGCCATACTGTTCCGGCCGCAAGCCCTGATCGCGTTCAAGGCGCCTTGCGGACAAGAGCGTTTCGCCGTCCCGCTTCGATAGCAACTGATAAACGCCATAACCCAGGGCTTGATGGAGGTCATGATCGTTCGATACGATCAACGCTTTCCCTTCGGAACGCTTGGCAAGTGTGTATAGTATATCGTCCCCCTCTTCACCCGGCTTCTGCGCTTGCCGTACACCCGTCAACTTGAGATAGAAACGCAACACGGACAAGTGTTCGGCGTACAACTCCGCTTCGTCCCAATCTTCCTTTTTGTCCCGACGCTCGGCTTTATACTCGGGATCGATCTTGCGCCGTCTTGTGTGCCCGGAGTCCCAACAAACGATCACCGTCCCCTTGTATTCGTCTTTTAGGTTCGCAAGCCCGAGCAAGAAACCGTGAGTCAATCCGGTTCGCACGATCCGGCCGTCAACCCTGGCCAACAACTCTTTATGGACTGCAAAGAATTTTCGAGTCCAGTAGTTGCCGTCTATCAGTATTCGATCAAACTCCATTTTCACGCCGCTTGAATAGCAAAGTTACCTGTCCCGTTCGGCAGTCCCGATCTATCCGGTCGAAATCGTATCCACGGGAATTGAATTCTGCCACGATTCGATAAAAGTCCTGGATCATATCTTCTATTACTTCCGCAAAAACCTGATTCGTTCCACGAAAGCGATTGTCAATTTCAAAGGGGTGTTTCAATATTTCCTCCGGCATTCTTCGCAAAGATATAAGGGGTCCGAATCCGATTCGTCCGGGTCTTCGTCCGCTAGCACTTCAGGAGCCCGGAACGCTTCCAGTTGCGCCGGCTCCGGGATGTGTAGACGCAACTCGATTTCATGCAAAAGAGCCCGATAAATCGAACCGGGTCCCCCTTCATCAATAATACGACTCAACCGCAAAGGGATCTCCCAACCGTTTTCAAAAACGAAGATGGTTATCTGCCTGAAAATGTCCCTATCAATGCCCAGAAGCCGAACGCCACAGATTTCTAACTCGGGAGGTTTGTCGCCCAAATAGGCCAGGGTCATACGACCACACAGATTGATCAAGGCTTCGTTTTCCATAGTTCTCCCATTTCCATGAACGGCCGGTCAATCAAACAAACTGGCATCGAATCGGTCACACGATTGAAGACCCTAACGATATGTTCCGGAGCCCCCTTCAGTTGCCATTCACCGGCACGGAAACGCATTTCATCCCGGAGCAACGAACCGATTGCATACGCATCCGCAACCGCTTCCCGATACGTCTTCGCAAGCTTCAGATAATCGGAGAGCATCGGGCTTTCGGTTTCCTCCATCGCACGAACGGCGCGATCGATCATGTCTTCCTTTTCCGCGTCCCCACGTCCGGTCCAGTAGAGTTTGACGGAAGCCGGATGGTATGTCCGGACTCGATAGCCGGACTCCCAAAGCCACAACCTCAGAACACCCCCAAGCTCCCCGATCTGGAGTTGGCCCCCGTGCGCATTGCTGCCGAAAGTGTAATCCTCAAGTCCGATGATCGAGGGGTACCATTGCCGACAATGACCAGCAACCAACTGCCGAACAGTATGAAGCCGGAGCATACGCGCACATTCATCCGCAAGCGTTACCTTTGGAACAAGCGTTGCCGTCTGATACTTCTTCGCAGTCCCGGCCGCTTCAGTACAAAAGGCAAAGCCCGTCAAGACGCCGGCTTCGATCCTGGCAATCCCTGTCCCTTTGGGACTCGGATCAATTGCTAGGATTCTGTTCGGTGTCTTCTTTAGACGCTTCCGCTTCATACTGTGCGATCAACCCTTCGGCATACAACCGAGCCGCTTCGATGTCCGCAAACTCCGCTCCGCTATCATCCGCGTAATGCTTTTCATGATAGCCGTCCCATTTCATTTCCAGGACATTCCAGATCTCTCCGTCATAGTAAACAAAGATCTCTTCTTCGTGTTCCGGAAGGTCCAGATATAGGGCTTCCCCGCGTTCCCAACCGATCGCTTTTCGTTCTGTGTTCATAACCAATCCACCGTTGATGATGCGCCGGCCCGCGTGACGGCCAACGCGTGTTCGATCAGGTCAAGTATTTCTTCGTTGTGACTGATCCAGAAGATTTGCTTGATGCCATATTCCTCCGTTAGAATGTGGAGAATGACATCAATCACAGCTTGACGATTCACCGGGTCCAACATACCGGCAATTTCGTCAAGGACGATTGGAGGGGTCTCCCCATCACCCTGCCGCACCTTGAAGAAAAGCAACGCGAGCCGGACCGCAAAAGAGATCAGCGTTTGCCCCCCTCCGGAGTCCAGGGAAAAATCGGACTGCGTCCCTTCGGCCGCGTCATGGATTATCAATACCAGTTGTTCAACTCGCTTCCGTTGCCGCGGCTCCGAACAGTCCGCGCACTTGCGTTCCCGTGGCTTGAACTCCCGGCCGCAAGCAAGACAAGCCGGCTCGAAATTCTTGGTTTCGCGAAACGGCTTGAACTCAACTGATAAGCCGCAATTCATCCGGTTCAGAATATAGTTGACATCCGCTTCCAGTGTATCGAAAGCGCCCTTGATATACTCGTTTGGTATGCCACGATCTCCGAACATATAAGCACAGTATTGCCAAGCCCCAAGATCGATCCGCAAGTCTTCAACGGCATCCCGAATCCGTGCCTTGCGCTCCGCGTATTCCCTCGCACGTTGCGCGGCTTGTTGATGGGATTTCGCTTCCGCTTTGAAACGCCCAAGAGCCCGGTTGAGCTTTTCCATTTCCTCGGACGCTTCACGCTTCTCTTGATCGATCGTCGCTTGCTCGCGAATCCCTTCCTTCAATCGCCCCTTCAGGGATTCAAGTTCACCGTCAAGCCGGTCAAGCATTCGTTCAAAGCCAACGGTATCCGTGTTGCCAAGCGCTTCGATTTGCCGTTCTATCTGTGCAACGTCTTTTTCCNNTCTTTTTCCAATCTGGCAACGTCTTCCTTGTGCCGGTCCCTTGTCCCTTCATAGTCGGCTTTCGCTTTCCGCAGAACCGAGCCGGCAGATTCAACCAAGTCTTTGAAGTGCGCCGTTTGGGTCGCATCAACACGATCGCAGGACTCGCCCAACACAGGACAAACGCCGGCCGTCTTCACAACTGTTGTGTGCTTCCGGACCGCTTCTTCATGTTCGATCCGGGCTCGGTTGTATTCGTCCCGCAACGTTTCGATCTGCGCCTTGGATTCACCTTGCAAAAGGTCCCGCAACAGATCCCTTTTTTCCTTCAGTGAATCATCAAGAATCGATTTCTCGCGTTGCTTCCCTTCGGCTTTTTCAAGCGCACGTTCGGCAGCTTCAATGGAACCGATCAAGCGCTTCTTCTCCGCTCGCAGGTTCACTTGATTGATCACTTCCGCGGACTCAACCTCAAGAGCCGCAAGCGTTGCGCGAACCGTCTTTATTTCTTCGCGCGTAATGTCGGCCGCGTCTTCGGCTTCTTCCGCTTTCGCGTCCAATTCCTCCGGGTCCCCCTCCGGCTCCGGCAACGCTTCCAAAGTGCCGGTCAACTGCCGCACCTTGCCGTCCGCTTCTTCGGCCCGTTGCTTCGCAAACTCGGCCCGCACTTCCCAACGTCTTTGATTCAACCAATCGAGCAACAACGCCCGTTTTTCCTTCGGGGCGCTACTCATAAACGCATGAATGTCCCCCTGTGAAAAATAGGCCGTATTCCTGAATTCGTCATGGGAGAACCNNGATGCCGTCCCCTTTCCGTCATTGGTCCGGCTCCGAACGATCTCGATTGGAGTCCCGTCTTGCAATTCATAAACGCCCCGGACCGTCATGCCTTCCCCGGCCGCTCGGGCTGTCCTGTTGATCAACTTGCCATGATGACGCGTCCGGGCCTTGCCGAACAACAGGTATTCCATCGCTTCGATGAAAGTAGACTTGCCGGCCCGGTTGCTCCGGCCGGAGTCTTCTTCGGCTTCGTACCTGCCGACCAATCCGATCACCGGGTTGGATTTCGGAAAAGCCAAATGGGCTTCACGGATGATCCCAAAGTTTCTGATCTCAATTTCTCTTAGGAACATTTGGAGTCCGTATCGTAATGTTGCGCGGCTCATAATCCCGGCCGAAAACAAGGACCGCAATCGGCACCGGACATGAACTTTTCGCCCCTTCAAAAGTCACCCTACCGCGGATAAAACGAATCTCTGATTTCAACGCGTATCGATGCCACCAATCCTGATCCGACTTGACCGGGATCACCATGACAACAACAGTGTCCGGCTTCCGGCTCGCGTGGTATGCTTTGGCCGTCCACATTCGCAAAGCCCGAACGGCATACGGAGGATTCAGGAAGACCCTTTCACCGGTCCAGTCTTGTTTCAGTCCGTCAATTTCCTCCGTCCAGTAGCGTTCCATTTTAGCATTGCCGGAATGTGCCGCGGCATCAACCGTGAATTCAAATTCAAGGTCAAGGGACTCGAATAACCACCATGGCGTTTCCCATTCCTGGGATTTGGATGCCGGCATATATGCCCGCGTGTCATTCACGTTCAAATCGCCTTTTCCAGCGCATCGTAAGCAAAAGACAAAACGGCATCCGGGTTGCTCGGCTTGCGGACCTTCACCCATCGTTCAACGGCTTCCGCATCCGTAAAGGACTGATCCACAATCGCGGCTTCCCTTTCATCCCGTCTAACGATCGTTGGCATGATCTTCCGAACGAATTCGGCACCGGCTTCCGCTAGCGCGTCCGTCAACTCGGTAAGGTTCACCGCTTCCCTTTGGTCTTCCGTCATCCGGAGCTTGACCTTGATACCGGCCCCCTTCACGTCTTCCGGATCGAAATCGAAAGTGATCGGTCCGTCATGATCAACAAAGTCGTATTCCAGTTGCGTAAGCGGCATAGCTCCGGACGGCACGCTTTCCACTTCCAGACCCGATTCGGAAACTTCGATCAACAGGAACCGCTTTTCCCGCAGATCTCCGAAGTCCGTCACGATCGGGGAACCGACAATCCAGTGTCTAGGACTTGTTGCCTTGACCAGTTGGGGCCGATGAATGTGCCCGGAGAACACTCCGGCAAAGTCCATTTCAAACAGGGCTTCGGGAACCCTCGCTTCAACCGGCCGCAAGATGAAATCGTCACGGACTTCCGCACCCGACGGATTCAGGTGTGTAAACGCTACTGCGTTACCCCTCGCTTCCGATACTACGTCCCCGAGCCCCGCAAGATACCCGGCAACGTATTCGTCAACGGTATGCTTCGCCGGCACGTTTGCCCGGGACATGAAGGGAAGGAACACAACAAGCGTGTCATCAACCCATTCATAGTCCGCTTCAACAACCGGCTTGACGCAGTCCAGTCCCAATTCGGCCAACGGTGAAAGACTCCCAAACGAATGCCCCTCCCGGTGGATTGCATCATGGTTGCCCAACATGAAGCGGGATTCAATCCCGGCCCCTTCCAACTTCAAAAACAGGTCAACCCAAAGCCCGTGAATCCAGGAAGACGGATTTGAAGTATGCCCGAGATCGCCACCATGAATGAACAGATCAACCCGTTCCCGGATGGCAACGTTCACCGCTTCGTTCATGACCGTGTTGATTTCTGGAGTCCGATCAAACCCACCGGACTTCAGTCCATAGTGCGCGTCTGAAGCGAACAAGATTCGAGCCATGATTACATCCCCAGGAGCGTTTCCAACCGCTCCCGTTCATTACTGGTCAACGTCCGCGTTCCAACCTCCAAAGCCCTGATCTCTTCTATGACGGCAGCAACGGCCAACTGAAAATGGAAACGGATCACCGGGTCCCAAACGGTTGACAGGACCCCGAGCCCACGAATGAAGCGATCAACCGTTTCAAGGTCCGCTTCCGAAAGGGTATGGAAAACCCTTTCCAGGACTTCACTCGGATTCGGTCTCATCTTCCGAATCGTCCGAAACAACCGCTTCGATCGCCGTATCATTCAGTTCAGTAATCAAAGCGTCCACAACCTCCGGCCGTTCCCTCAACCAATCCACGAAAGCCGCGTCCCCCCTGATCCGTCCGTCCGGAAGCGAATCATGACGCCATACGCCACCGGTCCCGCGAACAATCGGGGAGTTGTCTCCGCGTAACCTCGCTTCTTCCAGTATCTGTTCCGCGTAATCGAACCCGATCGGGTAACCGGCTCGCCCTTGACCCATCACGAAACGGAATCGATCGCTTGCGATCCCAACCTTGTTTTTTTCGATCTTACCCTCGCACACTTGAGCAACGATCACTTTTTTCCCGTCAACCGTCCGCTTCTTTGTCCCTACCACTTGGACGCGGATCACAACGGTCGAATCGTATATGATCGTTTCACCCCCCTTGACGCGGTATTTCTGTTCAAAAGGCATCGCGTCAAGCTTGACCTTTTCGTGCGCCAACACAACAAACAGAATCGGCAGGCTTCCGACGATCGGCGTCAAACGATCTAGCCACACAGTATTCATCAAGGCGCGCAACGGGTAGCCCTTGCCTACCTCGGATAATGCTTTCAATTCGTTCTCGGGAACCAACTTGTTGATGGAGTCCACAACAAACAGTAGGCACCGATTCGGGTGAATCTTTCCCTTGTCCCGACCGTCCCGAAAGTTGGCTATGTATTTTTCGACCTTTTCAGTCGTGCCTTCATAGGTTAGTGGCGCAACGTATTCCATTTGGGAAGCGTCAACGCCGCATTCATTGACAAACCGCTTGTCAAGCGTATGTTCCGCGTCAATGTAGACCGTGAAATGGGCTTGCAACTGGAAGGAACGAACCAGTGCAAGACAAAACGCCGTCTTGCCTCCCTTGCTCGGGCCATGAATAGCAGCAATGCAATTCGCCGGAGCCCCACCGGTTCGGATCGCACGGTTGAATCCCGGGAGCACAGTCGGCACAATGATCGATTCTTCCTTGTCCGCGAACCGAATCGCACCGGCCCCCTTGCCCAAAATGTCCAACTCGGACCGGATGTCCGGGATCGCCCCTCCCGGCAACGCCGCACCGGACCACGATTCGGAGGGCTTCCGCTCGGGCTCCTGGTCTTGGGGAGCTTTCGTCCGCTTCACCTTGCGAACCTTCCGGGCTTGTTTCGGTTGCTCCGGTTCGTCAAGGTCCGTTAGGGAGCCCTTGGAAACGCCGTATTCGCTCATATCGCTTGCCTTCAGTTGCAAGGGATACCAGGAGCCCCGGAGGGCTCCCGGCCCCTCACGGTCGATTCTGTGAACGCTCGGGCTATGCCACTGCCCGAGCCCTAATCAAAAGGGACTTCGTCTTCGTCTTCTTCTTCAAACTCGGCCCCACAATGCGGACAAACGCTAGCGTCCGACGCAACGAGTTTGTCACAAGCCGGACATTCTTCCATATCGTCCCCATCATCGCCGTCCGAATCTTCGTCTTCCTGCTGTGGCTCGGACTTAGCCTTCGGCTTCGTTTGTCCGGTCGGTTCCTTCCTTGCTCGCGGTTCCAACGGATCGGAATCGGCCGCTTCTTCTTCGGAAACCAATTCTTCACCGTCAAGGAAGACCCTTTCCCCTTCCGGGTCCTGAAATACGCCTTTTTCCTTGCTGTGATTGTAGCGAACGAATTGGAGCTTATCGCCGTCTTGGGTGTAATAGGTGCGACCCTTCACGCAATCGGTGACCCGAGTCGGCTCCGGCGCCCCTCCGTCTTCGTCTTCCGCATCCGCACCGGAGTCCCCCACCGGGATCAATTCTTCACCGGCAGGAATCGGAACCTTCAAACCGTCTTCATCCGTCGCGATCCCTCGCTTCTTCTTCGGGTCCCATTTGACGAACGTGATTTCATCACCGTCATACATATAAACGGCACCGGGCTCCGCGTCTTCAACGTCAACCGCGTCCGGCTTTGCAGCCGTCTTCGGCTTCCCGGGCTTGCTCGGAGGGCTCGGCTTGCTCGGGGGTTTCGGTTCCTGTTTCTTTGGCGCCGGCTTCTTCGTGGTCTTCGTGGTCTTCGTGGTCCGGGTCTTCGGCTTGGACGCCGCTTTCCGGGCAGGCTTCTCCGTCTCAACGTCAACGCCCAAGATCGGACAATCCACAACGCACATTGCCCGCAGAAGATCGGCCGTTGTTCCCGCGTCCGAGTCCTGTTCCGAATCGGGGTCAACGTATTGCGACATATCAACCGCGTCTTGATCGAATAGCGCGCGAACCTCCGGGGTCAACGGACGCTTCACGGTCCCGGCACCATACATATCGGTTCCGCGTTCGTTCTGATCGAAGGTTACCTTGCAAGCGTAGGGATTGATCCAGGGGTCCCCTTCGTCTTCGCCCAATTCCTCGATCTCTTCATCCCATACCTTGTTCAGTTTCTTCCCTGCCGAGTAGGGAAGCACAAGAACCTCCGGCCCCTTCGGTGGCTCCCCCTTCTCCGTCACGTTAACGATACAAAAAAGGTATTCAGTCCGGGGACGCATCAACCGCTTTCGCCAATCGTACCCCTTCATCCCAAGCAACTCGCCCTTTAGGTATTCTTCTTCGTCGCCCCCAGCCGTCCGCAAGCGCAAGACAGTGTCATCCGGACTCAGATTAGTGGCGTCATTCTTCAGCCAAAGCAAAAACTGATTGCTGATATCGGTATCACCAAGATAGAAGCGACGAATCCCCCTGATCTCTTCTTCGCCGTCATCGTTTTCAACAACTCGCCGGAGGGTTACCGTGATCCGCTTCTGGATATCGCTTTGCGGATGGACAAAGAAAATCACCTTGCCATCCTTGCGCCAATCGGTGAAAGCGGCCCCCCTCTTTACATCCGAACCAAATTGCTTCCGATCCATGTTCTGTTCCTTCCGTTCTCTTCTGTCGGTTATTCGTCCCGGCTTCCGTGCCTTTGCTCAACGGATAGCCCTTTGCGTTTCTGGATCAACTTGCCGTAGCTTTGCAAGCTGGACAATCGCCCTTCATACGCTTCAAACAATCGTCTTGCGCCGTCCCTAAGCAACTGCGATTTCCGCAGGACTTCCCGAGCGGCTTTGTGCTCCGGAATGTGACCGGCAACCCACCGTTCAACGTCCGCGGTATACACTCCCCCTTCCCAGCGTTTTTCCTTTTTCAAGCGTGCGATCTCTTCACGGGCTTTCGTAACCCATAAACCCATCAACGCGTCATATTGATCCTTGACGCGTTCATAGTCTTCGCTCGCAACCGCGTAAATGAAACCGGCAAGTCTCATATCCTCCGGCGCATCCGCGATCAACTGCCGCAACATAGCTTCCCCGGAACCCTTCAAGTCCGCTTGGAGCTTTTCAACCAACTGCGGATAGATTTCGGCAACGGCAAGATGGTTTAATTCATCCCGTAAGACGGTGTATCTTGTCGGATGCGGAGCCGCAATCGGAGCCGTCTTTTCTTCGCCGTCTTGCGTCTTCAGTTTCTTCCGGAGTCGCTTGACCATTATTCTTCCCTGGTATTCCGTTCGTAATATTGTTCAAACGGCATCGTTGAGCTTTTGCCGTCGGATGTGTTCAGGAAATATCGGCGCGTCTTTCCACGTTCAACACGGCTCTTCAAGTGCAACAACAGGATTGAACCAGGAACGAATCGCTTGGCATAAACCGGGTAATCACTAGGCCACAAGACAAGGTCCCGAAAGGCTCCGGTCCAATCCATGGCGCAAATCGTCATCATGCGTTGCCGCTTCTTCGTCAACCTGGACTCTGCCGAAACGATGAAAGCGCACGTCCGAAACTTCCGCTTGCCTTGCTCGAAAGTCCGGAGGGCTTGCCGGCCGTTCAAGAATTCCCTGAAGCCGGCAAAGGGGTCCCGCGTGATCAATTCCTCCGGGGTCCCGGACTCCGGCCGCTCCGCTCCGGGTTCCATCAAGGGACCCAAATCGATTACCTGCCCGGCTCCGATTTGCCAGAAGCCGATACTGTGGCCGATGACAACGAACATTTTCCCAACGCTCAAGTTTCCGGCACCGATGCGCCCAAGCTGTTCCGCGGACGTTCGGAACGTAAGGCTTCCAGTTTCGTCTTCCAAATGTACCTTTGCGATCCTGTTTTCGTAATTTTTTTCGCTTTCCCTTGCAGTACCATAGCCTTCGGCCGCTCGGTTTGAATCCTGATAGTATTTTACCTTTGCGATCGTCCCAACGAACGCTTGATGGATACTAGAAAACTCGCCGTCAAACAAGGATTCAAACCGGCCGATCGGTTGGAACGTTATGTGATCGCAGTTTTCCGTTAACCAATCAACAGCTTTACGGGCCGGATGAATGCTAGGTGGTAAAGCTACCAAATCAAGCCGATATTTTTCGCGTTCCGTTGTGGTATACTGGCCCCCTTCGTCGGTGTCAAGCTTGCCGTCCGTTTCGAGTTGGCTCCAATACTTGTCTTTCAGGTGCGGCTTCTTCCTGGTTCGTACCTTGAGAATATCAACAACGTTTTCTTCAACGTGTTTCGGTGCGTCAACAAGGCGATCGAGAGCACCAATCCGAAGGAACGCAACAACGGCCGTCCGGTTTGCGTCGCTTCGATCAACGAAGTCCCGGAACGATTCGTATGGAGCCCCGGCAACGATCTTTTCAACAGTCTTCGCGCCAACCCCCTTGACATCAACTAGACCGGCTCGAATCGTGTTCTCAAGGTCCGGGTCAATGACGTATGAGAAGCCGGACACGTTGACATCCGGAGCCGTCACGGTAAGCCCCAAGCGTTTCGCTTCTTTGATATATAGACGCCGCTTCTCCGCGTCGGATTCCGCTTCCAATGCTGCCGTCATGAACTCCAGAGGGTAACGAACCTTCAAGAACATTGTCCAATAGGACAAGATTGAATAGCCGGTTGCATGGGCTCGGTTGAAACCATACTGCCCAAATTCCGCGATCTGGTTCCAAATCCTTGCCGCGGTTCGCTCCGGGATATCAAAGCGAGCCGCACCGGCCACGAATCGATCAAGGTAAGTCTTCCGGAGGTATTCGACCCCCTTTTTCTTTCCAATGTCTTTCCTGATTCTGTCGGCTTCCCCCCACGTGAAACCACCGATATCGTGAACCACCTTGATCACGTCTTCCTGATACACCATCAACCCATGGGTAGCTTCAAGGATTTCGTCCAATAGGGAATGAACGGACTCCGTCTTTTCCCCATGCCTTCGTCTAACGTATTCATCGGTTATGCCCGCGTTCTGTGGACCGGGACGAATCAATGACGTTGTTGCTACCAAATGATCGAACCTATCCGGACGCAATCTCTTCAGGAGTCGGATAGCCCCAAACTGATTCATTTGCCATACCAACTCGGTATTGCCTTCCGCAAAATTCTGGTATACTTCGGGATCGTTCAGTTCACCCAAGTCTTCGGGCTCGATCTCTTCTCCCGTTCTTTCCTTGATTAGGTCCAAACAACGCTGGATATATTGCAGCGCATCGATCCCGAGGATATCCAACTTCAGGAGCCCAACCGCTTCAACCTGCCGCTTGTCCCATCCGGTTAGGTATTCGCCTTGTCCAGCCTTTTGAAACTGAACCGGCACAAGGTTCCGCAATGGTTCGTCCGAGATCACAAGTCCGGCCGCATGAACCCCCAGGTGCCGAACGTTCCCTTCAAGTTTAATCGCATGCCGGACCACATACGGCCATTTGACTTTATACCATTGCGTTTCTGGAAATTCCGTGAATGTATCTTCAAGGCACGAANNTGTGTTTCTGGGAATTCGGTGAAAGTATCTTCAACGCACGAAAACGCCCGTTCGTCTCCGTCCGGTCTGGTCAATACCAGTTTCGTGACGGACTCCGTTTTTTGCCACGGTACCCCGTACACCCGACCAATGTCTTTGAGAACTAGCCGGCCCTTCATGCGTCCGAATGTGGAGATTCCCGCAACCCTCGATCTTCCGTAGCGCGCGATCAAGTAGCGCTTGATCCGATCCCGTGCCGTTCCCGCGAC
>JABAHP010014627.1_pt1 | contig 12854 bp, 11 predicted proteins | sample 7062081 | NCBI WGS metagenome assembly JABAHP01 (sample SAMN14534357, study PRJNA622989) | marine sediment metagenome | biome: marine biome [ENVO:00000428]; feature: marine pelagic biome [ENVO:01000023]; material: deep marine sediment [ENVO:00002113] | place: India: Gulf of Kutch | collected... | reverse complement strand
ACAAAAATTAAGCTCAAAGGGGAAGAAGCAGATATTGAGATGACAAGTGAAGAATTCGAGAAAGTTAAAGATTTATTAGAACGAGAACCAAATATCACGGAGTTAGGCATGTTTGATGTTATGTGGAGTGAACACTGTTCTTATAAATCTTCACGCCCAAAACTGAAATTATTTGAAGATGCTGAAGCAAATTATGATTATGTATTGGCTGGTCCTGGACAAGATGCTGGAGTAATTGATATTGGAGATGGTTATGCATTAGCATTTCGGATAGAATCTCATAATCATCCTTCTGCAATCGAACCCTATCATGGAGCTGCTACTGGCATTGGGGGTATAATTAGAGATATTTTATGTATGGGAGTTCGTCCAATCGCCTTATTAGATCCATTGAGATTTGGTAACTTAAAAGATAATCCACATTCTCAATGGTTATTTAAATATGTTGTTAAAGGTATTGCAGATTATGGTAATTGTACTGGAATACCAACTATTGGTGGAGAAGTCGAGTTTGATGACAGTTTTGAAAGTAACTGTTTAGTAAATGTTGCTTGTATAGGTTTAGGCTCAATAGAGGATTTTAAGCATGCTCCAAGTAGAGCATATAACCCCGGGGATTATGTAATTCTCATGGGAGGATCTACAGGAAGAGATGGAATTCATGGTGTAACATTCGCTTCCCGTACTTTAACAGAGATGTCTGAAGCAGATAGGCCAGCAGTTCAAATTGGTGATCCCTTTACCAAGAAATTGATCATTGAAGCTACATTAGAAGCTGTGAAAACAGGATATGTAAGAGGACTAAAAGATCTTGGTGGTGGAGGATTAACATGTGCAACTAGTGAATTAACAGGAGATGGAAATACGGGTGCAAATGTAGATTTGCGAAAAGTATTCACTCGAGAACCTGGAATGAATTCTTATGAAATAATGCTCTCAGAATCACAGGAAAGAATGGCTTTTATAGTAAAACCAGAAGGATTGGAGACAGTTCTTAATATATTCAGAAAATATGAAATGAGTTTCGCAGTAATTGGAAGAACTAATGACTCAAAAGTTCTTAATGTTTATGATGGTGATGATCTTGTTGTGAATATCCCTTCNNNNAATTTATAAATTAATAGCCTCTGAAAATATTTGCAGTAAAGAATGGGTTTATCGACAATATGATCATGAAGTTGGAGTTAGATCTGTAGTAAAATGTGGAGAAGGAGATTCGGGAGTTCTAAGAATTATTGGCACAGATAAATTTATTGCTGCAAGTGTAGGTGTAAATTCAAAGCATTGCTTTTTAGATCCATTTGAAGGTGCTAAAGGAGCATTAGCTGAAGAATGTGCAAATGTTATAGCAAATGGGGCAAAACCGATGGCGATGGTAAACTGTTGTAATTTCGGAAATCCTGAAATTCCTGAATCATTTTGGTATTTTTCTAAATCTGTTGAGGGCATGAATGACTTTTGTAGAAATCTAAGAATCCCTATTGTGGGAGGGAATGTTTCTTTCTATAATGAAGATGAGGTTAAAAAAATAGCAATTAAGGCTACCCCCATGATGATGATTGTAGGCCTTATTGAAGGAGAAGAAAATATTATAACATTACCATTTAAAAAACCAGGGAATGATATCCTTCTCATTGGAGAGACTAAAGCTGAGTTAGGAGGTTCAGAGTACCATTCAGTTATTTATAATCTTGAGGGAGGTATACCTCCTAAAGTTGATGAGTCAAAAATTAAAGCCATTTGGGATTTTCTTTTTGAATTATATAAGAAAAATCTTGTTAAAACAAATCACGACATCAATAAGGGAGGTATTATCATTACAGTTGCTGAGATGTGCTTTAAAAATAGATTAGGTGCAGATTTAGACTTTTCAAACACTTATAACAAAAACCTCAGAGATGATGAATTTCTGTTTAGCGAATCAGTTGGGAGATTCATTATAGAAACAAATCCAGATGACTTTAAGACTATTTCAGAGATTTCAAACCAATTTGATATTGAAATTAAGAAAATAGGAATGATAACTGATAATCCAGAAATTAATATACAAGGATTAAGATCAGAAAGTTTTAAACTGAATATAGAAAAAATGAAAGAATTGTTCGATTCAACAATTCCAAACTTGATGGAAATTTAGTAAAATTGAAAAAATGTAAAATTTTTGATATTTTATATTTAATACTCAATAGAAATTTTCTGTTCGTTCTATTACAACATTTTTAATTTAAAACCATAAATTTGAAATATTTTATAATTTTTTAATTATTTGACACCTAAGTAGAGATTAATGTAGTACTACTAAATATTAAAATAAGGATTATAATTATGAGTGTTCGATGTCGTGCGTGCATAAAATGTCGATCGTATATAGTCGTTCATCCAGGTAATCCCGTTAATCAGGTGGAAATAAAGAGGTTTGAAAAGCAACATTTAGGACATACAGTTGTAACAGTTGATCTTAATGAAGTAAAGGGTAGCTATAGTTCTGTAAAGAACCATGAAGCAGAAAAAGCAACTCCTCAAGAAGTTGAATAACTAAATTCTTGTTTCAATATATATAGATAAAAAAAAAAATAAAAATTAATTATTTATTGTTCTATTTTTGTACCGCACCATTTACAGAATTTTTCTGTCCCTGTTAGTTTACTTCCACATAAGGAACATGTTTTTGCTGTTGCAGGAGTAGTTATTGAAGGAACACCAACTTGTCTTCCTTCTATTTTTCCTCCACATTTAGGACAAAATTTTGAATCTGGTTTTATTGATGCTTCGCAACGAGTACATTTCAATTCTTCTTTTTTAACAGTTTCTTTCTTTGGTTCAGCGGGAGTAATTTTATATGGTGATTTTTTTGCTTGATCTGTGGTTGTTGGTGCTTTTAGCTTCAGTTTTTTTTGGCCTCTTCTTGCTACAACAGCAGCTATTAATATTATGACAACCACAACAAGCACTATAATCAAGATCCACTGAACATCAAGCCATCTCTCTTGATACGTCACACCTGTATCGAAAGTAACATCAAAAGTAATAGTTGTTGATTCCTCCGGAGAAATCATCGGATCAAAATAAACAAAAAAGTACCAATTACCTGGGGTTGTTACGGTATAATCTGTTGATATAAAGTCAATATCTTCATAATATTCTGGAGTTGCACTTAAATCAGGCACATTTACTGCAGTGTAATTTATTGTGTAATCTACATCAATAGGGGAGCTTCCATCGTTATACCAAACAATGTAATAATCTTGAGTAGTTGGAACGATATAAGTTCCACTCCCTTGATTATTATTTAACACGCTTACCGGAAATGATGGAGAGGCTCCTTGATTCCAATAATAGAAATCCCAAGCATCTGCAATAAAAAAATCAAGGTTTGCACTAGAATTATAATCGTAGATAATTGAGGACCCTGCTCTTAGAAACAACCATTCTGTCCAGTAATCAAAGGACGCTGGATTAATAGATATTGAATTCACCACATCGATATGTTTGGTTGTGGTAGGTAGATTCTCAAAAGGTTGATTCCAGAGAGCAAATGTAATATTACTAGGTGTTGATTGAACCGAGAACGTAATATCTTGTCCATCTTCTATATATTCATATTCATACCAGAATTCATTGAAGTATAAGGTTTCAGTAGAACGATAATTTACAGTACCTGTTGCATCTGCACTGGTAAATGGATACCATAAAGCTACTCCTGCAACGGGTAGAATTACTAAGGCAAGAATAATTGCAAATATTATCCCTCCACCAACGTAGACTGGACTATAATACCAAGGTCGATAATAATGTCCTGCCCACCAAGGTGAATACCACCATCTATAATACCAAGGTCGATGATACCACCAATAAGGTCTATAATACATACGATGAGGTCGATAATATCTGTGTGTATAAGGGCCTCTTGGAGATCTTGAAACTACTCGATTAGCTCCTGTTCTTCCAAAAGGTCTTCCGCCTCCACGATAAGGCGCTCTAAACCCACCAGGAGCACCTCTAAATCCGCCACCTCTAAATCCGCCACCAAAACCACCTCCTCGAAAACCTCCGCCACCACGAAATCCTCCACCCCCACCACGCGGCATTTTTTATTTTGACACCTCACTACCTTTTACTTCAGGCTCTGCTATTCCTCGAAATATGTAGTCTCTATTGATTGCTAAGAGTATTAATACCATAGATATAATAGACAATGTTAATCCGATTGGATCTATCGATATAAGGGGTATTGGAGTTTCAAGTGAAAAAGCAATACCAAACAAAATCCATTCAAAAGCCATGAAGAAAACTGCTATACCAGGAACTAATTTTTTTAAAATCCAACTTGTCTTTAAGTTCCTTGTGTCTGAAAAACTCGTGTAGATTATCGAAAATAATGCTATAATACCTGAAAGTAACAGAAAAACACTAAATACCTCTATAGTAATCCAAATTGGATCATTTAAATTCGAAAAAGGTTGCATGACTCCCGCACCTCTTACATCAAATAAGGTAAAGTACAATAGAGGATCTTCAACCATCGGTCCCATTCCAAGTAAACTCATAAGATTACTATAATTTCCTGTAAAGAAACCAAATATACCTGCAAGAGGTAAAATTACTCCAAAAGTAAAAGCTACAATTGCACAAAAACTGGCAAACCAGAATTCTGTAACTTTTGTATTTCTAACAGGTATCAGTCCTATCTCATCAACTGTTTGATCAGGAATAAAACTCCAGCAGTCATGAATAGAACAAACTCCTATGAGTTTTTTGTTATCAACCACAGGTACAACATTTACATTGAGATCTTGCATTCTTTTGAATGCTTCAGTAACAGGTGTATTTAAGTTTACTGGATTTATTTTATACATCGTATTGATTACTTTCTCAATTTTCACATCTTTACCTTCTGCAACAGTATTTTGTACAATATCGAAATCAGCAACAACACCCAGAACATCTTGATTTTCTCCTTCAACTACAACTAAATCTGGTACACCTAACTCTTTCATTTTTTTTGCTGCATCTTGAATAGTGGCATTTGAATTAATTACTCCATATTCGTCGTCTATTATTAGATCTTTCACGAAATATTCTTTTAAAGCCATGGATTAAACATCCGTTTTATTTTTTGATTAATTTTTATGAGGAATACGCGAAATAGAATATATAAATCTTATTGTTAAAAAGTGGTTGTCTATTAAGTAAAAGAAAGATAAAAATTGGTCTCTTTATCTTTCATATAATATAGTTATAAACTGTGTATGTTAGTTCAATCAAAAAATGTTGACTTGGAGGATACTATATCAGAAAATTTCATTTAATGAGGAAAATGAATCAATAATTAAGAAAGGTTTAATCTTTAAATTTTTTGAATCTAATAGTTGTCCTTTTCCAGTTTTGACTAAAATTCCCTTAATTCCTGCGTTGATGGCTCCTTGGATATCAGATTCAAGATCATCACCAATAGCAAACACCTCATTTGGATTAAGCTTTAACTTTTCTAAAGCTTGTAGAAAATATTCTTTTGAAGGTTTCCCAAATATTCTTGGTGCTACGTTAGCAGCATTAGCAATCATATATACAAATGAGCCTGTATCTAAAACTGGTTCACCGTTGCGGTTAAGATAATATATATTCCCTTGAGTCCCAAGTAGCTTTGCACCTTTAAGGATATATTGAAATGCTAAATTTAGACGAGTAACATCCCAATTATCATGAAAATCACCAATAATCACAAAATCGGGGACCTCAGAGCCTTTTACTTGTCGAAATTCTTGAAATTCTTCAGTTACTTCTTTTGTAGTCACAAAATATGATTTTTTTTCAGGATGTTTGAGTAAAAATTCTTTTACTGCAATAATTGGTGTGAATATTTCATCTCTATTTATATCAAATCCATATTCTAGTAAGGTTTTATATACTGTATTTGGAGATTTACTATCAGTATTTGTGAGAAAAAGGAGCTTTACACCAGCTTTTCGAAGTTTAGATACAGTTTCAATAGAATTAGGAATTGTTTCTCCTTTAAAAAGAAGAGTTCCATCGATGTCTGTTAAAATCCCTTTAGCACTATTTAATTTCCTTTTTTTACCCATTATAAATATAAAACAAAATGCTCCTTTAAAGAATTATCAAGATAATTATAAATATGTGATTTTTTTTTTTTTTAATATGGCGAAAGCTAATAAGAATTCTAATTCGTTTTTATCAAGGAATGCCAAAGGATTAAATATTATTCTTTTGTGTTTATGGGTAATAATTGTCTTCTATGGGATAATAAGTCTGAGTTTAAGTATAGTAAACCTAACCAGCGGATTTATTTGGCTTATCTTCTTTTCAAATATACTATCTCTAATCCCTTATGCATTAATGTTTTTCCCTACTCTTCAAATCTTCATAATTTTAAGTGATATTATTAAGGAAAAGAAAATTGAAGGAGATTCTAAGATGGTAAAAGCTTTTCTCACACAATTTATAATTGCGATAATAACCTCACTATTAATCATTCTAATCTTTGGCGGAATGAATTTAACAACAAATATATTCGTAGAATTTTTCGCTTTATTTAGTCTGTGGATTTTCTTTATCTCCTTGATAGCTTTTCTTATATATATTTTCTATTCTTACTTTGGAGAAGTATAAATTATAAATTAATTAAATTACTTTATTATTTTTTAAAAACTTCGTGAAAGCTTAGTTTCACGGCCAATATAGTATACCCGAATAATATCACTATAATATCGTAATATGACGCAAAAGAGTGTTATATTAAAAAAAAATGAAAAAAAATCTTTATTTCAGGTTTATATCTTTAACGAATTTAGGTAATGTAAATCCAATATAGAAACATATTGAACTAATGATTACAAATGTCCGAGCAAGAAAAATTAATATTTCTGTTGATCCTCCTGCCCCAATTACATCTATAATTGTTCCTATAGTAAATGTTAGAAACGCCACGATCAAAAACTTACCCTTTAACTTTATCTCAGGATCTTCTGTTTTTCGACTTGCCCTCGCGAAAAGAAAACCGGTGATCAAAAACAAGACAATTGATATTAATAAATAAATCTGAATACAAAGAGCCCATTCTACAACAAAAGTACTTATTTGATTTCCAATTAAAAGATGATTTCTGTGCTGAATAACATAACTATTATAAATTGTATAGCATCTGACCAATAGGAGCTCGCTAACAAGATTCATGTAATTCCAACTAATATTAAATCAATTTGCTTATATTTTCTATATTTTAATGCAATTAACAAGCCTAAAATAGTTGAAATAATAACAGAAGCAAAAGTGAATGATCCATAAAAAATTTCAAATCCAGATAATTGAGCTAGCATTTTCTTAAGATTTTTGATTCTTAAAATGAATAGTTATTAAGTTAATCTACTAAATGACATTTTAGTTATTTAAAAGTTCTTATTCTCGTCATTTTACGCAACAATCTAAGAAATGAAGGAGCCTTTTATGAAATAAATGTAGTATTGATTGGTGGTCGCGGTGGAGCACAAAAATATTTTACTGTAGGATACCCAAAAACCATAAAACCAAAGATTTTGTCTTTGATACCAAATACCGTTTCTTTTATTTCTTTGTTTTCGTTAAGATACATCTGAACGCCCCCTATCCAACAAGAACCTACACCTAAAGTTTCAGCACATAACATTCCATAGGTTATTGCTATAGTCGCATTTGTACTATCCCAATCATTATCTGAATGGAATATTAAAATATGAGGGGCTTTATGAAAGAAAGGATCTATTCCTTTTTCTCTCTTTTTTTTATATGTCTCTTGTTCTTCTACTTCTTCTATTGATTGTATAATTAAATCAATAAGCTCATCGATTTTTTTGTTGTCTGAAATCACCAAGCATTTTAAGGAATGTTTGTTCATAGCTACAGGAGCAAAACTCATACAACTAATAATTTTTTCAATGATTTCTTCTGGAACTTTCTTGTTTTTATATTGTCTAACTGATCTTTTTGAAATCAATAGTCTTATCAACGCTTGAGTTGAGATAGGAGGAATTGTTTCTTCAAACTCAACAGTATTCCCCTTCATATCTTTATATATTATTGCTTTTTTTGGGCATACAGCAATACAATGTCCACATAAAATGCAATCTTGAGAAGAATCAAAAGTAATATGTCTTTCTCCTTTAAGGACACCAAAGTTTCCTAATGTACATTCTTTAACACACGATTGACAGAAGTTGCATCTATCAACATCAATTCCTTCAATTGGCATTATAATAGTGAAAATTGAAGAATTAGCTATTAATATTTAGAGTATAAAAATTTGAAATCAAAATATTAAATCTTTTAATGAGATAGATCTAGGAAAATAAATTTCATCCAAAACATTTATATAAGTGTTTTTCCTTATTTTATTTGATGTTCGATTTATGATATATTATAGAAGGATAATAGAATATTGTATTTCATATTCATTTCCTGATATATCGAAAATTGAATATTGGTGAGGTTAAAAATGTTTTTTGGGAAACGATTTAGTGGTCATCATGGTGGACCCTTTTCAGGGTTAGATATTCTTGTACTTTCAATAATAAGAAATCGAGAAGGGATTTCTGGATATGAAATCAGTCAAGAAATCAATGAAAAATTTAAACCCATGTGGAGAGCTTCTCCAGGTACTATTTATCCTTTATTGAATAGACTAGACGAAAGAGGTTTTGTCGAGATAGAGGAATTCATAGATGAAAATAATCGCCAGAAAAAGATTTACAGAATTACAGCCCAGGGTGTTAATAGATTAAAAGAAGTCTTAAAAGATAACTTCGAAACTAGTTTGAATACACTTGGAGATTATATACGTACAATAGTTAATGCTTGGTTACCTCAAGAAAAAGGTATAAGAGGTGTGATGTCTTGCTTCCCATATCATTGCGGAACAAGTCATAGAGAAATTAATCATGAAGATTTCTCATTAAAAAATATTAATAGAATTGAGAAAATTATACAGGATTTAAAGTTTAGTAAAGAGAGAATTGTAGCTAGACTTGAAGAGTTAAATAATGAAATAAAAAAATATGAGAATCTCTTGAAAAATTTAAAGAAGCAAAGAGACGAAAACACTAAATCAATCCCGATAGTAGATGATGATGAATATGAACGTTTTTAACTTTTTCCAATATAAATTAAAACAAAAACAAGGAGGAAAATCTAATGTGTAATGAAAGACATCATGAACATGGTTATAAAGGATTTGCTGGTTGTTTTAACTTTAACCCCCAGGACATTGCCAAAATGAAACGGATGGCTAAGCATTTCATGCATGGATTTCTAGGAAGTCATATTCCTTTTAATGTTGAGGACCTAGGAGATTCTTATTTGATTACGATTCCATTAGCAGGTCGGATTAAAGAGGATGTTAAAGTATCATTGATTAATAAACATATAAACATTAAAGCAGAAAAACCAAAGATTCCTGAAAGAGAACAAATAAAGGAAGAACCAAAAGAAAAAGAATCAACTCAAGAATTTTGTGCACCATTTTTCAGGAAAGGATTTACATTTATAGATGTAGATATGGACATTCCTTTGCCTATTGATGCAGATACTGAAACATTAATTTCAAAGATGGCTAATGGTCTCTTAAAAATCACAATGAGTAAGAAACCAGCAAAAAATATTGATATTAGTGAAAACTAATGACAATTGCAATTAGTAAAGGCGGAGCGCTTTAGAAATAAGAAATTAATGCTTCACAGGGCGTGACAGTCTAAAATCTAACTCTAAAGCACCCCATTTAATAATATTTTTTTTTCTTATTTAAATTGTTTCTAAGTATATTCTTTACCAAATAATAAAATTATTTATACAACTTTTATCTTTAAGATTTTATAATTTAAAATCTATTCTCAAGTTATAAGAATATATTAAAAAATTTGATTTGTATGAAATTAAAAAGAAACAAAGAACAAGATTCACGTCCAATCAATCTAGTGTTAATGGCAGTCTCATTCTTAATTTTTGGTGTTTTGGGGATGGTTTTTGTCACTCAAATGGAACTTCACGCAGGATGGGCATGGGAAGACATTAGAGATACATATCCTTCTGAAGCTTATATTTTTGAAAGTGAAGATATAAATGGAAATGGTGTTAATGAAATCATTGCTTACCTTGATATACGAGGAACAGATCGCCCAGAGCGTTATGCTACAGCACAATATGGTGGGGTTTATTGTTTAGAAGGAGATACCGGTGTTCTATTATGGGAGAAGGAATATGATGGTCCTGTGAAAAAAGTGTTTCCAATAATGGATGTTGATGGAGACGGTAATAGAGACTATTTTGTTAGTAAAGCTGCCGTTCGGCCTAATTGGAGTATATCCAATAGCCATTACGAGCCTGATGTAATAAGAAATAACTACACGAATCAACTTATCGATGGATTTGATGGTACTGACATTTCTATCTTAACTGGAGATGGAATGAATTTCACTAATTATATTGTACAAGATTTGATAAGTTTTAATGATTTGACCGATTCACAAGAGGACCTTATCTTATTAGAAGGAAGGGGAATTAAGCAAATTGATGGAAATCGCACATGGACCGATTATAATTGCAGTATTAATACATATTTTATCAATGGAACAAAAGAGAGAAGTATTTATGATGTATGGTATGGAGGTATTTATCCTGAAACGACCTTACCTTCATTTGAATTATTTCCTCATATAGATCAATCTCATTTACTATTTCTAGAAACAGGCTCTATGATTTTATATAATCTTAGCTCGACTAATATGTTTGACGAAATTTTCAATATCGATTTCGGTGGATCGATTAATGATTACGAGATCATTGAAGACCTAAACTTAGACACTATCCCAGAAATTTTAATTGAAACATGGGATGGGAATATTACACTTTTAAATGGTTTTGACGGTGGGGAATTATATAAAATTCAATTAGGTATTGAAAATTATAATTGTGAATTAACAGAAATTAATAGCGCTGAAGGAGATGGTATATGCCATTTCTTATTTAAGATGAGAGTCGAAGATCATGGAGGAGATGATGACAGAAACGTACAGATCTATAGTTTAGAGCTTGCATCACATGAATTAAGGTTAAATGAAACTCACCTACGGGATTATTTTGACATTTTTGTTTTAGAAGAGGATTTTGATGGTGATTCAATTGATGATTTAGTTTATTACACACGGCATCGACCTTTTATAGGATTTTCAGACGTAAATCGTTATAAAATTATAAGTTCCGCTAATTGGCGGGAATTTGCACTTATAAACACGGAATTTGGTGGCGATTACATAATTACAATAGGAGACATCGATGGAGATGATAAGAAAGACTTTTCATTGTCGGGAGACGATAGAGTTATTGTGCTGTCTACTCAAAAACCATTGGGAATATGGTTATCTCCCTTATTTCCATTAGGTTTGCCCTTATTTGTTGTTTTGGCAGTATTATTAGTTGCGGGTGTTATTATCATCATTCTAAGAGGAAAAAGACTACAATATAGGCGTAAAGCTGTTGGAGAACATAAACTAACAGTTATTGTTAATGTTTTAGCTATAGCACTAATGAGTCTAACGTTTTTCATGTTTTTAATGTTAATGAATGTAATGAATAATACACTTATACTAGGCTCAAACATGACGAATATAACAATGGCATTTATAATTGTTTCAATTGTATGGTATGGGACGTTACCACTGACTGCTGCTCTCTACAATCGATTTGCCCCTCAATTTGCATTTCTTTTCGTTAAACTTAGGGATATATTCTTTAAAATTTCTAAGGGGTATCATCATGATATAATTGTATTGGATTTGAGTGATAGAAAGGAAGTTGGGCTTATTATTCAGCTCAAAAGGTTAATATTACCATTACTGCTCTCTATAGCTGTGGGATTTTATGCTTACGATGCATTAACTGGTTTCTTAAATTATCCTACATCTTTTGAAGTATTTGGATCCACAGAATTTTTCAATTTCATGATGGGTTATATGATGTTTTGTATTTTACCGATGATAATGTCATTTATCTTATTTTCCTTTTTTATTTCTGGGAATTACTTACTAGATGATGCTGGAATCGCCTATTATCGGGAAAACAAAAAATATCGTCAACCTGGAGATATTGAACCAATAAGTATTTGGGCACAGTCTATTATTAAGGGTATTGCAGGACTTTCTGCAATACTCACATTTCTGTCATTTCTAGGACGAGTAGATTTTTCTGGATTTTTTGGTGAGGGAGCAGATTTTTTTGGTATCTTATTTGGATTACTTATAACGGTAGTAATGTTTTTTGGTATTCCCTTTTTAACTGCATTTTCCTATATTCTTCTCGCTGGAGAAGTTATGGAATTGGATGTTGAAGAAAATGCAAAAAAACTCTATGACATTATGGAAAAAAATGGATATGATACAACTCCTCATGAAATTACAAATTTATATCCTTCTGGTAAACTAAAATTTAATACAAATACTTCAGAAAATAAGAATCTGTCTGAGTAATATTTTACTAAATCTTTTTTTTTTATTTATATTTTTAATTTTGTATTCTTAGGAAATTAAGTTCTTTTAATTAAATAACGTGTGATTTATTTTGAAAAAATTTAAAGTAGGAATAATTGGATGTGGGGTAATTTTTGATTTAAATATTCTAGGATATCTTGATCGAGATGATATTGAAATTATTTGTTTATGTGATAGTAAAAAAAGACGCGTAAGAGAGAAAATTGAGAACTTTAATCTTGGTACTAATGTTCAAGTTTACTCTGATTATAAAAAAATGCTTGATAATGAAAAAATTGACATTTTAGAAATTTTAGTCCCTCAACATTTGCATTGTGAAGTTAC